>Ga0194113_10004282_pt1 | contig 18730 bp, 15 predicted proteins | sample TA2MahC200mmetaG_FD_146193 | JGI IMG/M metagenome (GOLD analysis project Ga0194113, IMG submission 146193) | Freshwater microbial communities from Lake Tanganyika, Tanzania - TA2015017 Mahale Deep Cast 200m | ecosystem: Environmental > Aquatic > Freshwater > Lake | place: Tanzania: Lake... | reverse complement strand
GACTCCCAAGCCACGGTTTGATGAGGGGGAGCTGGAGATAGAGCCTTCGCCACTACGCCAGCTCCCTACTCTACCCTCAGTCCTAAGAATTGAAAAGTGAAAGAATTGAACAACGTCCCCCAAACCATGCACGGTGGAGTCCGTTTGGAGAATCTATACCAACAATTCATTCGGATACCTCTTTTGATTCATATCCCAAAACAGCAAATCGGCAAAAGAATCAAAAGTAACGCTGAACATGTTGACATTGCACCCACCATCCTTGACTTATTAAATATGAAAATCCCCGAGTGGATGGAGGGTGAAAGTCTAAAGGGAGCCATGTATTATAATCAACATACGAAAAGGCCAAAATATTCAATTACTCTATCTGGGGATACAGTAAAACAGCCGACTCCGAAAGGGGCGATCGCGGTTATTAAAGAAGATTACAAGTACATTTTCCAAATCGATGAGAATAGAGGGGAGTTATACGACATTAAAAATGATCCTTATGAGGGAAACAATCTTTTAAATACTAAAGGATATCTTGCCGAGGAATTAAAACAGCTTGTTATAAATAAGATATATCGTGATAGGAAAAAAGGTCATTAATAGTCTCGTTTTCTCACGTTGTGGAGCAAACCAACGAAACGGACGCAACCCCTCAACGACCCTATGACGCTATAAACGGCGATGAACGCGCCAAACACTAATCAGAAAAATCATGAGAAAAAAGACGTATGACGGTTGAGGCTGACCTCAAAGTACCATGAATTTCGGAGTTTATAAATATTGTTCATTATGAGCCCAATTTGGTTCTCTAATATGTTGTCAAAGTTTCCGAAGTTTTCCTCAACCCTAGCCTTAGCCTTAACTTTGGCCCTCGTTTTAACCTTGACATTGTCTCTTCGTCCTGTTCGCCTTAAAATTGGAGATTATTATTACACTCAGGGGAAGTTTGAGCAAGCTTTATATTTTTATATTAATGTTTTAAGGAAAGAGAAATTAAATATCGATCATAATAAAGGTGATTGGTTAAGATATAAAAAGGATTTATCAAAAGTTAAATCTACAATATTACTAATTTTAGAAGGGCATCTTTTAGCGGCTATTTTATCTCTGGGTTTTTGTGAAGACAATAACTCAAAATCATTGATAAAGGATCCTAATTTATTCCTAAAAAAGATAAATGAGTTGGTCACATCCGAACCAAAACATAAATTGGATAAGGCTAAAGAAGAGTTGCTAAATTTCAATAATAATATTACTAAATATTATAAAATTCTTTATGCAGAAAAATTTGATAATGGAGATTTAGATTACCTAGTCGCAACTGGATATTTTTTGAAGGGAATAATAGATGAATGGGAAAGTAATTTTGTATTAGCAGATTCAAATTATGGTAAGGCTAGAGTTTTATCTCCTATTAAACTAAGTTTTGTAGAAGAAAGGCGAAAACAGATCTTGCTCAATGTGGCTGATGAATGTTTTTTACGACCTATTCTATGGTGGGACAATGCTAAAAATCTTTATGAAAAATATTTAGAGAATGGAAATGCAAAAAATATAGGTATCTTTTTAAAATTAGGCTTCCTTTATGCAAAGTTCATGGATTTTACTATCTCATATGATTATTTTAAGAAAGCATACAAATTATTAAAAGATAAAGATATTAAAAAAGTTACTGATCATTTCAAAAATAACAACGAATTTATTTATCCTGACGACCTTAGATTGATCCCTGAAAAACTGGCAATACAATACCCATTTCTTCAAGACATCTCATTCTTTGAGGCAAAATATTTACTGGGAATTTCAGGTATTAAAGTGACGTCAAGATCAGACGGATTTATTGGAAAAACCGGCATGAAATCTCCAGTGGATATAATTATAAGAAGTGCACCCGGGTCTGTAGGAAATTATGCGCAAATTTTAATCAATGGAAAAGATGTATCTCAAAATAAAAGAGGGTATAATATCGTAATTTTAAATTTTAATACTGGGGTAGTTGAGGAAAGTAAAAGCTTTGATACTCATGGTTCAAAAGATGATGTAAAAAAAATGATGGAGTTTATAAATCGCATTGAAAATGGGAAAATTATATGTGTTGCAGTTTCTGATGAAGCCTCAAATCAATTATCAAACGAGGAAGGGAAGGTTTTTGAAAAAATAGGGGGAAAAGGTAATTTGGCTGGTAAGTTTTATTGGGGGCATGCAATCATAGGAGTAAAGGGTTCAAAATATGGAGAAGCCATTGAAGGAATGAGTGAAAAACCTTTAGAAATTTATGTGATAAGTCAAAAACCATGAGCACTTCAGGGCGAGTTTAAATCAGCTTTGAATGTCGATGTTTAAAGACATATACAAAAACAAACGAGTACTGGTTACCGGTAACACCGGGTTTAAGGGGTCTTGGCTCTCTATCTGGTTAAAAGAATTGGGGGCAGAAGTCATCGGCTATTCGCTCGACCCTCCGAGTGAACCCAATAATTTCACAGTATGCTCATTAGGGGGTAAAATTACTCATATTCGGGGCGATATTCGGGACCTCGATCATCTAATAAGAATATTCAATAAAGATCAACCGGAATTTGTTTTTCACTTGGCTGCCCAAGCTCTCGTCAAGCTTGCCTATGCCGAGCCGAAAATCACCTTTGACACGAATGTGGGTGGTACTGTTAACATTCTCGAAGCGGTAAGATTAACTCCCAGTATCAAGGTCTTTATCAACGTCACAAGTGATAAATGTTATGATAATCGGGATTGGATCTGGGGTTACCGAGAAAATGACCCTCTTGGAGGTCATGATCCATACAGTGCCTCAAAAGGATGTGGCGAATTGGTTTTCAACGCTTATTTGAAGTCTTTTTTTAATAAAGGGTACTCGAAGGACAGAGGTATCGGCGCAGCTTCGGTTCGTGCCGGAAATGTCGTTGGAGGCGGAGACTGGGGAAAATACCGTATTATTCCTGACTGTGTTCGGGCTTTGGGCGCCAATGAGAGCATCGGCATCCGCAACCCTCATGCCGTCCGTCCCTGGCAGCATGTCCTGGAACCGCTCAGCGGCTACCTTTGGCTTGGTGCTCTTCTATGGGAGGACCCACAGGGGTATTCTGGTGCCTGGAACTTCGGTCCTGATGATAGCAGCCACCTGACAGTTGCAGAGATGGTCAATAGACTGATCCAATACTGGGGCATTGGCTCCTGGCATGATCTCTCCGATCCCCAGGCCCCCCATGAAGCAAAGTTGCTTAAATTATGTTGCGACAAGGCGCATGCGGAACTCCACTGGTACGGCATACTTGACATCGATGAATGTTTGCAAATAACGGCTGAATGGTACACCAAATTTTATTCAAGCGACCCCAAGGAGGACATGTTTGCTTCTTGCGTTGATCAGATCCACAGATACTCAAACCGCGCCGCCCAAAAAGGACTCTCTTGGACAGCATGAAGCAATCGGTGCAGATTTACCCGAAATAATGAAAGAAGGATAATTCATATCAGATCCTCAAAAGATCCGTACAAAAATCAGCTGGGACCTATTAGAAAATCCTCATGAGGTGACTTATTACATAGCTGGTTTACCAGCGATGATCTAATCTTTGACCAGCAACTTGTTGGAGAATGTGCTTGAACTGGAAGTGATCAAAGTAAATGGCTGGGAGTGAGTATGAGAAATGAAGCGAAGAAGAATATCCCTGTTGTTATCCTATGTGGTGGTATGGGAACCCGTCTGCGAGAAGAAACGGAGTACAAACCCAAACCTATGGTCGAAATCGGTGGCAAACCGGTCTTGTGGCATATCATGAAGCAGTATGCTCATTTTGGCTTCCGAAGGTTTATTCTGTGCCTGGGCTACAAAGGAAGCGTAATAAAAGACTATTTTCTGAACTATGAGGCGATGAGTAATGATTTTACTATCAACTTAGGAAAGAAAAATCAACTGTCTTACCAGAGCCACCATACCGAGCAGGATTTTAGTATTACTCTTGTGGATACAGGCTTGAAGACGATGACTGGCGGACGGATTAAACGGATTGAAAAGTTCATTGATACAGAAACGTTCATGGTGACTTACGGAGACGGCCTGGCAAATATCAATATCGATGCTCTCTTTGCCTTTCATCAGAGACATGGAAAACTTGCAACCCTCACAGCTGTCCGTCCACCATCAAGATTTGGAATTCTGGAATTGACAGAGGAAGATCGGGTAAAACAGTTCCGCGAGAAAGTGCAAACGGAATGGATAAATGGGGGTTTCTTGGTATTCAACCGACGTGTTTTGGATTATCTGGACCCAGATTGCATTTTAGAGCGTGAGCCAATTGAAAAATTGGCTGTTGAGAAGCAGCTGATGGCTTTTCGGCATGAGGGATTCTGGATTGGAATGGACACATATCGCGAATATGAAATGCTGAATCAGATGTGGGATATGGGAGACGTACCTTGGCGCGTCTAAGGTAATAATTTTTTGAGACCGTGTTTTACGAAGAAACGATGCCATAAAGAATGCTGAGATGAAATGTTCTATTCATTATAGAAAATGTTGTCGCCTTTGTGGCAGCAGCAAGTTACGGGAATTTATTAGGTTCAAGAAAATACCATTTACCGATGAATTTGTCGACCTCATGCACTTTGGCCATGAATTTACTGCCGATCTGGCTTTGTTCTGGTGTGAGGACTGTCGAATTGTTCAAACTCAGCATGATGTTGAGGTCAATGAGTATTATCGCGATTATCGCTACACAGTATCAGCCTCGACTTTTGCCCAGAAATTTATGCAAAGACTCGCCCAAGAAACCGTACGGCGTTTCGGAGTACGCTCCGGAGATATTGTTATTGAGATTGGCTCTGGTGATGGCTTTCAACTTAGCTGTTTCCAGACCTTGGGTATGCGGGTACTTGGTTTTGAACCATCACAAGAGCTAACATCGCATGCACAGAATATCGGTGTACCGACGATCCAGACCTTGTTCAATTGCGCAGGTGTAGATCAGATCCCTACAAACATGAGACCGGTGCATGTTGTCCTGTTGACTTATACATTTGATCACCTTCCTGATCCTCGTTCGTTTCTTGAGCTCGTCAGTCGTGTGCTCGACCCAGATCGTGGCCTTTTGATTATGGAAGTACATGACTTGGCCAAGATTGTCGCCCGGCGGGAAGTGAGTCTTTTCGAGCATGAACATACTATCTATCTAACTGCTAAAACAATGCAGCGTCTCTTGAAAGGCTGCAACTTTCGCCTGTTAAGCACCGACCTGCTTCCCGAGTCTGAACGACGGGGAAATTCGCTCTTAATCGTAGCTGCCCCTATATCCAACAGCCGTCATGTTGTCACATTCGCGTCATCTCAACAAGATTCTATTCTTGAACAATGGAATAGTTTTGACCAGTTCAGTGACGAAGTTAGCCAAGGCATCGATAGGTTCCGTGACTACTTACGTCGAAAACAACAGGCCGGCATACGGGTGGCTGGCTACGGTGCGGGGGGGCGGGGCGTCATAACTTTAGCTATGGCTGGTATAAGCCCTACGGAGATGATATATTTATGCGATCAGAATTCTGCCTTATACGGTTTCTTCACACCGGTTACGCATATCCCGATTGTCAACCCTGATCACGTGTACCTTGAGCTGGTGTCCGAATTGGTGGTGTTTTCCTACGCATATCTTGATGAGATCAGGCAACACCTCCGACGGTTTGTTGAAGATGGAGGACGCTTGACTTCAATTTTGGAGCTAATTTGAAACGGGCCTTTGTCACCAATGCTTTGACTTCCTGGTTCCTTCAAAGTAGAATATTGGATAAACTGATCCCATAAGGGCGTATGTGGGTTAGCGCTTAAATTTCGATGTGTCTGGGAAGAGCTTAATAGGGAAAAAGTGAGAAGAATCAAGTTCGCTAACCGGACTTGGGAAATCCCAACGTCCGGGATGAAAAGAGGGCTTGCGGAAACATGATGCATGGTCTTGCGTCTCTTTGCCACGAAGCTGGGAATGGCGGAAATAATGAAAGGCGTTGCTCTAAACATGCGCGCACCGTATTTCTACCCGACCTCGACTAAAAAAAATGTCTTATCAAAACAAATCAAACGATAATAAGCTCGCGGTTTATACGCATCGTGGTTTCTGGGTGGCGATGAACACTTACAAGCAGGTTCAATTTCTGAACAAAATGGGTGATGGTCCAGCCAGGGCTCCTTAGCACCTCTGGAATAGCTTTTCATTCCATTAATTATTTTTATTGACAAACCACAGTGAAAGGAATGAGTTAAGCTTCATGAATTTGCGAGACGCAAAAATACTGGTTACAGGCGCCTCCGGCTTCATAGGTGTCAATCTTGTCCAAGCCCTGAGTCGAGATGATGGTGCCACAGTGTTTGGTGCTTCCCGGGATCCTTATCGGTCCTGGCGTTTAGAAGGACTCAAAGATGTTCATCTAGTCAGCCTCGACATCCTCGATCGGAAGAATGTTGACCAGGTTCTTAAAAGTAGCCGACCAGATTTTATAGTACATTGCGCCACTTACGGGATGTATTTTGGAAGGGAGAAGGACAAACTCAAAACACTGAGGACAAGTGTTGAGGGATTCCTCAATATCCTGATTGGCGCGGCAGAGAATGGTGTCAAAGGTGTTATGAATTCAGGAACAACTTCCGAATACGGACGGAAGGATACTCCCATGAGCGAGGATATGTTGCTAGAGCCCGACAACACTTATGGAGTGGCAAAGGCAGCTGCCTCACTCCTTGGCGCGCAATTAGGCGATGAATTCGGACTTCCCGTATTGACTCTCAGACTTTTTTCGCCATACGGCCCATACGAGGCACGAACTCGATTAATACCATCCCTTATACTATCCTATCTGCGCGGTGAGGCTCCTCGGCTGAGTTCAGGATTGCCAGTCCGTGATTTCACATTTGTTGGGGATATCGTTGGGGCCTATCGGAAAGCGCTAGAACTTCTCGGGCGAAAGCGTTGCGGGATCTTCAATATTGGCAATGGTAAACAATACAGTATCTCTGAAGCGGCTGAGAAGGTTAGGTGTCTGGTCGGGTCTGATCTTCGACCCGAATGGGGAAGCGTAGCCACAGTGCAGAAGGAACCGCCACTATGGGTTGCGGACAGGGAGAAGGCTAAAATAGAGCTGGGATGGGAACCCAGGTACACATTCGAGGATGGGCTGAAGGAAAGTATACAGTGGTTTAAGAATAATATCAAATTATATGATTGAGAAAGGAGGCGTCATGCTTGTAACTGATTATGTCATTGAATATATTAAGAAGAACGAAGGAGTGACGCATGCGTTCGTCTATGTGGGCGGGACTGCGGCGCCGTTACTTAACAGCATCTATAACAGTAAGGGCATCGATTATATTCCGACCCGGCATGAAAGCAATGCGGCCTTGGCAGCTTGCGGATATGCGCTCGCCTCGGGCAAAATCGGTCTGGCTATATCGATGAGCGGACCCGGTTCTACAAACATGGTTACGGGTGTCGCCAATGCCTGGCTGGACTCCATCCCTGTTTTTTTCCTTACCGGGCAGGTCACAACAGGGACTTACAAATTCGACAACCCCGCTCGTCAAATGGGATACCAGGAACTAGATATCATCTCCATTGTGAAGTCCATCACCAAAGCCGCGGAGCTGGTCATTGACAAGCATGTCATTCCGGCCAAGTTGAGACATTTTATCTTGAAAGCCCGTTCCGGAAGACCCGGATCTGTTCTCATGGACATTCCTTTCGATGTGCTTCGTATGGATATCCCCGAGGATGGGATGAATGAGAAAGTGAACCTGGAGACTCCTCCCGTTGCGAGCTCCGAAATTATTGACGTGGTATGCCGCATGATCGAAAAGTCGAAGCGCCCGCTCATACTGGCGGGAGGAGGGATCCGTACCCCTGATGCCCATAAATCGCTTCGGGAATTTGTGGAGAAGACACGCATTCCCGTCGTCACGTCCCTGCTGGGTAAGGACGCATTTCCAAACGACAATTTTCTTTACTTCGGTTTCATCGGCGCTTATGGCAACCGTTACGCCAACATCGCCATGGCCAACAGCGACCTGATCATTGCCATCGGTTCCCGGCTAGACAGTCGTCAGACCTCTACTCCGAAATATTTTGCCAGGGCCGCCAAGAAGATCCATGTGGAGATCGACCGCAACGAGATCAACAACAATATCCATGTGGATCTCCCGATCCATTCCGACCTCACCTTGTTTCTTGAGAAGGCTGTCAAGGCTGTACCCGCTTCAGAGGCGAACAAATATTCGGAATGGATGGACTACTTTAAACGCTTGAAGACGGAGTTCGATGTATTGAAAGATGTCCATGGCCCCACTGACAAACTTGTTCATCCGAAGCGATTCCTTCAGCGTCTGTCTATCATGAACGACAAGAAGACGATCTACTTGGCGGATGTTGGTAACAACCAGATGTTTTCCGCGCAGTCCCTGGTCATCAAGAAGGACCAGAGATTTTTCACCTCCGGCGGGCTTGGGACCATGGGTTTCTCGCTCCCTGCAGGAGTTGGAGCCTCTTTCGGCGCTCCGGACAGCCAGATCATCGCAATCATGGGTGACGGTGGTTTTCAGATGAGCATTCAAGAGCTCCAGACAATCGTCCATTTTAAATGCCCTGTTAAGATCGTTGTGCTGAACAATGGTATCTTAGGGCTGATGAAGATCTTCCAGGATGAGAACTATCCTGGAGCCTATGCCGCCACCGTAGATGGTTACAGCGTCCCCGACATTGGCAAGGTGGCTGCTGGCTACGGAATCCCTCATAAGCGTCTCACTTCCAACGAGGAGGCCGATGTCTTCATTCCGGAATTTCTTAACCACAATGGACCTTACATCCTGGAAGTTGCATATCATCCTGACTGGGCGGGATATCCCAAGTTGAGACGAGGTCTCGGTATCGAACATCAGGAGCCAACGATCTCGGAGGAAAAGCTAAAGCAGTTCATGTTGATTCCCACCATCCCGGGAAAATAACATATGCTTGACAAGAAAATATCGGTGGTCATACCATGGTATAATGATGAAAGGTACATCCGTCCACTTCATGCTAGTGTATCGTCAACTCTCAAGTGTCGGATAGAGACGAGATAGTTTTATCCTGGCATTCTCGGCAGTGAGTCATGACCACCGGCAGAGCCGGTGGCTTGATTAGCCCTATAAGGGCATTGCTACTGGCCCCCCTCAAGGGGGACTTCAAAACCGGCATCTCTCCCTGGCAGGTCACGAGGTCTGCTCTCGCTTTCACTGGGGGAAAGATTCTCAATGGTGCTTGTAATTCCTTATCATATTGGTCGTCACCGAAAAAGGATTGATACCCTATAAAAAGTACCGCAATGAGGAACCTCCTTCATTGCAGGCGCTCCTTGTCCTTTCTTCTCAAATACTGTGGCATAGCCTTTGTAATTCCCCCGGGATAGCCGGGGGCTTAGCGCAGAAATTACCAATTAACCTTCGCATTTTTGTTGTTTCTGAATTTTTACCATGCCGCCTCCTTCCTAACAATTTCGCTATCGTCGATTCTTCTGAGAACCTTGTCTCCGGTGCTTCCGGCTTCCTGGGTTCCTCCCTTGTGTAATTAAATCCCGTACCAAAATGACGGTTAAAAAAACGCTAAAATCGGTAATAAACTCAATCAGCACAATAAATCGCCTTACGGGGATTGATCGTGCGATAAGCTACGGTGTACTTGCAAGCCTATGGGGGATACTTGCTGGCCCGATTACGTTATTCATAGTCGCGTTACGATTGTCAAACGAACAACAAGGCTTTTACTATACTATAGTCAGTCTATTAGCACTGCAAATATTTTTTGAGCTAGGTTTTTCAGCGGTAATAACTGCATTTACAAGTCACGAGTTCGCTAAGTTAAAATGGGGTGCGTCGGGTAAAATATATGGGGATTCTACTGCATTAGAGCGTATAACTGATCTGATTTCAAAGTTTATTAAATGGTATGGTTTGGGATCGATATTGTTAATTGCATTATTGATTCCTGCAGGATTGTTATTTTTTGAACAGGGGGCAAATACAATTGATTTTTCATGGCGTATTCCATGGATTCTTGCTGTAATCGGAACTGCGATTAATTTATTTATCTCTCCTTTTTTCGCCGTAATAATGGGAAGTGGGGATGTTGTTTTTGTCAATCAGAGGGGCTTAATTGGTAGTATTATCGGCTCGTGCTTATCATGGATTGTCCTCGGACTTCACGGTGGCTTGTATGCAATCTTTGCTGTTAGTTTAGGTAGTATCGTTATTTCATGCAGATATCTCTTAAAAAAAAAGCCATATTTTATGGTATTGGCTTTTAGAGGTATGCTAAATAAAGCTTTTCAAAATGACTCAGTAAAGCATTCAATTTCATGGCGGAATGAAATATGGCCAATGCAATGGAAAATTGCATTATCATGGATTTCTGGTTATTTTGTATTTCAATTATTTAACCCTATCTTATTTCATTATCACGGTGCACATGTCGCAGGCCAGATGGGTATGACCCTGACAGCCGCTAATGCATTCTTAGGAATGAGCGTTGTGTGGATGGCGTCGAAAACTCCAGAATTCGGGATGTTGATTGCTAAAAATCAATGGAATATTCTTGATAGAATATTCTTTAAGGTTCTCAAGCAAACACTGTTGATAGTAACAAGTGGAGCAATTATTGCATGGATCTTTATATATTTTTTGCAGATGAACTATGAAATCGGTCGGCGTTTTTTGCCTCCATCTCAAACAGCCCTGCTATTTTCGGCGGTGGGTTTGCAGGCAGTGATATATGGTTTTGCTACTTATTTAAGGGCTCATAAGAAAGAACCACTAATGTTGCACTCAGTAGTAGGAGCGATTTTACAGGGGGGCGCAGCTTTATTGCTGGGTATAAAATATTCGAGTTTTGGAATGGTTATGAGTTATTCCTTAATTACTTTATTATATTGGTTACCAATTGTATTTTTTACTTGGAAATATTATAGAAGGATATGGCATAGATAAGAAAAGGGGGATTATCATGGGAATTGATGAGCATGCTTTATTACTCATCGAGTACGCTGCAAAAAAGAATGCAAACTTTGATGCTGTTTGCACTATCGCACGACAGCAAATAGTGGTAAAGAAATCGTATTATAAGCATATTTTAAATATAACTGGGAACATAAATCGTCTAGAAAAATTGAGTAAAATAGATGGTGAAATTTATATGGAATATTATGAAAACCTTTTTGAAGTATTATTTGGATCGAAAACCCTAGATTAAATTGATGTAAACGACTACGAAGGGGCATCAATAATACATAATTTGAATTTACCTTTACCCCCCAATCAACAATATACTCTTGTCATTGATTTTGGATGCATAGAACACGTTTTTAATATGGCGGCAGCATTTGATAATATAATTAGCATTTGTGCTGAAGGAGGAACAATTCTTCATGTTCTTCCTTCAAATCAGATGGTTGGTCATGGATTCTATCAGTTTTCTCCAGAATTTTTCTTCTCAATGTATTCCTCTAAAAGGGGCTTTAATGAGACAGAGGTTTTTATGTCTGAAATGACGAGTCCTTATGAATGGTTCAGGGTTCCCAATCCAATTCAGCTTAAAAGACGAGTATGCATAGAGACTAGAAATGCAGCTTTCATTATAGTCAAAACCAATAAAGTTAAAGCGGTTGAATCTACGTTATATACGAACCCAATAGAGCAGTCAGATTATGTCAACATATGGGAGCAGTACGGGAAGAATGGAGATATGGCAAACGATAACTTTGATCAACAATTGAAAACTTATATTAAAAACAACACATTCCTATATCCAGTAGCAAAAATGATTAAGTCAAATATTCGAACGTGTTTTCGAAAGTTAAAGAATCCCCAGCTTATTTCAAATCATAAAGATCTCATAAGAGAAAATATACTCAACAAAATAAAATGATCATAAATCTATATTTGATTTAGCAGACCACATCGGAGATAAGTATGGAGGAAAACAATATATCGCTGTCAATATGCATTCCAACTTTTAATAGGGCTGAGTACTTAAGAAAGACATTAAACAGCCTCATTCAGCAAGAAATGTTTGGTGAGAGATGTGAGATTGTGATTTCAGATAATTGTTCTACTGACGAAACTCCTTATGTCATAGAAGAATTTCGAAACAAGTATAAAAACATAAGATACTATAGAAACGAATCGAATGTGGGAGTAGATAGAAATATTCTGTGTTCATTAAATTTAGGCCAGGGGAAATATCTTAAGTTGAACACAGACAAAACGTGTTTCTACCAAAAGAAACTTGATGAGTTAGTGGAATATTTGGGTAAGGCTGACCAAGATATTATTTTCCTGCTTAATGAAGAAACGAAGTTCGAGAAAAAGGGGATGATTGAAATCAATAATTTTGATGAATTTGTCCAGTTAGTATCTATTTTGACAACTTGGGGGTCAGCAATAGTTTTCAAGAATGCAGCATTTAAGAATCTCAATAATAAAGAGCGCGCCATTGGTTCAAATTTAATTCAGAGCGATATCATGTTCCGGCTGATAGTAGGTGGCGGTAAAACAGCAATAATAAACAAAAAATTCATTTTTGAACAAAGTGTTGACTTAAAAGGGGGGTATAATTTTTTTAAAGTATTTATAAGTAATTATCTAGGTTTATATGAAGATTATTTAAAGAAGGGCTTTCTAAATCCAGCAACTTACGAAAAGGAAAAAATCAAATTATTAAAGAATTTTATTTTCTCATGGTATACTACAATCGTTATAAGGAAGGATAAAAATTACTGCTTTGATTATAAGGATTGTAATAGAATTATTTTAAAACATTTTGGGTATAAAGCTCTGCTATTGTCATATCCATTTCACATAATAAAGAGAGCGATACGGAGAGTTATGCCTTTCATACAAAATATCAAAACATTGAAAAGTGAATGGAGCAATCATGTTTAGCCTAGAACTGGGCATCGTATTGTCTGCGATGACGGGGTCGGGTTTTGGGATAGAAAATACAATTGTTTGAATTTAGAGGTTACTTATGAGAAGAGCTCAGTGTCGTGGTTGTGAAGGTAGACAGCTGATACAGTTTCTAGACCTAGGAAACATGCCCCTTGCCGGTGGGTTTTTAGCCGGGCCAAAAGAGATTTCTAGGGAAAAAACGTACCCATTGCCTATTCATATATGCGAGTCATGTGGACTAGTACAGACTCTGGAAGTAGTCGATCCTGAAATTATGTTCCAGAACTACTCTTTTTCGTCTAGCACGATTGGCCCTTTAGTTAGGCATTTTGAGGACTATGCAATTTGGCTTAAACAAACGATGAATCCACAGTCCGTCGTAGAATTTGGTTGCAATGACGGTGTGCTGTTGAAGCCGCTTGAAAAATTAGGTATTAAAACACATGGGGTGGACCCGTCCCAAAACATTACGGAGATGGCTCGCCAGAAGGGCCTACAAGTTACCACTGCTTACTTTGGACCTCAGATAGCTCAAGAGTTGTGTGAGCAGTTGGGTCAGGTAGACCTGATAACTGGTAGTAATGTGTTTGCTCATAACGATCGGCCAGAACTGATACTGGAGGGTGCAAAAATTCTCCTTAAGCCAGAAGGTCATTTATGCCTTGAAGTGATGTATGCTGGCGCCTTGCTGGATGAATTGCAGTGGGATACTCTATATCATGAACATTCAGTGGTCTACAGCCTGGCCTCGCTCAACACCTTGCTGAGGCGACATGGGTTTCACATAGTGAATGCACAAAGAACACCGATGCACAATGGCTCCTTGCGTGTTACCGCTGCAATAGACATGAAAGAAGCTGTAGAAAAGAGTGTAGCGACAATACAAGCTTATGAAAACGAACGGGCCATTACATCCCCTCAGACGTGGGTAGCCTTTGGGGAGAAGTCAAAACGGAAGATTCAGGTAGTAGCGGAGGTATTTGAACAACTGAGCCGGCACCATCGTATTGCAGCGTACGGTGCCTCCGGCAAGGCTACGATGTGGGTCAATGCGTGTAAGATGGATTATCTACTCTACGTTGTGGACGCTTCGCCGTTGCGTGCCGGTAAGATGATGCCTGGTACCCACACACCAATCGTCTTTCCAGACGAATTCAAACGAATGCCCCCTGAATACATTTTGATAACGGCATGGAACTATGCTGATGTCATTTGCCCAAAGGAGAGTTGGTTCAGAGGAGTTTGGTCGGTACCGCTTCCAGATTTGCGCTTCTTTTAGCTTAGAAGAGGCGAAATATCCCGTGATCATAGTGGAGGTGACTTTTGCGAATGGAATGAATAATTCCAAATCCTGCCTAAAATACTGGGTATGATTGAGGAGGTGTACATCTCGGATTGTTAGAAAAAGAAAGAAGAGAAAATTCCCTTTCCATTCCAACGAAGGATGGATCTAGGATAGAAGCCAAGAGTGTTGAACGCAAGAAAGTATTACTGCTTGGCACAAGTGGATTCTTGGGGAGTTGTATGGCGGCTATACTGCCATCGCGCTTCACGACCTATTCGCCCAAACCCAGAACACCCCAAGTAGGTTACATACCAGAAGGGATACATTGGCTCTCATCTAATTTTGAGGCAAGTATCCCAGAAACTTTAAAAAGAGTGATAGAAGAAGCTAATCCGGATTTCATTCTAAACTGTGTTGCAATTACGTTAGCTTCTCCTCTTGCAAACAATGAGATTGCTAACATCATTGTCAATAGTCTTTTCCCACAACAGTTAGCATCTTTGGCACACCCCAGGAACATACGTCTTATTCATTTCAGTACGGATGGCGTCTTCTCGGGACGCAAGGGAAGCTATACAGAGACCGATATCCCTGATCCTCCTGATCTTTACGGGCGGTCAAAACTTTTGGGCGAGGTTACGGCAGAGAATTGTGTAACAATTCGAACCAGTTTCTTCGGCCTGGACCCAAGGCGCAAGGGCATAGTGGAGTGGTTACTACAACAGCGGGGCAAAAGAATCAAGGGATTTACGCAATCGATTTTCAGTGGATTATCTGCGTCTACCTTAGCACGCTTGGCCGCAGATGTCATTGATCGAGAGATTCCACTTAACGGGTTGTATCATGTCGGCGGTTATGCAATTAGCAAGTACGATCTACTTACATCTTTGGCGCGGACACTTGAAATTGATGTTTTAATAGAGCCTATAGATACTCCGGTCTTGGATCGAAGCTTGTACTCCAATCGTTTCTGGGAGAAAATGCAGTTGCCTGTACCGACCCTACAAGATATGGTGGATGATCTCAAACAGCAATTCAGTCAGCGGTTCAACAAGACGCCTGGTGAATGAACGTAAATCGCTAACCGACTCCAATAATAAGGAAGAGTGTTGAGGTTAGATGATGGAGAGCTTGTAAGCTGTGACCAGTGAACCCGTGTCGTGAGCACGGGTATGCTGGCCAATAGGCGCGTCAAACGTGTCAGAGAACGATTTCTCTTTGTCATGACGTCTTGGAGGGGTTCTAAGATCCTAATTCGTAGTATTGGCTGCTATTCCGCCTCAAGCACTTGATTCTCGCGCGCGGAGGGAGGACATTGGTTTAGATGATTGATCATCCGAAAGTCTCCATAGGTATACCAACATTCAACCGCGCTCAAACTCTCCACAAAACAATAGAGGCAGTGTTAGGTCAAACTTTTCCTGATTTTGAGTTGGTCATCTGTGACGATGCATCTACTGATAAAACAGCAGAAGTCGTGGCAAGTTATAAAGACCAGCGAATACGTTACTTCCGAAATCCCAAGAATCTGGGCTTGTACCAAAATTTGAACAGATGCATCGAAGTGTCGCGCGGTGAATATGTGGCGATTTACCACGACCATGATGACTATCTGCCGACGATTGTGGAGGAGTCAGTTAAGGTTTTAGACGCATATCCAAATGTTGGCTTTGTTCACACTGCCATTCGCTCGAAAACCCTGCGTGGCGAAATCGTCAATACTTTTGTAAAAGATTGGCCGGTTGTTATGGCAGGAAGAAAATTCGCTGAGGAGATCGTGCACAGGTGGGACTCGCCCATCTGCGGTGCCGTGGCGATGGTTCGAAGATCTCTATACAACCAAGTTGGCTACTATGATCCGCAATTGGGGACCTCTGCCGACATAGATATGTGGATTCGCCTCGCGTTAGTTGCGGGTGTTGGTTATGTTGCCAAACCACAGGCACACATTGCCATGCGCCAATTCAACGATTCGACTGCTATTTTTAAATGGTCAGATCTTGTAGGACAGTTTCGACTAATGGAGCAAAATCTTCAAAGGGCATATGGCGATTCTCCTCACAGACATAAATGGCATCGAGCAAAGTATGTAATCGCACGTGATTTGAAATTGTTGGAGATGTATTGTCGGGTAATCACTAAGACAGATGTCGCTGAGTTACAAGAGGGTCTTGCGGTATTGTGGGACGAAGGGTCTTCCTGGGTTGGTTTGGTAGGAAGAATTTTCAGCAAATATCCGAACGTCTTCAGGTATTTGTTGTTTCCTGCACTCTTTGCTTATCGAGTAGGATGGAGGTTTCGTGTCAATGCAGAGCAACGACGGGCAAGACAGATCTTGTCGCGAGATTGGTTGAAATGAGATCTTGGTGATGACGTTATTTGTTGGGCAATACCTGTGAAACGTCCAGATCATGATACAACAACTCTTCCAAGGGCATATATAGGGCCGTTTAATCGCCTTACCAGCTTTCGCGATTGGAAGATAGATCATACATCAGCTGTTCGTAAGCCAATACGGCTCGCGGCGCTGTTCTCCCACCCTATACAGTATTTTGCGCCACTTTTTCGAACGCTGGCAGCGCGCGCAGATGTTGATCTGACTGTTTACTATTGCAGTCGTCAGGGTGTGGACGAATACCAAGATTCTGAGTTCGGAACAAATGTCAAGTGGGATATTCCGTTACTCGAAGGCTATAGGCACCGATTCTTGCCCAATTGGCGGCATAACCTTCCGGTTGGCGGTTTCCTTAGTCTGATCAACCCTTCGATTGTAAGCGAGTTACGCAAAGAACGATATGATGCGATCCTGATTCACGGATATAGTCATCTAACCGACTGGTTGGCGTTTCTCGCTGCCAAGGCTGTTAGCACAGCGATCTTGCTGCATGGCGAGTCCCACCTGTTGGATGTACGACGACCTGTGATTCGGATTAGCAAAGAAGTGTTGCTTCTTTCTCTAATGAAGTGGATTGACGCCGGTCTGTATATCGGTTCGCGAAACCAAGAATTCTACAAACACTACGGCCTGCCTGAAAGGCGATTGCATTTTACGCCCTATACGGTCGACAATGCATATTTTCAGGCAAAAGCAATAGAACTGAGCGGTCAACGACAAACACTCCGCTTAGGCTTGGGCGTCCCTGACGATCGCCCCATCATCTTATTCGTCGGAAAATTGATTCCGAAAAAACAGCCGTTGCAGTTACTGCGGGCGTTCTCTCAGGTGCGCCGCAAATATGAGTGCGCATTGGTTTTCGTGGGCGATGGAGTTTTGCGCTCTAAGATTGAGCAAGCAGTTTTCAGCGAGGCTATTCCGGATGTTCACATTACGGGTTTTCAAAATCAGCTTGAGATTCCTAAAGCGTATTCCGCAGGAGATCTTCTTGTACTCCCTTCAGCTTGGGGGGAAACGTGGGGGCTGGTTATTAATGAGGCTATGAATTTTGGCTTACCCGTCATTACTTCAAATAAAGTTGGATGCGCTGGTGATCTTATTTGTGAGGGCGAGAACGGATATACGGCACCGTGGAATGATTTAAGCGCTCTGGTCAATTCACTGGAGGTGCTCGTGTCTGACGCAAGTCTTCGGCATGCGTTTGGGCAGCGCTCACTCGAAATCATTAAGGGTTGGAGCATTGAGCGCACCGCTGATGGAATTGTGCAGGCGGCCGCAGGAAACGGAGCGTTGCATGGGAAGTAGGGTGTCCCTGCAGAGAGTCTATGCGCGCCTTGTGCAAGCGGGGTACGAAGCAGCCTATGGCACGGATCGTGATAACGCTCCCGAGATGTTCAAACGCTCCGTTGTGAACTTCAACGGCTTCGAAAGACAGTATTTCATCCGTAGGTTGGTTGGCGATGCGAAGCGTGTTCTGGTGGTTGGCGATTGGTGGGGATGCGATTCGTGGTCCCTAAAGTTGCAGGGCAAAGACGTGTATGGCTTGGACATTGCGCCCCAAGTGGGGGTGCACCAATTCGTCTTGGGGGATGTTACGAGAAGTATTCCATTTCAGGAGAAGTCGTTCGATGCAGTTGTCATCGCCGAGGTTCTGGAACACCTGATTGAAGACCATGCGGCCCTTCTGACTATCCGCCGCGTCCTCAAGGACGATGGTGTTCTGATTGTTTCCGTTCCTTTCTTGCATGACTCCCCTGATGTCCACGTGCGGATTCATACACCACCGACAATCCGAAGGCTGCTGGAGGCCTGCGGCTTCGAGATCAAAACGATAGTGATACGTGGAGGACTCATATCTCTCGACGGATATTTGTTCATGCTGGCGCATCATGGCTTGAATCTGCTATCGTTTCTGATGAATAGAAAGGTCTTCTACCATTGTTATCTTCGATGGTTGGCAGATATGGATTGGTGGCTCGGACAGAAAATCGGCGGTTTATTACGATACTCCAAGCAGTATGGAGCATATATACGAGCCGAGAAAGGCTGCCGAAAGGATTTCCGGGCTTTGAATGTCGACGCTTTC
>Ga0194113_10004276_pt1 | contig 18743 bp, 12 predicted proteins | sample TA2MahC200mmetaG_FD_146193 | JGI IMG/M metagenome (GOLD analysis project Ga0194113, IMG submission 146193) | Freshwater microbial communities from Lake Tanganyika, Tanzania - TA2015017 Mahale Deep Cast 200m | ecosystem: Environmental > Aquatic > Freshwater > Lake | place: Tanzania: Lake... | reverse complement strand
CTGGCAATGATCGCGAAGGCGTTTTCGTTGCCCGATACGATGAGCGTGTTCGTCCGGTCGTCGATGGTCACGTTCGGGCGGTCCTCGTTGCGGATCTGGTTGGCGTTGGGGCCGCGGTAAAGATCGTTGATCAACTTCTGAATCACCGCCGCGTCCGCGTGCTGCAACGGATAAAGTCGGATCGTGGAAAAGCCGGATGCGGCGGGAATATCCAGCGTCCGGATCACGTCCTCAATCAGCGGCGTGATGTCGCTGCGGGCCGCGACGATCAGGACGTTGGTGGTGTCGTCGGCTTGCATCAGGACGGCCTGACGGCGCGAAGGCCGCTCGGTCGTCCGCGTGCCGTTTCGCCCCAGCACGGTTTGCAGCCGGCTCACCTGGATGCGCAACGCCTCGGTGCCCGCTGTGGGCGCGCTTTCGGCGAACACTGATTGGAGCAACGGCACGAGCCGCGTCGCGGAAGCGTACTTTAACCGGAACACTTTCACTTCCGTGAGCAAGCCTTCCGGCGATGTGGTGTCCATCATCTCCACCACGGCGGAGAGCGCTTTGAGGTTGTCGGGAGTGGAGGCCAGGATCAGCCGATTGCTCCCGCCGGGCGCAGCTTGCAGCGGATCGGCCATGACTTTGATCGGCTTGGTCAAATCCAGGATGACCGAAACGCCTTGATCGTTCTGCACGCGCAGCCGCCGGACTTGTTCTTGAAGTTCGCGCGCGGCGGGAGTCACCTCGCCCGTGGCTCCCGGTTTGAGCATTTCGTGCAGCGTGGCCGCCAGTTGGGGCGCGCGGGCGTTTTTCAAAGGAATAATCTGAACCTCCGCCTCCGCGAAATCCGTCGGCATATCCAGATCGCGAATCATCTTTTCCACCTGATCCAGCAACACCGCGCGAGCCACGACGAACAACGCGCCGCCGCGCGGATCTTTGATGACCGCAAGCGGGTCGGCGGGACGCGCCAGATTCAATTGGGTGATCATCTGCATCACCAGCGGCAGCAATTTGTCCGGGTGCGCGTTCTGCAATGGGATCAGCCGAAACTCGATCTGAGAGCTGACGCCCGGAACATCCAGTTGTTTGATGAGCGTTTCGAGCAAAGAGAAATCCGACGGGCGGGCGCGAACAATCAAACTGCGCGTGCGCGGCTCGGCGACGACCGCGATCCGCGAGGGGACGAGGAGGACTTGACCGGGCTGGCCCGGGGCGGGCACCGGTTGAGGTTGCGCCTGGGGCGGCGGCGCGCCTTGCAAGGGGCGCCGGCCTTGCCCTCGGGCTTGCGCTCCCGCCTGGCCGGCCATGAACGGTTCCGGGCGGAACAATTCGCTGAGGGTTCGCGCCGCGGCCACAGGATCGGCTTCCTTCAACGGGAACTGGCGGAACTCGGCATCGTTGCTCACGAAGGACGAGGTCAACTCGAAGATGATCGAATGAATCTGTTTCAACTCACGCCCCGGCCCGGAGAAGATGAGGACGTTGGCCGTTTTGTCCACGGCCATAACGACGGGAGGCGATTCCGCGTCCTCCGACCTCGGCGCGCCGCCGGCTGCGTCGGTGGAAGTCGTCTTGGCCGGAGGCGCATTTGTTGAGTCTGGCGGAGCCGGTTTGTCTTGCGGTGTCTCACCGGGCCGGGTGGGAAGTTTGTCCACGACCTTGATCTGGCGTTGGTACATCTGGGGATAGAGATTCAGGAGCATTCGCGCCATTTGTTCGGCGGGAACTTTGTCGAGCGTTTCCATCCGGACCTGAATGCTGGTGTCGAGCGCGGCGGCGTCCAGGCGTTTGATCATGTTCTCGATTTCCGCCATGTCCTCCCGTTTGGCCATGATTGTGACCGAATTCAAACTCGAGTCCGCCTCGACGAAGACTTGATCCGCCCGGGGCCGGCCGGAGTACAGCGACTCGATCTTCATGGCCACGTCGAACGCGTCCGCATTCACGAGCGAAACGAAACTCACGTCGCGATCGGGGTGGTCTGGCTTTTGATCGAGCGTGGGAAGGATTTGCTGGATGAGCTTAAAGTCCGCGGCCGTGGCCGAGATGATGAGGCTGTTGGTGCGTTCGTCTTCGGTCACGGTAATGTCGTGCCGCGGGCCGCCAATGCCGCCGCTGCCGCTGCCGCCACCCCCGCCCCTGCCGCCTCGGCCGAAAAAGGAGAGGCGGCGGGGCAGGCCTTGAAGAATCTGATTCAGCGTCCGAGAGACTTCCCTGGCTTTCCCGTTCTCAAGTTTATAGATGTGAACCTCGATCTCGCTGCCGGAGCTTTCTTCGTCGAGCCCTTGAATGATCTGCATCACATTTTTCACGTCGGGCGGAGCGCCTTCGACAATCAGGCTGTTGGAGCCGACGACGGGCGTGACGTTGACGCGTTTGGGACCGGCTTGAGGCCCGCGCGCCGACACGGCTTTGTTGACCGCATCCGCCACCATCTCCGCCTGGGATTTCTTCAGATGAACGGTCTGGATGATCGACGAAGAAATCGTCTCGGCGCGGTCCAGCGAATTGATCAGTTGCTCAGCAAGGCTCAGGCGTTGCGGCGAGCCCTGGATCACGACGGCGTTCAGCGCGGGAGCGGCGGCGATGCGCAGCCGGCTGATTTCTCCGGACGGTCCGCGCTGGATCAGGGTTCCCCTCGAACCGCGATTCAACGCCGGGGCCGTGTCTTCGCGCAGCATCGTCTCCAGCAACTGCACCATCTGCGCGGCGTCGCTGTGGTGAAGCACGAAGGTGCGGATCTCGCCGGTGACCTCGGCGCGCGTGCGCAGTTCCTTGATCAATTGATCGATCTGCTGCAACTGCTCCTTCGTGGCGGCCACCATGAGGACATTGGCGGTCGAATCCGCCTCGAACCGAGGCTGAGGCCGCGTCTCGGATTCGCGGCGCCTTGGATCCTGCCTCTCGGCAAATAAGCGCGCGAGGGTCGGCGCCAACTCCGTGGCGTTGGCTTCGACCAAATGATACGTGCGAAGCTCCAATGTGCCTCGCGCCGGTTCGAGGTCCAGCGCGCGGATCATTTCCTCGATCCGGCCGAGCACGGATTCGGGCGCTTCCAGAACGAGCGTTTGATCGTCGTTGGACGCGGTTACTACGACGCGGCGGGCGGGATCATCGGATTGCCGGCTGAACAACTGCGAGATCATTGCGCTTACCGACGCCGCGGAGGTGTGTTTGAGAACGAACGCCTTGACCTGGCGAATGGGACGGTCCGCGTCGGTGTCGAGCTGCTTGACCAGGTCCTCGAGGATTTTCAGTTGCGGCTCCGTGGCGGTGATGATCAAGCGGCTGTTGAAGTCATCGCCCAGGATCACCGCGTCGGCCGTGCCGGCGCCGGGCTGGTTCCTGACCTGGTCCTGGTAAAGTTGCCGGATGCGCAAGGCGAACTCACTCGCCCGGCTCGATTTCAGGGCGATGGTTTTCAGGACGCGCGGGGCGGGCTGATTGGAGTCGAGCTGCGCCGCGATTTCGGTGGCTTGTTGAATCTCGCCGGGCGAACCCATCAGAATGAGGTCTTTGGTTTTGGGATCGACCATGACCTTGAACGCCGGAACGGTGCGCGGACGAGCGGAAGGTCTCGCCAGCGCTTCGCTGAGAATGCGAGCCAACGTGTCCGGATCGGCCCATTGACAGCGGAAGATTTTGGTGACCTGGACATACTGGACGGCGGTGCGGAGTTCCTTGATTAACTTGTCGATATTCTCCATTTGCTCCTTCGTGGCCGCCACCAGGAGGACGTTGCCGGTCACATCGACTTCAAACCGGGGCTGCGGCGGTGTATCGGTGGCGCGGCGGCGCGGGTCCTGGCGTTCGGCGAACAAACGGGCCAGGGTCGGCGCCAGATCCGCCGCGTTGGCTTCGACGAGGTGATACGTGCGGACTTCAATCGCGCCGCGCGCCGGTTCGAGATCGAGCGTGCGCGCGAGTTCTTCGATCCGCGTCAAGTTGGCTTCTCGGGCTTCCACGACGAGTGTCGAATCATCGGCGGAAGCCGTCACAATCACCCGGCGCGAGGGATCATCGGCCTGGCGGCTGAACAATTGGGAAATGATATTCGCGACAGAATTGGCGGACATATGTTTCAAGACGATCGCTTTGAGCTCGCGGGCCGGCCGTTCCGCTTCGGAATCCAGTCGCGCAGCCAGTTCCTCGATCAGCGTCAACTGAGCTTCTGTTCCCGTAATGATCAGCCGGCTGTTGAAGTCGTCGCCTAGGATCGTCGCATCGGGCGCGCCGGTGTTGGGCTGGTTTTTCGCCTGGTCGAGGTAAGCCTGACGCAGAATCTGGGCGAAGAGCGAAGGCCGGCTGGTCTTCAACGGAACCGTTTTCAGAATCCGCTGCGCGGGTTGATTCGAATCGAGTTGCGTCGCGATTTCGATCGCTTGCTGCACGTCGCCCGGAATGCCCATCAAAATCAGGTCGCGCGTCTTGGGATCGACGGTGACGCGGAAAGGCGGAACGTTGCGCGGACGAAACGGCGGGCGGCTCAAGCCGTCGCTGAGCAGCCGGGCCAGCACGTCGGGATCGGCCCATTTGCAGCGGAAGATTTTTGTGACCTGGACATTCTCGGACTGGATCGCGCTGGTTTTGGGGTCGGCGGTGGCGTCGATCTTGGTCACCAGCTTGTCAATAGCGTCCAACTGCCCGGCCATGGGCGCGGAGACGATCAGTCGATTCGTGGGCAGATCAACGATCAGACGGGCTTTGGTGGCCGCGGACGCGGAAGGTTCGCGTTCCTCCGCCACACCCGGGATGGCCTCGCGAACCATGCGCGCCAATTCCTGGGCCGAGATGGTGCGCGGGAAGAAAATTCGGACCTCGCCGACGCGCGAGCCGCTTTGATCCTCGAAGCGTTTGATCAATGTTTCCGCCAGCGTGATTCGCTCGCCGGGGCCGTACATAACCAGCGTTCGCGAGGCTTCATCGAACACGGCCGTCACATAATCGCTTGGGTCGTCCGGGAGCGCCTCGTAGCGCTTGGACGCTTGATTGAATTCGACGCGCTTGGGCGCCGTGGCGCTGCCGAAGGTTTTGTTGATCAGATCGGCGACCACGGCGCCGGAGGAGTGGACCAACGAGTAGGCGCGCATCTGGCGCTGGGCGGGGGAAGCAGTGTCGATTTCGTTCAGGAGTTCGCGGATGCGTTTGATGTTGCCGAGACGGTCCGTGATGATCAGGCCGCGTCCGCGCGACAACGGCGCGACCGAACCGGCGTTGGAGAGCATCGACGAAACGGCCTGGGCGACATCGGGCGCTTCCAGGTTTTGCAGCGAGAACACGACGGTGACGACTTCGCCGGGCCTGGCGTCACCCGTCTTGTCCAGCCCGCGCAAGATGCGGAGCGGCATCTGGGGAAGCTCCTTCAAGGTGACCAGGCGCAGATGACGCTCGGTTTCGACCAGCATGACGCCTTTCATGGAAAGGATCAGGTTGAGAGTTTCCATGGCTTCGGCGTACGAGTAGGGCTGCGGATCATTGAAGGTGATCGTTCCTTCCACCGTGGTGTCGCTGATGAGCGGTTTGTTCGCCATCTGAGCGAAGCGCGTCAGCACATCGATGTAGGGAATGCCGTCGAACTGAAACCGAGTCGTGCGGTCCGCCGGCTTCACTTCGGCGGAACTCGTGGAAGCTGCGGGCTTTGAGGCGTCCGCGGCGGGGTTGGCGGCGGCGCCGGTTGGAGCGGGTTGCGCGGCGGCGACCGCACCCGCGGGCGGCGCGGCTGGAGGATTCGGCTGTTGGGCAACGGTCGGAATGACCGTTGGAGTGGCCTCTGGTTTGTCTTGCGCGATCAGAGGGTCACACAAGAAGATCAGGAGCAACGCAGCGAGGTATAGATTCACAGTTTTCATAAAGTCGATTCCGGTTAGCGATGGGGAGCACACGCGCCCTCGCGTGTTTCGACCGGCGCCGCGCCGGTCGAAAGGGACGCGTCGAGCCGTTACCTGGAGGAAAGCTGTCCGACCGCACGAATGTGGTCGGCGAGGGCGCCGACCACCGCACGCGAGGGCGCGTGCGCTCCTCATCTCGATCGAACAGCTACCGGTAGCTCTCATTCCTTGGGGTTCGCCTGAGCAGCCACCTTCGCCAGATCCGACGGCAACGCGTCTGCGTTGAGTTGATATTTATCGGCCAGAGTCTGGCCGTGTTCGACGGCCCAGAAATCCGGTCCGATCTTGAGAATCACGCGCGCGAAGGAAAGCAGCCCCGGCTTTCCTGGCATGGGCCGCGCCCGATAGTCCACGGCGGCAATGTGGCCGTCCGCCCACGCGTCCCCCGGCTTCAAGATGTCGAGCCTGTGCGAAGCGAGGTTCATGACGTGGACCTCGGGCGTGCTTCGCCATTCGGAGAGCGACACCACTTTGAGCATTTCCGGCCGGGCCGCCCCGGGCAGATCGCCACCCGCTGAAGCCGCGGCGTTTTCAGGCGCGCTTCTTCGAATGTAGGGCCGAAAGAGATCGCGCTGGACGATGGTGTCGTAAAGCCGGCGCTCCGAACTGGCGAGCGTGAGTTTCGGCTTGAGATCCAGGGGAACCACGTCCGGCGCGGCATCGACCACCAGCGTGAGAAACCGCAGCCGGATTTTCGCCCGGCCCGGTTTGTCGCCCGCGGACACGACGATGTTTTCCAGCCGATGGATTTGCGGACATTGCTCCAATTCAAAGAGCAAGTCCACGATGTGGGGCAGGGGACCTTCGCCTTGCACGTTCCAGCCGACTTCTTGGGCGCCGCGCAGTTTCCGCGGTCCAACCGGCGTGCGCGCAAATTCGGACTCCGAGAGGCCCAGGCGAAGGATCAAATCCGTCAGCATTTTTCCGGCGTGAGCCGTGGCGACGTCCGCATTGGTTCCAAATGAAGCCTGGGCCAGGCGTTTCATCTGGTCTTCCGCAGAAAAGAACGCGCGCCGTTCGTCCTTGATTTGGCGGAGCTTTTCCCGCAGCAGCGCGGTCTGGCGATCGATGTTCTGGAGCGGTTTGACGAACACGTATCGGATGCCGAGCGCTGAGGCAAACACAAGAATCAGGCCGCCCACGGCCAGAGCCAGGATTTTCTCGCGTTGGTTCATGATCTATTGCGTTCCTTGCCTGCGACCAGCTCCCCTGACCCCGGAGGGGGAGAGGGTGTCCGCAGGACGGGAGAGGGGGAGGTGCGGCTTTGCCTCAGGGGACGCCTCGGCTGGCTTTGCGGGAGGCGCAATGTCCGGCGCCGGCGGTTCAACTGAATCCTCATCCGCGGGTCGCGACGCCGTTCCTGCTGGTTTCAAATCATATTTCATCTTGCTCGTCAGGGTCAGCTCGACGCTGGAGCGGAACGGATAACCGAACTTGTCCGTGGCCGGTGTCACGGCGAGCGGCTTGACCTCATAGCCCGCTTCACGCAGGCGTTTGTCCATCTGCGCGAGAATCTCGCCGTTGCGCGCCTGAACCGAGAGATGAATCATGCCGCGCGCACCGGTCGAAAGCGAAGTCAGATAAACGTCCTGGCTCGGAGGCAAGAGCGCGCTCAACAGGGCGTAGTGGTCGAGCCAATGGCGTTTCTCCGCCGTCCAGTCCCGGACGACCTTGGCCTTCGCGCGCATGTCGCGAAAGAGCGGGCGGTTCTTTTCCGCTTGTGTGACCTGAGCTTGAACCTGCTCCTTGATTTGGAGGCGACGGCCCATTTGATACGACCGCAAGCCAGCCAGGCCGAACAGCAGCAGCGCCCCCACGCCGACCGCGGCGAGCACCTTGATACGCCCCCAATTCCGCGGCACGAGCGGCCGCTTGGGATGCAGGAAATCGAAGGGCAACCCTTCCGCATCTTGCGCGCCCAGGGCCAGGCCGAGCGCCGCCAGCGCTCCTGCGCCACTTTCTTTGTCCACGCCTTCGACATTGAACGCTGAGGACGGCACAAAGCGTTCGCAAGGCATCGGGAAGCGCTGTTGCAGCGCCGACACGAGGGCGGGCTCGGCGCTCGTCCCGCCCACGACGAGGAACTTCGCGACCGGGCAATGGCGGACGGTGCTCTCGTAGCTGTGCAAGCTGCGCACGATCTCGGTTAAAATGGATGGAATGAAGTCTTTCGACGGCCGAGTAAGGTCAGGGACGGAGTGGAATCCACTCGTGTCCCTACCGGGTTCATGGGACGGAAGCGTGACTGAAGCCACGCGGCTGAAGACCACGGATTGATCGACGACAAATTCAATCGTGACTTCGTCGGATCGGAAGGAAATCAGCCCCACGGCGTGAGGTTGATCCGCGGCCGAACGAACTCCGATGCACCGGGCATTGGCGCAAGGGCGCAAACCAAGAGCGGTCAGCTTCAACCCTGCGGCTTCGGCGATGTGGAGATGGCGTTCGACGATTTCCTTCTTCACGCCTGCGACGAGCACTTCCACTTGATCCGGTGCAGCGGCAGTCTGGGCCGTGAGCGGAGGGGGCTGCGCGGACGCGGGGGAGAGGTCCACGGGGCTTGCGGCGTTTGCCGGGGCACTGGCCGGCGAATTCTCGGGAGGGGCAGGGAGGTCACTCGCGATGGTTTCGATCTGGCGGCAGGCTACCGCCGGAACCGGCAGGCTGGAAGCCTGCCCAACGTTTGGCGCCGTCGGCGTGAGGAAGCGCAGGATGGTAAAATCAACTACCGCCTCTTCGAGTCGGAACGGGAGGTCCTTGCTGATTTGGAATTGGATTATCGAAGCCAATTCTGCAATCGAGCCGGCGGCCGGCAGGGTGAGCGTGCGAAGAAAGACCAGTCCGCGCGGCAATGCCATGACGATAGACGCCGGCTTGATGTTCAGGTCTCGCAGCGCGGCGGAAATCGCTTTGCCCAACTCTTGCGGCTCCGCGCCCGTCGCGCTGAGGGCGGGGTCGAATTTTGTGGAAGCAAATTGGAGAATCGCGGGCTTTCCGCCGCGACGCCAGGACTGGGCCACGCGTATTGTGCCGCCATCGAGATCAATGACTGTGACGGGACCCTGGCCGGCCCACTTGAACCTGATGCGCTTGCGCCGGGCCGCGCCAAATCGCGTGGTGTTTTTTGGGATCCGATCAGATGGCATAGTTCACTTTTCAGGGGGAGCACACGCGCCCTTGCGTGTCCCGACCGGCGCCCTCGCCGGTCGGAAGGAGACGTTCAACAACCACTGAATCAGGGAACATCAGCACGCGCTTCTGTGTTCCGCGAGCGCGCGGGTATCTGTTTAGTGGAGCGCAGATTTGTAATCTGCCGTATCGCGGAATTGCATTCCGCTGGGGTTCGACAGGTTCCAGCGCTCCGGAACTCGCCGAAGCGCCGCCGATTGCAAATCGGCGATACGGCAGCGTGCAACTCTGCGCTACGGCGGAAGGCCCGCGAAACGCATACGGGCGCGGAACACGGCACGCGAGGCGCGTGCGCTCCCCCGAGTTAGACCGACTATTCATTTGAGGCCTCCGTTTGGCGAGCGGGTTCCTTGATCGTGTCCATGCCGATGGGCAAGCCGAGCCGCGTCAGGTCGCGCAGGAGCAAAATGGCCGGCGGTTGAGCGGCCGTATCGATCACTGCCTCGATCACGCGATACGTGCCGGCGGGGACGCCATACGCCAGCACGTGAAAATGAAATTGGTAACTGCGTGTCGTCAGAAGCGGCGCGAGTTTCTTGAACGAGTCGGCGGTGACGAGGCCTTCCTGATAAAGCCACGCCGGCGTTCGCCTCGCGTCCTCACTCAAACTGACTCGCGCGGAAACAATCGCCTCGGCGAGCGTCGCATCGATTCCCGGCAAAGCGGCGAGGACTTTGGCCGGGGCGGTGTTGAGATTGACGCGTCCGATCAACCGGGTTTCGTTGGTCGCGGAACAGCGATCCAACAAGAGAGGCAACTCCGCTTTGCCCACACCGGAGGAGAAATCCTTCACGGCGCCCGTTTCGTCTTTGAACTTGCCGGAAGCTTCGAGCAGATCTGCCGGATGCGCGAGTTTTTGTCCCTGGCGCCGCATGGCTTCGAGGTAAGTCAGGACGCCCTCCGGCAATTCCAGGTTTGAGAGGTCGGCTTTGGAGTCGTTGAGATTCAGCCGGGGCTGGCCATCGTCGCGCACGTTCAAATCGTAACTGAACACGGTGAGCAATGAGCGGAGACCCGGTTCAAGCTGGGCATCCTGATTGTCCGGTGGAGGCGAGGCGTCGCCATCGTCCTCACCGGGATCGAGGTTGCCGTTCAAGTTGGCGTCTTCGCCGTAAAGCAGCGCGCCGGTGAATCCGGGCACCCCGAGCAATTCGTCCAGACAAGCCAACTTCCGGTCCGGCGCCGAAACGCTGTTGGTCAGGGTCGTGAAGAGAGGCTCATTCGTGCTTCCGGGCACGGAGCTCCGGACGGTTGGCGCGTAATCCACCAGCGCTTGGGCGAGCGCCGGAGTCAGGTTAGGAACGCGCTCCAGGACTGTGGCCTCGGTGTGTGTCACGTTGATGCGGCTTGCTTCGTCATTCAGCCCGAAGCGAATGGGCGCTGCCCCGGGATCGTTGCACGAATACACGGAGAAATACCATTGGTTCGCTCCATCATCGACGACGAGTTGATTCTTGAACGCGGCGGCATTGTCTTGCCAGGGCGTGGGATCCGATGGAGATCGGGAGGCGATGCGCATGGCCTGGTACACGCCGCTCATCGCGGCTGCCCAGGCTTGCTCGCCGCTGACGCCCGTGGCGCTGGCGGTTTTCTCGGAGCGTAGCAAATACAGGACGCTGGCTGCAACCATCGAGGCCAGCATGACGATGACGAGAACGAGAAGCAGAACGAAGGCGTGGGGGCCTTCTGGTGTTGAGGGAAATCGGCGCCCGGCCAAACTTCCCGAGAACGCCCCATGACAATTTAAGGATTCGCGAGTGCTTTCCATGAACCATTCCTCCGGACTTCGGCCTTTAGGCCGCTTCAACGCTCGACGGTGGAGTGCGCGCTGAAGCAGCCTGAAGGCTGCGGTCCGCACGGTTTTCAGTTCATGGGCCGTGAGCAGGTCCGTGAGAAACAGGAGACTTCCCATGAACAAACAAATCATGGCAATTCCTCCTCGAACAGCGCGTCCGGCTGGTTGGATAACGCAGACGAAGAATGCCCTGGCAAATAGATGACGCGGCGAAAAACTTCAGGCGGATACGGATCCGGCTGATCCGGCGTTGGTTCTTCCGGCAACGGTTCGGCGCCCAGGCTCACTTCGACGCCCGCGGGGAGTTCCGGCGCGCTCCACGAATCCAGCCAGGCCGCGCCGTTCCAGTATCGGAAGCGGAGATAGCGGAATTGATCGATCGTCATGGGGGCACGCCGCGCCGCGGCCGCGTTGGTGGACGACAAGTCAGTTTCCTCCACCAGTTCAACGGGTCGGTGCAGCAACGGTTCTTCAGAACGCGTCAAACCGGAGACGTTCGTTTCACCAGGCGCGCGAAGCGCCGCGTAGCGAATCAACCGGAAAGGAGGGCCGGCCGCGGGCGCGACCTCCGGGGCATTTGTCCAACCTGCAAAGTTTGGCAGTTCAAGCCGCACGAATTCCAGTGTCTCAGATGTGCCGGTGAGTCCGACCTGCATGGACTCGCAGCGTTGCGCGTTGCTCAGGTCAGCCGTCAGCCGATCCAGCAGCAGGCGCACGGCGGATATCTTCGATGTCTCATAGAAAAGCTGGACGCGCAGATTCGCGGCCTGCGTGTAGAAGAACAACACGACCGCGAGCATGCCCGCGGCGATGGCGACCGCCAGCAGCACCTCCAGCAAAGTGAACGCGCGAGTGCCTTCCCATGGACCTGCCGGTAGGGCGAGGCTGTCCCCAGCGAGCCGGTCGGGACGTGTTCCAAGCACGTGGAGCGGCTCGCCGGGACGGACTCGCCCTACCGGCGACCGGTTCGTGGGCCGAGTGCTTGGTTCCGAGACCCAGGGACCTTCCCATGAACGGTCCGGGCATGTTCCAAACTCTTTTAGTTCAATGTCCATTCCATGATTCGATTTCAGAATGGCAAAGCGGGAATCGACCGATCGTCCAGCGTCGCAGGCGGACTGTTGGTCGAGGGTGTCAACGCGCCGGCGGGGTGCGGGACGATGAACTGAGTCAACCGCCGCACGATGGGCCGGGTATCATGGCGCACGATGACCTCCACGTTGCGCAGCGGCAGGCCGCTCTCGGAGGCATCGTCGATCGGCGAAACTTGAATTTGCCAGGTCCACATTTGAAAGGACGCCTCAAACGGTTCCGGTCCGGCCGACTCGACCGGCTTGATCCCCATCTGTAATTCGGACAAAAGCGAAATCGCAAGGTTGCTGGCGTGAACATTCAAACGCAACCGCTCGGTTTCCTGGACCGAAGCGTTGAGTCCGCCCGTGATGACGGTGGCGGCGAGGACAAAGAAAGACAGAGCCAGGACAACCTCCAGCAGCACGGACGCGTTATTCGTGGACCTCGCTGCGGGAATGGGTCGTGGCCATCGTGATCTGGAGGTTTTGGCGGAGACGCAACGCACTGAACCACCACGACGGGCCGTTACTCAGCCACGGTCAAGCTGGAGTCTTGAATTCGCTTGTGACCATCCGCCTCGCTCTCTCCTTTGCTGTCGGAGGTCACTTCACGACAAATGAGTCCGGTCAATCCCAGCACCCGCACGGTGACGCGCCGGTCGTCGTCGCCATCGCGCGCCGCCAGAACAATCTCCGCGGAGTCGCTCGACCCGTCCGGATTGAAGGTGATGGGCGTGGATTCCGCTGCCAAGGCCCATTCATCGCCTTCTTCGATCGTGCTGGGGGCGGACGCGTCGGGCGCAGAGGAAGTGTCGCTGGAGTCGAGCAGCCGAATTTGCTCCACGCTCACGTGTTCGCCGAATCCGTCGAGCTCCCACTTCGCGCTGGAAAGGTCCTGAAAAACTTCCGGTTCGTCGAGCGGTTCCGGCTCCCATAAGACGCGGACGGGCTTGTGCGGTTCGGTGGTCTGCGCCTCTTGTGTAAAAGCCACGCGGACGCGCCGGCCCGTGTTCGCCGCTTCCGCGCGCGCAAACCTCAGAATGCTCTCCAGGCGCACGGCTCCCTGGTCGAGATTACATCCGCGGCTGGTGGGGCCCAAACTCACAATCGCCGCCCCCAAAAAGAGCATGAAAAGCGAAGCCGCCAGCAGCGTTTCGAGCAGCGTGAATCCGCGGCGAGAGCATCCCGGGTTTTTGCTGGTGCGAGTTATCATTTATTCGCGGGGAGCAGGCCGCTTACTGTTCCAACACCGTCTTGGAGTCCTTGGTCGTGTCGGACTCCTCGGCGAGTTTGACGTCATCCTCGGTGTCCGGTTGGCCATCGGGACCGACGGAATAGAGTTTGTAATCTGGCGCAGAAGCCTCGGTTTTTTGGCTGCTATCGATCAGTTCGTAACGAATCTTGAATCCCCACGCGTCGTCCATTTTCGTGCCGGGCTTCAGGTAAGGGCCCTGCCATTTTTCAGCGAGCCGCTCATTTTCAAAGGTGGGCTTCACCAGCAACGCGCCGAGGCCGCCCTGGTCTTCGGTCGGGTAGGAACCGATGTTCAAGCGGTAAGTGTCGAGCGCGGTCTGAATCTGCGTGAGCAGCAACCGGGTGGTGTTTTTCTCCGCGCCCTTTTGCTGCGGCAAAACAAAAACCACGAGCGCTCCCGCGAGCATCAGAATGATGACAATCACCAGGAGCACTTCAATGAGCGTAAAGCCGGCGCCTGACGCGCGGCCGTAGCCTCTGTTCTTTGAACGCAAAATCATATTGCTTCAGTTCTTACGTCATGGTTCGGACGAACTTGGGAACGACAAAATTCAATTTGTCGTCCTTCCAGATCGTGGCAAGCGTCGCGGGAAAGCGCGAATGCGCCGACGTTGTCCGATCTTGCTTCCTGCGCGCCAACTTTTGTCGTCCGTCACTTTCCTTCCTGCGTGAATGAGTCCGACCACACTGGCCCTCCGCAGTCCACGCTCCAGCGCGCTCGCCTACTGTAGCAGCACTTTGAGCCAACACCAAACGCGATTTTTGGGTTTTTTTCGCGCGGGTCAAAACTGCGGCCCTACACAATGCGCGATCCAAATCCGACTTGTTGAAGGGACCTCGTATTCAGGCCTTGGGTGGGATCGTGGGCGGCTTGCGGCGCGCGCGTCGGAAGCCTGGGTAACGGCACTTGAGCGTTCTTATGAATGCATCGCGACTCAGAGCTGGATGTTTTGCTCAAAACATCTGCCACCAGATCTTGAAAAGTGCGGGCGTAATGTGTTCGTTCGGCCGGCGGCGCGTTTTCCAGATTGTAGAGCGCCTCCAGCAGTCGCGCCAGTTCAGGACTCACCGAAGACCTCATGAAGAGGATGGCCTCGGCTCGTCCTGTCGGCATCGGCGGGCTATGCCAGAGGAGTAGTTTGTCCCGAAGCACCTGTTGAGCCGGTCCACAAAACCCGGAGTCACTTCGATGGTCAAAGCCTCTTTCACACTGTCACTATGGCTTGAGCGATTGAGCGGGTCAACCACCGAGCGAATCGTCGGCTACTTCACCGTGAGCGTGCTCGCCATCGTGAAAATCGGGAGCAACAAACCCAGCGCCAAAAAACCGATCGCCCCCGCGACACCGCAAAGAATGAGCGGTTCGACCAATCGCACGGCCTGGTCCACCTGGCGATTCGTCCGGCGCTCGACCGTGTCCGCGATGTGCAGCAGGACTTTTTCCAATTGGTTGGATTCTTCCGCCACGGTGATCATGGCGATGATTTGTTCCGGGAACAATCCACCCGCGCGGAGCGGTTCCGTCAACGGTTTGCCCGCGCGAACATTCTCCGCCGCGGCCGCGATCCGGTCCGCCAGCAGCGGCGACCCGGTCGAGTCTTTGCTGATGCTCAACGCCTGGAGCATCGGAACGCCATTGGCCAGCATCGTGCCGAGAATCCGGCAGAAGCGCGTGATGGCCACCATGCGCAACGCCACGCCCACCACCGGAAGCTTCAGGCGCCGTTCCTCGATCCAGCGTTTGCCGGTCTCACTTTTCAGGCCGGACCAAAGCAGGGCGCACGCGCCGGCCAGCGCCGTCAGGATCAGATACCAGAATCCACGCACCCCATGGCTTAACGCGAACAACAGGCGCGTAGGAAGACTTTGATGAACGCCGCTCAACAGCGGCTCAAAGCGCGGAACGAAAAAGATCAGCGCACCGATCAAGACCGCGAGTCCGACGGCGGTCAGGAGAGCCGGGTAAATCATCGCGCCCAGAACTTTGCTCCGGAGTTCGTCCAGCCGCTCGAGGAATTGCGACAAACTGCGCAGGACGTCCTCCAGAAAGCTGGCTCTTTCTCCGGCTTGCACCATTGCCGTGTGCAGCGCCGGGAAAACCTGTTCGTGTTCCCGCATCGCCGCCGTGAGCGATTTGCCGTCCGCAACCGAAGCGCGAATTTCCTTCAACACTCCCCGCAGCCGCACATTGACCGTGGATTTGGCGAGCGAATCCAGCGCGCGGAGCAACGGCACGCCGGAGCCGATCAAATCCGCCAGTTGTCCGTACATCACCCCGACGTCCCGCGTGGAGATGCGCCGGCGTTTGGTTTGTTGTTTTCGTGCCGCCGTGCCAGAAACGTCCGAGACAGAGACGGGAAACAAGTTCTTTTCATCGAGAAACCGCAGCACGGCCGCTTCGCTTTCCGCGTCGATCAGGCCGGTGATCTTCTCACCTTGATCGGTCCGAGCCGTGTAGCGGAATTCACTCATCGTACCTTCATACCGCCGTGCAGGTGACCACTTCTTCCGGCGTCGTAAGGCCGCGGCGCACTTTAAGCCAGCCGTCCTCGCGCAGGAGCCGCAGGCCGTTTGTCCGCGCGACGCGGATCAACTCCGAAACCGGCGCGCGGTCCATGATTTTTTCCGAAATGGCCTCTTTCACGACCATCAATTCGTAAAGACCGGTTCGTCCGCGATAGCCTGTTTGGCGGCAAGCCGCGCAGCCGGTTCCATGATGGATCAATTCTCCGGGCGTCGCTCCGAAATCCGCCGGGCAGGATGCGCTCGGCGGGCCGGCGGTTTTGCAGTGGGGGCAAATCTTGCGAACCAATCGTTGCGCCATCGCGCCGATCAACGTGCTGCTCACCAGGTAAGGTTCGATCCCCATGTCGATCAACCGCATCGGGGCCGACGCCGCATCGTTCGTGTGCAACGTGGACAGGACCAGGTGGCCGGTCAACGACGCCTGAATGGCTGCCCGTGCCGTCTCCAAATCCCGGATTTCGCCAATCATGACTACATCCGGATCATGCCGCAGAATCGCCCGCAACCCGCGCTCGAAGGTCATGCCCACGCGTTGATCCACCGGGATTTGATTCACGCCTTGCAGGTGATATTCGACTGGATCTTCCACGGTCAGCACTTTGAGTTCGGGACCGATGATCGCGTTTAGAGCTGCGTAAAGGGTCGTGGTTTTTCCGCTGCCGGTCGGACCGGTGACGAGAATAATGCCGTGGGGCCGTTCGATGAGCGATTTGAATGCGCCGAATGTTTCTGGGTCCATCCCCAGGTCGGTCAAACTGAACAGCACGCTCGCTTTGTCCAGAATGCGCATGACGATGCCTTCGCCAAAAAGCATCGGGATCACGCTCACGCGCACGTCGATCTGGCGGCCGCCGATCTGGAACTTGATCCGGCCATCCTGAGGCACGCGCTTTTCGGCGATGTTCAGGCTGGCGAGGATTTTGATGCGGCTGATGATCGCGGATTGGAATTGATGAATCTGCGGCGGCACGGACGCCGGCTGCAAAACGCCGTCGATCCGGTAACGAATGGAGAGTTCGTGTTCGTAAGGTTCGACGTGAATGTCGCTGGCCCGCTCATTGACGGCCTCGACGATGATTTCGTTCACCAGCTTGATCACGCTGGCTTCCTGCGCCAGCTCCAGGAGATCCTCGCTGCTTTCCGTGGTCTCGCGGACCACTTCCATCTCCCCGGTCCCCACCATCTCATCAATCGTGTCGCCGCCGACCCCGTAATGCGATTTGATGATTTTCTCGATCTCGTCCGTCGGCGCCAGCAAAGGCTGCACGTTCAGGCCCGTGAGCAGGCGGATGTCGTCGAACACGTTCATGTCAAACGCATCGCTGGTTGCAACACTGAGTGTGCCGTTCTGTTTGGAGATCGGGACGAGGCGTTTGCGAAAGACGAATTTGGACGGAAGCGAGCGGAGCGTTTCAGAATCGATGGAGAGATCGGCGAGATTGGCCAGCGGGATGTCCAGAATCTTTCCCGCCTCTTCCAACAAGCGGCTTTCGGTGATGAACCCCAACTGGACGAGGGCACGGTCCAGGCGCACGCCTTGCGTTCGATGCATGGCCTTGGCCTGGTCCAATTGCGCCGGCGTCAATAAGCCGTTTCCGAGCAATGTTTCCGCAATACTCATCCGATGGGCCGCGTTGTTGAAGAAGACGCGAATCAGCAGTTCAACAGATAATAGGGACTCCGCGGGTGCGGCGGCAATTCAAGTTTTCCGGGTAAAGTTCCGGCGGGGACAGCCGATATTCTCTGTGGCGATAGTCCGGCTGCACCCGACAGCAGCGGATGGCGAAGACCAGCACGAAGGTCACGGGGTAGCTTCGGGATGAAGTTTTGGGAAGTTTTGTGGTAAGCTACTATCGCTGCTGATTGCCACAACGCCCGCTCGCAGGGAGAGCGGGCTTTTTCGTTGAGCACACACCGGCCAACGGAGACGCCGCGGTGCAGAGAATTGGATTGGTGAGGTGAGTGGATTGGTGGGTTACTTCAATACTCTCAGAATCCAGCAATCCAATGATCCGTGTCCGCTTGAAGAAAGAGGTGGGAGGGCGAACCTCGCCCTCCCGGTTCCCGATGAAGGCGGCGCAGACCAGGCGCCGCTATTGCTCCGAACCTTACCCGAAAGTCACTTCCTGCCAGCCAGACGCTCCAGGGTTGCCTTGACCGATTGCAGGAGATGCAAACCCCGTTCGCGGTCACGCCGGACGACATCCTCGACCTGCTGCAGCGTCGTCACAATCGTCTCGATCACTTTTCGTTTGAGTTCCTTTTCATGAAGGCAGTCTGCATCAACATCGAGGCGCCGGTGATGAAAAGGCTCTTCCCTTTCATTTCCATGACCTCCAGCGTCGGTTTGACGACGAAATTTCTGGACTGCCAGGCAAATTCTATGACGTTCGCCTGATCGTTGGCTTTGAAGTGCGAAATGGCGTTCGCCTGAGGCAGGGTCTTCCGGACGTAGTCGGTCAGTTCGGTGAGGTTCTGAAAGTTTTGCATGGTCTCGGTCTATTAGTTCCACGGTGCTGTGGTGTTCAGGACGCCCTGATAAACAGCCCCGTGCAATCTCTGTGCCGAACGGTGTTCCTTGATTTCAGAAGTTTGGCTGGCTGGTCAAACTGAAGCTCTTTCTCCCAAGCTGTGTGGAATGCCCCTGTTTTTCGCCGAAAACTGAAGGAAGTTTCCTGGAGATTTCCGACATGCAAACGAACCTCCTTCTTGAACCCATTCGAGCGCCGGCCTTTCCATGCCAAAAACCAAGACAGCCTTTGCCTCAAAAGCGGACATCTCAATGAAACCTCCGGGGGCGGCAAAGACCGTCAGCGACCCAACTCGGTGAGCGCCGGTGGAGCGAGGCTGCCGCCGAACTGCGCGTCGATGGCGATTGGCTCGGCAGGAGCCTCTGCCCAACCGTGGTTCGCTGAGAGCGTGTCCGAAAATTCCGCGGGGTCCTGTTTTCGCGCCAAAGGCCGGATGGCGAGGCGCAACGAAGGAGAATATCCTCCCTGGATCTTCGACTGAGGAGCAACGAAGCCAGGC
>Ga0194113_10004270_pt1 | contig 18751 bp, 17 predicted proteins | sample TA2MahC200mmetaG_FD_146193 | JGI IMG/M metagenome (GOLD analysis project Ga0194113, IMG submission 146193) | Freshwater microbial communities from Lake Tanganyika, Tanzania - TA2015017 Mahale Deep Cast 200m | ecosystem: Environmental > Aquatic > Freshwater > Lake | place: Tanzania: Lake... | reverse complement strand
TGGTCGAAGCTGGCAAAAATGAGCCCTCGCTGGTGTCAGACCCGGAGTGGGAAGCTTTCGATAGCCAGTAGCAGGCACCCGCAGATACGGCTACATTAACCCCTACGATAATGTGCGGAATGCAAGTCTAATACCTCTAATAGCTATTGGGTATTAGATATTGGATATTGGTTATGAGACGGGAACGCCTTTATCGCACTGAGGCTATCGTGTTGAAACGGAGCGACTTCGGCGAGGCCGATCGCCTGTTGACCCTCTACACGCCCAGGCTGGGCAAGACCAGGGCCATCGCCAAGGGGGTGCGTAAGCCTACCAGCCGCAAGAGCGGGCACGTGGAGCTATTCACTCACAGCCAACTGCTCATCGCCAAGGGGCGGAACCTGGACATCGTGACCCAGGCCGAGACCGTCCACGCCTTCCGGCCCGTGCGAGAGGACCTGTTGCGCACCACTTACGCTTGTTATGCCGCCGAACTGTTGGATCTCTTTGTCGAAGAGGGAATCGAAAACCGCCCTCTCTTCGACCTCTTGTTGGCCACGTTGGGCTGGCTGGGCAATGCTTCTGATCTGGATCTGACCACCCGCTTCTTCGAGCTGCGCCTTTTATCCTTGCTGGGCTATCGCCCTCAGCTCTTCCAGTGTGTGGTCTGCCATCGTCAAATCGAACCAGTGATCAACTTCTTCAGTTCTGCCGATGGCGGTATCCTTTGTGCCAACTGTGGCCAGAACCATCGGGGAGCCAAGGAGATAACCCTCAGCGCGCTAAAAGTGCTGCGTTTCCTGCAGACCAGAGATTACGATACCTGTCGCCGTCTTCGTCTCAGCCTCCCGCTGCATAGAGAGCTAGAGAAGACGATGTACGATTATATAACCTACATTCTGGAGCGCAACTTGAAATCGGTGAAGTTTCTCAATACCCTGCGCCGGCAATGGGCGGGAAACAGAGGTGAATCAAATGTTGGCTAAATTTGAGGTCTATTTCGATGGCGAGTATTGGTGTGCGAGGGGCATCGGGGCCGATGTCTTTACCCAGGGGAGGACCCTGGACGAGTTGATGGGAAACATCAAGGAGGCTGCCGAACTCCACTTTGAGGAGGTCTTGGAGGAATGTGCAAATGGCGATTTACACAACTGATGAGATGAGCATCGAAGAGTTCACCGAGATGGTGCGCCAGCATCCAGTCAAGGTTGAACCATTGCCCGCCCGCTTCAGGGAGGACGAGCACTGGTTGTTCGAGCACATGGCCGAACTCACGGAGCAGTACCCTGATCAATGGGTGGTGGTTTACAGAAAGCAGGTGATCGGGACAGGCGGTGGGCCCAGAGGGCTAACGGAAGCTATAGAGCAAGCCAAACACATAGTCAGCGATGGGGAGCGGTTAGTGACCTATTTCCTGGAGAGCAAGCCGTATGTCTACTAGGATCAAGTTGCGCATTTCTCAACAACCCTCTCGGGATGACCCCTTGGTTGTCGTCACAAGGTTGATTTGTCGAGTGACATTCTGCGGAGAGAGAGGTGAACTTGGTCCAGAGCGGTATGGCATTCTCGATACAGGAGCTCCGGTTTCGCTGATTCCCAAGAGGATGTGGCAAGGCTACCCCGTACTCAAGCTGAGGGACGCGACTGTCAGGGGCATTATTGATCGGGCCGAATGTGCTCTGGAGGTTATTGACGGTGTGATCGGTGCCACACTGACAGATGGAGAGAGCACGTCAGAGGCACTGACCATCCGTGCTCACCTGGCCCACACCGACGATATACCGCTGCTACTTGGTTTCAGCGGCTTGCTGGACAGAGCAGATGTCCACTTCTCGGTCGAGAGACGTGAGGCTTATCTGGAAGTCTAACGAGGAAACACGAACGATTATGGAAAAACCATTGACCTTTCAAGAAGCGATCTTGCGCCTGAACCAGTTCTGGGCCGACCAGGGTTGTCTCATCTGGCAGCCTTACAACGTGCAGGTTGGTGCCGGTACGATGAACCCGGCTACTGTGCTCCGCGTCCTGGGGCCGGAGCCCTGGAACGTGGCCTACGTCGAGCCCTCGGTGCGCCCGGCCGATGGACGCTACGGCGAGAACCCCAACCGCTGGCAGCAGTGGTATCAATACCAGGTCATCCTCAAGCCCGATCCCGGCAACCCCCAGGAAATCTACCTGGACAGCCTGGAGGCCCTGGGCATCAACCGCCGCCAGCACGACATCCGCTTCGTGGAGGATAACTGGGAGTCGCCAGCCCTGGGAGCCTGGGGCCTGGGTTGGGAGGTCTGGCTGGACGGGCAAGAGATCACCCAGTTCACCTATTTCCAACAGGCCGGAGGCTTCGCCCTCGATCCTGTCGCGGTGGAGATTACCTACGGCTTGGAGCGCGTCATGCTCCCATTGCAGGGGGTGCGAGGCTTCACTGAAATCGAGTGGCTCGATGGCCTCACCTACGGCGATGTCTTTCTCAAGAGCGAAATCGAGCACTGTATCTACAACTTTGAGCAGGCTGACGTAGGGAGGCTGACTCAGCTTTACAGCCTGTACGAGGCCGAGGCGGAGAATGCTCTGGAGAGAGGTCTGGTGATCCCGGCTCACGACTACGTGCTCAAGTGCTCTCACACCTTCAACGTGCTGGACGCTCGCGGCGCTGTCGGCGTCACTGAGCGGGCCAGGTACTTCGCCCGGATGCGGGAGCTGGCCCGCCGCGTGTCCGAGGCCTATGTGAAGCAACGGGAGGAGATGGGGTTTCCGTGGTGTGCCAGGGACAAGGGACAAGGAATAAGGGACAAGGGACAAGGCGAGATAGCTCCTAGTCCCTTGTCCCTAGTCCCTAATCCCTTCCTCCTCGAAATTGGGACCGAGGAGTTGCCGGCCGGCGATCTTGAGTCTGCCATTGCCCAACTGGAGGAGCGTACGCCCAGGCTGCTGGCCGAGGCACGGTTGGAGCACAGCCAGATTCGGGTTACGGGCACGCCGCGGCGGCTGGTGGTCTACGTCGAGGACCTGGCTCACAGGCAGCGCGACCAGGAAAGGTTGGTGAAAGGGCCGCCAGCCAAAGTAGCTTTCGACCAGGAGGGGCGACCTACTCAAGCAGCTCAAGGCTTTGCCAGGAGCCAGGGAGTGGCTGTCGAGAGCCTGGAGGTCCGCCAATTGGATGGTGGCCAGTACGTTGTTGCCGTCAGAGTGGAGCAGGGACAGCCAGCGGCTGAGGTCCTAACTACCCTTCTGCCCGACCTGATCGCCAGGCTGCGCTTTCCCCTCTCCATGCGCTGGAACGCCACCAACGTGTCCTTCTCTCGCCCCATCCGCTGGATCGTAGCCCTCTTGAACGATGAAATCATCCCCTTCGAGTACGCGGGCGTGAGGAGCGATCGCACCTCGCGAGGACTCAGGCCGTTGCGCTCGCCCGAAATCGTGATCCAGAGGGCTGAGAGCTACTTCGCCCTCATGAAAGCCAACAGCATCGTGGTTGACGTGGAAAAGCGGCGGCAGATGATCCGCCAGCAAGCCGACAAGCTGGCCGCCGAGGTGGGTGGGCGAATCCCCGACGATCCGGCCCTCCTGGACGAGGTGACCAACCTGGTGGAGTATCCCACGGCCCTGCTGGGCTCCTTCGATCCAGAATATCTAAAACTCCCCCCAGAGGTGCTCATCACCGTGATGAAGAAGCATCAGCGCTACTTTCCAGTGATCAGGGACAAGGGATCAGAGACAAGGGACGAGGCCGACTCCTGGTCACTAGTCCCTGGTCACTCCTCCCTCCTCCCCTACTTCATCGCCGTGCGCAACGGAGACGACCAGCACCTGGACATCGTGCGGCACGGCAACGAGGAAGTGCTGCGGGCTCGCTTCGCCGATGCCGATTTCTTCTACCAGGCCGATACGCAGAAGCCGCTGGAGGAGTTCTTGCCTCGCCTGGACACCTTGACCTTCCAGGAGCAGTTGGGTTCCGTCCTGGACAAGGCGAAGAGGCTGGAAGGATTGACCTCTCGCTTGAGCGCCGTGCTCGGCCTTTCGGAGGCGGAGACGGCAACGGCCAGGCGAGCCGCTCGCCTCTGCAAGGCCGACTTGGCCACCCAGATGGTGGTGGAGCTAACCTCGCTTCAGGGGGAAATGGGGAAGGAGTACGCCTTGCGCTCCGGCGAGGACCCCGCCGTGGCCCAGGCCATCTTCGAGCATTACCTGCCGCGCTTCGCTGGTGATGAACTACCAAAGACCAGACCTGGTATCGTCGTGGGGCTGGCCGACCGACTGGACAGCTTGGTGAGTCTCTTCTCCGTCGGCCTGAAACCAAGCGGCTCAGCCGACCCCTACGGTCTGCGGCGAGCGGCCCTGGGCATGGTGCAAGTTTTGGCCGCGGGGGGCATCTCTTTCGACCTGAGAGACGGTTTGCGCCAGGCAGCGGTCCTGCTTCCCGTGGCCGCCAACGAGGTGGCCCAGGCCGATACGTTAGCTTTCATCGTGCAACGCTTGCGAGTTTGGCTTCTCGACCAGGGCTTCCGCCATGACCTGGTGGACGCCGTGTTGGCCGAGCGCGGCCACGACCCCTACCTGGCGTATCAGACCGTGCGAGAGTTCGTTCCCTGGACGTTGCGCGACGATTGGGCGACTCTGCTCAACGCCTATGCTCGTTGTGTGCGCATCGTGCGGGACTTCGAGACCGAGTTCGAGTTGCAGCCGGACCAATTCGTCGAACCCTCCACCCGGCGCCTCTACGAAGCTTATCTGATCTGCCGGGAACAGGTGGGCCCTGAGAGCAGCATCAACACACTCTTCACCGCCTTCCAGCCGATGGTGGAGCCCATCAACACCTTCTTCGACGACGTGCTGGTCATGGCCGAGGATCAGGCGCTTCGGGAGAACCGCCTGGCCCTCCTGCAGCGCGTCGCCGCCCTGACGGGGGGGATCGTGGATTTGACCAGGGTGGAGGGATTCTAACCCTTCGGCCTGAGCCTCAGGGCGAAGCCTTGCTAAAATCGGCTGATGGGGATATAATTCAGGCCAGGAGGTAGCGATGACCAGTGTGGTGGTGGAACGGGAGAAGTTACCATTGAACATGTTGAGGTGGCTAGAGGCCGAAGGGCTTGATGAGAGCAAGGCCATCGTGGTAATACTCACCTTTGATGAGGGGAAAGGGATCATCGTACAGCGGTTGGGGGATGTTGATCCAACGATGATGGAGCGCGTGCGTGCCGCTTCAGCACGGTATCACTCAGCTCTGGAACGGTTGGCCGATTCTTGACTGTGGAAGTCCGCTACCTTTCCTCTAATGAGGTCTTGCTTATTCACGACCACGCTATCCGCGAATTCGGTGGCTCTTTTGGCCTGATGGGTCCTGGGCAACTGGAAGCCTCTATCGCGGCGCCGCGCCAGACGATGTTTGGCCAGGAATTGTATCCCGACCTTTTTTCGAAGGCGGCCAGCCTGTTCTATTTGCTCGTCAAGAACCACGCTTTCGTTGACGGCAATAAGCGAACCGCGGCTCTTGCTTTGATCGAATTCCTGGAGCGAAACGGCTACACCCTCGACGCCACTAACGACGAGCTCTATCAGTTCACCGTTGACGTGGCCTCCTCCGTCTTGGGCAAGGAAGAGGTTGAAATGTGGATCCGGGATAAGGCAATCAGATTGAACTCATGATCCATTATCGTCGACCAAGGAGATACAAGATGCCGACAATAACCATTGACAATATTAGGGACTGGCCGCCAGAGAGATTTGAGGCGGCGCTGCGCGAGGCGATAGGGAGCACATCGCCGGTTGATGCTCTCATTGCCACAGTTGAACGGCTTACGCGCTACGAGGAAAAGTTTGGGATGGAAACCCCGGATTTCTATGAGAAATTCGTGCGGGGTGAAATGGGAGACGCCAAGGACTACATTGCCTGGGCCGGCACCTACGAGATTTTTCAGCGCCAGCAAGATGTCTTACGAGAAATAAACGCCAGGCTCTATCCATAGCCGGCGCACTAATAAACCAAATCTGAGGAGGTTTAATCAACATGACGAAGAAGTGGGTCTATCTGTTTGAAGAAGGCAACGAAGGCATGCGCAACCTTTTGGGGGGCAAAGGGGCTGGCCTGGCCGAGATGACCAACGCCGGGCTGCCGGTGCCCTCAGGATTTACCATCACCACGGAGGCCTGCAACGCCTATTTCGACGCCGGCAAGCAGTTTCCCGAAGGGATGTGGGACCAGGTGCTGGCAGCGATGAAGAAGGTGGAAGACCAGACGGGCAATAAGTTCGGCGACCCCTCCAACCCGCTGTTGGTCTCCTGCCGTTCGGGGGCGCGGGCCTCCATGCCGGGCATGATGAACACTGTGCTCAACATCGGCCTCAACTTTGACACTATTGTGGGGCTGGCTGAACCGGTCGACGACGACCGCTTTGCCTGGGACGCCTACCGCCGTCTCATCCAGATGTTTGGCAACATCGTCAAGGGGGTGTCCCGGCATAAATTCGAGGCCATCCTGGACGAATACAAAGCCAAGACCGAGGGTGGCAAGGATACCGACCTGACCACCGATATGCTCAAGGACGTGGTCAAGGACTTCAAAGCACTCTACAAGAAAGAATTGGGCGAGGACTTTCCCAACGACCCCTATCAACAGCTTCGACAGGCCATTGCCGCTGTCTTTGATTCCTGGTTCGGCGCGCCGGCGGTGACCTATCGCAACACTGAGGGGCTACCCCACGATTGGGGCACCGGCGTCAATGTGCAAACCGTGGTCTTTGGCAACATGGGTTGGGACTCAGGCTCCGGCGTAGCTTTCACCCGCAACCCGGCTACTGGTGAGAAGCAGATTTATGGTGAGTACCTGTTGAATGCCCAGGGCGAAGATGTGGTGGCAGGCATCCGCACCCCACACAAGATAGCCGAAATGAAAGATGAGCTTCCCGAGGCCTATGAACAGTTCTTGGAGATATGCGATCTGTTAGAGCGTCACTACCGCGACGTGCAGGACGTGGAGTTCACCATCGAGCGGGGCAAGCTGTGGATGCTCCAGACCCGTAGAGGCGAGCGCACTGCGGCGGCAGCGGTCAGGATCGCGATGGATATGGTCAAAGAGGGACTGATTACCAAGGAAGAAGCTCTGATGCGGGTCACTCCTGCTCAAGTGGACCAGTTCCTACACCCCCGATTCGATCCGAAGGCAATACTGAAGGCCAAAGAGGATGGTAATCTGTTGGCGGTGGGACTCAACGCCTCCCCAGGCGCGGCCACCGGCATTGCCATCTTCGATGCCGATACGGCTGGGAAGTGGGGCAGGCCGGAGTTCCCAGTAGAAGAAGCAGGGGCGCAGCTTCGTGCCCTCATCGGTGAGGAGAGGGCAAAGCAATTGGGTTCAGAGGCTTTTCAGGAGATCAAAGATGAGAGAGGAAACACGCGAGCGCTCAAAATCAAAGTGATCCTGGTCCGCCCGGAGACCAACCCCGACGACGTACATGGCATGGTTGCAGCCCAGGGCATCCTGACTCAGCACGGGGGAATGACAAGTCACGCCGCTGTCGTCGCCCGCGGCTGGGGCAAGCCCTGCGTGGCTGGTTGCGAGGCCATCAAGATTGACCTGGCTGCTCGCAAGTTCAGTGTAAATGGCAGGGAGATCAGAGAAGGAGCTTACATCTCCATCAACGGCGCTACCGGCGAGGTGTTTGAAGGCTCCATCGCCACCATCCGGCCTCGCTTTGAGGAAGAACACGATCTGGTCACTTTGTTAGGCTGGGCCGACGAGGTCCGCAAGCTGGGTGTGTGGACCAACGCTGATAACCCTCAGGATGCCGCCCGCGCTCGCGCTTTCGGAGCCGAAGGCATTGGGTTATGCCGCACCGAGCACATGTTCTTCGACCAGGAAGGGGAAGAAATCAGCCGGCGGGAGAACGTGGTAAAGATGATCATGGCCGAGGACGAGGAGGAGCGCCAAAAGTATCTGGACCGACTCTTGCCCTTCCAACGCAAGGACTTCGAGGGCATCTTCAGGGCCATGGATGGCTGTCCCGTCATCATCCGCCTCATTGACCCGCCCATGCACGAGTTCCTGCCGCCGCGAGAGGAGCTTATCGAGGAGGTAACTCGCCTGCGCTGCAACAACGAGAACCCCGATGAGCTGGCCGAAAAGGAGAAAATGCTCCAGGTAGTCAAATCTTTGTGGGAGACCAACCCTATGATGGGTCTGCGCGGCTGCCGGGCGGGCATTATGTACAAGGGTCTGACCGAGATGCAGACGCGGGCCATCATCGAAGCGGCCTGCAACGTGGCCCAAGAGGGCGTGGACGTGCATCCTGAGATCATGATCCCCCTCACCAGCCACATCAACGAGCTACATGAGGAGCGGAAAAAGCTGGAAGCAGTAGCCAGAGAGGTGGTAGCCGAGAAGGGTGTGGACGTGAAGTACAAGTTCGGCACCATGATCGAGGTCCCGCGGGCAGCCATCACCGCCGACGAGATCGCCAAATACGCCGATTTCTTCTCCTTTGGCACCAACGACCTGACCCAGATGACGTATGGAATCTCCAGAGACGACGCCGAGGGCAAATTCCTGCTGGATTACGTGGATCGCAAGATTCTGCCTAACAATCCCTTCGAGGTGCTGGACCGGGACGGCGTGGGCGTGCTGATGAAGATGTGCGTGGAGAAGGGCCGCGCCACCAAGCCCGATCTGGAGGTTGGCATCTGCGGAGAGCATGGTGGAGATCATGCCAGCATTGAATACTGTCATCTCCTGGGGTTGAACTATGTCTCTTGCTCGCCGTTCCGCGTACCTCCTGCTCGCCTATCAGCGGCCCAGGCGGCATTGCTGTACGAGTACGGTCGCAAGCAGTAGCTTCCCGGCCTGGACAAAGACCAGACGGTGGCAGTCCCTGTTGGCGCAAGGGCTGCCACCGTTTTGCTTGATGTCAGTTTGCTTTAGCACATTGTTTGTGATAAAATATCAAGTGCAAGACTTTCGACTGATCGTTGATCTGTAGCGCCACGAAGTGACCCGTGGACGGGCAATGCGGGCAAAGTGAGAGAATCTGCGATGGTGGAGGTAGAGATATGATGCGGGGTGAACTGCTGGAGCGCATCAGTGTAGACCCTAACATTTGTCATGGGAAGCCTTGCTTCAAGGGTACCCGGGTGATGCTGTCCATCGTTCTGGACAGCTTGGCAGAAGGGTCTACACCTGAAGAGATCTTAAGAGATTATCCAACACTCAAACCAGAGGATATTCAAGCAGCCCTGGTATACGTGGCATACGAGTGCGTATGCCCTGACCCCATAGGACACTCAGGCAGTGATAGAAGAAAGGTGTCTATAGGTGAGCGTGGTTGACGAAATCAAGCAGAGATTGGACATCATCGAAGTAGTCTCCGGCTACGTCACCCTCAAGAAGGCGGGGCGGAACTACAAAGGTATCTGCCCCTTCCACGCCGAGAAGACACCCTCCTTCATCGTCTTCCCAGATACCCAGAGCTGGCATTGCTTCGGGGCCTGTGGCACGGGAGGTGATGTCTTCACCTTCGTCATGCGGCAGGAGAACCTGGATTTCTCCGCGGCGCTGCGCCTCCTGGCCCAGCGAGCAGGGGTGAGCCTGAAGCCCCGCACCGAGGCCGACCTGGCCGAGGATAAACTCCAGAGACGATTGCGCGAAATCAACGAGACCGCTGCCCAGTACTTTCACAACCTGCTGTTGAATTCGACCGCGGGCGAGACGGCACTGGGTTATCTCTCCCAGCGGGAGATCAATCGGGAGACTATCAACCGATTCCAGTTGGGCTACGCCCTCGACGACTGGCAGGCCCTGGGCGATTTTCTGCAAGAGCGGGGATACCAACGAGAAGACATCCTGGCGGCGGGGCTGATCGTCGTCCGGGAGGACAGCAGCGGCCACTACGACCGCTTTCGGGGACGGCTCATCATTCCCATCCGTGACGAGCGGGGCGGGGTGGTGGGCTTTGGAGCCAGGGCGCTGGATGATTCCATTCCCAAGTACATCAACTCGCCTCAGACCCCTGTCTTCGATAAGAGTGCCTTACTCTTCGGCCTGGATTTGGCCAAAGGGGCCATCCGCCGCGAGGGACTGGCCATCATCGTCGAAGGCTACATGGACGTGCTGATGGCCCACCAGCACGGCGTAGCCAACGTGGTGGCTTCCATGGGCACGGCGCTGACCGAGACCCAACTCAGGTTGCTGAGAAGATTCAGCAAGCGCTTGGCCCTGGCCCTGGACGCTGATGCGGCCGGCTATCAGGCCACCTTACGCAGCATGACCCTGGCCCACGAGACCCTGTCCGAACGGGTAGTGCCCGTGCCCACCCCTCGCGGCCTGATCAAATACGAGAGCCACCTGGACGTGGACATCCGCATCATCACCCTGCCCCAGGGGCAGGATCCCGACAAGGTGATCAGGGAGGACCCTGCTCTGTGGGCCAGGCTGGTTGAGAATGCCCTGCCGATAGTGGATTACTATTTCAAGGCCATCACTTCGGAGCTGGACCTGGATTCGCCGAAAGGCAAGGCAGAAGCAGTGCGCAGGCTCATGCCTATCATCCAGGAGATCGGTAACGCCGTCGAACGCACCCACTATATCCAGAAGTTGGCGCGCCTGGTTCGGGTGGACGAGAAGACGCTGCTGCATCAGGCTGGGATGAAAGATAAAAGGGCAAAAAGGTACGAGGAAAAGCCTGTCCTGAGCCGAAGCGAAGGAAAGGAATCGCGGCCGGACAGAGACGAATTCACCTTTGGGCCGGAAGAATATTGCCTCTCGATTCTATTCGTAAGGCCACACTTACTTGGTAGTTTGGATGAGGCGCTGCGGGACGTGGGGGTGGACGGGCTGAACGTTGATGATTTCACCCAGGCCGAGAACAGGGCGATATTCGCCTCCTGGCGGGAGGGTTTAGAACTGAAGGAGAGCTTTCGAGAGAAGCTCGACCCGACATTGCATCCGCGCTTCGACCTTTTGTTAGCAGGGCCAAAAGGTGCCCCACCCCTCGATGACGACCAGGCAGAAAGAGCCTTAATTGAAGGAGGGCTGCGTCTACGCCAGCGGCGGCTTCAGAGGTTGGTCGAGGAATTGCGTTTCCTGCAAACGGACGCTGAAGAGTTGGGAGAGGTTGTAATCGAAGAGTATGGCCAGATGGTTGACTCTTATCGGAGTGCTCTGTGGGGCATCTCTCGGGCCCTGGCTGCCCGTTCATTCTTTGGGCGTCGGGAAGCCAGAATCCCTGGACTGGTAGCTTGAACCTGCGTAGGTAAAAAGAGCGATGGCCGAGCCCTTGGAAGAAAAGCCGGACATGGAAAAACTGCTCTCCAAAGGTGCTGAGCAGAAATACCTGACCACGGAGGAAATCCTGGAGGTCTTTCCCGAAGCCGAGTCGAACCTGGACGAGCTCGATGCTTTCTATCGTCGTGTGTTTGACATGGGCATCGAGATCATGGAACCCGGCGAGTTGGCCGAGGAGGAATTGACCGATGAGGCAGAGGAGGAGCCAGCCGCTTTTGAGCTAGAGGCATTGGAAAGTGAAGCTGAAAGTGAGCTGGAAGTTCTGCCACTGACCGGCCCAGAGTTCACGAATGATCCGGTCAGGATGTACTTGAGGGAAATCGGTAGGGTGCCTTTGCTCGATGCTAATCAAGAGATGCGATTGGCCATTAAGATAGCGGCTGAGAATTACCTGGAGAGAATGCAGGAACAACTGGCCAAAAAGTTGAAGCGGTCTCCGACAGGGTCGGAGGTGATGGCCGAGGTGTTCAGGTCCCTGGCCAGCGGCTGGGAAGCGGTGCAGAAGGCTTGTAGAGAGCTTTCGATAACACCGCCAAGTATGCTTTCCATGATTAAGGAGGCCAAAGCCCTGCGTAGCAGTTCCGTTGGGGATCAAGAACCTTACCTCTATCCCTTTCTCGACGGGAAGGAGCAGGGGGGTAACGGGAAATGGGACGAGCTTACAGGCAAGTTGTGTGGTGTCTGCACAGGATTATACATCATACCTTACAGGAGTTTGCGGTTTCTGAAAAATCGCTGTAAGGAAACTGGTCTATTGCCGTCGGTTGAGGTTTTCGTCGAAGGGTTAGGGAGTGAACGCGGCTTAGCCAGGCAGATGTCACAGATTCGCCAGCGTTCTCAGGAGGCTAAACAAGCACTGACCAAGGCTAATTTACGTTTAGTGGTTAGTGTGGCCAAGAAATACATGGGGCGCGGCATATCCATCCTGGATCTCATCCAGGAGGGCAACATAGGTCTGCTCAAGGCAGTGGACAAATTCGATCACACCAAGGGATATAAATTCAGTACCTATGCCACCTGGTGGATTCGACAGGCCATAAACCGATCCATCGCTGATAAGGCGCGCACCATCCGCATCCCGGTGCACATGCTAGACACCGTAAACCGGGCGTTACGGGTCTCACGTCGTCTAACTCAGGAATTGGGGCGGGAGCCCGCTTTAGAAGAAATCGCTCTGGAGATGGGGCTGCTATCCAATCAGGAGGAGCAGGTTATTAGGGAAACCTGGGCCGCAGGCCAACGTCTTGACTCGGCTCTCCAGCGGAGGTTACGGCGAGAGACAGCCGAGGTCAGGCACATCCTCCGCATGGCTCAGGAGCCCATATCGTTGGAGATGCCTATGGGGTCAGAACAGGAGAGCTCCTTGAGCGATTTCATTGAGGACGAGACCATTCCTGGCCCTGTGGATACCACTTCTCATCAGTTGTTGAAGGAACAGCTAAAGGACATGCTCGGTCAGTTGACGGATCGGGAGCGCGAGGTGCTGGAGAAGCGCTTTGGCTTGAAAGATGGGCAGAGTCGTAGCCTGGAGGAGGTGGGCGAGGACCTGGGGGTGACGAGGGAACGCGTCCGTCAGATCGAGGCCAAGGCCCTGAGAAAACTCCGCCATCCCACCCGCCGCCGTCAGTTGCAAGACTATTTGGGGACGTTTGACTAATTGGGCCAGGTTGTGTATAATAAAATAGCGATCCTCGGTAGCTCAGGTGGCAGAGCGACCGGCTGTTAACCGGTTGGTTGCAGGTTCGAGTCCTGCCCGAGGAGCCAGGTGGAGCGGGAAGAAGTTCCCGCTCTTTGTTTGCCAAGTCCGTAGCGGCAGAAGGAAACGGCAGTAGTAAATTAGAGGAAAGACGCAGAAGAGGAGAGCCAGAAGTTTAGAGAAACTGGCGGCTAAGTGGGGGATGGGAAACAGGGGAATAGAAGAAAGTTCTTGGTCAGAGAGAAGGCGGGAACCCCAGATTATCAATCACCGTGGCCGCGAATTCTGACGTCTTGACCGGGCTCACATTGCTCATCTGACGAGCCAGGTCATAGGTGACCACCTTTCGCTGGATGGTTCTAATCAAACCATCTGTGATGAGATCCGCCGCTTCGTTCCACCCCAGATATTCCAGCATCAGAGCCCCGGACAGGATCAATGAGCTAGGGTTGGCTTTATCTAGGCCGGCATGCTTGGGAGCGGAACCGTGGGTGGGCTCGAAAAGGGCCAGGTGATCACCGATATTGGCCCCTGGCGCCATTCCCAGGCCCCCCACTTGAGCTGCAATGGCGTCTGAGAGGTAGTCACCGTTGAGGTTGGGAGTGGCAATGACATCGTACTCGGCCGGGCGCGTCAGCATTTGCTGGAACATGTTATCGGCAATGCGATCCTTGATGACAATCGGTCGTTCGGGCACCTGACCGTCATAGTGGTCGTGGATTTCCCTTTCTGTGATAGTCCAATCAGCAAATTCCTCACGCGCCACCTGATAGCCCCACTCGCAGAAAGCTCCCTCAGTGTATTTCATGATGTTGCCTTTGTGTACCAGGGTGACACTCTTCCGCCTGTGCTCGATCGCATATTGGATTGCCTTTCGCACCAAACGCTTGCTGCCGAACTCACTCATGGGTTTAATGCCTATGGCCGAATGGGGGGCAATGCGTGTGCCTAACTCTCTGTTCAGGTATGCTATGAGTCTTCGTGCTTCATCGCTACCTGCGACCCACTCGTAACCGGCATAAACGTCTTCCGTGTTCTCACGGAAGATTACCACATCCACCTTCTCGGGGTCTCGCATGGGGCTGGGCACACCAACGATGTACCTGACCGGCCGCACGCAGGCATATAGGTCCAGCTCTTGACGCAGGATTACGTTGAGGCTACGATATCCTGCACCCACAGGAGTAATGATAGGCCCCTTGATGGCTACCACAAACTTGCGAATGGCCTCAAAGGTCTCCTCAGGCAGAAGTTGACCGTACTTTGCCTGAGATTTTGCCCCAGCATACACCTCCATCCACACTATGCGACGGCGGCCATCATAAGCCGCCTGCACTGCCGCGTCCAACACGCGACGAGCGGCTCGCATGATGTCCGGCCCGATCCCATCTCCTTCGATAAAAGGGATAACAGGGTTGTCAGGAACTTTCAGACGGCCCTGCCTGATCTGAACTGGGTTTCCCTCTGTCGGAATACAGGCTGAAATCGCCGTGCTTCTGAACATGATTGATCAATCCACCATCCTGCAAAATGGCTAACATCACCCCAGGTAAGGGCTCGAGGTCCAGCTCGATATTCCTGGTCACGTCTCGTACCCTCCCTTTGAGCAAATCAACTTCCAACACATCTCCCTGGGCAATGCGATCTGTGTCACAGATAATCACTGGCAGGCCGATGTTGATAGCGTTCCGAAAGAAGATACGGGCAAAGGACTGGGCCAGGACAGCCGAAATCCCCCTTAACTTGATGATTGAGGCAGCGTGTTCTCGGCTGGACCCTAACCCAAAGTTTCGACCAGCGACGATTAAATCTTCTGGCTGCACGTTCCTGGCGAACTCCGGGTTGGCATCCTCCAGAACATGCTTTGCCAATTCCGGCAGGTCGGAACGCAGGTGAAAATACCTTCCAGGAGCAATCTGATCTGTACTGACGTTGTGGCCGAATTTCCAGGCTCTGCCTCTTAACATGTACACCCTACTTTCACACAAAGTGTCGTGGGTCCGTGAGCCGCCCCGTGATGGCCGTGGCTGCTCCCGTCGCTGGGCTACCCAGATAGATTAAGGCCTTAGGGTTTCCCATGCGCCCTTTGAAATTGCGGTTCTGGGTGGAAACACAGACTTCACCGTCGCCCAATATCCCTTGATGAACGCCCATGCAAGGACCGCAACCCGGAGGCAGAATGACCCCTCCGGCCTCGATGAAAGTTTGGATATAGCCCGATTGATAGGCTTGAACCAGTACCTCCATTGAGGCCGGCGCTATCAGCAAGCGCGTGTCGGGATGTCGTCGTTTTCCTCTCAATATCCTGGCTGCAACGGCCAGATCTTCTAGACGACCATTGGTGCAGGTGCCGATAACCACTTGATCTACCCTGACGCCTTCAACCTCTTCCACTGGAGCTGTGCTATCCACAACGTGTGGCTTGGAGACAGTCGGGGCCAGTTGGGAAACGTCAATCTCGATCACCTGCTCGTAGTTGGCGGCAGCGTCAGCCGCGATGAATCGAAATCGTTCTCCTCTACCATGCTGCTCCAGGTAATGACGTACCCTCTCGTCTGTAGCGCACAGCCCCGTTTTCGCCCCGGTCTCCACAGCCATGTTTGTCAAGGTAAAACGCTCCCCCACGCTCATTTGGCTCACTGAACTGCCGACAAATTCCAGCGCCTTGTACGTAGCGCCATCCGCCCCCAGCAAACCGATCAGATGTAAGGCTACGTCTTTTGCGTAGACTCCCTTGGGGAACTCGCCCTCGACTTTGATGAGAAAGGTCTCCGGAACTCGCAGCCAGGTTTTGCCTAGAGCTATACCCACTGCGACGTCAGTCGAGCCCATGCCTGTGGCGAAGGCACCCAGAGCGCCAGCCATGCAAGTGTGAGAGTCACTTCCGATGATGATTTCGCCGGGATTTGCCATCCACTCGACATTGAGCTGGTGGCACACACCCTCACCGACGTCGAAAATGCGCACTTCGGTTTCCCGAGCAAAGTTTCGTAATAGTGTATGCTCGTTAGAAAGTTCTTGGCGAGGGCTGGGAGCTGCATGGTCTAAGCAGACCGTTGTGCGTTCCAAACCCCTTCGCGGTAACTCCTGCAGTTGCTCAAGTTCACGCACGACTGCAGGCCCGGTGCCATCATGAATCAAACAGGCATCTACTTCAACTACAACGAACTCGCCGGCGTTCACCTCGCGGCCCACGTGTTCGCCGATGATCTTCTCGGCCATGGTGTGACCCATGCCTGTCACCTCATCCACACAGAGTTCGGGACATATGCATACCCTGTCATCAACCGCCGAGCCGTCCTGGTGAGGGTGACACGCTCGATGTGATAGCCATCCCCTTCCTTGTTGATGGCAACCTCGGTAGGCAACACGCCCATGGGATGACCTATGCATACTTGTCCCGACTCGAGGCCAGACGCTACTTCCGAAGGGACTGTGCCTTCCATAAGGGCGGCTACTGCGGTACAGATGGCTCCGGTGATCGGATAGGCCTTGTGTGCTCGCTGCATAGACATGGCTCTAGCCACAAGGTTCACTTCGTCGGCCTTGACCTCTCGGCCATCCAAGATATGGTAGTCCTGACGAGGAGCAACCGCGATTATCTTGGGCACGGCTTTGCTAACCTTTTTAACTCCTCCGACCTCTTCCACCAGGCCAATCATCTCGGCTGCAGCACTACGGATTTGTTCCAAAGCTCTCAACAAAGTGGGGTTGGATTCGAGTTCATTTGGCAGTTCGGAGCCTCGCATCCCTATGTCTTCAGCTCTGACGAAAACCACAGGGTTACCTGCGTCAACTATGGAGACATCGAGCGAACCGTATTTCTCGATAGCAATGACGTCACGGCTTCGGCCTGTAGGCAATAGCTTTCCGGTAACTGCGCCCACTGGGTCAAGAAAGTCCAAGAGAATGCGGGCGGCGCTCCCTGGAACTCCAGCGATGACACAATCTCCCTCCACAGCGGCCTTGCCACCCACGACCGGCACGTGGGCCACGATCAGCTTCCCCGTATTAGTATTGAAGATGCGTACCGAGGTTACCGGTTCGACAACCTTGACCAAACCCTCATCTATGGCAAAGGGGCCCACCCCGGCTGAGATGTTGCCACAATTGCCTGAATAATCAATGCGGGGGGTAGTGATGCTCACCTGCCCGAAAGTATAATCAACGTCCACCCCAGCACGATCAGACCGACTGACAATAGCCACCTTGCTGGTCAGTGGATCAGCGCCGCCCAGGCCGTCTATCTGGCGCGGATCCGGACTGCCAAAGATGGCCAGGATGATCTGGTCACGCAGAGCGGGGTCGGCTGGCAAGTCGTTTTCGAGAAGGTAGATGCCCTTGCTTGTCCCTCCTCGATAGATAGCAATGCGGATCATGTACTGTTCGCAGTACACTTATACCCTCCCTCTGCCCTGGATTGCCTGGACCATGTCCCGAGTGCCACGGGCAATGACCGGGGTAATGCCAAAGGTGATCAACTGCACACCTTTGTCCATCCATCGCCAGGCCTGTTCCGGTGTTATGACAAAGGTGCCAACAACCAGGCCGGCATCAAGAGTACGAGAGATGGCTTCCTCCATAGCCTCAATGAGGCGCGGATGGTTGAACTGGGCAGGAACGCCCAGAGAGTGAGAGAGATCGGCGGGGCCAACGAAGATCACGTCGATCCCTGAAACAGTCAGAATCTCGGGCAAGTTTTCGATGCCCTCCACGCTCTCGATAGCAATGATGACCAAGGGCTCCTCGTTGGCCCAGCGCAGGTACTCGGCTGGCGGGGTGAAACCGTAACGCGCGGCCCGCACGGCGGCGTGCAGACCGCGCTGCCCTAAAGGATAGTAGCGCGCAGCTTCCACAACTCGTTGAGCCTCTTCACTATTGTTCACCCTGGGCACATGCACGCCCCATCCGCCAAGGTCTAACGCTTGTAGGATCATGCTGGGGGCCGGCCCTGGTACGCGCACGATTGGCGCCGTGCCAGCCGCATTGGCTGCGCAGATCAGGGCCTCTAGCGTCTCCATGCTCAGTGGGCCATGTTCGGTATCCAGAATCACAAGATCGCACCCAGCGTATCCCAAGATCTCTACTAGGCCCAGACTGGTGAAGCCTGTAAACGCTCCTGTTACGATTTGTCCCTCAGCCAGGACCTGTCGAAGCGGGTTCTTCTGCATACCCAACACCTTAGGAGGTAAAGTCTACTCATCGACGACCTTTCGAATCGAGTGCACAAGGTCGCCAAAGGGTTTCCACAGATTGCCCCCGCTTAGATACAGTATCCGCGCGCCGCGATCTAGCCAGTATTTGGCTTGATCTGGGGTATCTATGCGATAGCCAAGTGCCTTGCCAGCGGCCAGGACTTTGTCTGCGATTTCATTGATTGTTGCTTGAACTTCCTCATGTTGGACTTGAAGCGTGAGGCCCAGGGACTGACTAAGATCCATCGAACCTATGAAGACCCCATCTAGCCCATCGTTCTCGAGGATTTCATCCAAATGTTCCACGCCGTGAGTTGTCTCGCACTGGATCAAAACCACCGTACGCTCGTTGGCCCTCTTGATGTGATCTGGAAGCGGCCGCCAACCAAAGTTGCCGGCCCGACTAACGGGATAGATGCTACGACTGCCACGGGGTCCGTAGTAGGCTGCCTGGACGATCTTTTCCATCATCTCGGGACTTTCTACGTCTGATATTTGGAGGCCATCGGCATCGACATCAAGGGCGTGACCAATCAATGCGCCTACGAAATCATTACAAGCAAAGCGGACAAATATACCTAAGCCAACAACGTCTGCCGCCCGGGTCATGTT
>Ga0194113_10004268_pt1 | contig 18753 bp, 17 predicted proteins | sample TA2MahC200mmetaG_FD_146193 | JGI IMG/M metagenome (GOLD analysis project Ga0194113, IMG submission 146193) | Freshwater microbial communities from Lake Tanganyika, Tanzania - TA2015017 Mahale Deep Cast 200m | ecosystem: Environmental > Aquatic > Freshwater > Lake | place: Tanzania: Lake... | reverse complement strand
CCAGAACGCGTAGGACTTGTGAACTTCGAGGCGCCACTCGATGCTCGTCAACAGAATAGCTCCTATTGTTAGCGTCTGTCTCTTCATCGGACTCCTCCCCGGAATTCCGCTTGCAGAGAATGCCGGACTCGATGTTGCTCGCTCGCCCCACCCTCGGAGGACCGAACTCGTTCCGCCCGGCCCTATTTGGATTGTGGTGAACATGTTCACCGGTCCCACGTCCAAGCAAGCAAAACGGGTGCGGGACTGCATCGAAGACCTTGGTCCGGACGGCCGCGGCATTGTGCTCCCCTACCGAGATATCAGTGTGGAAAGCATGAGAAGGCTTAAGCCCGCGTTCCTGGTCTTGAGTCCCAATGGAGTTCCGTGGTGCCGCTACCGAGGCAAGAACGGGGAGGAATTACAGGGATTCTTCAAGGCGCTCAAGACAATCGCCGAGGATCTGGCAATCCCCGTTGTCGGGATCTGTGGAGGCCATCAAGCGCTGGCGCTGGCTTTCGGCGGCAAGGTCGGTCCTATCCGCGGCGGCGAAGACGATTGCTTTCCTTACGGCAAAAATCCCACGGAACGGGGCCGCCAGGAGGTTCAGGTGCTCACGGATGACCCAATCTTCCGCGGCATGGGCAAAACTCTCAACATGGTCCAGAACCACTTCGATGAGGTGAAACGCCTCCCGTCCGGATTCGTCTGGCTTGCGGGTAACAGTGTGAGTCCGTATCAGATCATACGGCATCCGAATCGGCCTGTGTACGGCATTCAGGCTCATTCCGAGTACTTTTTCGGCGCAAGACCCGATGGGGGCTTGCTCTTGAGGAATTTTGTCGAAATAGCGCAAGCCCATAACCGTATCGTGCGTGGGTCTCCTCCAATTGGGGACGCCCCTAGAGCCCGATCCGCGCGAAAAAGGAGCGATTCATAAGGAATGACCATCCGGGCTATGCCTTTGCCTATCGCTTTCCCCCGAGGGAGACTTGAATGATGGCCTCGCCGTCGCACTCCGGTCGAGTGCTGATCATCGAAGACGACCCATACAATGGGCCCTTTACCCAGCAGTTGCTGGAATCGGCCGGATTCCGCGCCGATCTGACGGTTTCGGCCGAAGAGGGGTTGAAGGTCCTGGAGCGCGACCAGGATGACAGACCCGACATGATCCTCCTCGATGTGAACCTTCCCCGTAAGAGCGGCATGGAGCTGGTTGGGGAACTCAAGGCCCATCCGGAGCTCCAGTACATTCCGGTGACGCTCTTCACCGTCCAGGACTCCCTTGAGAGCAAGATTGAGGGTCTGAACCGAGGCGCGGACGATTACCTCACCAAGCCCTACGAGCCTGATGAACTGATCGCTCGAGTGAACGCGATGATGCGTATTAGACGCCTCTATCGCAGCCTGCGACACGAGAGACAGGAGAACCGGCGTCTCAGTCGCGCCATGGATCGATCGGAGAGACTGATGAACCTCCTGGGCCGTTCAGCTCAGATGAGGCTGATTTGCGACCTCATCACGGACATCGCGGAGACCGATTCCCATGTCCTGATCCAGGGCGAGTCGGGAACCGGAAAGGAAGTCCTTGCCAGAGCCATCCACCAGGAGAGTCGGCGCAGTCAGGGCCCCTTTGTGGTGGTCAACTGCGCGGCTTATGCGGAGACCTTATTGCATTCGGAACTCTTCGGGCACGAAAAGGGATCTTTCACCGGGGCAATCCGCAGAAAGCCCGGTCGGTTCGAACAGGCGAACGGCGGAACGATCTTCTTGGATGAAATAGGTGATATCAGCCTTCCCACGCAGGTGGTTCTGTTGAGGGTCATTCAGGAGCGGCAGTTCGAGCGGGTGGGGGGGGAAGAGACCCTCACGACGGATGCCCGGGTCATAGCGGCGACGAATCGGGACCTGAAGAAGGCCATGGCCGGCGGGTCATTTCGTGAGGACTTGTATTGGCGCCTTAATGTGATCTCCATAAATGTGCCGCCTTTGAGGGAACGCAAAGAGGATGTTCCCCAATTGGTGGCCAACTTCCTTGAAAAATACTCTCACACACTGAACAAACGAATGCATTCCGTCTCGAACGAGGCTATGGATCTTATCTTCAGTCATCACTGGCCCGGCAATGTCCGTGAACTGGAGAATGCAATCGAACGCTCCATGATCCTCGCGAAACATACCTCAATTATGCCCGATGATCTGCCCCAGGAACTACGGACAGGCATGATGAGTTCCGATGAAGGAAACCCAAGAACCCGACTCAACAGGGTAGAGCGAGACCATGTGCTTGCCGTGCTGGAACAATGCGGCTGGAACAAATACCGGGCCGCTCACCTGATGGGGATCAGCCGCAGCACGCTGTACAGCAAAATGAGGAAGCACGGGCTTTCAGGAGCCGGCTGATCCTCTCGACAGGTCACGTTGGCTAGAGCCTGGGATCGATGGCTTCGGGGCCTGCGAAGTCGGGTATGTAAGAGGTGACATTCAGGAAGCCATCCCTACTCAGGCATTCCGGACAGACGTCAGGTGGCGTCGCAGCCGTTATGAGAAACCCGCAACCGGCGCATTTCCAATAGGGCAGACCACAACCGGGACAGATATCGCCCCGAAACTCACCAGAACTCGTAAATCCACACCGCGCGCAGACCGACGTGTCGTGGATTCCTGCCATGTTCGTCACCCCCCTTCGGTCCTTCACGCGCCACTTGCGCAACTTGGGAATCTGCCGCGGACTCCTTTCTGCGGAATCGCTCGGCGGATTACGCGTACATATCCCCCTGTTGATTCCCTGGAACCTACATCTGCGCTTCCCCCTCCTAATATATTAGACCATGTGTCGGCTTCGCGGGTTCCTAGTGTAGTGTCTCCCAAAAGGCTTGGCAGTTCTGGTGGGACAGGCATCCTGCCTGTTCATCAATGACGGGCAAGATGCCCGTCGCACCAAAGACATTCTGACGAGTCGCCGGACTAATTGGCATATGACCTCCAGGCGAACATCTAGTCGTAAAGCTATCATGAGGACACTACACTAGGGCGTCTGGAGGGCTTAACGCCTATCAGAGGTTATGCAACCAACTCTCAACCTCGTGGAGGATTGCGAGTCGGGAAGTCCGGTCACACGTCCACCTGAAAAGTTTCGAGCCAGAGCGTGACGCCGGCTATGCGAAAGAGGGTCAGGTCGGAAAACGCGCGGTCGCCGTTGCGATAAGCGGCAAACGCTCCCGAAGCCGCGTCGCTATCCAGGATTGCGGACAGGCGCGCCGAGCTTCTCACGCGGTGTTGCAGCTCTTTCCCCAAAGGGCCCCTCAGCCAAATGGCCAGAGGCGCCTCGAAACCCATCTTTGTTCTCCTGTTCCGCACTTCCACGGGAAGCGCATCTCCAACGGCCTCCACGAGAAGCCTCTTCGTGCGCCCGTCTTTGAAGAAGACCGATTCAGGCAAGCTTACACAATGCTCCACAAAACGGTAGTCCAAGAACGGGAGGCGCGTCTCCACGCTGTGAGCCATGCTTGTGCGATCTTCGTACCGCAGCAACGGCGGCAGGCTCCAGGTAACCAGATCGGCAATCTGGTGATCGTGAAACGCGCTCACGTCCGCCATGCGGGCGCTCCACACACGGCGGGAGAGGTTCCGCCAGTCGGGTCTGAGCCATGCGTCGATCGAACTTTCTCGGACCCTCAGCCACGCGGGCAAATAGCGTTGCCCGCTGCGCCAATTGAACAGGCCGCGATCTCCACGGGCAAAGAGTCCAAAAAGGTGCTTAGCCGCATCCCAGCGCCGACGCCGCGCGATGAGGTCTCGGAGAAAAAAGAAGGCGTACTTCTTGTATCCACAGAGAGCCTCATCGCCCCCTTGACCGTCGAGGAGCACCGGAACCTCGGCTTGCCGCGCGGCCCGCATCACGCGCCATTGGGCATACATGCTCAGCGTGCTGAAGGGCTCATCAAGATGGTATACGAGCCTGTCAAGCTCTGCGAGCGCTCCTTCCTCGTCGGGAAAGACCTTCACCGGGTCCGCGCCGCAGTGGACATTCACCGCATCCATGTAAAGCTGCTCGTCATACCCGGGGAGTTGGAAGCAACTGGAAAAGGTCTTCACTCGCACGCCCAGGTCGCGGCTCACCACTCCCACAATGCTGGAGGAATCGATGCCTCCCGACAGGCACGTCCCCACAGGCACATCAGAACGCAGCCTGATGCGCACCGCGTCCCGGAAAAGCTCTCCTGTAGCTTGAACCGCCTCGTCCCACGAGAGGTTTTTCAGTTCGGTGACAGGGCTCCAGTAGCTTTGTGCGGTCTGCACACCGGGGGTTTCGTTGAGGCCCCACGACAGCGTATGCCCTGCAGGAAGCGGATGCACTCCTTCAAAGAAGCACAGATCCGGTTCATGCCCGGCCACGCCGTCGATGAGGAAATCGACGAGCTGTTGGCGATGGGCCTTGGCGCTGAATCCGGGAAGATCGAGGAGCTGTTTTTGCTCGGATACCAAAGCAACCAGGTCCGGGCCTGACCAAAGGTACAGAGGTTTTACCCCAAGCCGGTCCCGCGCGGCAAAGACCCTCTCGCGGGCCATATCTACAATTACAAACGCGAACATCCCGTTGAAGCGCTTGACGCAATCAGCTCCCCATTCCTGATACGCGGCGAGCATCACCTCAGTATCGGTTCCAGTGTGGAACACGTGTCCCAGCGACTCCAGTTCAGCGCGTAATTCAAGATAGTTGTATACTTCCCCGTTGTACGTGATCCAGCAGGTCCGGTCATGGGATGGCATGGGCTGCAAGCCCGCGGGACTCAGGTCGAGAATGGCCAGTCTTACGTGGCCCAGGCCCCAGGAAGCGGCATCGTCAGAATCATCATCAAAGAGCTGATTTCCACTACCCAGGATCAGCCCCCGTCCGTCAGGGCCTCTGTGCGCGGCGCGATCCATCGCGCGCGACACGAGCGACTTAAGCTTCGGGATCGGCTTGCTTGCAAACAGACCTACAATTCCACACATAGTTCAAACCATCGAAGGAGACCGGGCGCGGCCTGCAGCCTCCCACAACTTGACGGTCGTCTCGATCACTCCTAGCACGAATGCCGGTGTTTCGCACGTGTCAGAGTTTAGGTTTTCGCGCGCTCCCGCTGTGAAGGGCGACTATTTGACTCTGTGCGAAAAAAGATTATCATAGGAGGGTTCGTGAGTCTGGGCAATGGAGCGCTGTGATGAGATTTTGGCGGCTACCGTTGGATGCTGAGCACCATTCGATCCCCCGAGGCGAGGTCCACATAATTGACAATCGATGCAAGGGTTGTGGATTCTGTGTTGAATTCTGTCCCAACGGGTGTCTCAGGGAAAGCAAGCGTTTCAATGTGAAGGGCTACCATCCGCCTGAAATGGTCTACGGGGCGGAGGAGGACTGCGGAGACTGCGGCTTGTGCAGTCTGATATGCCCCGAATTTGCGATCTACACCCAATTGAAAGAAGCCAAGAAAATAACCGAAGACGACATCCAGAAGGTGACGACCCGCTATTCCCGTAAGGACAGGCGGTACGCGAAGAAGCGCTGAAGCTCCGGGAACGCGGGATCAGCGGCCGGGCCAAGAGCGCGCCTTGGACATGGGGCGCCTCCGATAGGCAAACCGAGCCGCGCCGAAGCCCCGCGAACGGCAACAGATGAAACGCCTCGATTCAGAGGCCGAGGCGCCAGGACGAACTATGGCGGAGAAGGACCTGCTCACAGGCGAGCATTTCATTCACGGCGACGCGGCGTGCGCGGAGGGCGGCATCGCCGCGGGCTGCCGGTTCTTTGCAGGATATCCTATCACCCCGGCCACTGAGGTGGCGGAACGGATGGCGGCACGGCTCCCGCAAGTGGGCGGTATTTTCATCCAGATGGAAGATGAAATCGCGTCCATGGCCGCGATCCTCGGCGCGTCCTGGGGCGGCGTAAAGTCCATGACATCCACATCGGGCCCCGGGTTTTCTCTGATGATGGAGAACGTGGGCCTGGGTATGATGACGGAAACACCATGCGTGGTGGTGGACATTCAGCGGGCCGGGCCTTCTACGGGATTGCCCACTCTGGTGGGTCAGGCGGATGTGATGCAGGCCCGGTGGGGCTCTCACGGGGACTACGGATGCATAGCGTTGGCGCCGTCGTCGCCGCAGGAGTGCTTCGATTATACGGTGCTCGCGTTCAACTACTCGGAAATATATCGCCAGCCGGTATTTGTTCTCGCGGACGAGGTGGTGGGGCACACCACGGAAAAGGTGGTCATCCCCAGGAGGGAAGATCTCCGGATCGTGGCAAGGGCCGAGCCGCAAGCGCCCGCTCATGATTATCTCCCGTTCGACAGCGCGGGGCCTCTTCCCGCGCCGATGGCGATAGCCGGCGCAGGGTATCGGGTCCACGTAACAGGGCTGACGCATGACGAACGAGGATACCCGGTGATCACGGACGTAGTCCAGGAGCGCAACGTCCGCCATTTAGTGGACAAGATCCGTAAGAATGCGGACAAGATCATACGGGCGGAACAGATCCATCTGGACGACGCGGAGGTGGTCGTAGTCGCGTACGGGTGCACCGCGAGGGTGGCGAGGCAGGCGGTGGAGGATCTGCGCAGACGCGGTCATCGTGCCGGACTGTTGAGACTGATCACGCTCTGGCCTTTCCCTTCGCAGATCGTTCGGCGGCTCGCGACGACTGTGAAAGCATTTATTGTGCCTGAAATAAATTACGGGCAGATGGCGTACGAAGTGGAACGCACCGCGGGCGGCGGAGTGGAGATCGTGCTAATGCCGCTGATGGGCGGGTCGATCCACACGCCCGAAGAGATTGAAGAGGCGGTGGGAGAGTATTTGTGAGCCTACCACTTACCGATCGGCCGCAGCTCATGACCCTAATGATCCGGGAGTCCACATGAAAGTCCGTTACAGAGCGCTCCATCCCTTTGACAAAGAGGCTGAAGAGAGGCACATCCAAGAAGATCACGGGCTGCACCCGTATGACGAGTACCTGAAACCGGGACGGATCCCGCACATCTGGTGTCCGGGTTGCGGCCTGGGAATCGTGGTTACCGCGTTCATCGAAGCTATGAAGCAGAAGAACGTCCCGGTGGCGCAATCGGCGGTGGTCTCGGGAATCGGCTGCACAGGGCGAGTTGCGGGATACCTGGACATGGACACGTACCACACCACTCACGGTCGAGCGATCCCGTTTGCCACTGGTCTCGCTCTTGTCCGGCAGGACCTGATTGTGACGGTCTTTTCCGGGGACGGCGATCTCTTCGCCATAGGGGGTAATCATTTGATTCACGCGGCGCGGCGCAACGTGAATCTCAAGGTTATTTGCGTGAACAACTTCAACTATGGCATGACCGGCGGCCAAGTTGCGCCGACCACCCCTATCGACGCCCGCACATCCACCACGCCGTTTGGAAATGCGGAGCCCTCGTTCAACCTGCCCCATCTTGCTCATGCGGCCGGCGCCGTGTACGTTGCCCGTTGGACAACGTACCATGCCAGACAGCTCGTGCATTCCATTTCCCAGGCGTTCGACAAGAAGGGCTTCACTTTTGTGGAAGTGGTAGCGCCGTGTCCCACCGGGTTTGGGCGCCCGAACAAGCTTGGTTCAGGGCTGGATGAAATGCGTCACTACCGAGAGGTGTGTGAAGTCCGCAACGGAGCCGATCCCAGTGAAGTGGAGATTCGGCTCAGAGAAAAGATTATTGTCGGGACCTTTGTCGATGTGGAACGGCCTGATTTCATGGAGCATTATCAGTCACTTGTCGTTGCCCGCGCTCAAGCGAAAGCAAAGTCCAAAGGAAAGGGCAAGGCCGCATGACCGACAAACAGGAAGTGAGACTAGCCGGTTTCGGCGGCCAGGGGATCGTCCTCTCGGGGCATATACTGGGCAAGTCGGCCGCGCTCTTTGAAAAGAAGAACGCGGTCTTTACCCAGAGTTACGGCCCCGAGGCCCGGGGTGGCTCGTGCTCCGCGGATGTGGTGATCTCGGACGCGCCTATCCATTACCCCAAGGTCAAATGCCCGGACGTGCTGGTGCTCATGAGTCAAGGAGCGCTTGCAACCTATGGCGACGCGATTCGTCCCGGAGGGGTCCTGATAATCGATGAAGACCTGGTGAAGCTGAGCAAAGAACCTGAGGGGCTTACGGTATACCGAGTGCCGTGCACCCGCATCGCGGAAGAGATGGGCAAGAAGATCGTGGCGAATATTGTGATGTTGGGCGCTGTGACCGCGCTTGCCGGCGTCTGCTCGTACGATGCCATGAAGGAGTCGGTCCTCTCTTCAATCCCTGCCGGCACCGAAGATCTGAATGTCTCAGCGTTCGACAAAGGCTACCAATATGCGAGCGGCTTGTTGAAACCCTCGAAGGTCCCATCGGGCCGCCGAGGATTGTAATCCGCTAAGGAGCGATAGCCGGTCCCACACTCGACTCGAGATTGAAGGCATCCGGAGGAACGGCGCAATTGAGCGAAAAGACGTTACCAAAAGCACCCCGCCCGCAGATGAACGATCTTCGTATCGGCGTATATGTTTGCCATTGCGGCAAGAACATCAGCGGCACCGTCAGGTGCGAGGAAGTAGCCCGGTATGCCCAAGGTCTACCCGGAGTGGTCCTTGCGAGGGATTCGCTTTATACATGCTCTGAGCCGGGCCAGGAGCAGATAAAGGGTGACATAAAAGCGCACGATCTCAATCGTGTGGTGGTGGCGTCGTGCACCCCCAGGCTCCATGAACCGACCTTTCGCGCTGCCTGTGAGTCTGCGGGACTCAACCCCTATCTCCTGGAAATGGCCAATATTCGAGAGCATTGCTCTTGGGTCCACCTCCACGACAAGGACGCGGCCACCGAAAAGGCCAAAGATCTCGTTGCGATGGCTGTTTCGCGTGCGGGCCGGCTGGCGCCACAGACAGAGGTGACGGTCTCGGTCATGCGCAAGGCTATGGTCATCGGAGGCGGTGTCGCGGGCATCCAAGCTGCTCTGGATCTGGCTGACGCCGGATATAAGGTCTACCTGGTGGAACGATCGGGAAGCATCGGGGGGCGCATGGCCCAGATCGACAAGACCTTTCCGACCATGGACTGCTCGATCTGTATTCTCGCCCCCAAGATGAGTGAAGCAGGCCGGCATCCCAACATCGAATTGCTCACCTTGTCGGAAGTTACGGGGGTGCAGGGTCATATCGGCAACTTCCATGTACGGGTGCTCAAGAAGGCTCGTTACGTCACGAGCGAGTGCACCTCGTGCGCAGATTGCATATCGGTCTGCCCGCAGCTCGCTCCGGACGAGTTCAATGCAGGGTTGTCCATTCGGCGTGGCATATACATCCCCTTTGCGCAGGCGGTCCCCTCCACGTTTATGATCGATATGAACATCTGTCTGAACAACCAAGGAATCGTTGCCTGCGACCGGTGCTTCCAGGCCTGTTCCAAGAAGTGCATCGATTTTGCGGACCGGGATCAGGAATTGATACTCGACGTGGGTACCATCGTGGTGGCCACGGGTGTGGATGTGTATGATCCCACGTCTCTCACCGAGCTGGGTTACGGAAAGTTCCCCAACGTTATTACTACATTGGAATTCGAGCGGCTTATCAACGCAGGCGGGCCCTCCTCGGGCGAACTCATCAGGCCATCCGACCGCGAGAGACCGAAGCGGGTCGCGTTTCTCCAGTGCATCGGTTCGCGGAGCAAGCGCAGCAACCCTTACTGCAGCAATGTCTGCTGCATGAATACCATTAAGGATGCGCTGCTGATTAAAGAGCACTGGCCCGACACGGAGATCACGGTGTACTACGTCGATATCCGTGCGTTCGGTAAGGGCTTCGAGGACTTGTTCCAGCGGGCTCGCCGGGAGGGGGTCACATTCATCCGAGGTATTCCCGGTGAGATTATCGAAGACCTGGCAACGGACGATCTTACCCTGCTCGGAGAAAACACGCTCCTGGGCACGCCATACCGTTCAACCGTGGACATGGTGATCCTCTCGGTGGGAATCAAGCCGCGGCAGGACTCGGAGCTACTCCAGCGACTGCTGAACTTGGCCACGGACACGGACGGGTTTTACATGGAAGCCCATCCGAAACTCAAGCCGGTGGACACTACCACAGGCGGTGTTTTCATCGCGGGCGCGGCCGAAGGTCCTAAGGACATTAAGGATTCGGTCACCCAAGCCTCTGCCGCGGCGTCACGCGCGAACATATTGATGAGCAAAGGCGAGGTGAAGATCCCGGCCATCACCGCCGGGATCGACCCTGACAAGTGTACCGCGTGCGGACTCTGCGCCCGCGTCTGCCCGTATCACGCGATCGTGGGCGGAAAGGAAGAAGGCCTTTACCGCGTGATCGCGGCCGCGTGCCAGGGCTGCGGCGCGTGCGTGCCCGAGTGCCGATTCGGCGCGATCGATCAGACACATTTCACCGAAAGTCAGATCGTTGAACAGATCGACGCTGCGCTGGCCGGCGATCCCCACAAAAAGATTCTGGCTTTCGCGTGCAACTGGTGCTCTTACGCGGGCGCGGATTTTGCCGGTGTCTCCAGGATACAGTATCCCCACAATGTCAGGATCATTCGGACCATGTGCTCGGCGCGGGTTTCGCCGGCATGGATCGAGCGGGCTTTTACTAAGGGCGCGGGAGCTGTCCTTGTTTCCGGATGTCATCCGGCGGATTGCCACTATAACAACGCGAACCAGAACACAGCTCGACGAGTAGAGCGTTTCTGGAGGCGTATGGAGAAGTTAGGCATTAACAGGGATCGCCTCAGGCTTGCATGGATCTCTGCGGCGGAGGGCGCGCAATTTGCCAAGGTGATCCGTGAAATGGAAGCCGGGTTGAAGACCATCAAACCCGCGGAAATCGAAAACGCGGCCAAGAAGCTGTTCCGAGAAGCGAACAAGAAGAGCGACGCCACATGACCATCAAAATTTGGAAGTTCTTTGACCGAGAAGAGCTGTACGAGTGCTATCAGTGCGCACGCTGCACCGGTTCATGTCCGGCCATGGAGGTCACGGCCGCGCTCGGACCCCGCGGAACCATCCTTAAATGTTTGAATCTCGGTCACGAGGCGGTGGTGCAGGATGAAAAGGTGTGGTTCTGTTGCACGTGCAATGTCTGTGACGACAGGTGTCCCCAACAGATTCCCATCTCGGATCTGCTGGTGGCGCTGCGTAATTCCGCGGCCCGCAGAGGCAACGTCCCGGGCCGGCTCTTGCTGTCGCTTGAACTTTTGGCAAAAACAGGCCGCACCATGATTGTTCACCAGCTCGATGAGATGCGGGCGCACCACGGTCTCGCTCCGCTTCCTCCCGCTCCGGTAGATGAAGTCCGCGCGATTCTGAAGAGGGCCGGCCTGGAGGAAGTCCTGGACTTCTAAGGCATTCTGAAACTTGCAGGTTAAGGGTCCGAAAGGTTGTCATGAAATACGCGTTGTATCTGGGATGCGCTATTCCCATCAAATATCCCGGGTTTGAGGCCGCTACTCGCCTTGTGTGCGAGCGTCTGGGGATTGAATTGGTCGATGACCTTCCGTTCTCTTGCTGCCCTCCACCCACGGGTCTCAAGATGGTCCACTATGATTCCTGGCTCGCGCTTGCCGCACGCAACCTGTGTCTTGCGGAGGAGGCCGGACTTGACCTGCTCACCCTCTGTTCCGGCTGCGTCAACACCCTCAAAGAGGCCAATCAGGCGCTCAAGCACAGCGATGCCAAGCGCCGCAGGGTCAACAAGATTCTGGAAGCGCACAACCGTAAGTTCAACGGCGCCATAGAAGTGACCCACATCCTGGATGTCTTGTATCAAGACAGTGTGGTAGACAAACTCATCAAACTGATGGCAAGGGAAATACCTCTCCGGGTGGGGTGTCATTACGGGTGCCACTATTTTCGGCCCCCGCAAATGATGTATCCCAATGAGCTCTCCGAAGCCGAATCATACGTTCCGGTGAGGATGGACCACCTGCTCTCCATCATTGGCGTGGAACCGACGGAATACTCGAGGAAATTCCTTTGCTGCGGATCGCCCCTGGGCGCAAACGTCGATACCGAGGCGGGTTACGCCATTGTGGCCCAGAAGCTTCACTACATCCGGCAGCGTAACATTCAGGCGCTGTCCGTGATCTGCCCCTCGTGTTTCGAGCAATTCGACATGGGCCAAATCGCGCTCTCTCGCAAGCAAAAGGACCTGAGCAAGATTCCCACCTTTTACCTGACCCAGCTCATCGGCCTTGCTCTTGGATTCAGTCCCAAAGAGCTGGGGCTTGATGTGCACCGGGTCAAAGCCAAACGGCTTCTGGAAAGCATAGACGTAGCCTAGACTTTTCTCGAACGATCTACAAACGGATTAACCGCGCCCGTCTAGCCCGTTGCCAAGAATTTCGTCCCATTCGAAGCAGCGTGATACCGTCATTCCCGTGGAAGCACATAGGCGTTAAGTTAAGCAGCCCGGTACTTTCGTCCGTCATTCCCGCGGAAGCGGGAATCCAGTCACGCCAAAGGCGTGATTCAATCCCGCGTTCCGCGCGGGACTGGACCCCGGCGTTCGCCGAGGTGACGGACAGTCAATAGGCCATCACTCTTGGCAAATGCCATAGAGCATTCCAAGGAATTGGTCGTGACCGGCCTCCTGCTCCCCGAGGTTCAGATCAGCAATTCATCCGCCCAGCCTAATTTGATGAGCTGAATGCGGCTCAAGTCACTGACCCCGAGGCCATAAGTTTTATCGGCCGCCATAATATGTGTGGGAGGAACGTCCAGAGCCCGGTCTTCGCCGAAAAAGGCGAGCCGCTTTGCCTGAAGCAGTTGAGCGCCTATGGCGTCTACCGCCACAGGATCGGTTCCTACGATAATCCCCTTGTAGGGCCAGACGTATCTTGTGTCAAAGAAATGGGAACCCCTTCCATAAAACTGGGGTGTGAGGGCGCTGAGAATGTTCAGGCGGGTCTTTCCCTTTACGATGGGATAAGTCCATATTTTCCCGAGGGGCGAACAACCTTCGTCGTGGTAAGAAGATGGATCGGGGACAAACATGATGTAATTCTTCAGACAGGTCCCGACACCGGACCAATGATGGGTTCTTAACGGCCGCACATTGATGAGAGCGGAAGCTCTTAGGAAGACCGGGTTATGCAGGACTCCTCGGTCGTCGATAGCCATATCCTTTTCCGCCACTCCCGCATCCAGTAGACGACGCTTAATGGCTGCTTCCAATTCCTTGGGAGTCGGCAGCCGGGACCATGAGTTACTCTTAATTCCCACGACGTCAGAACTCTTAACGAGCTGCTGCCAGGCTTCCGCCGAGTCCTTTGCTCCTAAGAGACTGCTGACGGCTTCATCCAGCATGGATTGCAGAATCTCCCCTTGGACTTTGCCGTCGCTTCCTACCACCTCGGCATTCCGGATGAGCACAACTTTTGCGGTTGGCTCCGCTTCAGCCTCTCGCAGGATTCCTGCTCCCAGAGTAGCGGCCATCGCGGTTCCTGCCGTGACCCCAAGAAAATCCCTCCGGGTAATAATTTTTTCTTTCATCGGACTCAAACTCCTTTCTGTATCAGTTGCAGATACCCGCAGCAAATATCTCCCGTGGATGAGGTCCTACTCTTTATTCTCTCGCCCACGTCCTCTAAGCAATTTCTCTTCTGTCGATTTGAGCAACGCCTCGGCATCGACTGCCGTGGGACCTCCAAATACTACGACAACAACTTCACCCCTTTGCCGGGCCATGGTCCACTTCTCATCTTCCGTCTTAACAAGATCCTTTCCTCCGGCGTCAGGAAGGTAGGCGCCCATGAAACTCCGATAGGCATCCGTTGCCTCTTTCACGCCGGGATATCGAATGAGCAGCAGGTGGGTTTTCTGTTTTTCTTGAGTGTATTGGGCGAGCACGGCTTCCGTCCTCCGGCTCAGGTTTAGGATATTCTCATGGGCTATGAAAAACCGCAGGTTCAGGAGAACGTGACTTCTGAGATAGCGAACACTCCGATCGACCAGTCCAAGGTCCTTGCCGGGGATAAGGTCAACCAATTCGGGCTCCATCCCCATTCCCCGGATTAAATCCGCCGTTGCCCTGCCCATTGTGAGAATAGCCGATTCGACTTCCATCCCTCCTCCGTCCGCATAAATGCTGACAAAGTATTTTCCTTTCCAGAACCGGAGCAGTCCTCCTCCAAACTCCGATCCCTGGCCGATCCCTACGGTTTCATCCTGGCGCTCAAAAGAGAAGACTCCATAAGCATCCTCTGAAGAGGCCACTTCATAGAGTTCAACGGTGATACGGGGTTGATTCGACTTCTCAAACTTTCGAACCGTTAGGCCCTGAAAGCCATAGGCCAGATAGAGTTCCGCCGCTCCATCGATATACTCGAAAAGAGTTTTGGAGTCACTTTTCATCTCCTTGCCGTCCCACGTCCAGCCCGCCGCTTCAGCGGGCAGGGAGATCTCCGGATTCATTTTTCCCTTCTGCTCCCCTTCGACGATTTCGGCCACCGTGAATATCCAAACCATGATAACAAAACAAGCCCAAATCTTCGTATCGATTCCCTGGTGAGCGGCCCTCTTAATACGCCTTAGCATTCCAGCCCCTTGAGATCGAATGGGATCACCTGCGACATGACCGTCGCGGCGAGCAGTTTCATATCAGTTCTCCTTTCAAATGACATGCGGACGTCGGGGGACTGTAATACATTATATAGCCGGCCGAGGGAAATGCATGCCTAAGGCTCCGAACCTCTGACACGCTCCTCTCAATCAATATTGGGCTTCCCTCGCCACGAAATCCCGGGCCGGCTACGGGTCCAGCGGAGCACGTTTGGTGACCGCGTCCGGGACTTTCAGGTCTGGGCAGAGGAGCTGCATGATCGCAACATACGGCTTTGTGCGTTCCACGAGCACACGCAGGTCCCGCGCGGCTTCGGCGCCGGAGTCGCCTTTTGGGGATCCGGCTGTTGATTTGGCCTTGCCCAGAGTTTGGGCAATAGACTCGATCAGGTCCTTGATGACCTTTGCCATCTCGGGATCTTGTTCCCCTCCCTTGAGCATCTCTGCGATGGATTGCGACCATGACTCGGAAAGTCTGGCCACCTTCTCTCGGTCGCTCATGGTCTCCGAGCGGCTGATAGATACGATCTCGTCTATTCGGCTCTGGAGTTGCGAGCAGACCGCGGGATCGATGGTCAGGCCCTGGATTTGGGCCACACAGGGTTCAAGGGCGCCGACCGCCACAAGAAGACCGACGAAAATCCCCAGCGCAACAAGAAGTCTTTGAGTGATCATTTGAATCGCCTCTTATACGGATTGCCACGAATAGCATTCGTTCGGCCGCGAGACTGAAATTCCGCGGGACGCTCCCGTCGGCGTCTGTCGCGGAGAGTCAATTCCTCACCAGCGTTCAACGTGTATGCGCTCTTCCCTAAACCGCGCGGAAGGCGCTTTCTTCCGATTCGGCCAGCCGAGCGAAACCATGCACAAAGGGACGACATGGTCCGGAATGCGCACAAGCTCTCTGAGCTTCCGCATTCGGTTTTCTTCAGGATATATCCCGACCCAACACGCTCCCAGCCCCAGGGCGTTGGCCGCGATGAGGATGTTTTCAGTAGCCGCGGCGCAGTCCAGGATCCACCGGCCTTTGAGGATTTCCACCGTCGGGTCGCCGCACACGGAAATGGCCACCTGAGCCTGTTTGAGCATATCCGCATGGGGGTGAACAGTGGTAACGGCGTTCAGTGTCGCGCGATCTCTGATGACGACGAAATGCCAGGGTTCGTTCCCGGCAGTGGGCGCGCTCATAGCTGCTTTCAACAATTCGGTAACCGTCTCGTCCGAGACAGGGTCGCTGGTGTACTTCCTGATGCTTCGCCTGGTCAGAATAGCCTCGAATGCGTCCATGATCCTTTTCTCCCACGCGTATCCGGATGCCCCATTATACCTCACCCGCGTTTGTGCGCAATGTTACGGGGCATAATTCGTGGGCGAGCCGCCCGGTTCCGACGATTTATCTATTTCAGTAGCATCTTCCACCGCTTTTGCCGATGACGATAAAAAAGATGCGCAAATATCCAAATAGGCGCTGTTAACAATCCTGCTTCTATTTGAATCTCATCGGAATAAGTTAATTTGGTCGGCGTGGCCCGGCTAAAGCGTATGGTATGATTCCAGACTCGCGCCAACTGGCCGGTCTCATGACTAACAATCATGTTCCGATCTCTGTCGATTGTGACTATCTTTATACTATGCCGCCCGAGGGGGAAGATGCCAAGGAAGTATAATTTTAGTTCATACGATTTGCCTACGATCCATTCCCCTTCAAGGTCACTCTTTACAGGCGGTTGAAAACTCAAGATAGGCGAGGCTATAAATTGTAGCGACTGCGGGTCCATGATCTTTTCCCAGAGCCTTTCTTCGCTACAATCCAGGTAAGTTGAAATGCGTGCGATCATTCTTGGCCTCTGTTGACGCTGTGACACAAGTGTCGGAACCTGTGACTGCGGTCGGGACGCCTGACTTGTAACCATACTACTTTTCTATTAGTTTCTTCAAGTTCTCCCCCTCTTCTTCCATATGTCTTTCGGTGGCATCGACTAAAGACAGAATTGCGCGATTAAAGAGCCTGGGGATTCTCATATGATTAACGGCCGAAAAGATGCACTGACTGCCGGTGGATTCGAAGAGATAAACCGCTTTGGGATGAAAAATTGAAAGAGGGAAGAAGGGCTTGCATTCAACACATTTGTGTTTTTCCACATGTGTGCATCTTATTTTGATCTTACATAACTTCCCATGAAGGACTTCTTCAAAATAAGCGACAGAGCCGACCTCGTGCGGTCTTCCTTTGATCCAGCGACACGCAATATGAGATTCGGGATGCCAAGACTTATAATTCCTATCCAAATGTTCAAAGAAATCCCAGACCTCTTCTACAGATGCGGTAATCGCAATCGAATGCCTCAGAATGCGCTCTTGAAAAAAAATCATGAACATTTCTTGATCACTATTGTGCAAGACTTTAGACGAGAAGCTCCCTCTATTCAGACCCGCGATTCTCACGTCGCGGATGCTCGATCTAGATCGCCATTACCCACTAAGATTGTTAATGACCCCGACTACCAAAATGGGGAGCCAGAAAGCCACGCCGAGGCCACCGACGATAAGGCGCCACCATACTTGCCCCATTCCTCCAACTGCACCATTTGAGTCCAGAATAAGCCGTCTTGCCTTGAGACCCGACATGACCGCAATGAGCGATCCGATACCGAACAACCAGAGGATTGAGAAAATGATCCCCCGCCTCAGGACACGGGCGACTTCCTCTTGAATATGGCCGCTCTCCGCATCAACCATAATACACCTCCTCTGTAACTTATGTTTACCGAGATTATGCCGCGGTCTTGCCGATTCTGACACGTTTGCCCCAGAAGCTGATCGCCCCTCTGTCCCCGTTGGACTCAGGACGCCGAAACGGTCGTCAATCTCTCTCAGCAAAAGGAAGCCCGTGTCCCAAGTGATCTTGGCGTTTTGAAAATCCATCATAATGGAACGGTCAATTTGTGGGCGGATTTCCTCTTGTTGTTCTTCACCACTCCCCTGCATCCGGCGCCCTTCAATAATGGTCTATTTCCAATACCATATGATGAGGTTGCCGGAAAGCACATACCTTTGTTTGTATTGCCGCCGAATAATTCGGGGTTATATAGTTCACCCAAGAACGTGACAGTGGTGGCGCGGTTGGCCCACGCGGGCGTACGCCGCGGACCCCCTTGTCCGCCCCTCCTGGGCGGTCCATGAAGGCAGAGGCAGGGGAGCTGCCCCTACATCGCCGGGAGGGCCCGCCGATTTGGCTTAGGGTTGAGGCTGCAAGGCTGCAACGGGCTCCTGAGCCCTCTGGCGAGTCACGCGAGCAGAGTTGATAAGCGCGGTAACGAGAGCCGCAAGGTAGGGCAGCGATTGCACGACCAACAAGCCGGCCCAAACCAGCGCCGCGGGGAAGTAACGTCCATGAACAAAGACCACCGCGGCCGCCGTGGCCCACAGAACCATCATAAGCACAACCTCATCGCTCGCGGCGGCAAACGCGTCAAAGATATGCGGCCGATTTTTGCACTTGGGCGTCCTGAAGAACGGCTTGCCGCTGGTGAGGAAGCCTGAAATCACCGCCTTGGCAACCACATGCGATAGCGACGTTCCCGCGATGATCGATCCGAGGGTCTCTTTCAGCGGAAAACCTATCTTGAACATGTAGAGGTAAAGGGTCTTGACCACCTTGAAGAAGAAGATCGCTGCGATGGGCAGAAGCATGATCGCGGGTGGCGGTCCGAAGTGCACGGGCGCGGCAATCATCGCAAAAGACCAGATGAGCGCTACCACGGTCCAAATCAGATTTGCTCCGTCCGCCAGCCACGGGAGCCATCCGGCCAGGAAATGATACCTCTGGCCGACGCTCAGCTTGGTGGGCGCAAACCCGAAGAGTTGGCCGGCATGTCGCTTCATGATTTGAATTGACCCGTACGCCCATCGGAATCGCTGTTTCTTGTAATCGATGAATCGATCGGGCAAGATCCCGCGGCCGTACGAGCGATTCACGTATACCGCCCGGCGCCCGTGCTCCAGTATCCTCAGGCCCAATTCCGCGTCCTCGGTGATACACCATTCCGCCCAGCCACCGATCTCTTCCAACACCGACCTACGCACCATAGTCATGGTTCCGTGCTGAATAATGGCGTTGCGTTCATTCCGAGTGACCATGCCGATGTGGAAGAAGCCCTGGTACTCCGCGTAA
>Ga0194113_10004267_pt1 | contig 18754 bp, 17 predicted proteins | sample TA2MahC200mmetaG_FD_146193 | JGI IMG/M metagenome (GOLD analysis project Ga0194113, IMG submission 146193) | Freshwater microbial communities from Lake Tanganyika, Tanzania - TA2015017 Mahale Deep Cast 200m | ecosystem: Environmental > Aquatic > Freshwater > Lake | place: Tanzania: Lake... | reverse complement strand
CATCATCTACATTGTGGTCAATGGTGCCGGCGCCCTGAGCTGGGAATTTCTGACGCAGGCGCCTTCACAGGCGGGCAAGGCCGGCGGCATATTCCCCGCCATCGTGGGCACCTTTTACCTTATGCTCGGCACCATCATCTTTTCCCTGCCGGTGGGCGTCCTGGCCGGCATTTATCTGACTGAATACGCCCGGGCCAACTGGCTGACCCGCCTTATCAATATGGCCATTCTCAATCTGGCGGGCGTGCCCAGCATTGTCTACGGCCTTTTCGGGCTGGGGCTATTTGTGCTGGCCATGAAATTCGGCATGTCGCTGCTCGCCGCCAGCCTGACGCTGGCCTGTCAGGCACTGGCCATGACCATCACCACCTCCAGAGAAGCCGTCATCGCCGTGCCCAGGGAATACCGTGAAGGCAGCCTTGCCATCGGCACCACCAAATGGCAGACGATACGGCATGTTATCCTGCCCCAGGCCCTGCCCGGTGTAATCACCGGCGCCATCCTGGCCATGAGCCGTGCCGCCGGCGAGACGGCGCCGATACTGGTGGTGGGCGCCGCTTTTATCCTGCCCGGCCTGCCCACTTCACCTTTTGACCAGTTCATGGCCCTGCCCTACCACCTTTATACCGCTGCCGCCCATGTCCCGGGCATGTCCAAGGTGACCATCTGGGGCATTGCACTGGTACTGCTGGTTGTGGTATTGTCTTTTAATTCGCTGGCGGTTTTCATCAGGATACGTGTCCGACAGCGGAGGTTCGGCTCATGAACATGAACCACGCGTTGTTAAACAATCGAGCGGCCCACAATAATGAGACCAAGCTGAAAACGGAGCAGGTAAGCCTGTTTTACGGCACCTTTCAGGCGCTGAGAAACATATCGCTGGATATCCGGGAAAAGGCAATCACCGCCATAATAGGCCCGTCCGGCTGCGGCAAGTCGTCTTTTCTGCGCCTTTTCAACCGCATGAACGACCTGATAATCGGGGCGCGCGTTGACGGCCGGGTGGTGATTGACGATACCAATATTTACGACCGGGATATTGACGTGGTGGAGCTCAGGAAGCGGGTGGGCATGGTCTTCCAGAAACCGAATCCGTTCCCCATGTCCGTTCTGGAGAACGTGGCCTTCGGGCCGCGGCGACACGGTAAGAAAAATCGCCATGAACTTGAGGGCATCGTTGAGCGCAGCCTCCGCCAGGCAGCGCTGTGGGACGAGGTGAAGGACAAGCTGGGACAATCGGCGCTGGCCCTTTCCGGCGGCCAGCAGCAGCGCCTCTGCATCGCCCGCGTGCTGGCGGTTGAGCCTGAGGTCATCCTCATGGACGAGCCGTGCAGCGCCCTTGACCCCATCGCCACCCTCAGAATCGAAGACTTGATGAGGAGCCTGTCCAGCGACTATACTATCGTTATCGTCACCCACAATATGCAGCAGGCAGCGCGCGTCTCGGACATGGCTGCCTTCCTCATGATGGAAAAGGATAGGGCCGGCATACTGGTTGAATACGGCCCCACGTCCCAGATTTTCACCAACCCGCAAGACAAACGGACAGAAGACTATATTACCGGTCGGTTTGGTTAAGGGTGGCAAGGAGGTTCAGACAATGGAGATACGGACCACTTTCCGCAAAAGGTTGCACGATATCCAGCAGGAACTGATGGCCATGGGCGGCATGGTGGAAAAGGCGATAAGCCTTTCCATTGAAGCCCTGAAAGAACGCGACCTCAAGCTGGCCCATCAGATAATCGCCGATGACCGTAAGATAAACGAGAAGCGTTTTGAAATTGAGGAGACCTGCATCCAGCTTATCGCCACGCAGCAGCCGATGGCGGGAGACCTGCGGACGTTAATCAGCGTGATGAGCGTCATCACGGAACTGGAGCGCATTGGCGACCACGCCGAGGGCATTGCCAAAATTGTGATTATGATTGGGGACGAGCCGCCGCTGAAACCCTTGATTGACATACCCCGTATGGCCGACAAGACCATTGACATGCTGCACCGCTGTCTGGAATCTTTCATGAACTGCGACGAAAAGATGGCCAGGTCAATTGCCGCGGAAGATGATGAAGTTGATGACCTATATGACCAGGTCTACCGGGAACTGGTCAGCTACATGGTGGAAGACCCGAAAACCATCACCCGGGCCACGCGCCTTCTCTGGGTGGCGCATAATTTGGAGCGCTGCGCCGACCGCGTGACCAATATCTGCGAGCGCGTCGTCTTCACCGTTACCGGTAAAATGTATGAGACAAACGTTTCTAAATATTAAATCCCCATACTCTACCCAGAGAATTAGCTTATAATGGGAGAGATGAAACGTACTCCGCTTTATGACGAGCACCTCAAGCTGGGGGCGAAAATGGTGGAGTTCGGCGGCTGGGAAATGCCCCTCCACTATGCCCGGGGTATCCTCGCCGAGCACCTGGCCACCAGAAAATGCGGCGGGCTCTTTGACATCTCACATATGGGCCGGTTCCGCATCAGCGGTCGTGATGCGCTGCCCTATCTGCAATTTGTCCTGACCAGCAACGCCGCGGCGCTGCTGCCGGGAAACGCCCAGTACACCATGCTGCCCGATGAAGCGGGTGGCGCCGTGGATGACGGCTATCTTTACCGCACCAGTGAGCCGGACTATCTGCTGGTGGTTAACGCCGCCAACACGGGGCAGGACTGGCAGTGGCTTCAGAGATTTACGTCGCAGTTCTCCAGGCTGACTCTGGAAGACATTACCGACCATCTTGCCATGCTGGCACTGCAGGGACCGAAAACAAAGGCAGTGCTGGAAACCGTCCTCGGCGATAGCATCAGAATCCCCGAGCCAATCTGGAACCATCTGACCAGCAGTGAGTTCATGAATACCTCTATTACTGTCTCCAGAACCGGATATACCGGCGAGCCGCTGGCTTTTGAGCTGTTCCCACCGGCTGATATCGCCGTTGCGCTGTGGCGCAGATTGCTGGACGCCGGCACTGAACATGGTATCGTGCCGGTCGGTCTGGGCGCCAGAGATACATTGAGACTGGAAGCAGGCCTGCCTCTCTACGGCCATGAACTCGGCAGCGACGCCGACGGGAAAAAGATACCCATCTTCGCCCTGCCCGCGGCCCGCTTTGCCGTCAGCTTCAGCCCCGTCAAAGGCAAATTTGTCGGGCGTGAGGCGCTGTGGCAGCAGTTTCAGGAGGTGAAGCTCCGATGCGAGGGCAAGCTGGATACGCCCCGGAATAAACTCCTGGTGCCCAAATCAGTCTATCTGATAGCCGTGCTGGGCGAAGGCGTGGCCAGGGAGGGCAGCCAGGTCCTAGTCAAAGACAGGAAAGCGGGCAACGTTACCAGCGGCACGGTAATACCTTACTGGAAGTATAAAGGCCACGGCACGCTGGCGGTTCCCGGCGACGAATCGGCACGGCGGACGCTCTGCGTAGCCTACCTTGATGCCGATTTATCCGAAGGTCAGAAAGTCCAGGTCGTTATTAGGGGAAACCCGGTGGACGCGGTCATCGTTGACCGGCACGTCGGCCGTGAAGCACCCCCCTATGCCCGCCCCCTGCTTGCTGACAACGCCGGAAGCAAAGCCCCGACAGAGGGCGAAAAAGCCATAGAAAAACTGGCCATCAATCTGGTGCAGAGAGCCCACGATAACACCCTCTGGCGCCAGCAGCAGACCATTAACCTGATACCGTCGGAGCAGACGGCATCACCGCTGGTGAAATTGCTGACCATCGCCGACCCATCTCACCGGTACGCCGAGCACCGCAAGGTGGAGGCGCTGGAAAACCTTGAGGCGTTCTACTATCAGGGAACGAAGTTCATCGCTGAGGTGGAAAAGGAGGTGCAGGCGCAACTGAAGCAGTTTCTTGGCTGCTCCGAAGTGGAGGCCAGGCTGGTGAGCGGGCAGATGGCCAACGCCACCACTTACAGCGGCATCATGGACTACCTGAACCGGGCCGACAGGCACACCGAGCCAAGGCGGGTTAAATACGTGATGAACCACCACATCGGGCGGGGCGGCCACCTGAGCGCCCAGACCATGGGCGCGCTGCGAGACTTTGTCGCCATAGACCCGGTTACCGACCGATGGGCGGTGGTCAACTTCCCCGTTCTGGCCGAAAACCCGTACCAGATAGACCTCGCCCGGACCGCCGAATTTATCACCCGATACCAGCCGGAACTGTTTATCCTGGGCAAGAGCATGGTTTTATACCGCGAGCCGGTAGCGGAAATAGCCCGGCTCATCGCTGATATGAAGCCGAAGCCAATCATCATGTATGACGCTGCCCACGTTCTGGGCCTTTTCGGCCCTTACTTCCAGGAGCCACTCAAAGAAGGCGCCGATATCGTCACCGCCTCCACCCACAAGACGTTTTTCGGCACACAGCGCGGCATCATCGCCAGCAACATGAGCGAGGATTCGGATTACACTGAGCTCTGGGAGAGCATCCAGCGGCGGGCTTTCCCAGGCAGCGTCAGCAATCATCATCTCGGCACCCTGCTCGGCCTGCTCATGGCCGCCTATGAGATGAACGCTTACGGACGTGACTATCAGCGTCAGGTGATGGCCAATGCCAGGGCCTTCGCCCGGGCGCTGAAGGAACGGGGACTTCATGTTGAAGGCGACCCCGCGGTCGGCTTCACCGAGACGCACCAGGTCCTTTTACGCGTTGGTTACGCCCGCGGCGTGGAGATGGCGGAACGATTGGAGCAGAACAATATCATCGTCAACTTCCAGGCGCTGCCCGACGACGAGGCCTTCACCGCCAGCAGCGGCCTGAGGACCGGTACCCAGGAAATGACCCGATTCGGCATGAAGGAGCCTGACTTCGCCGAGCTGGCCGACTACATGGCAGCGGTCATCCTGAAAGAAAAGAACGTCGCCGATGATGTCGCCCGCTTCCGGCAGAGGTTCACCACCATGCAATATTGCCTGCCCGAAAAAAAGGCCAGGCCCCTTGTTGAAAAACTGCTGGGTGGCCTGTTAAAATCTTAAGACTGTTGCCCGAGAAAAATTAAAGAGGTGATTGCCAATGCCCGCTGTTCCCTACCAGGAACTTAAACCCCCGCAACGCGTCCTTCTCGGCCCCGGACCCAGCAATGTTCATCCCCGCGTCCAGCAGGCCATGGCCGCCCCCCTCCTCGGCCACCTGGACCCCTACTTTCTCACCGTCATGGACGATATCATGAGCCTCCTTCGCTACCTCTTCCAGACCAGCAATCAGCTCACCTTCCCCATTTCCGCCACCGGCTCTGCGGGCATGGAAGCCGGCCTGTGTAACTTTTTGGAACCAGGTGATGTTGCCCTCATCGGTGTCAACGGCTACTTCGGGGAACGGCTGGTGACCGTCGCCCAGCGTTGCGGCGCCGAAGTTATCCGACTTGATGCCGAATGGGGTCACATCGTTGAGGCCGAAGCCATTGAGGCCGCCTTTAAAAAACAGAGAAAAGTAAAGCTGCTGGCGCTGGTGCATGCCGAAACCTCCACGGGAGTCCTGCAGCCTCTTATTGAAGCCTCCCGGCTGGCCAGACAGCACGGGGCGCTGCTCCTGGTGGACGCCGTAACCTCGCTTGGCGGACATGAGCTGGCCATTGACGACTGGGGTATTGACATCTGCTACAGCGGCTCTCAGAAGTGCATCAGCTGTCCGCCCGGTCTCTCCCCCATCACCGTCAATCAGAAGGCCATGGACACACTGAAAAAGCGCACCTCGCCGATTGCCAGCTTCTACCTTGACCTCTCCCTGCTCGCCAAATACTGGATAGCCGAAGGCGGCCGGGTTTACCACCACACGGCGCCCGCCTGCCTGTTTTATGCGTTTCATGAGGCGCTGGCGCTCATCGCCGAGGAGGGCCTGAAGGCACGCATTCAGCGCCATGCCCGGTACGGAGCGGCCCTTCAAGCCGGCCTGGAGGCGATGGGCCTCACCTTACACGCCCAGCCCGGCCACCGTCTCAACACCTTGACCACAGTACGCATTCCCGATGGCGTTGATGATGCCCGGATAAGACAGCGTCTCCTGAGCGATTACAGCATCGAAATCGGCGGCGGTCTGGGGACACTGAAAGGCAAGGTCTGGCGCATCGGGCTTATGGGGTATTCCTCCAGTGAGCAGAATGTGCTGCTCGTCCTGTCGGCACTGGAGAAACTGCTGGCTGAGGAAGGATACCGGACAAAGACCGGCGCCGGTGTGGGCGCGGCGGTCAGGTCACTGCGGAGCTAACCCTGGTTGTCTCTTGTTGAACTGGTGATAACGCTTCAGTATCTCGTCGACTAAAGCGCCCTGCTTTTTACCCCGGCAATCAATAATGATATCGGCGTACTTGAAGTATAGAGGTCTTCTTTCCTCATAAATCTGCCGCAGCGTCTTGTAGCGCAGGCCAACGATTCCCCGGTCAAGACCGCCGGTCAGCTTTGTCTCTATATTCTGAAAAGAATCGTCCAGGTAAACGAGGACCGCCTTCCCTTTCAGGTATTCCATAAGGTCGGGATGGTAGATGATGCTGCCGCCCGGCGCCACCACCATTCGTGGCAATGGGATTTCCAGCATGCGGCGCTTTTCCAGGTCAAGAAAAGCTTCTTCACCCACACTGTCAATGAGTTCCTGTATCCGCTTCCCCTCTTTCTGGAAAATATAGTTGTCCACATCCAGGAAATCATAGCCGAGGGCTTGCGCCAGCACCATCCCGATGGTGGACTTGCCCACACCGGCCATGCCAATAATAACAATGCCCGTCTCTTTCATGCTGAGCACCCTGTGACTGGTTTCCACCCAGAATAGCACCTGCCCCGAAAATCCGTCAACTTATAATAGCGGGGAGTCTAAAGGAGAGGGGGTGAGCAAAAGAACAACCACAGGTAAATAATGTCATGCTTATAAGGTCTTTACTTGTCCATTTTTTTACCGTATACTACCTAAAACAAAGTGACGGACATTACAATCACAGTACTGCTGGCCATGGCGGCCTATCTGCTGGGGGCCTGCCCTTTCTCTCTCCTGGTGGGGCGGTGGCTGCTGCATAAAGATATCCGCGAATACGGTGATGGCAACCCCGGCGCGGTCAATGTCTTCCGCGCCGGCGATGTCAAGGCTGGCACAGTGGCCGTTATTCTTGATATCGGGAAAGGGTTCCCTTTCGTCTTTATCGCTCACTTTCACTTCGGACTTCCGGAACTGATGGTTGCGGCCATCGGCCTGAGCGCTATACTCGGCCATGCTTTCTCCCCATTTTTACATTTCAGGGGCGGCAAGGCACTTGCCGTTACCGGCGGGGTTCTGCTGGCGCTTCCCCATCTCCATCTGTTCCTGCTCTTCATCGCTTTCATTGTCACCGCCTTTTTATTCATTGAGCAGGACGCCTGGACAGCCATGACGGCTCCCGCTGGCGCGTTTACCTACCTGATAATCACCCGGGGGAATCAGTGGGAACTACTTTTTACACTTGGCGTTCTGATAGTATTCGCCGTCAAGCAATATGAAAGCTTGAAGACCATCCCCAGGTTAAGATTCAAACCGGTACGGTGGTATCAGTCAAGAAGCTAATGAATTGAAAGGAGAGTTATTGGCATGCTGTTCCAGGGAATAATCGCTGCCGGGCTTTTCCTTTGCCTGCTTAATCTTACCCTTAACCTTAAAAACCTCAAGACCCTGCGCCGCGGTGAGAAACTCCCGGAACCAGCGCCGCTCGTTTCCGTCCTTGTCCCCGCCCGGGACGAGGAAGCGAATATCGCCGCCTGTCTGGACTCCCTGCAAAAGCAGGACTACCCCAACTACGAGATTCTGGTGCTGGATGATAACTCCACAGACGGCACCGGAGCAATAGTGCAGAGCATCGCCACCGGTGATAGCCGCATACGTCCGCTCCAGGGCGAGCCGCTGCCCGAAGGCTGGACGGGGAAGTCCTTCGCCTGCTATCAGCTGGCTGAGGAAGCTCGCGGCTCCTGGCTCCTGTTTGTTGACGCCGATACCACGCATGCCCCCCATATGCTGCGCAGCGCTCTGGCGCAGGCGCTCCGCTTAAATTCCTCGCTCCTCTCCGGCTTTCCCCGCCAGCTGGCCAACTCCCTGCCCCAGAAAATAGCCATCCCGGTCCTGTATTTCATCATTCTTACCTGGTTCCCACTCTGGTGGTTGCAGCGCTCCAAACGAACCAGACCATCACTGGCCATCGGCCAGTTCCTGCTTTTCCCCAGAGAAGAATACTGGCGCATTGGCGGCCACGAAGCGGTGAAGTCACGCATTCTGGAAGACGTCTGGCTGGGCGTTGAGATAAGCCGCCACGGTGGCCGTCAGGTAGCGGTTGACCTGTCGCCGGCCGTCGCCTGCAACATGTACCATAATGTGGGCGCGATGTTTGAAGGTTTTATCAAATGGATTTACTCGGTGGCGTCACTGTCCCCCGTGGCACTGACCATCATGATGGCCGCAGCCTACTTCTTTTATCTGGCGCCATTTTATTCGCTCTGGCGGGAGCTATTTGTGGTTGTCGGCTCCTCAGAGCTGCGCATCATCGTCATCTCCCAGGTGGGCATGATACTGTTTATGCGCTGGCTGGTGGACAGTCGCTTCAAAGAGCCGTTTATCTCGGTCTTCCTGCACCCGCTCGGGCTCTCATTCCTCTTTCTGTCCGCCTTCTACGCCGTCTGCAGACGTGCCGTTGGCGCCGGGGTACGCTGGAAAGAACGGCTTTACAGCCGTGAATCCTCCGTGGAATAAAACAACGATTTCAAAGATAATTCCAAAAATAAAATATTTTACATCTTACTATACTTGACATTCCGTGTTATAATAATTTAACGCTCAAAACAGAATATCAGGCAATATTATTAAGCCTTTCGTCATTATATATTTATATAGCAGTCAAGGTTATTAAAAGCCTATGGGCGAAAGGAGCAAAAACGTAAGGGGAATAAATATTGCCCGGATAAATCGCCTGATATCACCCAGGACTTGAAAACTGGCTGACCGGTATATAAGCCAAGGGAATTAAAGGTGTACCGCGCCAGCCAAGAGTTCAAGGCAATCAGTCACGAAATTTTTCATAGTATCCAAGTTCTTCACCTCAACGGGCAGATTATATCCCCAGAGATTAAGCTCAATAAAAGCACACATACATTTTCCATCTCATTTCATTAATAGAATATTTTGATATTACGTGATATTTGGGTAAATTAAAAATCCGGGGCTAATGCTACAATGGCAACAAAGGGAGGTGATAGATTTCAATAATCAATTTGGTAAATGCTGGATTAGAAAATTAGCTGAGGAGGAGTAAATGAAGAAAGGAAGAATCGTTGCTCTTATTGCAGTGCTGGCACTGCTTGGCAGCATGATTGCGGCCGGCTGTGCGGCACCAGCACCAGCTCCTACACCAACTCCAGCACCAACTCCAGCACCAACTCCAGCACCAGCACCAGCTCCCGCACCGGCTCCTACTCCTGCGCCAACGCCAGCTCCGGCACCTAAACCAGCACCAGCCGCGCCGGCAGAGGTCATCACCTGGATAGGACAGTCATCCCTGCCCGCCGGCATGCCCGTAACCTGGGGCATGGAGGATTTGGCCAAGCGGGTTGCAATCGCTAGTGGCGGTCGTTTTATAATGAAAGCCAACCCAACCGGCGCCATCTGCCCGGCCACCGAAGAGCACAAGGCAATTCAGACCGGCGTGCTTGACTGGGCCGGCAGCGGCGGCGGCTATATGAGAGGCGACATGCCGTGGTCCGGCTATATCATTCAGCCGGTAGCCGGCATGCCTCCTGAGCCGCTCCAGATCTGGCTTGATAATGAAGGCTGTGACATAGCCAACAAGTGGTTCAAGCAGCTGGGGTGGGATTTCACCTTTATTAAGGGTTCTGGCTTCGCCGGGCCGCCCGAGATATTCGGCCACTTCAACAAGGAGCTGAAGACCGTCGCTGACCTGAAAGGGATAAAGATGCGCTGCTCCGGTGACGGTGGCACCGTCCTCGGCAAGATGGGCGTCGGCCCGGTCTTCATGCCTCTGGGCGAAGTCTTTGAGGCCATGAAACGCGGCCTCATTGACGCCTATGAGTGCAGCTCACCCCGCTTTGACTGGGAAATGGGCCTGAATGAGGTAGGCAAGTATATTTACCTCTGCCCCATCCGGGCGCCCACCGAGGTCTATATGTTGCTGGTCAAGACGAGCAAGTTCATGGCGCTGCCCGATGACCTCAAGGTACTTCTTGAGGACCTGGCCGTGGCCGAGACCTGGGACTACCACGACAAGCTCATCGCCGGCGACGCCCAGGCGCTGCAGAACTTCAGAGACTACGGGAACGTCCTGGGGCCTCTGCCCGCGGCAATAGAGGAGGAGTTCGGTAAAACGGCCCTAGCCTACATCGATGGAGAGATGGTAAAGGACCCCGGGTTCCTGGAAGTAGCGACGTCCCAGCGCAACTTTGCCAAGATGTGGAATGACCTGTACGGGCTTCCTTCCTGGGCCAAATGGTCATTCAAATAGTGCCCGGTTAGCTACTGACAGCCAAACTTAGCTTGTCCCCGCTCCGGGCTTTGCCCCGGAGCGGGGCATGGCATAAGGTTAACTTCAGAAATGAAATAAAAGATGAAAAAAATAGTTAAAGCGATAGACCGTCTTAATGACCGGGTAGGCATGGGGGTGAGATGGCTTTCCCTCGTCTTTATCGGTGTCATCTGTACCGAGGTGTTCATGAGGTATGTGCTTAACCACCCGACGACAACATTGCCCATAACAGCTCAAATGACCGGGGCCTCCTTTTACGCCCTTTCCTGGGGGTATGTCCACCTCAACCGCCGCCACATCAGGGTAGATGTTATTTACGTACACCTGCCGAATACTGTCAAAATCTTCATCGATGTGGTCTGCGCGCTGCTCTTTCTCTTCCCGCTCATCTTTTTGATTTCCTACAGCGGCTGGAACTGGGCGTGGTTTGCCTGGGAAACCAAGGAGAAGTGTCTGGCTAGCTGGTGGTACCCCATAATGGGCCCGGTCAGAACCGCCGTCCTTATTGGATTCCTCCTGTTTGCCCTCCAGGGTATTGCCACGCTCTACCGTGATATCTATTCTCTAGTGAGGCATGAAGAGCTATGATTCATATCAGTCCAGAGTTAGTCACCATAGTCATGCTCTGTGGCATCCTGTTCTTCGTCATGATGGGCTACCCGCTGGCCATTGTGGTCGGCGGTATGGCCATCGTCATGGGCATCATCATGTTCGGGCCCAAAATCGCACAGGAAGTCATCTATCACCGTATGTTTGAGCTGCTGAATAACTATATCCTCCTGGCGGCGCCGGGCTTTATCTTCATGGGCATCATGCTGGGGTATTCGGGAATAACCGAAAAAATGTTCGCCGCCATGTACCTGTGGCTCAGCGGTTTCCGGGGCGGGCTGGCCATAATTACGATATTAATCGGCACCGTCCTGGCCGCTACCGTTGGCATCATCGGCGCCTCGGTCACGGCGCTGACCATCATCGCCCTGCCTGCCATGATAAAGCGGGGCTACGATAAATCCCTGGCCAGCGGCGCAGTCTGTGCCGGCGGCACCCTGGGCATACTGATTCCCCCCAGCATCATGCTGGTAATCTACGGACCGATGGCGGCACTCTCGGTAGGCAAGCTGTTTTTTGCCGCCTTTATCCCCGGGTTCGTGCTTTCCGGATTGTATTGCACCTACATCGCCATACGCTGTTTCTTCCAGAAAGAACTGGCGCCCCCGGTGCCGGTTGCGGAGAGGGCCGTCCCCTGGGCCAAGAAAACGTGGGACCTGCTCGTCTCCTTGATTCCGCCACTGGTACTTATCATGGCGGTTCTGGGAACTATTTTCATGGGCATCGCTACCCCCACCGAGGCTGCCTCCGTCGGTTCCCTTGCCGCCTTGCTTTTGGCCGTCGCTTACCGCCGGTTTAACTTTCAGATCCTTAAAGACACCATGACCGAGACCATAAAAGTCACCGGCATGGTGCTCCTGGTCGGCGCCACCGCCTATGCTTTCGTGGGCGTATTTATGCGCGCCGGCGGCGGCGATATCGTGAAAGAGATAATTCTGAGCGCCCCCGGTGGCAAATGGGGCATCTTCGCCATCATCATGTTCATCGTCTTCCTGCTGGGCTATTTCATTGACTGGCTGGGGATACTGTTCATCATCGTCCCCATCATAACGCCGGTAGCAGCCTCACTCGGTTTTGACAAGCTCTGGTTTGCCATGATGATCTGCGTTAACCTGCAGACGTCTTTCCTGACCCCTCCCTTCGCCTATGCCATCTTCTATCTCCGCGGGGCCGCTGACCCATCTCTGGGAGTGACCACAGGTGATATCATCCGCGGGGTATTCCCTTTCATTGGCCTCATCCTGATTGGGCTGGGGCTGTGCATCATCTTCCCCCAGATAATCCTCTGGCTGCCAGGGCAGATGATAACCGGTTTTAAGTAACCAAGAAAGCCTTGCGAATGACAACCGCCCCGATATTATCGGGGCGGTTGCTTTTTAAAAAGTCGTGTGAAGAATCTGTTCAAGACATATTATTTGTCATTTCTCGCATCTCTCATTATAATCTTAACAGCGCCCATGCCATGCATAAACCAGTAAAGTATATTTAACCTATTTCCCGATTTTGTGTCCCATATTACTGCCTCAGAAAGGAAAAGAGAGCCATGTCTGCAAAGCGGGTGACCGGCGCTAAAAGAAGAATCGCCGAGCGCGTGACGAGAGTATCTGACGTTGGCTTTGCCAAATTTTTAAACCTGTTCCACTCTCTGGAAGGCGGCATTTCACTGAGCGTTGGTGAGCCTGATTTCCCCACCCCCTGGCATATATGTGAGGCTGCCATTGACGCCATGAAGAAAGGTATCACCACTTACACACCAACGGCGGGGTTCCCCGAACTCCGGGAAGCCATCGCCCGGCATCTGGAAAAGCTCTACGGCATCAAATACAATCCCGAGACGGAAATCGTTGTCACCGTTGGCTCCAGCCAGGCCATGGACCTGGCCTTCCGGACGATTATAGACCCCGGCGATGAAGTTATCATGCCCGACCCTTATTACGTCTGCTACCCCTCCTGCATTGTCCTGGCACACGGCGTGCCCGTAACCGTGCCCACCAGACCGGAAAATGATTTCAAGCTGGAGCCTGACCAGCTTGAGGCCAGGATTACGCCGAAGACCAAAGTCCTCCTCTTCGGTTACCCGGCCAACCCGACGGGCACTGAACTCACCCGCGAGGAATATGCCGACATTGCCCGGGTGGCGGAAAAACACGACCTGCTGGTCATCTCGGATGAGATATACAGTCGCCTTACCTATGGGGTAAAACATACCTGTTTCCCCACGATGCCGGGGATGAAGGAGCGCACCATTCTGCTCGACGGTGTTTCCAAAGCCTACGCCATGACCGGCTGGCGCCTGGGCTACGCTGCCGGACCGGCGGAAATCATGGCCGCCATCAGCAAGGTGCACCAGCATACCATGCTCAGCCCAGCCAGCATGGCACAGATGGCCGCCCTGGAAGCCCTGAAGAGCGGCGAGGATGATGTCCAGCGCATGCTGGCGGAATACAGCCGGCGCCGTGAGGTGATTGTCCGCGGCTTTAATGATATAGGCCTCAAATGTCATGAGCCAAAAGGGGCCTTCTACGCTTTCCCATCGGTGAAAGTCACCGGCATGACTTCAGATGAATTTACCGAGAATCTCCTCAGGGAAGAAAAAGTGATTGTCATGCCCGGCAGCCTCTTCGGCCGGCTGGGCGAGGGGCACGTGCGCTGCTGCTATGCCACCTCGCTGGCTGATATTGAGGAGGCCCTGCGCCGCATGGCCTGCTTTGTCGAGCGACATCGCGCCCGCTCCTGACCGGAAAATCAATATCGGCCAGCCATTTTTACCCGGACTCTTTACTCCCGATGAAATAAAAGTTATCATAAAATAAGGCCGTCACGGGATATAAATATGGTAGACCAAAAAATAAAGGTACTTGTGGTCGATGACGAGGAGACATTGCGGGCACTTCTTCAGAGGATTCTGCAGAACGCCGGCTACGATGTTATCACCGCGCCCAATGGCCAGAAAGCCCTGTCAGTTATCGCCGGGGGCGGCATTGATATTGCCCTGCTGGATATCAGCATGCCCGGCCTATCCGGCATTGACGTGCTCGGCAAAATCAAGGCCGATGAACTGGATATCTGCGTGGTCATGGTAACCGCGGTGGTGGATGTACAGGTCGCCGTGGAGGCCATGAAGCTGGGGGCTTATGACTACATCACCAAGCCTTTCGGCCAGGCGGAAGTGCTTGGTAAAATCAGGCAGGCCTTTTTGAGCTGGCAGGAACAGCTTCAGGATAAACAGGACTATCTCCAGCTCAAGCAGAATATCACCGAAGGGACCAGCCGAATGCAGGAGCAGTTCAGCGAGCTGTTAAAAAGCCTGGCCAGAGAGCACAAGCTGCTGCAGCAACTGGCAGCCAAACAGGGAATCGGCGGCAAGTCCCTGCTCTCAGGTCTGCCTCCGGAATTGCAGGAACCGATCGCCTCGGTTGCAGAGTTCAGAGACGCCCTGCTCAGAATCCTGAAGAGGTCAAAGTGAAGCCAAATTACCCCGGTGCAGGCATAAGGCTGACTTGCTGATGAAAAAGCGCATTCTAACCGTCGATGACGAGCTGAGCATCCTGAAGTTCCTCCGTTCCAATCTGGAAGATAGAGGCTACACGGTCATCAGCGCCACCAACGGTGAGGAAGCCATTAATATCGTGGAAAGGGAACTGCCCGACTTCATTATCCTGGACGTAATGATGCCCAAGATGGACGGCTTTGAGGTATGCCGTCGTCTGCGGGAATGGTCGCAGATTCCCATCATCATGCTCAGTGCCCGGGGCGATGAAAGCGACAAGGTACAGTGTCTTGACCTCGGTGCCGACGACTACATCGTCAAGCCCTTCAGCGCCAATGAACTTGTGGCCCGGGTCAGCGCCGTTCTACGGCGCACCAAAGCCGCCAGCACGCTTCCCGCGAAATCTGTAATTACCCGTGGTGACCTAGTCATCAATCTGGCACAAAGAAAGGTGACCCGCGCTGGCCAGGATATTAAACTCACCCCCACGGAATATGCTTTACTCCAGGAGCTGGCGGTGAATTCAGGCAAAGTGCTCACCCACACCCACCTGCTGAACAAAGTGTGGGGGCCGGAATACCGGGATGAAAGGGAGTACCTGCATGTTTTCACCCGCCGGCTGCGCGCAAAACTGGAGCCCGACCCGAACAAACCGAGATACATCACCACCGTTTCCGGTGTCGGCTACCAGTTTGCGGATTCCGGATAAGAAACCGTTTTTAGACTTTCCATACAAGCTCTGAAGGCGCCCGTAACGGGCGCTTTTCTTCATCTCCGGTTAATTTTAAGAGAATCTTTAGAACTATCTGCCTGATTTTTAGGTTTTGTTTCGTGCCTTAGCTTTATCCTGAAACTAAATGACCATCGCAAAGGAAAGAACTCATGATGCGAAACAAGTGGCTAAAGCATATCTTCCCCTACATCATTCTCTTCCTGATCCTTCCCTGGCCGGTGGCCTATGCCACCGGCGCTGACGGCGCTTCCGGCCAGTCGGCGGTCAGCATAGATGCCGCCGAGCCTTCAGCCCAGCCAAGCTATACCGCCTACGGTGGAGCTATCGGAGGGATTGACCATCCTGGCGACCTCTTCTACATTGACGCCACCGATAGTTCTCAGGACATTAAAGTAACACTGTACTTAACCAATGCCCAGTCGCTGGTCAGGTACTATCGGTATCTGATTCTGGACGTAGGCATCTACGTTGAAACGTCTGCTGGCGAGTGGCAGAGGGCAACGTCAAGCGATGGGGATGCTTTGCCCAAGACCATTATCTCAATGCTCAATGGTCAGGTGAGTTTTCTGCTGCCAGGCGCTTCCAGATACAGGGTCACTATTGATGGCGGCAGCTTCTACTGCCGCAGAGCCACTGCCGACAGCCAATCCCTGTCTCCGCAATTCAGCCTGGAAGTGAATTAAATGATGAGCAATGGTGATAAAGCAGGAGTCAATATGTGGCAAATAAGTCAAAATATTAAAACTTTATTTTCGGTGCACAATGAAACGATGAAGCGGTTCCGCAGGTCACACGGCAGGGTAGCTACACTTCCTTCGCCTGCGGTTAATGAACCGGATATTACGTTCAGAACGTACCCGATGACGGCCAGACATATCAGCCTAGATAAAGGGGGTTCACATCGTGAAGAGACGACCATGAACTGGTTTATCTGCCCGCCTTTACCCAGGGTAGCTGGTTACAAGCTAACGTCAAACTGATGGTCTTAAGACATGAGAGCTATGAATACGGAGAAACCGATGAAAAAGCACACCTGCATAATGGCCATTGACGACGAGTTAGAGATACTCCGCCTGCTCAGGAATATCCTTGAAGACGAGGGGTATGACTTTGTCGGCGCTGACAGCGGCGATGCCGCATTTTGCCTGATGCAGAAGCGCCACCCGGATTTGATTATCCTTGATATCACGATGCCCGGTCTCAATGGCTTTCAGGTGCTGAACCGGATACGTCAGGAATCAGATATACCGGTAATCATGCTGACGGGCATGGGTGAGGTCACCACCCTGCGCGATGCCGTGGAGTTCGGCGCCGATGATTACGTCAGAAAGCCGTTCTACCCTCTGGAGCTGGTGGCCAGAGTGCGGGCCAAACTAAGGCGCGTTACTTCAAGTCAACCGACCTTAAATTAAGGTAAGAAAATAGCTGGTCAGAAAAGGAAAAATGCAAAGTGAATAACATAGCTTACCGGTCATATAGACCGCCATCTATCATGGAATTATTGCAGGGCGTTGCCGATTCATCACCAGAATTCAAGGCAAAGAGTAGCGGCAATGTTATCGGCCAAACTAGCCGGCTTCGAGGCAACAATGCTGACTTTAACGGCCAAGCTATTGAGCTGACGGTACCACCATCTACCCGCGCTTCCCGATTGTACCAATTTTACACCGGATTGGAAGGTAGACTGAACCAGCGCGGCGGCCACGGATTCATCAGTTACGTTTATCCTTCGCGGAGCCGCGGGACCGCGTTTACGATAAAGCTCAAGTTTTCAAAGAACGCAGAGTTTCTGGAAGCATTGAGCCACATGCCAGAGGTTAAGAAAGTGGTAGAAATGCCAAGAGACGACTCGGTATACCCGAACATCTCCCATAAATTTAACGTTTTATTAGCGCAGTGAATTACCTCATACCTAGCATCAGTTCCGGCATCTGTTCCTCCATGTAATCAGGCACTTGTGATGACCTCTCGACACTGACAGGCCGCGTCTCTCTTTGGTTGCATACTGGATTGCCGCCTTGATAGCTATGGTAATGAGTGATAGAATTCTTGACAGAGGTTTACTATATGACACTGCGCCGAAAGACACTGCTCATCATTGCCGGGACTTTCTATGGCGTCATCATCCTGCTCTTTTTCATCTCGCGCAATATCCTGCTGGAAAGCTATGCTGACCTTGAGAGGCAGAGTGTTTATCGCGACGTTGAGCGGGTGCAGGCATCTTACTCGCAGGAACTTGCCAGCCTGGAGACCACCACCGCAGATTGGGCCGCCTGGGATGACACCTACGCTTTCATCACCGACCGCAATGAAGGATACATCAGGTCGAACCTGACCGATAGCACCTTTGTGGAACTGGGGCTGAACCTGATGCTTTACATTGATTCCTCAGGAAAGATTGTTATCAGCAAAGCATTTGACCTGGAGAATGAAAAGGAAATGCCTCTCCCACCGAGCATTGCCAGCTATCTGGTTGACCATGATTATTTGGTCGCCCATCAGGATACGGAGAGCCGGCATACCGGCACCATTGCTCTTCCTGAAGGCCCAATGATGCTCAGCTCCCAGCCCATCCTCACCAGTGAAGATGAAGGCCCCATCCGGGGTACGCTGATAATGGGGCGATACCTGGATGCCACCAAAATCAACGAGCTGGCTGCAACCACGCTCTTCCCCATAAGCATTTACCGATTTGGTGACCCCCAGGCCCCCCGCGACTTCTCAGTTGCCCGGGCCTCTATCTCCGCGGCGGTGCCGGTTTTCGTGCAGCCCCTCAACGAACAGTCCGTCGCCGGCTATACTTTTATTAAGGACATCGGCGGGCACCCCGCTCTAATGCTTAGAGTAGATGCGCCCAGAGACATTTACCGTCAGGGCCAGTCCGCTATCTCTTACCTCATACTGACCATCGTCGGCGTCAGCTTGGCCTTCGGCCTGGTCACGATACTGCTCCTGGAGAAGCAGGTCCTTTCGCGCCTGTCATATTTGAGCCGGAGCGTCAGCGATATTGGTACCAGCGGCAAACTATCGGCGCGGGTGTCAGTGCCCGGCTCGGATGAACTGTCCAGGCTTGGCGCCACCATTAATGGTATGCTGGCGGCCCTGGAACAATCGGAAGCGGAGTTGCAGGAGCTATTTAAAAAGGAACAGGCCTTGCGGCAGGACCTGGAAGCGGAAATCAACAAAAGAGTTGAATTCACCCGTGCCCTGGTCCACGAACTCAAAACGCCGATTACCCCGGTGCTTGCTTCCAGCGAACTGATGTTAGAAGAGACCGAGAAAGGCAGTACGCTGTGGGAGCTGGCACAGAATATCAATCAGGGTGCCTGCAACCTGAACCAGCGCATTGATGAACTGCTTGACCTGGCGCGCGGTGAAGTGGGGATGCTCCACCTCAATCCTAGTCCGGTTGATTCCGGCCGATTGCTCCACAG
>Ga0194113_10004260_pt1 | contig 18783 bp, 17 predicted proteins | sample TA2MahC200mmetaG_FD_146193 | JGI IMG/M metagenome (GOLD analysis project Ga0194113, IMG submission 146193) | Freshwater microbial communities from Lake Tanganyika, Tanzania - TA2015017 Mahale Deep Cast 200m | ecosystem: Environmental > Aquatic > Freshwater > Lake | place: Tanzania: Lake... | reverse complement strand
CCTCGATAACAGCGTTGGGGTCAGCTTCGAGAATAGAGCGGTCCATGAAGGCTCCGGGGTCACCTTCGTCGGCATTGCAGATAACGTACTTCTGTGTGCCAGGCGCATCGCGGCAGAACTGCCACTTGCGCGCTGTGGGGAAGCCGGCGCCGCCCCTGCCTCTGAGACCGGCTTTGGCAATCTCATCGATGACCCCTTGAGGCTTCATCTTGAGGGCTTTCTCCAGCGCTTTATATCCGCCGCGTAAGATATAATCTTCGATTTTCTCAGGGTTGATATGACCGCAGTTTCTCAGCACGACGCGCTGCTGATTGAAGTAGAATTTTATGTCCGAATACAACGGCACAGCCCGCCCGCTCACAGGGTCACGGTAGAAGAGGCGTTCTACCGGCTTATTGTTGCGAAGGTGAGAATGGACGATATCCGCGGCGTCCTCAGCATCGACATGTGTATAAAAAATCCCGTCAGGCTCGACCACCACATTGGGTCCCTGCTCACAGAAACCGTGGCAGCCGCTGAAGTCTATAACGGCGTTTCTCACATTTTGCTTCGCCAACTCGGCTTTCAAAGCGTCGTAAACGGCGCCGGAGCCTGCCGAGTAACAACCTGTTCCCTGACAAACGAAAACGGTACGATGGTTCATGTTATCCCTCGCTCTTCTTGCTCCCCAGAAGTTGAGCTACCTTCTTGGGATTCATCTTGCCGTGGGTATCTTTCCCAATGACCATATTGGGCGCCAGAGCACAGACGCCGATGCAGGCAACGGTTTCCAGTGTGTATTCCATGTCCGGGGTAGTCTGGCCTTCCTCTACGCCCAGATTCTGTTTTACCAGTTTCAGTATGGTCTTCCCGCCGCGCACATGGCATGCCGTGCCGCGGCATACCCTGACCACCTTCTTGCCTCTGGGGGTGGTGTAAAGCTGCTCGTAAAAAGTGATTACTCCCTGAACCTGGGCTGGAAATAGCTCCAGGGCTTGAGCTATGGAGTTAATAGCCTCAGGGGGGATATAGCCGAACTCCTGCTGAAGCTCCTGGAGAAGAGGGATTAAAGGCCATTTTTCACTGCGATGTCGGGCTATTATATCGTTCAGCTTCTTCATATCCGGCTTTGCTGCCGTTACAGCCTTATTCACGCGTCTTAATCCTTTCTAGCTTCACTGGGCATACCTTCAGCGCAGGGGTTTTTGCCTGCGGGTCCAGTACGCTGTCGAACAACCGGTTCACCGGCGTGCCGGGGAAAGAGGCAGGCATGAAAACCGTTCCCCGGGGCAGCCTGTCGCTGAACCTTGCCACAGCAGAAACTTCTCCCGATGGCGAGATTACTCTGACCGTGTCGCCCTGACTTAACCCGAGATGCAGCGCATCTTGCTCCCCTATTTCCACGTAGGCGTCCGGCGCAAACTCGCTGAGCCGCTGCGACCTCGAGCTTCTGGAGCCGCTGCCCGAGTGGTACAGCACGCTGCCTGTCAGCAGAGTGAGGGGGTATCCGTCTCCCGGCGTTTCCGGCTGCGGTTCGTATTGAATCGGTGTGAATCTACCGAACCCGCTGGGGAACTGACCCTTGTAAAGACGCCTGTTTCTCAAATGGTCTCTGTCTGTTCCCGCGCGGTAAACTCCTTCTGTGTCCGCTTCTTTGTAGCTGATGCCCTGATACATGGGGATTAATTCCTGAATTTCGTCCATTATCTGGGAGGGGGAAAGATAGGACATAGGCTGACCCATAGTGTTTGCCAGCTTAAAGATTATCTGCCAGTCCGGCAGGCTTTCTCCGACAGGCTGAATAACTCTGCGCACTCGCTGAACTCTCCCCTCGAAGTTCGTGAAAGTACCCTCCTTTTCGGCAAAGCTCGCAGCAGGCAGAACAACATGCGCCAGCCTCGCCGTCTCGGTGAGAAACAGGTCGTTCACCGCCAGGAATTCGAGAGACGATAGAGCCTCTTTTACCAGACCTGCGTTGGGGAAGCTCAAAAGTGGATTCTCGCCCACAATATACATGCCTTTTATCTTTCCTGCTCTCGCCTGACTTATCATTTCCAGCGCCGTCAGTCCGGTGCCGGCAGGCAGCTCAGCGCCCCAGCGTTCAGCAAACTTCTTCCGCACCTGGGTATTCTCTACACAGCTATAGCCGGGTAACAGGTTGGGGAATGCGCCCATATCGCACGCGCCCTGTCCGTTGCAGTCCTTTTGCACAGCGAAAATGCCGCCCCGCGGACCTATATTGCCCGTAAGCATCGCCAGATTGGCAAGTGCAATCACGCTGTCGGTACCTTTCACTTGCTGGGTGATTCCATCGCCACAGACAATCGAAGCAACATCCGCCATGGCAAACAATCGTGCCGCGCGCGCCAGTTCTTTGCCCGGGACACCTGTAACGCCCTCAACATAATCAGGGGTATATTTGTTCAGACTCTTGCTGAATGCCTCGAAATTGTCTGTTTTCCTGGTTACGAACTCCTCATCTCGCAACCCTTCGTCGATGATTACCTTCAACATGCCGTTTATGAGTGCAACATCCGTACCGATTCTGGGTCCGAGCCACATATGCGCGAATGAAGAGAGCCTTGTCTGCTGAGGGTCTATGAGCAGCAATCTAGCGCCTTTGAATCTGGCAGCGCGCTTCACAGCATATCCAATTATGGGAGCCGAGGACGGAAGGTTGGCGCCTACGACCATTATCACCTCGGATTGTTCGAGAGCTTCGATGCGATTGGTAGTGCCCGGGAATCCCACTACCGAACCCAGTCCGATAATGCTTGCAGTGCTGCACAGTCGGCTGCCGTTGTCTATGTTGTTGGTGCCCAGCACAGCGCGGGTAAATCTTTGCAGAAGATAGTTCTCCTCATTGGTGCACTTGGGGGAACTCAGAACAGCCAGGCTGTCCGCCCCGTATTTGTCCTTTATCCTCTTGAGTTCGGAGGCTGCCGTCTCCAGAGCCTTCTGCCAGGAGACCTTCTCCAGGTTTCCATTCACCCTTACCAGGGGTGCGGTCAGCCTCTCCGGGCTATGCACGAAATCGTAGCCATAGCTCCCCTTGACACAAAGCGTGCCTCGGTTTACTACGCTATTCCTGTCTGGTCTGGCACGGACTATTTGATTGTCTTTTACTTCGAGACTTATGGTGCAGCCGCACCCGCAGAACGGACATACGGTGGTGACATTTGCCGGGGCTGTGCCTCTGTATGACCGCTTCTTTTCCATGAGAGCGCCGGTGGGACATATTGCCACACACGTGCCGCAAAAAGTGCATTCCGACTTCTCAAGAGGCACGTCATAGAGCGTGGCTGGTCTGGAGGCAAACCCGCGATGGAAGTAGTCTATTGCACCCTCGACCACAAGCTCCTGATCTGCCCTGATACACTTGCCGCAAAGGACACACTTGCTCAAATCCCGTTCAATAAAGGGGTTGACTTCCTCTATCGTCGCTGGCTGGGGAATCCTCTGAAGGTCTATCAAACCGACTCCCATGTCCGAGGCAATCTTTCGCAGCTCGCAGCGATTGCCTTTATCGCAAACCAGGCAGGAATCGGGATGGCTTGCCAGCATGAGCTTGATTATGGTCTTGCGTCGCTCCTGCACCTTCGGTGAATTGGTTCTTATCACCATGCCGGGCGCTATGGGAGTAACACACGATGCAGAAATAGCGCCCGTGCGTTCATCTTCCACCAGACAGATGCGACAAGCGCCAATCGGGGTTAAATGGGCATCGTAGCATAAGGTAGGGATGGCTACGCCGGATTCCTTTGCCAGCTCCAGTATGGTCATTCCGGGGTGCCCGCTTACTTCGCTGCCGTTGAGAGTAATAGTGATTGCTTCCAATGGTAGCCTCCCAGCATGATATAGGTCAGAGATACCCGGATGACCGGATACGGATGTCAAGCTACATTGGAGATTAGCCCGAAACCGGAGAAGGCCTTTGCAGACGCTTCCCCACATAATGTATAGCCCTTATCGCATTCACCACCTGTGAGCTGGCAGCCCGCTTGGGGATGAATCCGTAGGCTCCAATCTGCTCAGCGGCAAGTATGTTAGCCTCATCGTCGTACTGGGACAACATCACGACTCTAATTTCAGGGTATTTCTTGTATATTTCTTTGGTCGCTTCCAACCCATTCATTTCGGGCATCACTATATCCATCACTACAATATCGGGACTGAGTTCACCCACTTTTTGCACTGCCTCCTTGCCGTTCTCAGCCTGACCTATAACCTCGATATCGCTCTGCAATTCCAGTACGGATTTGAGGCCGTCACGCACTACCCAGTGGTCGTCCACAATTAGCACTTTTATGCGTCTGGTTGCCCTGTCCAGAATCGTTTGCGCTCTGCTGGCCAGCGCGCCAGGCTCGATTGGCTTGGCGAGATATTCTTCGGCATCCATCATTACAGCCTCATCCCGCCTCCATCCTTTGATGAGCTGCTTCTCAGGCGGTGCATCGATAACCACGATGGGCAAGTCTTTGGTCTTCGGGTCCTCCCTCAGCCATTGATGCAGCATAAAGGCTTCGCCGCGGGGACTCAATGTGCCCAGTATCACCAGTTCGGGGTTGATGGTTTTGATCGCTTTTTTTGCTTCCTCTTTGGTAGATGCGGTTACGACATCGCACTTATCGCTCTTGAGCGCTTTCTGCAAAGCTAAAACAAATTCGGGTTCATCATCTACAATCAGGATTCCTCTCTTCTTCTCTTTATGCTCCTCCATGCCTCTCCTCCCTTCGATTCTTTTATGATTTCATATGCTATATCGCCATCTCCCATATGTGAATAAGGACTTACCCTCGGATATGGCAGGATTAACCCTAAAATCGTCGACTATAATCCCTAATTGCAAGAGGAATAAATAACAAAATAGGCGGCAAACCGTGATGTTTGCCGCCTCATTTAGCAACTAGCTGGCAGGTATAAAGGAAGCCGAGTTAGAGCGATGTTTTACATGTTTATAATCCCACGGCGCAGAGCATATTTAATCAGCTCAAGATTACTATGAATGCCCAGCTTCCGCATAAGGCTGGTCTTGTGTGCCTCAACCGTTTTGGGGGTAACACTCAATATCTCTGCAATCTGTCGGGTCTTGTATCCTTCAACAACCAGCTTCAGTGTCTCTCGCTCCCTATCGGTCAGTTCCTCATAAGGGTCGCTCTTCCCACCCGATGACGACACCTGTCTGTAATCCTCAACAAACAGTTTGGCTATGGATGGAGATAAATACGATTCTCCGGTAAACACAGCCCGGATACCGGCAGTGAGCTCCGAAGATGCCGATGTCTTGCTGACGAATCCATTGGCTCCAGCCTGGATAGCTGGGAAAACATGTTCTTTATCATCATACTGAGTGAGAACCAGAATCTTTACATTCGGGAATCCTTTGCGTATCCTGCGTATGGCTTCCAAACCTCCCATAATAGGCATCGATATATCCATCAGAACAACGTCCGGAAGCAGCTTGCTCACCTTATCCAATCCTTCTTTCCCATTGGCTGCCTCACCTACTACTTCTATATCACCAGCCAATGACAGCAGAGTGCTAACACCGTCTCTGACAATAGCGTGGTCATCTACTACTAGAACTTTTATCCTTTGCATCTGCTTTGCTCCAGAATAGCGCTATCATATATGCCGACACTCTTACTTTAATCCTGGTGCCTTTCCCCGGTTGTGATTGGATATCGCAGGTCCCACCGAGGAGATCCGCCCTTTCTTTCATGCTGAGCAGGCCTCTGCCGTGCCCGCTTTCGTCTACCTGAATTGGCTTTGACGCATCAAACCCCTTGCCGTCATCCTCAATTTCCATTACTAGCTCATCCGAAGTGCGGCGCAGGCTCACCGTCACATTCTTGGCTTGTGAGTGCAATGCTATATTTGCGATTGATCCCTGAGCTATGCGGTAGAGAGCAAATTCAACTTCTTTAGGTAAGCGCTCCTCCACGCCTTCCTGCCTTACCGACACCTTGACCCCGATAGATTGAAGGCGATTGTCAGCGTACTGACGTATAGCGGGGGCTAGTCCGAGACTTTCCAGGGCAGTAGGTCTGAGAGACTTCATTATCTTATTAATTTCAGAATTAAGCTGAAAAGTAATATTGTAGGCTTTCTCAAGCTTAGTTCTGAAAGCAGCATCACCTAAGTTTGAAGTTTTAGCTATACTCAATATTGCTTGCATATTAAGCGAAAGACCCGTCAAAGACTGGCTGGTCTCATCATGCAATTCTCGGGCAACTCTTGCTCTCTCTTCTTCCTGAGCCATCAACATGTGACGGGCTAGTCGCTGATAATTTTGCCGTTCTTTGCTCAACCGGTCATATAGTTCAGCCTGCTCGATGGCGACACCCAACTGGTCACCGATGGTATGTAGCAAATGCATGTCGTCCTTGGTGAAGCTGTGAGGCAGGCGGCTGGCAACATTCAGCACCCCGAGAACGGAATCCTTCGACCGCAGCGGTACGCTTATGAAAGCCTTGAGACCCTCCTTACTAATGAGGGCTAGCCAGGCTGCACGCGGGTCAGTGGAGATATCCTCCACCAGAACAGCCTTTCCGCTCTGGGCTACCCTTCCGGCGATCCCCTCGCCTATTTTGAGCTGCATCTCCTGCGCATATTTATCAGAAAAGCCGCGATGCACGCGATATGACAACGTCTGGGTCTGTTCGTCTATGAGAAGAATGCCCCCGATTTCTCCGTTCATGATGTTGAGGACAGCATCAAGTGCGACCTCAAGAATACCATCCAGGTCTCGTAAACCGCTGACCGCCGCTGATATGCGGCTCAAAGCTAGAAGCTCACGGTAAGGCTGAGATGTCTTCTCACCGTGTTCCCGTGCTTCGGAATCAGGACCGGTGGGTATGTTCCCCCGAATCTCTTTTTTGTCCTCTGCTTCCATCCTATGAACCTGTTTTTTGAGTGTGATAAGCGTAACTGAATCGTTTGGGGATGTCAACCATACAAGCTGTTAATTACCGGAGGACTACGGTGAAAGGACAAAGGTATCAGCGGATTCGACCGGCGCCCTGTTTTGATTTCCCCTAAAATAAGCCGATGCTGTAATAATTGGTATAGAAATCAGCAGCTAAATTGCAACCATAGGCCAGAAGCTCATGCTAGTTTCTCTAGCATTAAGCCTGACCCTCGCTCATTCATCAGCCGCCGTATTCCCGATTAGCGACAGCGGCGAATCGTATTACTGCTACAAGCCCAGCCTTTTTAAATGCCCCTCTACCTTGGCGATTAAATCCTTGGGTTTCAAGGGCTTTTGCATATACTCGGAAACCTGGAATGGAAACGGCTGTCCCAGTGAATCGGAGAAGCTGGTCAATGCAAGTACAGGCGTCTTTGCCAGTGCAGGGTCTTTATTGTACTGCTCGGCAAACGCCCACCCGTCCATCACAGGCATCATTATGTCCAGGATAACTATGTCTGGTTTCTCACTTTTGGCTTTTTGTAACCCGTCCTTGCCATTGTGGGCTACTATTACCTCGAAAAGCTTACTCTCCAAAGCCCCTTTCATCACCTGCACCAGGTCCACATCATCGTCAACAATCAGAATTTTGGGTTTCCGTTTCATATTGCCTTACCTCCTTGTCTTTTATTTGTTGTAATCTAAACCAGGTTGATTCTTATTTCCCTTTGGTCATTTCCGCTCCCTTTTTCGGGATAGTGAAGGTAAACCTGCTCCCTGCGTGCGTCTCCGGGTCAGGGCTTTCAACCCAGATTTTACCCCCGTGAGCTTCGACTATCCTCTTCGATATCGATAATCCCAGCCCCGTTCCCTTAGCTGTCACATTGCTGCCGCGAAAGAAATCAGTGAACAGGCGCGGCATATCCTCGGGCTTAATGCCGATTCCGGTGTCCGATATCTCAACACGCACATCTTTTTCATTTTCGATAACCTTCACCGACACGGCTCCCTCATTGGTGTAATTTATGGCATTGCTTACCAGATTGGTCATTACCTGCTGCAACCTGCGTCCCGCGCCATAGACCGACGGCGAACTCGAAGGCATTTCTACTTTTAATGCCAGCCCCTTCTGCTGCGCCACACTGTCGAGTCCTTCCAGAGACTTCTGTATTACCTCATTCAAAGATATTTCCCGCATCTCTCTGGAAATCTGACCGGTCTCAATGCGGGGAATATCCAGAAGGTCGGTAATAAGCGTTAAGAGTTCGTCGATTCTACGTACAGCCCTCTCCAGCAAGTCCTTCTGTCCATAAGTAATCTCACCGGTATAGCCCTCCAGTATGTATGTAATGACGCTTTGAGTAGCTACCAGAGGTGAACGCAGGTCATGCGTCACCACGCCGAGAAAGCGGGTAAAATTCCGCCTCTCGTCTTCGAGTTTTACCACCTCAGCGGATATTTGCTCCAGTTCCTCCGTCCTCTTCTCCAGCAGCTTGTCTTTCAGCGCCGCCATGTCGCGCTGTCTTCTCCTCAATTCCCCCAGAACAGCGGTTGTCACATATGTACTCCCGTAGACCAATGTCGCCAGCGCAATCAAAACAGCCAGCACACGGCTCAGTTCCTTATATCGGTCGGGAAGTACGAATCCCTCCAGATTAACATGAGGAACGGCACCGGCATACTCAAGGAATACGAGGAGCGTAATCATCGAGACTGCCACGGTTGCCAATTGATACGCTCTCCTCTGCGGAAGCACTATACCGGCTGTGATGGTGTGCGCGAGATAGAAGAATATGAAGGGATTTTCTATCCCGCCTGCATAGTGTAAAAGAACAGTTAGAATTACCAGATCGGTCAAGACCTGAACATTTGCAACAGTCTCTCCCTTTCTGAGCACCACACCAGTAGGTTCAGCTTTCAAACTGTTCGTCCAGCGGAAAAAAGCCAGATTGTACAGGAAGATGACGCCGCTAATGATATATACAGGCAGAGTCGGGAAGGAGATATCGAATACCAGCGAAGCTATGAGGGTAGCAGCTACAATGCCGAGGACGACCAGCCACCTCATTCTCACGTATACCCCAACGCGGAGTATGAGCGCCCTCTCCTCGGGGGTATATTGGCTGGCACTTGACTCCCCGACGGTCATGCTTTTGGTATGCGCCGAGGCTGCTTCATCTTTGATTTCAGGCACTCTAACATTTTCAGACATAATGCTTCAAATACCCGAGTTTATGTCCTCGCCACGGACTTTATCAAACCGCCATACCTATCACGTACGTTGACTGTTAACGGCATCTCGCCCGGCAGCATGTGAGTGGCACAGCCAAGACAAGGGTCATAGGCTCTGAAAGCCATCTCCACCTTATTGAGCAAGCCTTCCTTCACCTCATGTCCCTTTATGCATCCCATCGCCGCCTTCTTTACCGAGAGGCATATCGGAGCAGCGTTGTGCTGTGTCGCCACGATAAGATTGACCTTCGTAATTATCCCGTTGCCATCAGTCTCATAATGATGAATCAATGTCCCCCGTGCAGCTTCGACACAACCGATACCCACCCGCTTCAATTTGAGAGCCATATTTCGTATATCCTTACTGGTCAGCAAAGGGTCGTAAGCAATCCTCTGCATATGCTCGGCCGCCTGTAGCGCTTCGATAAGCCGCGCCCAGTGATAGGCGAGCGTGTGATGGCTGGGCTTATCGCCCAGCGCATCCAGCATCATCTCGTATTCCCTCTGAGCCAGCGGCGTGAGCATGCTCTCGGCTGCATTCAGCCTGGCAAGAGGCCCCACCCGATACAATGAGGTCCCCTCACCATCTTTCAAACCGTTCCATCCCACCTTCTTCAAATGGGTCAGCCTTATATAAGTCCAGGGTTCCACCCATTCCCCTATATGGTTTGCGTAATCGCGACAATCAAAAAGCGCAATCTCCTTGCCTTTAGAGTCGACCACCCTCAGTTTGCCTTCGTAGAAGTTGACCCTTTTACTCTCATCAACCATCCCCATATAGCAGGTACTCAATCTGTAGGCGTCGCTGAGCACAAGCTTCAGGTACTCCTTATTGTCCACTACAATCTGCTTGAACAACTCCATGGCAAACCTGGCAAATTCAACTGTGAAATCGGCGGTTTCCTGTATCCACTTAGATTCGTCCTCGGTTATACCCCGCGGCACTCCTCCGGGCAGGCCTCCCTCGGGATGCGCCGGTTTGCTGCTGATGAGCTTGATGATGTCCCGGCACCTTTTCCTCACCCCGATAACCTTGCCCCCGACCTCCATGCCCGCTTTCCTGATAACTCCCACGATATTTCTCTCCGCCGGGTCGGCATCGGGACCGAGCACAAAGTCAGGCCCCCCGAGGAAGAAAAAGTGGAGATAGTGGTCTTCGACCATAAACGCGTTATAGTGGAGCTGTCTTATCAGCTTGGCGGTAAGGGTCGGCTCCACACCGTAGAGATCGTCCAGAGCCTTGGTAGACGCCATATTGTGGGGGGTCGGGCAGACGCCGCAGATATTGGCGACTATGCGAGTCATCTCCTCCGCCGGTCTGCCGATACAGAACCTTTCAAAACCTCTGAGCTCTACAACCTGCCAGTATGCATCATCAACATTGCCTCTATCGTCAAGAAAAATCTCGATTTTACCATGCCCTTCCAGCCTGGTTATCGGATTTATCGTTATCCTTCTGCTCACATAAACCCTCTACACTCTTTTTGCCTTCAAGGTCGAAACGGGCGCTGTGAACCTGTATAGATACCCAGTAAGGTCTGCTACCTGATTCGCAACTTCAGCTATCTTCTCCTCACTCTCCAAATCCAACATGGCTGCCAGAGCCGAGATATATTTGGCTCCTGAATCCGCCACGCCTTCCACCGGACCGAAACATCCCCGGCATGGAACATTGATTTCAATGCAAGACTCGCCGCAGCCGGTGCGGGTAGCCGGGCCCAGGCAGATTATCCCCTGCACCAGGAAACAGGTCTCCGGGTCTGCCTCAACCATATGAATTCTCTTTATCTGCTGCAGCGTTATCCTCTCGGGCTTAGTTTTATTCCGTTTGCAGGTATCGCATAAAGCCCTGTGCGGTGCCAGGGTGGCACCCCTCGGCGGGAGCTTGTTATCGAGAACTGCGCTCAGAGCGTTCATCACCAGATAGGGAGGAGGCGGACATCCGGGAAGGTAATAATCAACATCGATTACCTCGTTCAGAGCATGGACCTGACCGTAAAACTCGGGGAGAGTAAGTTCCTTGCCGTTTACACTGGTCTTCGGCTGGGGATAGTTGCCCTTGGGGTTGACCACGGTGGGCGCATCCCGATAGACCCAGTTGAAAATATCCTCCTTCGTGGTCAGATTCGCCATCCCCGGCGTCCCGCCGAAGCAGGCGCACGCCCCGAACGCCAGGACCAGACGAGATTTCTCCCTCAGCAGCTTCGCCACCTCTTCCTGCTCCGAATTTCTCACATGTCCGTTGATGATGCTCAACACGATTTCCTTATTCTTCATATTCTTGACATGGTCGTACTTGAAATCCAGCGCCACCGGCCATAATATTATGTCAACAGCATTGACTACACCCAGCAATACCTCGTTCATATCCACGACTGTCTCGTCACAGCCTCCACAGCCTCCCAGCCAGCAAATCGCAACCTTCGGTTTCCCAGCCATCCTGTTGTCTCCTTTCACTTCGTATCAGCTAAGATAGACAGCTACCCTATACTATTTTAACACTTGGCCTGTGCTTCCGCACCCCTCTCCCTGTTTAACAAACAGTCAAGCGCCATATTACCCGTTTTTATTAGAGACTATCTCCCATAAGCGCTATCAAATTAGCACATATCGGCTTACCTTGACCTCCGTAATAATACCTATTTTCATTTCCTGAAACACCTCTTTTTGGGACAAACGGCGGCTTAACCGAATATGGAAGTGAGAAGTGGCCAGGCGTGGCAAACAGCGAATCGTCTCAAATGCGGGGTCAAGCAAAGCAAAACCTGCCCTGCATAGAATAGCATTGCAAAGGCACAGAAGTTCAGCCCGAGAATAGGCTCACCTACACTTAAGCCTCTTTCTGGCTGCTTCCCTAAGCTCGTCTCTGAACTTGGGATGCGCTACCTCGATAAGGGCCAGGGCACGCTCCTGCTCGTCCAGCGGCGCCAGATTGGCGGAGCCCCACTCGGTAACCACATACTGAGCGTAATGCCTGGGCACAGTCACTCTGGCACCCTGCTTCAGGTAGGGCACGATGCGCGATATAGTCCCACCCTTGGCGGTGCTGGGCAGGGTATTGATTGCCCGTCCTCCTTCCGACCAGTAAGCGCCGATGACGAAATCGAGCTGCCCGCCCGTACCGGAGCGCATATCGTCTCCATAAGACTCCGAGGCGACAGCCCCCGTGAGGTCGACCTCGACCGCGCCGTTTATAGCCACCAGGTTCTTCTCCCGAGCCAGCATGGGAATCGAGTTGCAGTACGCCGCGCTGTAGAACTCCACCAGCGGGTTATTGCCCAGAAAGTCGTAAAGCTCCTGGTCGCCGAAGGCAAAAGCCATGACGATTTTGCCGGGATGTGTCACCTTATATTTGCCGGTGACAACGCCCTTCTCGACAAGGAGGTGTGTGCCCATAGGAGCCATCTCGGTGTGAATGCCCAGGTCTTTAAGCCCGCTGTCCGCGAGAAGCTTCGATATACGTCCGGGGACCGCGCCTATCCCAACCTGAAGGCAATCCCTGTCCCTGAGCAAGTTCACCACATTAGCAGCGATTTTCTTATCCACCTCCGTAGCCTCGGGCAGCGGAGGAGCAAACAGAGGGTCATCATTTTCCACGAACCTGTCAAAGCGGCTGATATGATAGTGCGAATTGCCGTATGTATGCGGCATATTCGGGTTGACCTCACCGATAAGGAGTCCGCCCTGGTCGATAAGCTCCGGCGTGTAGAACAGGTCGAGACCCAGAGATACGTACCCGTGGTCGTCCGGAGGGCTGACCACCGTGAACATAACCTGCCGGCGCGGGTCTACCGCCTGCCTCTTCTTCATTACATGTCCCACGCTGGAGCTTTGCACCGGAATGTACGCCGAGCATCCGGCGGGCTGTTGATGCATGGAAATCTTGGAATAGAACCCGACAATCAGTCGGAAAGTCTTCCTGTACTCATCCCCAAAAATCTTGTAGAAATGGTACTGAAGAGCGGACACGTACTGGATATCTTTGAGCTCATCATTTCGGTCCGCGATGGCATCCATCATAGCATTGCAAGGCTCGCCCAGGCCCAGAGGCGTGAAAATTCGGTCGTGCGACTTAACCAGCTTAGCGGCTTCCTCGTGACTGCACAGCTTCGCTCTGTATTCATCTCTCCAGGACATCTTCACACTCCTTCCCAATAATTAGTAATACAGAACAGCACAATTTGGTTGACTTATCAGGTTCGTGTGACTGCTGGCTTCCCACCGGCATAAGAGCTGCAGACGAGGGTTTCAGAACTCCCTGCCCGACGTGCCCATAAAGATAACACAAAATGGGGCATCTGAAAAGAACCCCATTTATCGCAGAGAAAAACAAAGCTCTCCCCGAACCCTATTATAAGCTCACAAACAACCCCGTCAATTCTCCTTTGGGTAACTTGTAGGGGCACAAGGAATTGCGCCCTTCCATATGTCGTTGCGAGTCCCGATTAATCGGAGTGATTCCTCGCTTGCGCTCGGAACAGGCTCCGCAATCCGGCGGGGTGGGGTGTACTGACCGCTGATAGCTGAACGCTGACCGCTCCTCTCCCATTTTTCATTTTGCATTTTTTAATTTGCAATTTGAAACGGCATATTTCGGCTGCGCCGGCCTATTTATCCACTGTGGTGATTGCCGGAGGTTTAAGGTGAATCAGCCTGCGGCACATGTCAGAGCCTGTGGTCAGCGGGCTTTCCAGAAGCTCCACCTGCACCGGGTGCTTCACCACAGCCTCCCACATGGCTTTGTTGAAGTAGTTCCCGCAGATGCACCACAGCGGCGTCGGCTCAATATGACCCATGGTTATTATGGGACACGCGCACTCCCCCTTAACATCGGGATAGAAGTCGTAATGGATGACATCGCCTACTCTCTCCAGCTTCCTCGACCCGGGGAATGCATCCATCAGGTTCTGTATGAAGGTATCTAAATCGACGTCCGTATCGAGCTGCGCGTAAGGCATGAACAGGGAGTTGCACTGCCTGCCGGTGCATTCGAGGCACATCTCCCTGGCGGCTTCGTCGAAGTCGGGCTGGAAGATTCGTCTTAAGACTGCGCTTTTCTGCAGCCCGGCGAAAAACTCGCGCTGGGCTTTCTCTTCTTCGGACAGTTCTTTTGGCATTCGCCCTCCTCTATCGCGACTTCGTGCGCTTTGTCTTGCCCCGCCCGCCCTTCGCCTTCTTGGCAGCCTTAACCTCGCGTTTCGCGGTGGTGAAAGGTGATGGCTTGAGATGCACCAGGAAGCAGCACTCATCCGTGCCGTCCACCTGAGGACTGCTCAGCGTCTCCACAGAGTCCACTTTTTTATTGGTGTACTCCTCGATGTAGCTTCGCACGCTGTTCGCCGAGCACGCGCACAGCTCCGGCCTTCCCTTCATCCAGCCGAACATGGCGAGCGGACACTGGCAAATCGGCTTCCCCTTCTTGTCTTTGGGCGGGACATAGGTCCAGTGCACGATATTGCCTATCTGGGTTATCTTACGCGGTCCGAACGGAGGCTGCAGGTTAGCCATATGCTTCTTGTACGCCTCCCAGCTCATGCCCGGCTTGCAGTCGAGCACCATCTTAGCCTGATCGCTGCACGCTTTGGACATCTTCATCAGCACCCTGTCCCTGTGCTCCTGAGGAAGCTCGCCGATGCCATCGTAGGCTGCCTCAACTATTTTATACAGCCAGCCGTGCAGCAGGTCTTTTATCTCGGGGCTCATCTCCAGATAGTATTCGTCTATCGACTCCTTTAACTCGGGCGCCAGCTCTTCAGCCATTCCTTTTCCTCCTTCTCGATTTATTAAACACTGTTATTTCCATTCCACCTCGGGCATAGCCACCGTCCTCACCTCCTCCGGCGCTGCCGGCTCCTGAAGGAACGGGGTGCGCAGGGGGGAGTACGGCACCAGCCCGTACAGGAATCTGTAAATCACCTTGGGACGCCATTTCCCCGCCTCCGCCTCCCATTTTTTGTAGGCGGGGTCTTTCAGAGACCTGGCGCGGATTTTGACCCAGTCGCCATGTATGTTGCCCGCCGTCCAGATATTGATGACCTCGCCGCTACCGGCGGTGCCCGCCACCGCTTTGTAACACCCTACCAGCTTCATGCCCCACCGTCGCGCCATAGGCTTAAGCTCCTTGCCCACAGCCTCCATATACTCATCCTCTTTGCCCGGGTGCACCTTCGCCAGCGTGTGCAGATATATGGTGGACTTGTAATCGCCCTTTTTGAGCTTTGCCAGCGTGGGCGAGAAAGGCGCAGGCTGCAGCACCTTGCCCGTGAAGTCGGTAACATAATCGACAGCCTCCCGCTGCCACGCCTTCGCCAGGGGATGTTTATCCTGAAGCCCCTGGAAGCGGTCGAGGGTTGCCCAATCGTCAAACTCCCAGAGCGCCAGGTTCTCGTTGTAGTGGATGCCCATCATAAACATCCCGACCAGGCGCATCCCGTTCTGCTCCATCTCGGGCAGATAATCGCTGCCCATCACCTTCCAGAACTCCTCCTGAAACCGCGAGACTATCGTGATACTGTCATAGAGATAAATCATAGTACACCTCTTTCAATTTAGTGAAGCAGGGAGTAAGGAACAGGGAGCAAGAACTTATAGCTCCACTCCGCGCACAAGCCTGATACCTGCTCCATCCATTGCCTGTATTTTGCGTCCCTGAGTTGCGCTGCCTGTATCTTGCCCCAGTGCGCCCAGTCCTTCACCGACCACAGGCTTATAATCTCACCCGATTCACCGCAGGCACCGAACCAGCGATAGCAGCCCGCCAGCTTCATGCCGCGCCTTTCCTGCATCGGCAGCAGTTCCTTCTGGAACGCCTTCAAGAACTCCTCGGTCTTGCCCGGAAGCACATTGTAGATTAAACGGTAATAAAGCGTATTACCCATGAAAGCGCCCTTCTTCTGCCGTCTTACGACTTCTTCCGCTGTAGGCGAGAAGGGCAGACCTTCGAGCAGGCTGTCGAACCACTCATCGCGGTATCTGAATCCTACGCGGTGCCAGGTCAACCCATCGCGCTCATGCATCACGAAATTGGACAGACCCTCGAGCGTGTCCACGCCTTTGGGAAGCTCCGACAGAAAGAAACTCTCGCGATGCCTGAAGGCGATGCGGAACACGCCCATCACCGTCATGTGGCGGTTCAGCCCCGGAATCAAGTCGGTGCCCATGACCTTGACATACTCGTCCATCATGCCTGGGAAAGGGTAGGTGGTCTCATAGAGGTAAAGCATATTCCCTTGTCCTCCTCTCTGTGATTATGTTCAGGTATTTACAGTGAGTCATTAACTTAAAAATAGTCTCTTACCCGTTCGCCCTGAGACTGTCGAAGGGTGAACGAGCACTAATCCCCCTGCACCCCCTTTAGAAAAGGGGGGATTTTTGCAACAAAATAGCCTCTTCTATGTCTTTCCCGCGCAAGCGGGAATCCAGGAAACCCCCACATCATTCGGGTAGGTCGGAGCATCTGCTCCGACCCAGGCTTGGAGCGGATGCTCCAAGCTACCCTGAAAAAATTGCAGCGAGCGACTGGGCATTTACTTCAGGGGTGACCAGCTTTCAGTGCGCAGCAGCCTGCTCTCCCATCTGTCGCGGTACTTCAGCCCTTCCATCATCCAGTCTCCCGGCTGCGCCGGCGGCACTCCGTAGGGAATGATGACAGAAAGCATCTCCCAGTTGTGAATCTTGGAGAGCACATACGCCTCATGCCAGCGCCCGCTGCCGGGGCAGTTGCGCCACCCCGCTACAACGGTGATAACGGGCGGCTGTATTGCCGCAACCTGCGCCGCATACACCTCATGCAGGGCTTTGATATACTCCTCCATCTTGCCCAGATAGGGCCAGCCCGTATCGAGCAGATAGAGACCCGGCACACCGTCGTCGGTCCCTTTGCCCACCGAGGCAAAGTCTACATCCTGCATCGGGGATAGAGGATTGGGCATGAGCAGCCTGGACACGACATCCCTGCGATATTGACAGACATCGCGATTCCACCGCTGCCACTTGCGGTCGTTCAGCATCCGGTTGACCAGAGTTCCCCACGACTGCCAGTCGCGAATCACTGTCATCGAGACCGCTGTGTAGCTCACATTGGTCATTACGGCGAGCTCCCAGAACCAGAGCACCCTGGCAAGTCCGCCCTGCTCTATCAGAGGCTTCCAGCGGTCGCGCATCGCCTCGGAGAACTCCTCCATCTTGCCGCCGATAACCTCATGCGTCTCATATAGATATATCATCGCTCCGTCCTCATTTTTTCTTAGCTTCGTCTTTAATGTGGTCGTCGTAGTATCCGGCTATGAGTTTCCTGGTGAAGCCCTCGACAAGCCTCTCCATCCAGAAAAGATAGAAGGGCAGCTTGAGATGCACTGTCTCGGCGATCTCCGACCCCTGCGGCGTCTGTTTGAGGGTGACGGTCTCATAGGTTCCCCTGCCGAAGCCATCGATGGTTTCATTCACCATCCTCAGCTCTTCCGGATAGACCGTCTGCAACTGTCTGAAGCTTCTGGTGAAGCCGAGCACTTTCATCGACCACAGACAGATGCTCACATCGCCTTTCTCATACAGAGGTTTGACCTTAACATGCCTGTGCCCGTGCAACTTCTCTACATGGGAGTACTCGGCGAAGGTGCGGAGCAGATAGTCAGCAGGTGGGAATGATTGCGTTTACTGTAAAAACCCTCACGCTCGCCTCCTCTCAGCAGAATTTCAGCCATACCGTGATTCGAGGTCCCGCTTGTGGTCCATCAGTATGCCCAGCGTCAAGCGCTTCGTGTACCAGGCGACAGGTATCTCCAGCAGTTTGCCCCACTTCGGCACTCTAACATCGATCCTGTCCACAATCTTTGTTCCTGTGCCTGTTTCATAAAGAAGAGTGCTCTCCAGTGTGCCTCTGGCGAACCCGCCGACGGTCTCGTTCGTCATCCTGTCGGGGGGCATCACTGTCTGTTTTTGCTTCGCCGTGCGTGTGAAACCGAGCACCTTGAGCCGCCACAGGGCGATGCTGACATTGTCCTTGTCCTCCAGCACCTGAACGGACTTTATCACAGACTTATGCAATATCGGAGGATGAGTGTATTCCGAGATTTCCCTGAGCACCACATCCCGGGGTGCCTTAATGTCGACGGTAACCTCCACACTTCTCACGCTGAAACCCTCCACAATGGATACCAACTTACCCAAAGTGTGCACTTGTCATATCTCAACCCCCTAAATCCCCCACTCTTGGGGGACTTAATAATTAAGGGGTACCCCCCAAACCCCCAGCAGAGGGGGTAAAGCCCCTCTGCACTCCCCTTTCACACTTATCTTCCCTTAAATATCGGCTCCCTCTTCTCGAATAGAGAATTCATGCCCTCCTGAAAATCCTCGGTGCCGAAGAGTATGTTCATGATATAGACCTCGTAATCCATGTGCGCCGCCAGGTCGTGTTCGTGAAGCCCACGGTACATTGCAGCTTTGGTCATAGCTACCGCCAGAGGTGCGTTCCGCGCTATCTTAAGCGCCATTTCCCGGGCTGCCGGCATCAGGTTGTCATGCGGCACGACCTTGTTCACCAGACCGAGCCTCTCCGCCTCACGAGCATCAATCTCATCTCCAATGAGCGCAAGCTCCAGGGCTTTAGTCAGCCCTACAGCACGGGGCAGCAGATATGTTCCCCCGCCGTCGGGGATGAG
>Ga0194113_10004259_pt1 | contig 18785 bp, 21 predicted proteins | sample TA2MahC200mmetaG_FD_146193 | JGI IMG/M metagenome (GOLD analysis project Ga0194113, IMG submission 146193) | Freshwater microbial communities from Lake Tanganyika, Tanzania - TA2015017 Mahale Deep Cast 200m | ecosystem: Environmental > Aquatic > Freshwater > Lake | place: Tanzania: Lake... | reverse complement strand
GTTCCGATTCAGTCCCGTGAGCGCCGCCACTTTCGTGGCCTCCAAATCCAAGGCGAACAGGCGAACGAGGGCCCGAAATTGGCGCGCCGAAACATGGGCCCGGCGCACGGAGCGATTTTTCTGCGTCATGACAGTGTAGTTTAACGTTTTTCATGCGCTAAACTAGAACCTATCTCAAAATCGGTTGCCGAGCCAGGTTGCGTGTTCCATTAGGTCCTCGGCCATGAACGAGTTGCTGTTTTCCTGGGAAAACGGCCCTCAAAGCTCTCAACTTGCCCAATCGATTTTCATCGGAATGGAGCATTTTCAATTTTGAGATAGGTCCTAGTCATGACCCTTCATGCTCTGCAGGGGAGATCATGAGCGTCACGGCCTCCGCACATGAGTAGAGTCCGGTGAGGAGTCACGCGGAAGGTACAGAGGTAAAGACCGCCGGCCACCGGTTTGACATCTATTTTGCGACAGAGTATGGTGATGTGTAGCGCTTACACACGGAGGAGATATGGCCACGAATTTAGCCATAGACGATCGGTTGCTGCAGGAGGCGTTACGGACCGGGGGGCTCCGAACCAAGAAAGAAACCGTGACCAAAGCGCTGAAAGAATTCATCGACCGGAGACGGCAGCGCAAGGTCCTCAAGGCGTTCGGAACGTTCCAGTTCCGGAGTGACTGGGACCACAAGCAAGACCGGCATGGTCGTGAACCTCGTCGTTGATACGTCGGTTTGGTCCCTCATCCTCAGACGCCCGCGGGTTGACGAAACCCATCCGCTGGTTCGGGCCTTTCGCGCCCACGTTGCAGCAGACGACGGTATCTTCCTGGTCGGCAATATCTTGCAGGAATTATTGGACGGCTTGCGCGACAAGAAGAACTTTGATCGCCTGAAACGCCTGCTTGAGCCCTTTCCGCTCGTTCCTCTGGAGCGAGACACGTACATCGAGGCAGCCGTATTGCGACAGCGTTGTCGCACCAAGGGTGTCCAGGCAAGTGCCGTTGACTGCCTGATTGCAGCCGCGTGCATTCAACACGGCTTTCCACTGCTGACCGCCGACCGCGATTTTTCCTACATCGCCAAGCATTCCGAATTAGCCCTCTTGACACCTCAGGGCTAGCGGCTTCAGCCGGGCATGAGGTCGAGCGCGGCACGGAAGGCGGCGGCCATCTCGGCGGCGATCTCGACGGCGAGGACGGCGGGATCGGAAAAGACTCGCGGGGGCTTATTCCGCCCCCTTATGGTTTGGGAATCTCCAGGTCCTTGCAAATCTTCTGGGCCAGGAAGTCGTTAATTTCTCGGTGGCGTGGAACGGTCGAGGTTTTTCCGGCGGCGCGGTTCACGTACACACTGTGGTGAGCGTCTTCGCGCAAGAAAGCCGCACCGTGACGCTCTAGATGGCGGATCAAATCGATCCGTTTCATGAAATTAGGGCGATCGGCTCGCGGATGACGGCCTCCTCAGCCAACGCCCGGTTAGTTTCCAGCACCAGTTGCACGGCTTCCTGGAGGTTGGCGCGGGCTTCCTCGAGTGTGTCTCCCTGTGTATTCGTCCCCGGCAGTTCCTCGACGAACGCAATGTAGCCTTCAGGGACTTGTTGAAAGACGGCGGTGAGCTGTTCCTTCATGGCAGCGATCTCCTTGGGAATGGAGCATAGCAGACCGGCCTGTCACTATTCACCGTTCACAGGGCCTGGTTGAGCATGCTGAATGATGAGCGCTGACGGCTGGCAGCGAGAAGACAAGAAATGGAGGGTTAGGCTTGGCGGCGTGCAGCCGGCTCTTCGATCTTCCACACGCGGACCCGCCTTCCGCGCGCACGCAACAGGGGCGCGACCATCCACTGGAGGCGCACGACGGCCCGCACCTTGTCCGGAAACGGCAGTCCGGCTAGCTTGTGCCGGCGGGCTTCTTTCGCGACCAACAGCCGCGCCACTTCGGGGCTCAAGATTTCCATTGGTTCCATTTGTCGTCCAGCTTGTGCCGGGCGAGGACACCTGTTAAATAATTATGATCGAGGCGCGCCTGTTCGCGCAAGAGACGCACCCGCTCGCGGTCCTTATCGCGCCCGGTCTGGAGCGCAATCGCCAGCAGATGTTCGGGGCGGAGCACACGGGTCGGCGTGGCCTCATACTGCGTCTCCCGCGCTTCCGCCAATGCCTCCTCCAACAGCGCGTTGTAAGCGGGCAGAAACTGCACCGGCACACCTTCGATGTTCACGCACTCATCCTCCTCGCGGTAGCCGCGTGCACGCAGCGCCTCATAGAGCGGTTCCAGCGTCAGCAGGCCACCGCGCGTCTGAGGCAACACCACGAAGACGTCGAGGTCGAATGTCAGCACTGGTTCGACATAGAACATGGCGCCCATTGCCCCGCCGATGGCATAGCGGCTGATCGCCCCGGCGCGCTCCAGATCGTTCAGGACTTGCAGCGTCTGTTCCATGTGCGTGGCAGGACAAAGATCGAAGGTCAGTATAGCCCCGCCCGTATGAATTGTCACGGAGGGCTGAGAGCTAAGAGCTTATGGCATATAGCCTATGGCTGAATGCTGAGAGCTGACGGCTGAGAGCCTATAGCCTATAATGGCTGGCGTAAGGAGGACCCGTCCATGGCCGAGAGGATGTCGAGTGACGAGGTGCAGGCTGCCTGGGCGGCGCTGGTGCAAGACCTCCGCACGGGGGTGCTGCTGACGCTCCGCAACGGGCGGCCCTTCGGGTCGCACGTCCCCTACGTCTTCGGTGAGGATTGGACGAGGGCCTACCTGCACCTGAGCCGGTTGGCGCTCCACACGCAGCATTTGCTCGCCGATCCCCGTCTGTCGCTGTTTCTGTCCGAACCGGATCGCCCAGAGAAGAATCCGCTGGCGTTGAAGCGGATGAATCTGCAGGGAGCGGCCGCCGTCTTGCCGCCCGAGGCGCCGCACTATGCGACGGTGAAGGCACGGTACCTGGCCCGGTTCCCGCAATCGGCGACGATGTTCAGCTTTGGGGATTTCAATCTCTGGGAGCTGACCCTCACCGACGCCCATCTGGTGCTGGGCTTCGGCCAGGCCTATCTCTCGACCGCGGCCGCGCCGCGTGAATGGACTCACCAGAAACCTGAGCAGAAGCCCGACCAACAGCCAGGCACGACGCCCTGACGCCGGCTACGAGAGGCGAAACCAGAAGCTGCTGGCTGAGAGCCGGAACCGTGAAGTGGAGGAAGGAGGTTCTCAGTGATCGGTTTTCAGTCGTCAGTTCCGGAAACTGAGCACTGACCACTGACAACTGTGAACTTTTCACGAACGACGAGATACGAGGAACGGCCTACAAGAGCTTATAGCGTATGGCTTATGGCGAGAAGTTGAAAGCTGAGGGAGATGAGTTGATTGAAGGAGGCGGTTCAAACAAGCGAGGTATGGTTCGCCAGCCGACCTTCGTCGGCCGAAGCCGACTTCGGTCGGCGAAGGCCGAAGCGGTATTATATGCCCGCCTCCGCTAAAGCTATGGCGGGCAACCTTCGCGGCAGCGAAGGTTGGTGCCGAAGGCGGGACTTGAACCCGCACGGCTTGCGCCACACGCCCCTCAAACGTGCGTGTCTGCCATTCCACCACTTCGGCACTGCCCGCATTATACCCAGACTCTCTATAAATCTCCACCTCCTCCCGCCAAGCAGGGGGCAGGCTGATTTGAGCGCTGTCCGCCGGAGCGACAGGGTCCCCGCCTTATACCTAATAGAAGGGTGTGCCAGGATCGGAGCGAATCCGCCGAAGGAGCGATCAGCCCGTCACGGCCACGGAGGGATGGAAAGCGGAAACTGACTGAGTCCGCGAAGGAATTTCCGAAGGACTTCCGCCCTCCGTGGCAAGGCGGGCAGCTCCGAAGACGTTGAAGCGACGCGTCCTGGCACACCCGCCCCCCCTTACCTGCTTGTCAATCAACAGCCCGTTGGGTATGATCGCGCAGGATGCGCGCGCACGTTGCGCGAAAACGAATGATTACACCCTCACAGAAAACGAACCTGGCTGCCCATCCTGACTGCCGCCGGGCCGCCTTCTTCGACGTGGACAACACGTTGATCCGGGGTCAGGCCATCGAGATCCGTTTTTTCCGCCACCTCTGGGAAAAGGGGCTGGTCGGAACCAGCGAAGCGGCCCGCAGCCTGTGGTTTTTGCTGCGGCATCTGCCGCCCCTGTCCCTCCGCCCGCTGCGCGAGCGGAAGCTGTACCTTGAAGGCAAGCGCCCGGCCGACATCGAGCCCCTGGCGGAGGAATTTATCCGCGCCGCCATCAGTCCACGCCTGTTGTCCGACGGGCTGGCGGCGCTGGAATCGCACCGGCGCGCTGGCCATTGTCTCGTCCTGATCACCGGCTCGCTGGACTTCTTGATCGCCCCGCTCGCCGGCCGGTTGAACGTGGACCGGGTCCTGGCCGCCATCCCGGAGCGGCGGGGAGGCGTCTATACCGGACAGGTCCTCTCGCCCTATCCCTACGGAGCAGGCAAGCGCCAGTTGATTGAATCGTTCGCCGAGGAGACTGCGATTGAGCTGAAAGAAAGCTTCGCCTACGGGGACAGCCCGAGCGACGTGGAGACCCTTCGGCTCGTCGGCCATCCGCTGGTCGTGAACCCGATCAGGGGCATGGAGCGGATCGCCCGGCGCCAGGGCTGGCCGATCGCGAAATGGAAATAACGCGAGTCATCAGTACTCAGTTGGCAGTTTTCAGTTTGAAGAAAACGACTGCGCGCGGTCTGACTGATCACTGAAAACTGATGACTGAAAACTAATTTTTGCGATGCGCATCACGGAGATCTTCCACAGCCTTCAGGGTGAATCGTCCTATGCCGGGCGGCCCTGCGTCTTCGTGCGCCTGACCGGCTGCCCCCTGCGCTGCGCATGGTGTGATACGGAGTACGCCTTCCACGGCGGCACGGACATGAGTCTCGATGAGATCGTGGCGCGCGCGCGAACCTTTGCCTGTCCCCTGGTCGAGGTGACCGGCGGCGAACCCCTCCACCAGCCGGAAGCCTTCGCGCTGGTTCGCCGGCTCTGCGACGAGCGCTTCACCGTGCTCGTCGAGACCAGCGGCGCCATTGACATCGCACCGCTGGACCAGCGCGCGCACGTGATCCTGGACGTGAAATGCCCCGGCAGCGGCATGACGGACCGCATGGATTGGAAGAATCTGGATCGCGTGACCGCCAAGGACGAGGTCAAATTCGTGATCCAGGATCGCACGGACTACGAGTGGGCGCGGGGGCTTGTGCGGGAGCGGCGCTTGGATGAGCGGTGTACAGTCCTGTTCGGTCCGGTGTTCGGTGCGCTGGAGCCGCGCCAACTGGCCGAGTGGGTCCTGGCGGACCGCCTGCCGGTCCGCCTCCAACTGCAACTGCACAAGTACGTGTGGGCGCCGGATATGAGGGGAGTTTGAAAGCCGAGAGCTAATGGCAAATGGCAGATAGCCTATGGCTTGGAAAACGAGGGAGACCTGAATGACGAAGATCGATGTGACGGTGAAGCAAGGACGGATTGAGGCGGAACGGGCTGAGGTCTTGGTGCTCAGCCATTATGAGGGGGAGTCCGCACTGGAAGCCCAGGCGGCCAAGGTGGATCAGGCGCTCGGTGGGGCGTTACGAGGCCTGCTCACGAGCAGGGAGTTTCAAGGGAAGCGCAACCAGACGGCCCTGCTCCACACCCAAGGGAAGATTCCCGCCAAGCGCGTGCTGTTCGTCGGGCTTGGGAAGAAGAAAGAGGCCCGGCTGGACCAGGTACGGCAGGCCCTGGGCACCGCCGCCAAGCGGGTCTGCCAGGCCGGCGCCCGCTCCTTCTCGACCTCGCTTCCCGGTCCGCTGCCCCAAGCCTCCGCGATCGAGACCGCGCAAGCCATGATCGAAGGGGCGATCCTGGGGAGTTACCGGTTCACCGAGTACCGGAGCAACAACAGCGAGGAGCCGAAACCGCTGGGGCACATCACGGTCGTCGAGCCCCAATCTGGAAAACTGAAAGACATCCAGAAGGGGGTCCGCCAGGGCCGGGCCAGCGCGGAGGCGACGGCCTACGTCCGCGACCTCTGCAACCATCCTGCGAACGTGATGACCCCCTCCCGGATCGCAGCGGAGGCCAAACAGATCGCCAAGGAGCGCGGGGTCCGCGTCAAGATTCTCGAGCGGCGCGACGCGGAAAGGCTGGGGATGGGGGCCTTCCTGGGCGTGGCGCGCGGCAGCCACGAGCCGCCGAAGTTTATCATCCTTGAATATATGGGAAAGGCGAGGGGCGAGAGGCGAGGGGCAAGGGGCAAGAACGATGAGAAGCACGCCAAGCCGATCGTCATCGTCGGCAAGACCATCACTTTCGACACAGGCGGCATCTCGCTCAAGCCGGCTGAGAACATGGAGCAGATGAAGGCGGACATGACCGGCGGCGCGGAAGTCCTGGCGACGGTGCGCGCGGCGGCCCGGCTTCGCCTGCCCTTGCATCTGATCGGCATCCTGCCGGCCACCGAGAACATGCCGGGTGGGCGGGCGATCAAACCGGGAGACATCCTGACGACGCTGGCCGGAAAAACCGTGGAGGTGCAAAACACCGACGCGGAGGGACGGCTGATCCTCGCGGACGGGCTGGCCTATGCCACGCGCTACAAGCCGGCGGTCATCCTCGACGTGGCCACGCTGACAGGCGCCTGCATGGTCGCCCTCGGACAGTTCGCCGTCGGCATGTTCGGAAACGACGAGGCCGTGAAGCGTCGCGTCCAGCAGGCCGGCCTCAAGGCCGGGGAGCGGGTTTGGGAAATGCCGCTCTGGGAAGAATATTTCGAGCAGCTCCGGAGCGACGTAGCCGACATGCGCAACATCGGCGGTCGCGGCGGCGGGATGATCACGGCGGCCCTGTTCCTGAGCAAGTTCGTGGGCGACTGCCCCTGGATCCATCTGGACATCGCCAGCACCGACTGGAGCGAGCGCGAACGAGCCTATATTTCCAAGGGACCCACCGGCATCGGCACGAGATTGCTGATTCAATATCTGCTGAGTGAAGCGGAGAGATAAGAGCGGATGGCTGGAACCGCGAAGCGTGCCAATGACACATGGAGCAAGCTAACAAGTTGCAAGTAGCCAAGTAACAAGTTTCGGACTCTTGCTCCTCGGTCACTTGCGCGCTTGCTACTTGTGCCTTGCCACTTGAAACTTGCAACTTGTTACTGACGACGAGATACGAGGAACGGCATACAAGAACTGATCGCTGATGCCTATGACACTGCGCGAGCAAATCGGCCAACTGTTCATGCTCGGATTCACGGGCACCACGGTCACCCACGAGTTGGCCGATCTGTTGGCGACGTACAAGCCGGGCGGCGTGATCCTCTTTGCCCGCAATCTCACGGACGCCGACCAGATCGTCGCGCTCACGAATGATCTCCAGCGTCACTCCGCCGGCTCCCCTCTTCTGATCGCCGTCGACCAGGAGGGAGGCCGTGTCTCGCGGCTCCCCGCCGGCTTTACCATCTTTCCCCCCTGCGGCACCGTCGGCTCCTGCCGCTCCACCGAGTTGGCCTATGCGGCCGCTTCGGCCACGGCTCAGGAGCTGCGCGCGGTCGGGATCAACATGAACATGGCGCCGGTGCTGGACGTCAACACGAACCCCCGGAATCCGATCATCGGCGACCGGGCCTTCGGCGCCGATCCCGGTCTCGTCGGCGAGTTGGGGCTGGCAACGATCGCGGGCCTGCAGCAGAACCGGGTCGTGGCTTGCGGCAAACACTTCCCCGGCCACGGGGACACGGTGGCTGACTCCCACAAGGAACTCCCGCTGGTCGCCGCCTCCCGGGAACGGCTCGACGAAGTGGAGCTGCGCCCCTTCCGCTCGGTCATCGAGCAAGGTGACCGAGGCCCGGCCGCGATCATGACCGCCCACGTTCTCTATCCGGCCCTGGACGAGCAGTCGCCGGCGACGCTCTCGTCCTTGATCCTCACGGACCTCCTCAGACGCCAATGGCGTTTCGACGGGCTGATCGTCACGGACGACCTGGAGATGCACGCGATCATCGACCATTACGGAGTCGGCGACGCAGCGGTCGGTGCGTTACAAGCGGGCGCGGACCTTCTCTTGATCTGCAAGGACCGCGAGCGGGCGGTGACGGCGATGGAGGCGGTGCACAAGTCCGTCACCGACGGCACACTCTCCGCCGAGCGGCTGGAGGCCTCGCTACGCCGGATCGAGCGGGTCAAGGCGCGATTCCTCCAGCCCTACAGACCGGCCGATCCCACCGTCGCCCACGCGATCGTCGGCAGCGGGACGCACCGGGCACTGCTGGACCAAATCCAGCAGACCAGCGAACGGCTGACGAAAGCCTCTGCGTGAACGATCCAACTGCGCCGACCGCCTTCCCCGCGCCGACCGAGGCCCCCACCCCACCGGCCGGGCTCAGAGAGATCTGGGCCTGGTGCATGTACGACTTCGCCAATTCTTCCTTCACGACCCTGATCGTCACCGTCGCCTACTCCGTCTATTTCATCCAGGTGGTCGCCGGACACCTGAGCCAAGCCGGGCAGGATGGCACAGCCGAGCGGGTCTGGTTCTGGGGCTATGCGGTCTCCATGCTGATCGCGGCGGTCCTCTCCCCGATCCTCGGCGCCCGCGCCGACGCCCGCGCCGCCAAGCGGGCCTTCCTGATCGGCTCGACCCTCGTCTGCGTCGCCTGCACTGCGCTCCTGACCTTCGTAAAGGCCGGCGACATCTGGGCGGGACTGATCCTGTTCGGGCTGGCCAATATCGCCTTCGACCTCGGCTTCCTGTTCTGCAGCGCGTTTCTGGTCGAGATCACGACGCCGGAGAAGATGGGCCGCATCTCCGGCTACGGCTGGGGCCTGGGCTACCTGGGCGGGCTGGCCTCCCTGGCCCTCGCCTACCCTTTTATCAAGGGAGGTTTTGCTGAAGCAAATCTTCCCCTCTACCGCCTCAGCTTTGCGGTCACCGCCGGATTTTTCCTCCTGGCGTCGCTGCCCACGTTCTGGTGGCTGAAGGAACGGGCCAAGCCGCAGCCGGATACAGGGGAGCCCATTTGGAAGGAGGCCATCGGCAGGCTGGCCCGGACCGCGAGCCAGATCAAGCGCTACCGCGACCTCTGGGCCTACCTCATCGCCTACTTGATCTACACGGACGCCATCAATACCGTGATCGTCGCCACCGGCATTTTCGCAAACAAAGTCCTGGACTTTTCGCCGAGCGATCTGATTATCTACTTCCTGGTCATGCAGGTGGCGGCGGGGGTAGGCGCCGTCTGGTTCGGAAACCTGGCGGACCGGATCGGCGCCAAGCGGACGATCAGTCTCACGCTGATGGCCTGGATCGTCCTGGTCAGCGCGGCGGCGCTTGTCAGAACTCACGCGCAATTCTACGCGATTGGGCTGCTGGCCGGCGCCGTCCTGGGCGCCAACCAGTCGGCCAGCCGAACCTTGCTGGGACAGTTTACGCCGGTCGGCCGCCAGGCTGAGTTTTTCAGCTTCTTTTCGGTCACCGGAAAATTCGCCGCCGTGATCGGCCCGCTGGTGTATGGCGAGCTCACGGCCTGGACCGGCAGCCAGCGCTGGGCCATCCTTTCGATGGCCATCTTTTTTGCAGCGGGCTGGTTGGCCTTCAGGACCGTGGACGAACAGCGCGGCATGGCCGCCGCCTCGCAAGGTACGAGCTGACACGGGGCAAGTTTCAAGCGACAAAAGGCTTGTTAACTTAGTTACTTGGCACTTGCTCCTTGCGCACTTGCAGCTTCGAGGAGAACGGCATGTCGGTGAAGAAAGGCGACATCCTTGACGAACGCAAGCGGCACCCCGATTCCTGCGGGCTGGTTGTGAAGATCATGGGTGGCGGTCAGGGCTTTGAGAAGGTAGTCTGCTGCGATCACGACTTGACGGAAGCTGACGTCGTCGCTCAGATGGGCTCCCCGCTGGGTCGCAAAAAAGGCGAGTTGCCGCTGGCGGTCATTTTGGATGAGAAGAAGCTCTTTCCGGACTCCTGCGGGCTCCGCGTCATGGTCATGGACGGCGGAGCGGGCTTCAAAGAGATTCGATGCTGCGGCCATTCCCTCACCCTCAGCTCGATTCAGGAGCTGGAGTTCGGGCAATTGCGCGGCGCGGCACCGCCGGCTGGAACGGGCCAACAGGGGACGGCGTGAAGCGTATCTCGTGAAGCGTGACGCGGGCCAATGACAATAGAGCAAGCTGACAAGTTGCAAGTAGCCAAGTAACCTGTCGAGAGCCTCTAGGTCGAATGACAAGTTTCGGACTCGTGCTACTTGGTCACTTGCGCACTTGCTACTTGTGTCTTATCACTTGTCACTTGAGACTCGCCACTTGTGACTGACGATGAACGAAAGAGGGTGATCGTATGAGCGACCGCTTCGATGCGATGAAGCACCTGCCCTGCCGAATCGTCCGCTGGATGGAATGTCTGGACCGGTGGGGCTATGTCACGGCCGGCTTCAGCCTGCTCCTGCTGGGGATGCTGATCTTCGCATACAGTTGGCTTTCGTTCGCTCTGGGTGTGCAGCGAGCCGGCTTGCTGGTGGCGGGGCTGAAACTGCTGAACGATCTTCTCCTCGTCATCATCCTCCTGGAGCTGTACCGGACGGTCATCCGATTCCTCCAAACCGGCATCCTGGCAATCGAGCCCTACTTGGCGGTTGGTATCATCGCCTGCACGAGACGCATCTTGACTGCCAGCGCCGAGCTTTCCCACCAGCCGGATATCACGGACGTGCTGTTCAACCGATACCTCATGGACGTGGGGCTCAACGTGACGGTGATCATGGTGCTGATCGTCGCTGTGTTCATTGTACGGAAACGGCCGGTTGAGCCGGCTGCGGCCTCGCCCACCGCCACAACCTCTTAGCCCGGATTATCCATGAACGCTTCTACTGCAATCGCGGATACGCTGCTGCAACAGGCGGGCTCGTCGTTCAGTCAGTCAACGTACGGCAGTGCGCACGCCTCCTTCCCTCACGACTCCACGCGCCCGTCTCGCTACGCGTCTGCGCGATTTCGTGACGAACCGTCATGAATAATTCGGGCTAGCGACCGCACGCCGCCGACCGGTCAGCGATGCAAGAGAGCGCCGCTCAAGAACCGAGTCCGAGTGCCCGCGCAGAGGCGCCCCCTATCGAGCAATGGCGGCGGACAGCCGCGTTTGCGGCCGGCCCCCTCGCGGGCGGGCTGCTGTACCTGGTCCCCCTGCCGGGCCTGCCGCCGGCCGCGCACACCTTAGCCTCCATCCTCGCCTGCGTGGTCCTCTACTGGATCACGGAGCCGATTCCCCTGCCGGTCACCGCCCTGCTCGGCACGGCCTTTTGCGTGCTCGCCGGCCTGGGACCGGCGAAGACCGTCTTCGCCTCCTACGCGCACCCGATCATCTTCCTTTTTATCGGCAGCTTCTTCCTCGCCGAGGCCATGCGGGTGCAGGGCGTGCACCAACGGTTCGCCGCCTGGATGCTGTCTCTGCCCTGGGTGGGGGCTTCTCCTCCCCGGATTCTCCTGGCTATCGGGGCCGTGACCGCCATCATTTCCATGTGGATCAGCAATACTGCCGCCACCGCGCTGATGTTGCCGGTTGCCCTCGGCATCTTCGCCACGCTCGATGGATTGCCAGCAGCCGGCCTCGATCGCCACATGCAACGGTACAAGATCGGTCTCCTCCTCATGCTCTCCTACGCGGCCACTGCCGGGGGAATGGCGACGATCATCGGCACGCCCCCGAATTTAATCGGCATCGGGCTGATTGCTCAACAAACAGGGGCCACCATCCCATTCTTGACCTGGATGGCCTTCGGTCTGCCCCTTGCGATCCTGATGCTCCTGCTCAGTTGGGCTCTGCTGCACTGGACCTACCAGGCTCAGCTTCCGGCCACGCCGAACCTGGAACGACACCTGCACGACGTACGCGCGGCTCTCGGACCCTGGACCAGAGGCCAAATCAATGCCTGCCTCGCCTTCGCCGCAGCCGTGATCCTTTGGATCGGACCGGGCCTGATCGCAGCAGTCTGGGGCTACGACGGTCCCCTGAGCGTCTGGCTTGACGCCCATCTGCCGGTCGAACTGGTGGCGATCCTGGCGGCAGGTTTGTTGTTTGTCCTGCCGGTGAACCTGCGCGCCGGCGCTTTTACCCTTACCTGGAAACAGGCCACCGGCATCGACTGGGGCACTATCCTCCTGTTCGGGAGCGGACTGGCGTTCGGCGAGCTGATGGCCAAGACCGGACTCTCGAACTGGGTGGGACAGGGATTCGTGGCCCTCTTCGACGTGGAGACGCTCTGGGGACTGACCGGCATTTCGGTTCTGGTCGCCATGCTGATCAGCCAGTTGACCTCCAACACCGCGACGGCCAGCATGCTGGTGCCGGTCGCGATCGCCATTGCGCAATCAGCGGGGGTTTCCGCGATCCCGCCGGCGCTGGGCGCCTGTCTGGGAGCCAGCTTCGGCTTCGCTCTGCCGGTCTCCACCCCTCCCAACGCCATCGTCTACGGGACCGGTCTGGTGCCGATCCGCAACATGATCCGCACCGGCCTGCTCTTCGACCTCTTCGGGTCCGCCCTCATCTGGCTGGTACTCCGGCTGTTCTGCCAGCTGCTGGGCCTGGCGTAGATCCGCTCCAGCCCCGACTCGTCATCCGCCATCACTCCTCACTTCCTCCCCAGCACCTGGGTGGAAGGGTTGTGCAGGGAGGTCTTCGCAATAGCGGACCCAAGGCACAACTAGCCAAATTGGGTGCCGTCGTGCGACGGCATGTCGGCCGCCGACGCTTTAGAGTCGCACGCGGTCAACAGTATGACTTCGCGGCCTGCTGGCTCCAACGCATCATTGCGAGACCGAGGCTGTGCAACCCTTCGCCACCCAAGCTTTTCCCCCTCTTGCCTGAGGTTGCCGGATATGGCATCATGCCACCCCTCTGATTATTTCGACTTCTTCTAAGTCCTTGTTCGGAGTCATTGAGGTGGCGCATCTCTTGGAATACGTAGGTTCCATTCACATCTTTCTCGGCCCCTATCGCGGGAATCCCATCGCACTCTACCTGCAACGGAGCGAGAACGGCTGCCGGATTTCCCCCAAGGCCTATCCCTGGAACGACGTGGTGGGCAAAGGCGAGACCCCGAACAAAGCCGCTGCCGATTTCGAGGAGAAGTGGAAGACGAAGGGGCTCTCGCCCGACATGTATACGGGGCCTGCTTGGGAAGGAGGGATCAAGCCGGAAAGGCCGGCGCCGCCGAAACCTCCCGCGGCCCCCAAGCCGGCGGTTGACGCCACTCCCGCCGCTGTGAAGCCAGCGGCTTCTGCCGAGGTCACCCCCCCGAAGGACCCGGTGACGCCGACCGGAGAATCCAGCTAGCTCCAATCGGAATTGAGCCAATGTTTCATTGACGATTGAACCATTTGCAAGAAATGGATCAATCACCCGATGGCGCAATCGTCAATTCTGAGGCGGCCAGCCGGCTGTGCCTCATTCCATAGGCCAGGTAGACCAGCGTCCCAATCACCGTCCAGACCGCAAATCGGATCCACGTCAACGTCGGCAAAAAGGCCATCAGCCCCAGGCAGGCGGCCATTCCCAGCAATGGAATCCAGGGCATGAGCGGGACGCGAAAGGGTCGCGGGTGACTGGGCCTGGTTCGCCGGAGGACCAGCACCGCCACGCACACGAGGGAAAAGGCAAATAGGGTGCCGATATTGGTCATGTCCGCCGCTTCTCCGATCGGCACCAGCGCCGCCAGCACCGAGACCGCCACGCCCGTCAGCAGCGTCGCACGGTGCGGCGTCCCATACCGGGGATGGACGGCCGAGAGCCAGGGCCCCAGCAACCCGTCCCGGGACATGGCGAAGAAGACGCGAATCTGCCCGATCATCATCACAAACAGCACGCTGGTAATGCCGGCCAAGGCGCCGATGGCCACGAGGGCGGCCCCCCACTTGAACCCCACCATCCGGAGCGCCTCGGCCACCGGCGCATGCACGTCGATCTGTTGGTAGGGGATCAGCCCGGTCAGCACCGCGGCCACCAGCACGTACAGCACGGTGCAGATGCCCAATGACGCGATGATGCCGATGGGGAGATCGCGTTGCGGATTGCGCGCCTCCTCGGCCGTGGTCGAGACGGCGTCAAACCCGATGTAGGCGAAGAACACGATCGCGGCGGCGGCCCCGACCCCTTGGAATCCATAGGGCATGAAGGGCGACCAGTTGGCCGGCTCCACCGACCAAAGGCCGACAGCGATGAAGAACAGGACGACCGCCACCTTCACCACCACGATCACGCCGGTCGTCCGGGCGCTCTCTTTGACGCCGAGCACCAGCACCGCCGTGACCAGCAACGAGATGATGGCGGCCGGCAGGTTGAGGAACCCGCCTTCGACCGAGCCGGGCGAATAGGAGGCCCACACCGGCAACTCCAGCCCGAGCAGTTTGAGGATGTTGTTGAAGTAGCCGGACCAGCCGATCGCCACCACCACGCAGGCGACTCCGTATTCCAGAATCAGGTTCCAGCCGGTGATCCAGGCCAGGAACTCCCCCAGCGTCGCGTAGGAATAGGTGTAGGCGCTGCCGGCCGCCGGGAGCATGGCGGCGAATTCGGCGTAGCAGAGCGCCGCCAGGGCGCAGGCGAGGCCGGAGAGGATGAACGAGAGCACGATCCCCGGCCCCGCGCCGGGCCGGTGCGCATCGCCGACCACGGCGGTTCCGATCAGCACGAAAATGCCGGTCCCGATGATCCCGCCGATGCCGAGCGCCGTCAGGTCCCACACCGTGAGGCTCTTCTTCAGCCGGTACTCAGGATGATCGCAGTCAGCCAGAATGTGCTCGATGGACTTCGTGCGGAGGAACGGGTTGGGCACAGGTCAAAAACCGTGAAACGTGAGGGGTGAGGGGTGAGGAGTTGCCGCAAGAGCCAGTCTTATCCGCTTCACGCCTAACTCCTTACGCCTCACGGCTCAGACGGGCGGCCTTGAGAAAGGCCTGAAACAGTCGGCGCTGGACGGCATCGTGGTCATACAGAAATTCCGGATGCCACTGGACACCCAGCAGGAAGGGATGTCGCCGGGATTCAATGGCCTCGATGACGCCGTCCGGGGCGACGGCGCTGGCGACAAAGGAGGGCGCCACCTGCTTGACCGACTGGTGATGGGAGCTATTGACCCGTATCTCGGCCTCTCGCGTGATGCGTCGCAGCAGGCTGCGGGGGGCGACCCGCACCACATGCGCCGGTTTCGTCGCCGGTCCCCGCGCCTGATGGGGTCGCGCCGAGGGAAGCTGCGCGGCGATATCCTGCACCAAGCTCCCTCCGAAGGCCACATTGAGAGCCTGCATCCCGCCGCAGATGCCCAAGACCGGCAGGCCGGCATCGGCGGCCAGGCGCGCCATCCCCAACTCGAAGTCATAGCGCCGGCGGCTCATGACTCGGTACGTGAAACGCTGCCGCTCCCCGTAGAGACGAGGCGGCAAATCGGGACCGCTGCCGGTGAGCAGAAGGCCATCCAACCCTTTGAGCAACTGCCGTCTGAGGCCCGGCTCGGCGGCGAGTGGAAGAATGAGCGGCACCCCGCCAAGGTCCTCGACCGCACGGACATAGCGCGCCCGTAGGAAGTAGGTGGGCTCGCGGCCGCCCATGTCCGCCCGGTCGCCTGCATTGAAATCCGGGGTGACCCCGATGACGGGTTTCATGGAGTAGTTGGCGGGAGACGCCTAGCTCGCCTCCTTGGCAGGAGGCACGCCGAGAAAGCGGACCGCCTTGTCTCCCTTGAGATGGTCGGGCGTGATCACATAGGTCCCGTAGACGCTCGTGCCCCAGACCGCCATCGCCGCGTCGGTGTCCCCGCCGGAAAAGACATAGGTCAAGCCGCCGGTCACCCCGCCCACGATGGCAAACGCGATCTTGAGCGGACTATAGACCAGCGTGCACAGGACACTGGCCGCACCCAGGCCGGCTCCCGCGACGCTGGTCTCGTCGGTCGACACGCTCGACGATTTGGCCGCCGCCTCCTGGGCCCAACTCACGTGAATCACGGCCAGGTGCGCAAAGGCGAGGATCAGCACAATGGCAACCCCTTTCATCCACCTTCCTCGAAGTCCGATTGGCTTGCCGCTCAGAGACTCCCCTTGGACTGTGTGCACGTCTACCCCTCCTTGTGGTTCTTACCTCTTGCTTCCCACCACTTGCCCCTCGCCTCGTGCCTCTCACCCATGAGTTTAGTTCCTTATAGCAAATTCCAGGGCGGATGCAAACCCCATCTTCCCAGAAATGATGAACGCGGAACGGTGAGTGATGAACGCTGAACAGGTAACAGCTCTCAGAGTCGTCAGTAATCAGTCGTCAGTTTTCAGTTCAGGAGAATTCGGAAACTGATAACTGTAAGCTGAGAACTGACAACTAACAGATGCCTGACGACTCAAATTCATCACTCATCATTCCGCCTTGTTGGGGATGTCCAGCTCGGCAAGAATCTGAGCCTTGATCCGGTCGGCCTGCGAAGGCACCGCTCGATTCACTTCGTCCGCAAAAGCACTGGCCGGAATGGTCCGGTTTTCCTGCGGCAGGCCGGCTTCGATCGCCACATCGAGCTTCAGCGAGCAGAGCGCCTGCGTAAAGAGATCCTGCGCGCGCCGCTCGTAGTCGCTCTGCACCGCCTCCGGAACGGCTGCGAGAGCGGCCTGGAGCCAGGGGTCAAACCCGATGACCTGTCTGGCGCGGGCAAGCTGTTCATCTTCCATCTCAACCGCCACCTGCACCCCGCCCTTCCAGCTCCGTTTCTTCACGTTGAACACGCAGCTCGTGCAGGAGGGATGGTCCGCCGCCGGCTCCGGGCCGAAGAACAGAGTCACACGATATTGCGGCGATTGAGGCGAGGGAAGGAAAGACATGCCGGAATCCTCTGGCGACCCTTATGGCACAGGCCTGAAGGCCATGCAAGAAATTATGTAGGCGTTCTCCGACCGGCTTGCCGAATTCACACAATGTTGCATAAATTCCATAGGCCGATGGGCACGCATGCTCCACTCCCACCTGGCAAGACAGGCTGACTTCACGCAACCGCTGTCCCCAACCCTGTGGTTATACGGCAGTCTCGAGCACCCCTGTAAAAGAAACCTGTGGGGGCGAACGTGTCCTATACAGCGCGTTGGCGGAAGTGGTCTACGATCCCTTCACCGGCCAGGGATTTCGGATGCCCATCTTGTTCGGCCTCACGTTCAGCACCATTGATGCCACGTCCGAGGGCACCTTTCAGTTCCAAGGCAACTCGTTCTACGCCAAGAACAAAACCGTCCCGACGGTCTCGCCGGGCGTGGCCCTTGGAATTGCCCCGCAGCACAGTTGGGGGCCGTTCCGGTTCATTCCCTTCGTCGTGGGCATGCACCGCTTCGAGAAATTCGAGCGATCGCATCGGCTGGAAAATCTCACCACGGGCCAAGTCGTCGATACGAAAGGGGAACCCCTCAACCATTCCTCCGTCCACCTGGGCATCACGCTGAAATATATCCCCTGGGATCTCGCCGTCTCCTACGTGCGGGCCGGCATCTACTTCGGTCCCCACGAGCACCCCCTCAACAGCCAGACGGAACTGTTTACCCTGTCCTGGAGTAAGATTTTTTAGTCAAGACCGGAGTAGGAAATCCCGTCCGATTCAGGGTATGATGGCCGCCGCTATGGCTGATACACAAAGACCTCATCACCAGCGCGTGGCCGACATTCAGCAGGCCTTGCGCGAGACGCCGGGCCTCGACGGGTGGCTCTTCTACGACTTCCGCGGCAGCGACCCCTTGGCCTACCGGGTGCTGCTCCTGGACCAGACCAAGCACGTGACCCGCCGCTGGTTCTATTGGGTGCCGGCGCAGGGCCAGCCGGTCAAGCTGACCCATAAGATCGAGCCGCACGTCTTGGACGAACTGCCCGGCGAATCGGTGCAGTACATGTCCTGGCAGTCGCTCGGCGCCTGCCTCTCGCGCATCCTGGCCAAGGCCAAACACGCGGCCATGCAATATTCACCGATGAATTTCATTCCCTACGTGTCACGCGTGGATGCGGGCACGATCGAGCAGATTCGCGGGCATGGGGTGGAGGTCGTGACCTCGGCCGATCTCGTCCAGCGCTTCGAAGCGGTCTGGACGGAACGGCAATTGGCATCCCATCGGGACGCGGCGGCCAAGCTCCGGACGATCGTGGATGAAGCGTTTCGGCACGTGGGCGAATCGGTCGCGGGCCGCAACGGTCTGACGGAGTTTGGCCTGCAACAATTCATCCTGTCCCGCTTCAAGGACCATGGGCTGGTCACGTCCAGCGCCCCTATCGCCGCCGTGAACGAACACAGCGCCGATCCCCACTATGGACCGGCACCATCCGGTTCGTCCGTGATTGCAGAAAATCAGTTGGTCTTGATCGACCTCTGGGCCAAACGGCCCGAGCCGGGCTCGGTCTATGCGGACATCACCTGGACCGGTTACGTCGGGCGCCAGGCGCCGGCCAAGCAGAATGAGGTGTTTCAGGCTGTGCGCGGGGCCCGCGATGCGGCCCTCGAGTTCGTCAAGACCCGCGTGGCCTCCGGCGACTTTCCCTGCGGATGGGAAGTGGACGAGGTCAGCCGCAACGTCATCCGCGACGCGGGCTACGGGGATAAGTTCCTGCACCGCACCGGCCATTCGATCGGCGAAGAGGTCCACGGTAACGGCGCCAACATCGACAACCTGGAAACGCAGGACAAGCGCCGCCTCCTGCCGCGCACCTGTTTTTCCATCGAGCCCGGCATCTATCTGCCGGGCCAGTTCGGCATCCGCAGCGAGCTGGATGTCTACCTCG
>Ga0194113_10004254_pt1 | contig 18798 bp, 19 predicted proteins | sample TA2MahC200mmetaG_FD_146193 | JGI IMG/M metagenome (GOLD analysis project Ga0194113, IMG submission 146193) | Freshwater microbial communities from Lake Tanganyika, Tanzania - TA2015017 Mahale Deep Cast 200m | ecosystem: Environmental > Aquatic > Freshwater > Lake | place: Tanzania: Lake... | reverse complement strand
TTCTTTGTTTTTACCTTTTAGTGCTTTCGCATTCTTCCTGGTTATTACGCTTTTACCAGTTTTCTCTTCTATTTCCTTTCTGGTGTTACCTGCAATGGTACCACCTTATTTTGCTATTTTCCGGTTTTGTTCGAAGGTTTCGGGTTTCTTTTCTTTAGAAATTTCTGTGGTTGTTGCTTCAGCAAGCATATTCAGCTCGGCTTTGGGGGATGGGATGCTTTGTATCAACCTGAAAAGTTGTTCGGTGTCAGCTACATCGGTAAAACGTAATTTTCCATCTTCAGCAACCAATTTCAAACGGTTACAATTTGTAACCGTTTCGTTACCTTCCTTTCGTAGTCTGTTCTTTAAGACTTTCCGATAATTTCTGGCTCCCTGAAAACTTGGTTGTTCAGTTAAAACAGATATAATATCAACAATTGAAAAATACCATTTTTCTTCTTCCTCGCTCCAGACAGAACGGATTTGTTTCTGCTCGAACAGTTTTATTGCGGTTTCTTTTGTCATATTAAAAACGGGTTACATCACATGGGTTTTTTTGAATATGAGGTTCTTTTTCATCATGAAGTCCTTTGGCAAAAGGCAATTGTCGGCATAAACTACGTATTGCCCTGCTTTGGTATTAATGGTGGAAAGGGTATCGTAATCGAGGGTTGTAAGCGATTCCTTTAAAAGGGACATCCCTATGATGGTTGATTACTTTTTCTTTTTCGATCAAATTGAGCGTAGGCATAAATTCTTAGCTTTTCTTTTTGTTATCAATTTTCTTTACGGCCGTTTTCAGCAATGTTGAAGCAACTTCTTACTAAACACACGCAGGCTGCGGATTTGTACACTAACCCGGCTCAGATTGTATTGTCTTGTCAAACAAAGACAAAAATATGCATAAAAACGAAAAGTCGGAAAAATGAACCCGAAACCCTATTTCTGGCAAGTACATTCATTCGTACTTCTGGCTTCTGGTTTCGTACTTTCATCATCGTTTCCCGCAGATTTACGCAGAAGGGAAAATGAAAAAAAGCCATCCAATTTGCGGGCGGCTTTTTCGGATAAGTGAAGACCGGTTTAGTTCATCTTCTGGATATTGAATGTGATGGTTTTAATATCAAATTGCTTATTGTTCAACGCATCATGGTGCCAGAGTTCAAAGTAGTTGTCTCCGCCGGTGGCATTAAAGAGTGAAATCGTTGCGGATATCCGGTATACTCCCGTTGTTGTAACGGTTATCCGGGAATCTGCCAGACTGGTGGTTATATTTAGATTTAAAATGTATAATATCCCCTCGTAACTGTAGCCAGAATATTCGTATCTGTTAACTTCTAAATCAATAATCATTTTTTTGTTAACCTTTTGCTAATCTTTTCACTGGCCTCTGGCCTCTGGCCTCTGACCTCTGACTCTGCTTATCGCTGTAATAAATTTTCCTTTCCTTTGTCAAAAACACATATCCTAACCAACCTGGGTGGATGCAGGAGAAAGAGATCATCGATGGGATCATAGCTGGAAACGAAGCCGCTTTCCGCGAGTTGGTGCACCGGCATCAGTCGATGGTTGTGAATGTCTGTCATCAATTTCTGCAGGATCCGGAAGATGCCCATGATGTAGCCCAGGAGGTGTTCATCGAGGTATTTCGTTCAGCGAGCCGTTTCAGGCATCAATCGAAAATATCAACCTGGCTGTACCGGATTGCGGTCAACCGGTCATTGAATTATCTCCGGAAGAAAAAGCGACATGACTGGATCGAGCGGCTGGATGACCTCATTGCCATGAAGTCGTTTGCTCCGCTGGAGAAGAGCCCGGAGGAGAACAGGGAACAAATGGAGAGTCTCCAGGTGTTACATCAAGCCATCGGCTCCTTACCCGAAAAGCAGCGGGCTGCCATCACCTTAAGCTTTTTTGAGGAGTTGAGCTATAAGGAGATCGCCGATATCCTTAAGATCACGGTGTCGAATGTTGGTGTTTTGATCAACCGGGCCAAAAAAGGAGTACAGGAAAAAGTGTTGCGCTATTATGGGAAACATTACCGCGCGTTGTAATAATCATTGAATTCAGTTGTCAAAAAAATAACCTCACCCAAATGAAATGCAAGCAAATACATAGGCAATTGACCGGAAATATTGAAAAAACACTCGATCCGGTGATTGAAAAGAAGGTTACAGAACATCTTTCCACGTGCAGTAAGTGCTTCTTCCTTTACGAAAGACTGGGAGAAACCCTCAGCATGGCCGGCAAACAAAGCCGTTTATCCGTCGATCCTTTTTTCTATACCCGGCTCATGGCCAGAATGGAGAATGAACAAGCGCCTGTTGCAAGAAAAAGAATCATATCCCTGCAGCCTGTCTTCATGTCCTTTCTGATCTTGTTGTCGGTTGCCTTCGGCATCGCGCTGGGTGGCGGGACCAATCTGCTGAATCCTACATCATCCTCGCAAGTACGGCTTGAAAACATTCAGTCCTATTCGAAACAGCTTGGTTTCAATGAGATGGATCAGGAATACCTGGAGCAAACCCTTCTGTTAAATAATGATAAAGAGTAAAACATGGAAACTTCAAATAAAAGAAAACTGCTGATCTGGAGCATTATCATCCTGGTAATAATTAATGTAACGGCACTTGCAACCATTGCCTGGTTCAGGTTCTTCCGGCCGGTGATCCCTCCGGCGGATGTAGCTGTGATCCAACAGGATAACCCACACCCGAGGCAGCTTTACCGGTTCCTCCGGGAAGAATTGGGTCTGACCGCCAGCCAACTGGAGGATTTAAAAAGGGGAGATGAGGAGAATTTTATCCAGACCAGGCTGATTCTGGATGCCTTACAGGAAAAACGAATGGCCATTGTCGAGGAGCTTACGGCTGAGAAACCTGATACTGCCGGATTAAATCGGTTTGCCGCCGAGATTGGCAGCCTGCACCGTTCCCTGAAGATCACGACCAATAATCATTTCCTGAACATCAAAAGGATGTGTAATGCACAACAGCAGGAAAAGCTCAACCGGTTTATCCGGGATATGGCTCCATGTCCGGGCGGAGGCCAGCACAGGCACCGGCATGGGCAAAAAGAACGGCAACATTGAAATGTTAATTATTCCATTTAATCAGTATAAACCTTTTAATATACACTAAAAATGAAAACAACACATGCGAAACAAGCCAGCCTGCTAATCCTTGCCTTTATCATGATCGCAAGTGTAACCAGCCAGGCGCAGCGACCGGGAAGAAATTGCCCCAATGGACCTGGCAGAGCTCCTGCCTGTCATATCCCCGATCTGACCGATCAACAGCAGTCGACCATTGATAGCCTCACGGTCATTCACCTGAAAGAAATGAAAACCTTGCGGAATGAAATGGGAGAAAAAGAAGCCCGCCTGAAAACACTCACCTCAGCAGATAATGCAGACATGGCTGCCATCAACAAGTCGATTGATGAGATCAGTGTGCTGAAAGCCAATATGGCCAAGAAACGGGAAGCTCACCGGCAATCGGTCAGGGGCATGCTGAATGAAAAACAAAGGCTCTATTTCGACACCCACCATGGCCCACATGGTGGAGCGGGATATGGTCCTTATGGGAAAGGTGCAGGAAAAATGGGTGGCAACCGCCCAAGCGGTGGTATGGGATGCGGAGCGAAGAGCAGACCTAATCGATAAGACAAAATTTCAGTTGCTTCTCACCTCCCGGGTAGGTTACCCGAGCAATATAAAGTCCTGCTTTCAAAAACGAGAGCGGGACTTTTTGTTCTTCGGGAAAGATTGACAGGGCGCTTGAAAGCAGATTCCTTCCAGTGAGATCATAAATGGAAAGGTGAACAGGCACCTGATCCAAATTCAAGGCTGATATCATCAATGCATTTTCATGAACCCAAAGTTCCACCTGATCAGTCTGGAGGTTCGATGGAACTCCTACACTATAGTCCAGGAAAAGATCATCAATATACAATTTGGATCCGGGGCCGATAACTTCGACGGCCGTTGAGGAAACAACGATGTTCATTGAGTCCGGGAGGGTGAGGGAGTCGTACTCGATGACCGCTTCAAACAAAGTCCAGTCAGCAACGGTATCCTTGGTACTGAAATAGCCACTGGCAAGGGTGTCCCGGACGGGTCCATTGCGTTTCAAGAGTCCAATGCCGATGAAACAGCTATCTCCTTCAACCGGAAAATATTTGAAGTAACCCTTGAGTTTTGTGGGTTGGTCGTTGCAAGGAACGCCACCGGTAATGATATATTCAAGGGTAGTTATATCGAGGAAAAAATCTCCGAGTGTCATAAACCCGGGGATGACGCCGATCAGCGTGATTTCTTTGGTTTCGAGCAGGGCGGCATAATTCCCGGAGTGAGCAGAACCGGTTCGTTCCACAACTGTTTTTCCAACCCAGGGAATGGTGGAGGTTTCGGCATTGGGAGTATCCCAGTGCTCAGGATCCATGTAACTGCCATAATTGATCCAGGTTTCCATGCCGCTATTGGGGATGGTTGTTTGACCTGAACCGTGTAACGTCATGAAGGTCAATATGAGAACCCAGATGTAAAAGGATGATGATTTTCCCATGATGAGAAGAGGTTTTGAGGTGCAAAGGTATTTTATTATCAGAAAGGTTATTTGGAAATAATAAAATTCCGATCTTTGCACCCTTGTTTTGGATGGTACATCCATTTCTGAACAAATCAGTAGTATAATAAATCAACAAATTACCTATGCCAGCAAAGATTCGGTTACAAAGAAGAGGTAAGAAGGGACAGCCTTTTTACCACATCGTAATCGCGGATGGTCGCGCACCACGGGATGGAAGGTTCATTGAGAAAATTGGCACCTATAATCCACTGACCCGGCCCGCAGAAATCGTCCTCGATTTTGACAAAGCCCTCGATTGGCTTCAGAAAGGGGCATCCCCCACTGACACCGCACGGGCCATTCTCTCTTACAAGGGGATTCTTTACAAATATCACCTGCTCAAAGGGGTGAGAAAAGGCGCTCTGACTGAAGAACAAGCCGAAGCGAAGTTCCAGGAATGGCTTGCAGACAAGGAAAACCGTATTTCCAGCAAGAAGAAGGAGATTGATCTGAACAAGAAAACCGAGAGCAAGAAAAAACTTGAAGCGGAATCAAAAGTCCGTGCTGCCAAAGAAGCTGTGGTAGCTGAAAAACTTGCCAAAGCTGCTGCAGCTGCAGCAGCCCAAGAAGCTGAAGAGGTTGCGCCGGCACCCGAGCCCGCACCCGAGCCTGCACCCGAACCTGCACCTGAACCTGCACTTGAACCGGAACCGGAACCTGAACAACCTCAGGAACCGGCAGAACAGAAATAGCATCACCCTCACCGGGCTGCTGAAAAACCTTCATCATGCAGAAGCAGGATTGTTACTATCTTGGTAAGATCCTCAAACCTTACGGCAACAAGGGACATCTACAAATCATCCTGGAAACGGATGACCCTTCCCGCTATATAAAATTGAAGCAATGTTTCCTTGAGATCAATGACTCATTGATCCCCTTTTTTATTGAAGAGATCACCTTACTGGGGGGAACTGCAGCTGCTGTGAAGTTCCTTGACCTGGATGACCCCGGGAGGGCAGAAGCCTTCAGGAATATCACGGTCTATCTGCCACTTGCTGACCTACCATCATTGAAAGGGAAGCAATTCTATCTGCATGAAATCAGCGGGTTTAAAGTCATTGATCAAGAGAAAGGAGAGATCGGGATCATCGCAGGCATCCTCGAGTATCCCATGCAATATATTTTCCGGATCAGTTATCATGACAAAGAGATCCTGATCCCCGTGCATGATGATATTCTGAAGAAGGTAGACCGGAAGAATAAGACCATCTCCATTGTCGCACCGGCAGGTCTGATTGATCTGTACCTGGAATGATACCATGTTCCGGTTTAAGCAACTCAGTGTAGAAGACGACCGGAGTACCATGAAAGTGGGTACTGATGCGGTATTGCTGGGAGCCTGGACCAATGCCGGCAAGGCAGGTGAGATACTGGAAATCGGAACGGGATGTGGCGTCATTGCGTTGATGCTGGCACAACGATCCAATGCATGGATCACTGCGATCGATAACGATCCTGACAGTATTCAACAGGCGGGTGAGAACTTCATCAGATCCCCCTGGAAGGAGAGGCTGCAGGCAGTGCATGTTGACATCAGGGTTTTCGATCCTCCCGGAATTGGATTTCATCTGATCATTGCAAATCCTCCATTCTTTTCCCGGTCTTTAAAATCGCCTTCCGAAAAAAAGAATAAGGCAAAACAGTCAAAGCGACTCGATCTGGGGGAATTACTGCTTAAATGCAATAGGGTGTTGCAGAAATCGGAGTTGATCATCCGGGAAAGCCCTGCATCATATACTTGATTTTACTTACAACTAACAAAGGATTATTATCTTTGAAGCCCATCTGTATGATCAGGATGAATGAGGTAAATAGGTATTTTTCGAGGTTTCATCCCATGAGATTGCTATCAGCCATCTTTATTTTCATACTTGTTGTATCTACCGGTTGCAAACAGGAGAAAAAAGAATTCTGGCCCAATGGGAATATCAAGTCAGCGATTGGGATGAAAGGGGATGAATACCATGGGAAAGCCAGGTATTACCATGAAAATGGACTGCTTGCACTGGAATGTTCATATAAAGATAACCAATTGGATGGTCCTTTTTCACGGTGGTATGAGAATGGCGCCCGAGAGTTGGAAGAATATTACAGGAATGGGAAAAAGGAAGGATTTGAAAGACGTTTCAACAGGCATGAACGTTTATTGGAAGTTCTTTCCTACCGTGAGGGTATCCTCCATGGAGCCTATAAGGCATACTATCCGGCAGGGACCTTGAAAGTTGAAGGAAACTATGTTGAAGGTATGATAGATGGCGAATGGTTGTACATGGATGAGGGAGGAAATGTGATCGGCACCGGTATTTTCACTATGGGAAAGGGAGAACAGCGGGCCTATCATTCCGATGGAACCCTGAGCATGGTAACGAAATATGTTGATAATCTGAAGGATGGAGAAGAAAAACTCTTTTCGATGGAGGGAAAGCTTGTGAAGAAGAATATTTTCAAAAAAGGAAAATTGGTTGAAACGATGATTGTTAAATAGGAACACTCTTTCTACCTTTGCACCGGCAATACCACTTGAGGAATTCATTTCAAAATAAACCTGAGAATTTCACGAAACTACCGTACTTAAACAATAATTCATCATTTTATTCAACTTAAACTTAAATGCCATGCTGAACATTGAAAAAGTCATGAACAACCTGGAGAAGAAGAACCCGGGTGAAGTGGAATTTTTACAGGCAGTGAGGGAAGTCCTTGAGTCGATTGAAGAGGTTTACAATGAGAACCCTCAGTTTGAGGCGGCCAACATCATTGAACGGATCATCGATCCCGACCGGGTGCTGATGTTTAAAGTACCATGGGTTGATGACAGTAGCAAGGTACAGGTTAACCGGGGTTTCCGTGTACAGTTCAACAATGCCATCGGGCCGTATAAAGGTGGGTTGAGGTTCCACCCGAGTGTCAACCTGAGTATTTTGAAATTCCTGGGCTTTGAGCAGATCTTCAAGAACAGCCTTACCACGCTGCCAATGGGTGGTGCCAAGGGTGGTTCCGATTTTGATCCCAAGGGAAAATCGAATGCAGAGATCATGCGTTTCTGCCAGGGCTTCATGCTCGAACTGTGGAAACTCATTGGCCCGGAGACCGATGTTCCGGCAGGTGATATTGGTGTTGGCGGAAGAGAGATTGGCTTTATGTATGGCATGTACAAGAAGCTGGCCAGCGAGAACACCGGCGTATTGACCGGTAAGGGCCTCAACTGGGGCGGCAGTTTGATCCGTCCCGAGGCAACAGGATTTGGGTCGGTATATTTTGCCCAGGAGATGCTGAAGACCAAAGGACTTGGCTTCAACGGAAAGATCGTAGGCGTTTCCGGTTTCGGAAATGTTGCCTGGGGCGCTGCCATTAAGGCTACCCAGCTGGGAGCCAAGGTGGTTACTATTTCCGGACCGGATGGTTTTGTTTATGATCCGGACGGAATTTCGGGTGAGAAGATCAACTATTTGTTGGAACTCCGCGCATCCAACCAGGATATCGTGAAACCTTATACCTTTGAGTTTCCAAATGCACAGTTCTTCCAGGGAAAGCATCCATGGGAGATCAAGATGGATATCGCACTGCCGTGTGCCACACAAAATGAGCTGGATAAGCAAGATGCCCTGAATCTCGTTAAAAATGGCGTGATCTGCGTGGCAGAAGGCGCCAATATGCCCAGTACCCCCGAAGCCATCGAAGTATTCCAGGAACACAAAGTGTTGTTTGCTCCCGGAAAAGCTGTTAATGCAGGCGGTGTTGCCACTTCCGGTCTGGAAATGTCCCAAAACGCCATGAAGTTGTCCTGGCCAATCGAAGAAGTTGACCAGCGTCTTCATCTCATCATGAAGAGCATTCATGAATCATGCAGGAAGCATGGCACTGAGAAGGATGGCTACATCAACTATGTGAAAGGCGCCAACGTGGCCGGCTTCCTGAAGGTTGCCAACGCCATGCTGGATCAGGGCGTCATTTAATCCTGAATCGTTTGTAATCTTCGTAGCTGTCGCAAGGCGGCGTTCTTCTTTTCCCCTCAGATAAGTAAACCTAAAAGCCCCGTCTTCATAGGTGATGTTGTGCTGCGGACGGAAATTCTGCCCGCGGAAGATAAAATTGGCGACATCGTATGGAGTCTTTTCGATGGAAACAAAGTTGCAGCGAGCACCAAATAAGAAATGCGTGCTTTCATGCGTTTGAACTCGGGAGTAAGTATTTGACAAACTTATGAAATTTCATTTATCTTGATACGAAAACTTTACTTTTGTCGGCACATTAAACCGGATCCATGCAATTCCTGAATCCATTTTTTCTCTTCGCACTCACGGCTATTGCGATCCCGATCATCATTCACCTTTTCAATTTCAGAAGGTATAAGAAGATTTTTTTTACCAATGTCCGGTTCCTCCATGAGATCAAAGAGGAAACCAGGAAGCGGTCAGACCTGCGTCAGTTGATCTTGCTCTTGCTTCGCATCCTGACAATCATTTTCATGGTACTGGCGTTTTCCAAGCCTATCATCCCGGGAAAGGATTCTCGGGCGGGGATGAAAAACCGGACTGTTGTGAGTATTTACGTAGATAATTCGATGAGCATGGAAGGGGTGGGGCAGCAAGGACCTTTACTGGATGAAGCGATCAAAAAAGCCAAAGAAATTGCCGCCACTTGCCATCCGGATGATCAGTTCCAGTTGCTTACTGCGGATATGGAGGGGGGACAGCAACGATTGATGAGCCGGGATGAGTTCCAGCAGATGCTTGATGGAACGACTGTTTCAAGGGGATCTCCTCAATTCAACCAGGTGCTTGGAAGGCAAACAGAGTTGATGAAGATACAGCGGAACGCCAATAAAAATTTATTCCTGATCAGTGACTTTCAGCGATCCTTTTTCAATCTGTCTGATATCAGTAACGATACCAGCCAATTGGTGTTCCTGGTGCCGGTAAACCCACATGTCGGCGCAAACATGTATGTTGATTCCTGCTGGTTTGAAACCCCGATCCGGCAATTGGGGGAGAATACCCGGCTGAAGGTTCGCATCCGACATAATGCCGCTGAATCCATTGAAAAAGTTCCGGTGAGCCTTGCCATCAATGGGAAACAAAAAGCCATCGGCAGTTTTTCGGTCCAGCCCGGGGTAGCGACGACGGTGGATCTCCCGTTTACCATTGACACCGTTGGCATACAGCAAGGAACGATTGAGATTACTGATTTCCCGGTTGTTTTTGACAATCGGTTTTTCTTTTCCTTTGAGGTGCTGCCGGTCATCCGCGTGTTGCGGATCGCCAGGAACATGTCCAACCGATGGATCGAAGCGTTATTCCAGGGAGATTCAACCATCCAATTGGTACAGATGGATATCCGCAAGCTTCAGTATTCCGAGATACCTTCGTTCCAAACCATCATCCTGGATGCGCCTGATGATATTCCTTCCGGTTTGCGGGAAATCCTGTTAAAATATGTTGATGAGGGGGGAAGCCTGGTTATTTTTCCACCTTCTGATGCCGGAAACATGGAAATGGTGCGCCCTTTTTTACAGGATCTGACCGGGGTGAATATGACGAAGTTGGATACTTCTTCCCGGCGAATTGGGACGATAGATTTTTCAAACCCGGTATTTTCAGGAGTTTTTGAACGTTCCTACCGGTCAGATGTCGACCTTGATCTACCCGTCGTTTCAGGTTTTTATAAATCCATGCGAACGGTGTCGTCTCTGGCGCTTCCAATCATGGCATTGCAGAGCAAGGATCCCCTGATGTATGCGATCCAAAGGGAACAAGGGAAAATCTACCTTTTTACCCTCCCCATTGATCAAAAGGCTGCCGGCTTGCCTGATCACCCGATTTTTGTTCCGCTCTTGCTGAACATGGTCTTGCTCGGTTCCCAAAAACAAGAGTTGTACGAGGTGATGGGTCAATCAAACCGGATCACCATCAAAGGGGTCAGTCTTGCAGAAAAATCACCCATCCGGATCAGAAAAACCGATGCCTCCTCCGAGGAATTTATTCCCGGCCAGGTGCAGATATCCAATCTGGCATACATCGACCCGCATGATAAGATAAAAACGCCCGGCAATTACCAGGTTGTCAGTGCCAATGCAGTGTTGGCTGGTATTTCCTATAATGGTGACAGCCGTGAATCGGTAATGGATTTTTTTACGCCGGAGGAATTAAAGGAATTGGCCGGCAAGTTTAATCTCTCAAATTTTGATGTCCTTGCATCCCGCGAAAAACCTGTCGATCAGGTGCTTAAAGAGCGAAACCAGGGGCGTTATCTCTGGCGTGTTTTCCTCATCCTGGCCCTGCTGACATTGGCAGCAGAAATTGCGATCATCCGGTTTTGGAGGTAACCGGGAGGAATGGGAGAGACCTCCGTGTTATTATTTCAGACCCCCCGTTCCTAAGATTTGCAGATACCCATTGATCTCCAGTTTTTTTCCTGGATTAACCGTGAGCGTGGCGCCATCATGGATGATGAGATCCCTGCAGAAAGCAGGAGAGGAGACATCATTGTTGACAACAGGCAGCGAATTTCTGGGAGTTATAATGGCATCCGTTGTGGTTGTCGGTACAAAACCATCACCCCAGTTGGATGCCGTATTCCAGTCATTGGGAAATCCGGAAGTTCCACCGACCCAGAACCCGGAGGACTTGAGCACCACATTATCAATGTACCAGTAATCATATTGGTAGAGGTTCCCTGTGATCACGAAAGCGATCCTGGTGGCTGACAAATCAAGGTTGTGGGTGATCGGAACATCCACGAGATAAGGTCCTTTATTGGAATTGGAAGCTGTAGCCATCGACCAGCCTTCATCTGTCCAGTTGCTGCCGTCAGGGCTGGATTGCACCTTCAGGGTGGCACCCACACCATAATCATCCAAAAGGTGCCGGAACGATAAGGATAAATTGGTCATGCCGATGGTTTTGATGGGTGGTAAAATCAGCCGGGTGGAAGCTGGATTGAGGTTCTGATAGGCACATCTCATTTCGTACGCTGTACCTCCGGCGTTGCTGGAATTATTGACGATCCATTCAACAGACGTTCCGATGCCGGCTGGTTGGATCACCCAACATGAAGGAAGGCTTGATGTTGCAAATGATTCAGAATAGGGAAATGTGTTGATGATGGTACAGAAGGTCGTTCCTGACGTCCTCCTGCCGACAGAGTAAGTATTCGATCCATTATAAGACCATATCATATAATGGTAACTCGTGTTTGCTGTGAGGCTGCTATGTTGAAAGAGGGATCCACTTCCATTGTATATAACCGTTCCCCCACCGGGAATCGTGCTACCAATGCCATAGGAAGTGCCATTGACAGGTGTTCCGAAAACCCCGGTGTTTGTCCAGGCGATGACAACCTGGTCATTGCTTGTGTTTTTCATCCAAGCAAGATCTATCCGGGTATCACTGATGGGTGTTGCAGTGAAAGGGGATGGATAGGCTACTCCGGTATAGATGCCGGTTACAATAATCGAAAACGCTTGTGACCCACCCTGAAGTGATCCTTTGTGCGTTACTGTGATGGTGTGATTGCCACTGGATGGGTTGGTCATGATGACCTGCTCAACATTATCCCGGAAGTTGTCACCGGTGGTGGCGTCACTGGAAGGGCTTGCAGGGTTCAGTCTCCAGGGTTGATTCGTCCCATCGATTCGTAAATCGAGGTCATTTACAAGGATCAGGGTCGCGGGGTTGAGGGATTTCGGGGGAGAATTACCTTTCGGGTCGGTCCATGCAATCGTCACCTTCAGTAGTTGGTTCCCGGTTGCATTGACATTCAAGGTATAGGTACTACCATTATTCAGAACAATTTCCTGGATGATGGCACTGACGTTTTTCTGAGTGATGGCGTCTGCGGCTTTGGCCGTATTCATCAGTCCCCAGCCATGAACATAGTCTGGACCATTTGCATTTCCAGCTTCATCAGCGGTATGGATTGCCAGTGCTTTCAGGGTGGCTGCCCGGATATAACTACCATAGAGGGCATTGTGGTGTTGCTGCAGCAGGATCAGTGCCCCGGAGATGGAAGGGGTTGACATGGAAGTGCCACTATATGTACCATATGCTGTATTATTGGCCTTGAAGCAGGAATAGAGCCCGATGCCGTTGGCCAACAGATCAGGTTTAATCCTTCCGTCGTCTGTTGGTCCCCAGCTGCTGAATGAACTCATGACCACATCTGCAGGTGACCTGTAGCCGGTAGTAATATCATTGACTGCACCAACAGTGAGAATATTCTTCGCGTTTCCCATACTACCTACGCAGTCAAAACCATCGGCTCCACCATCAGGCTCCTGAGGCCCTGAACCGTTATAATTTCCCCGGTCATTTCCGGAGGATTTACAAACAAGGTAGTAAGGAGAGAGAACAGCGATGGAGTCTACTTTACGTGCCTGGTCATCATAATATCCGAACTTGTAATCTTCAACATTGCTGATGGTGGGATCTCCATACCAACTCCAGGAAAAACCATTGAAATACCAGCCACAGATATAGCCATAGGAATGATTGGAAATGAGGGCGCCAAGGGCTGCCTCGCTGGCCATTTCGCTAAGGTCGTTGGTCCATTCAAATGCCCGGAGGGTTGCCTGGTAGGCCATGCCGCGGGCGGCAGCCTGTACACCGGAAGCGATCATGGTTCCGGCCACATGGGTAGAGTGATCGCTCTGAGATGTGGCTCCATCAACTTGTGTGACACGTCCGGTCAGTTCCTGGTGCGTGGTTCTGACAGCTCCACCATCCCATTCGCGCAAAACCATTCCGGTGCCGGTCAGATTCAGACCAAACCCGCCGTTATTATAAACCTTATCGGTGGAAATGGATTTTACAGAGTTTTGATTTGTTGTGGTGTAATACATCGGGTTTCCATTGTCGTCGATGCCCATGAGTTCCATGATCGTGCCGTCGGCCAACTCATGCCTGGTGATCCATCCGCGGATCGGCGCAAGTTGCCAGGCGGTAGACTTGTTTTGTTCACTCTCAGTTTTAAGTTCGTAACTTAACGAAATCAAGGCATTGACATTGGTTTCCCGGAGAATATTAGCCAAGCCATCGCCGCTCTGTGCCTGAATGAAGACCCCGGGTAGTATCAGAAGGACGAATAGGAAAAAAGACGAAAATCTTTTCATGATGGTTTGTTTAAGAAGGCATACAAAGATAAGAAGGAAAGTGAAAAGTGCAAAATATATAGTGAAAGGTGAAGGATGAAAAGTGAAAATTCAGCGCAACAGCTGGCGGAGAGAGAGGGATTCGAACCCCCGGTCCCACATAAGCAGGACAACAGATTTCGAGTCTGCCGCATTCGACCACTCTGCCATCTCTCCGGAGTGGCTGCAAAGGTACGAATTATTTGATTCCTGCCCGTAACCAGTGATCAGCCATCACCATGGCGCACATCGATTCAACCACTACCACCGCCCGCGGCACAAAGCACACATCATGCCTGCCTTTTATTTGAATCTCAACGGGTTGCTTTTTACAGTTAACCGTTTGCTGTTTATTGCTCACTGACGCCGGGGGCTTGAATGCGACACGGAAGTATATGTCCGAGCCTACTGATATCCCCCCCTGTATGCCGCCGGAATCATTTTTTGCAAGGGTTATCTTTTCTTTACGGAGAATGAAAGGGTCGTTATGTTCTGTGCCTTTCATGGTTGCAGATGTGAATCCAGCACCATATTCAAATCCTCTTGCTGCGGGCAGGCTCATCATGGCTTTGGCGAGGTCGGCCTGAAGTTTATCAAACACCGGTTCACCCAGGCCGGATGGGAGGTTCCTGACGACACAGACAATTGCTCCGCCTGAAGTATCGCCTTGCGACGCCAATTCTTTCAGGTAGCTGGTCATCTTTTGGGTAACACCCGGATCAGGACATTGCAATGGGCTATTTATCGTATTTGCCAGATTGAGTTTGTGGTAAGGCGTTTGAACATGGATGGGTCCAATTTGGTCAACATACGCCTGGATATCCACCTTCTTTTTCCGTAAGATGTGTTGTGCTATAGCGCCTCCGGCTACGCGGACAGCCGTTTCCCTGGCTGAGCTCCGGCCACCGCCGCGGTGATCCCGGATGCCATATTTCTCAAACCAGGAAAAATCAGCATGCGAAGGCCGGAAAATATCCCGCAACGAATCATAGTCCTCACTCTTTTTATCTTTATTGAAGATGAGGAAGGCGATGGGAGCGCCGGTTGTTTTCCCTTCAAAAATGCCGGAGAGCACTTCAATCTTATCTTTTTCGGTTCTGGGGGAGGAGAATGGCGAATTTCCTGGTGAACGACGATCCAACTGGGCTTGAATAAATGGAAGATCAAAAGGAATGTTGGATGGGCACCCATCGACAACCCCTCCGATGGCTACACCATGAGATTCACCGAAAGAGGTGAGCCGGAATGCTTTCCCGATGGTATTACCGGCCATGGGATGATGTGTTTATTTCAGGGGTGTGCTTTTAAGGACTTTCAGTTTGGCTTCGAGCACCTTGACGTCGTTTTTCGCCTGGTCGATCTTTTTCTGGAATTCCTCTTTCAGGATATCAGCATTCTTTGAATTGGCAAGAAATCCAAGATTATTCTCCCAGAGGTTGATATCTTCCTGCATCTTCCGTACCTTGATCGCCAGCTGTTCCCGTTCGCGGCTCAGTATCCGGCCGGCATTGGGATCATTCTTCAGATTCTCGTAACGGTTGGCAACATCCAGACGGCTCATGTCGATGTGGCTGATCTTCAGGTTGGACATCTGTTCGTTGATGACGGAACGGAACTCCGTTTGCAGCCGGTCTTTTTCTTTCATCGGTACAAATCCGATTTCCGTCCACTCACGCTGCAACCCTTGCAAAATCTGCAAGTTTTCATTCTTGTCCTCACCAAAAGGATACTCCTTGACCTTCTTGATCAGCTCTTCTTTTCGTGCCAGGTTTTCATCTTCATGCTGATGAATATTGCTGAAATACTCCGATTTGGATTTGAAGAATGCGTCACAGGCAGCCCTGAATCGTTTCCAGATCTTGTCAGAGTGCTTCTTTGGGACAGGCCCGATATTGCGCCATTCATTTTGCAGCCTGATCAGATCATTGGAGGTCTTTTTCCAATCGGTGCTGTTAACCATGCTTTCGGCCTGGAGGCACAGGTCAAACTTCAGGTTATAGTTGTTGAGCTGTTGTTCCTTTATCTTATCAAAGTGCTCCTTTTTATTTCCGAAAAAGGTGTTGAGTGCCAGCTTGAACCGGGTCCAAATGTCCTTGTTGTTTTTCATGGGCACTGGACCAATGCTTTTCCAGATTTTCAGGAGTTCATTGATCTTATTGGTGTTTTCAGCCCATTCACGGGTTGTATTAACCGGAATAGCAAGCAGATTTTCAGCTTGTTCGCAGAGGGCTGTTTTCGCGTCAAGATTGTTTTGGTGTTCATCTTCCAGGCCTTGATAGTAGTCCCTTCTGCGTTGATTGATCTGATCTGTGGCTGTCCTGAAACGTTCCCAGATGTCATCTTTTTTATCGTTTGGCGCCGGCCCTACCTCTTTCCATTCTTCATGGAATTTTTGAAGTTGCCTGAACGACTTGATAATACTTGGTTCAAGTAGCAGCGCTTCAGTTTTTTCACAAATGGCGATTTTAGCCTCCAGGTTTTTCCTCAGATCGAGGTCTTTCAGTTCCTTGTTCAGTTTAACTTTATCGAAAAACTTCTCAACCAGGAAATGATAGTTCTGCCAAAGGTTGTTGATCTCAGTCCGTGGAACAATGCCAATCTCTCTCCACTTTTCCTGCAGAATCCGGAACTCATCATACGTCTTCTTCAGGGTTTCTTCGGAATTGATAAGGATTTTAAGCTCATCCAGTATCTGCTGCTTTTTGACCAGGTTTTCCTGTTTAAGCTTCTCCTGCTCCTCGTTATATTTGGATTTCTTCTCTTTGTATACGTTGAATATCTCGTCAAACCTATTTTCCAGCAAGTCTGGCTCTTCCTTGAAGTCTTCTTTTTTGCCTCCTCCTTCAACGAAGCGGTTGATCCGGTGCTCCTTTTCTTCCCGACTTTTCCTGATGAACGCGACCTTGATCAGGGCGTTTTTTGATTTTGCTGCATTGATATCATCTTCATTCACAGCATGTTCAAGTTGTAGAACCAACTCATCCCGGATTAATGCCTCGAAATTTTCCGTTTCCTGGATTTCGTCCTGCGAAATTTCCTGGAACAGCTTCTCGGCCTTGTCGTGCTCCTCGGTATGAATCTCTTCGTGAGCTGGCTCAGGTATGGCTGCGACAGCCTCAACAGGAGTTGATTCGGTTAAAACTTCCCCTTGTTCTTCGGTAGCTTTTACAGGGGTTTCTTCAGTCGGAAGATCGATTGTTGGAGTGCTGGAAATGGCTTCCATTTCTGGTTTGTTCTCATCCTGATTGTTGGAAGTGTTTTCCTCAGGAATCTGATCAAGAGTGTCTTGGTTTTTCATGGGTTGAAAAAATTTGATGATAGAATCACGCTCCTGTCATAGGCAGGAAGTGTATGAAGTAAATAAAACGTATATAAAATAACAGTTTCCCATAGCGGGTTGATAAAAAGGAGTGCAAATGTAATAAAATATCAAATGAACGGCTGTATGCAAAAAGAATTAGCCTGCGTTTGCATGATGAATATGATCAGTATCTGATGGCTCTTCGGTTGAAGAGGGTATAACCAAAGTTAAAGGAAAAAGAAAAGGGGGTATCGGCGTGATCGAAATAGTTAAGCCCCAGGCTTAGGGGGCCAAGGGGACTATGATATACCATTGCGCTGGAGATCAAAATATTATAAATTCCCGGGAAAGGGCCATAAACAGGTGTGATGCCATCAGCTGCCACATCAATATTCTGATAGGGTTGAAAGAGGTAGCCTTCCAGGCGGAATTCAATGTTTTTATAAAGTTCCATAATGTTTTTTAATCCGACGGCTGCAAAAATTGGCGCCCGGTACGAGGGGAGGAAAAGGGTCTGACATTCCGGAATGGGCTGAAAGGAAGGAGCATAGAGCAGACTGGAGGTATAGGTCCTGAAAAGGGGTTGGGTGGAAAACAAACCCTGCGCATAGAAGCCGATCTTCCAGGGTCCGATTCGTTGAAAGTAATTGTCATATGTCACCTTCACCTGGATCCATTGTTGCGCTTTTGTCAAGGTATCCGTAAGGGGGGATGTCGATCCCGGCATATTCTTTTCGACACCGCTGACAAAATGGAAATCAATGCCAAGATAACTGCCACTGTTGGGATATTGTTTTTTATTCAGGGTGTTCAGTTCGAACAGTACCTGCGGGGAATAGAAGGTGAAGTCGGAGATATCGGCTGTGTCTTCACGGGTGAAGAAATTCTTTTCGTAGTACTTTTCCCTGATATAACCAAACCAGAAGCTGGATTCAAATTTTCCTTTGTTCGTAAAGGGAAGTCCGCCTGATAGGGAGATAGTCTGTTCATTGTCAATCAGGAAGGAGGGCGTTTTGTCCTGGAAGAAATAGGTCGTTGTCCGAAAATAATCGCGATGGCTGTATGTGATATACCCTTCGAGGTAAAAGGGCATCCGGGATGGAAATTCAACCCTGGCGCCTCCTTTGATAGAATTGTAAAACCGGCCGAAATAGCTGTTGAGCATCCCCCGGATCGGAACGATGCCCATGTGCTGGTAATCCAATTCAATAAATCCTTCATTGGAGCCGCTGGTTGAGATATTCCCTCCAAACTGGAGTCCGAATGGATCCGCTTTGCGGATGTCAAGGTGTAATTGATACGTTGATCCTCCTGGTGTACCGATGGCCTTTGGAAAAACATACTTGATCTTGTCATCGGCCAGAAGTCTGAAATACTGTTTCTTTATCTTGTCCAGTGTAATTTTGTCGGATTTCTGCATCAACATCCGCCGGATGTACTTTGCCTGTCCTTTTTTTAATCCGGTGATCAGGATGGTGTCGAATACAATTTCATGCGTTTTTTCCCTGTAGGCTCTTCTTTTCGCAGAGATCTCCCAGGGCGCGATGCTATCGATGACCATGGATCTTATCACCTCAATTTTCCGGACGGTGGCAACATATCCGCTATCGGCAAAACGCCTGGTCTGGCTGAAGTCGAGCAAATTGACCTTATCCACATGGGGTTCGATCAGTACGCCTTTTTCCAGGATAACCGAATAGTTGGTTTTTTCCACCAGCATATTCTGTATCTGGGAGAGTATGTCTTCTGGATCAGGTTTT
>Ga0194113_10004243_pt1 | contig 18831 bp, 16 predicted proteins | sample TA2MahC200mmetaG_FD_146193 | JGI IMG/M metagenome (GOLD analysis project Ga0194113, IMG submission 146193) | Freshwater microbial communities from Lake Tanganyika, Tanzania - TA2015017 Mahale Deep Cast 200m | ecosystem: Environmental > Aquatic > Freshwater > Lake | place: Tanzania: Lake... | reverse complement strand
AAATTACAAAGCGAAAAATCTGGCCGATCTTTTAACCCAGGTCTATGGCGGGGCCCCGCCGGCCCCGAAGATCAAAGAATCCAAACTCGAAGGCGGCGCCTCCTTCTCAACCTCCACCATCGGAGGCCCGGGAGGTGTGGGGGGCGGCTTGGGAGGGGGGGGCCAATCACGGGGCCTGATGGGCGGCGCCGCCGGGGGGGCGTCGGGGATGTCCGGCGCCGGCAGTACCCAGGGAGCCATGGGGTCTCCGGGAGGTGACGCCGGCGGCGCCATAGCTTCCTTGAAAGAGCGGGCCACGGGTATGGGCGGCGGGGCCCAGGGGACCAGCCCCAAAGAAGGGGTGCGGATCATTCCCGATGAAGAGAATAATCTCCTGGTAGTGGTGGCCCCGCCCCATGAATGGAATATTATTTCCCGGCTTCTCACGCAACTGGACATCATGCCGCGCCAGGTGTTAAACGAGGTGCTGATCGCCGAGGTGCGCCTCACCGATGATCTCAAGTACGGCATCGAGTTTTTGATAGGCGGCGTCCCCGCCGCGGCCCAACCCGCCACCGGCACCCAGACGAGTTCCGGGGTGCCCAGCGGGGTTTTGGTGGCCGGGGGTCAACAACCAACGACTACGACTGTTACCGGCCCTTCTGGTTCTAGTGGCACTGTCTCCACCGCTCCCGCCAACATCCCCGGGGTGACAATGCAGAGCGGTGCTTCCGCCGCCTTTACCGCGGCAGGAGGTCTCACCTTTGTGGCCCTGGATACCGTCAATAAACTGAAGGGGCTCATCAATCTGTTAGCCGCCGAGGGCAAGGTCAACATCCTGGCCTCGCCCCACATCATGGCGTCCAACAACCAGGAAGCCCGCATCATGATCGGCGAGGAAGTGCCCATCCTCACCTCGCAGTCAACGCCCCTCATCAGCCAGACCACCTCGTTCCAGACCTCCACCGTGCAATACCGCAGTACCGGCATCATTTTGACGGTGAAGCCCCAGATCAATGCCAAAGGCATGGTGACCCTGGATATCGCCCAGGAGGTGAGCGACGCCAAGACCACCTCCACCGGGGTGGGCGGCACTCCCACCTTCACGGTGCGGCAGGCCAAGACTTCCCTCATCACCGCGGATAATCAAACCGTAGTTTTGGGAGGGCTCATCCGGGAAGACAACACCCACACCCAGGCGGGCATTCCCGGCTTGCGCAAAATGCCCCTGCTGGGGCCCCTGTTTGGGTCCGAAGGGGTGAGCAAGCAAAAAACCGAGCTCCTGGTCTTGATAACCCCTCACATAATTTCTAACTTGGAGGAAGGGGCGCACATAACCCATGAGATGAAAGAGAAAGTCGGTCTCGAGGAGACGTTGCCCAAACGGACGCCTGGGACCCCGGCGGCGCCCACTTCGGGTTCACGGGAGACGGCCCCGAGGCCTTATTAAGTTGAAGATTCGGCAAAAATATGATATTTAACTGAAAAATCTTTGGCTGGCTACAGAATCAATGGTTTCAAGGAGATGCGGATCGCCGCCGCCTGAAAAGGAGCAGCCGCCATGAAGAACAAGGTTCTGCTGGGAATTCTGGTTATTAGTCTGGTATGCGCCTGGGGGAGCGTGGGCGCCGCCGGGCAGATCGGCTACAGTATGCGGGGGGCGGAGGCGGGATTCGGCTTTAAACCCAACCCCAATCCTCCCAGTTCCGCGGTGATGGCCTTCGATGCCATTATTGGCCGGCCCCTGGGATTGGCCACCACTATTGTCGGTGCTGCGGTCTTCATCCCCTCGATCCCCCTGACCCTCAAATCCGATACCACCTCGGAAGCGGCTTGGGGGTTGGTGGGCCGCCCCTGCGGGTGGACCTTCGTTCGTCCCCTGGGACGGGGCGCACCCGTCTATGAAGAAAGTGGAGTCTTCAAGCCTGCACCGGCGCCGGCGCCGGAACCTTGACCATTGAGCGATTCGAGTCCCTCCCGGGCCTCAGGGCCGCAGGAGGGATTTTTTTATGCCCCGCCGCTCAGAAGATTGAGCAGTCTCTCTCCCCAGAAGAGATAACACCAGGCCCCTGCGGCCAGAAAAGGGCCGTAAGGCAGGGAGATGGTGCGCCACTGGCCCCGAGCCCCGGGGCCTTGACCCAGAACCAGGATCAGTCCGGTCAGGGTGCCCAGGCCGGCGCTGATCAGAATGACCAGCGGCAGCGCCCCTACCCCCAGGAAGGCCCCGATCATGGCCATCATTTTCACGTCGCCCCCACCCAGACCGCGCCGTCCCGCCCATTTCTCATAGAGCCTGCCAATCCCGTAGAATAACGCCGCGCCCACCAGGGCTCCGGCCGCGGCTTCCTGAAAAGAGAGGTGGGGCAACACCAGGGACAGCAGAAGCCCCAGGATGGCGCCGGGAATGGTGATGGCGTCCGGCAGCAGGCGGTGTTCCAGGTCAATGGCGGTCAAGGCCACCAAAGCCAGGCAAAACGGGCCATAGGCCAGCAGGAGGAGTTGGTCGGGAAAGGTGTGCCAGAGGGCCAGGGCCATAAGCCCCCCGGCCAGTTCCACCAGGGGATAACGCCAGGGGATGGCGGCGCCGCAGGACCGGCAGCGCCCCCGGAGCCGGACGTAACTGAACAGGGGGATATTATCGTACCAGGATAGGGGCTGCCGGCACCGGGGACACCGGGAGCGGCCGGCCCACACCGATTCCCCCTGGGGCAGCCGGGTGATGACCACATTTAAAAAACTCCCCAGCGCCAGACCCACCAGACCGGCCAGAAGGGCGTTCACCGTCACCCCAGGTGCGCCCCGGCGGTCACGCGGGGGACCTCAATCGAAGGCCAGGTTCAGGCTCTCCACCTTGCTCATGGGCATGTTCCAGTATCCCAGGTCAGTGGCGCCTTCTATGAGAAAATTCACATACACCTCCCCCTGGAGTCTATCGCCGCCGGTCAGAGTGATAACCGCCTGGCGATAGGTGTCCTGGAGCGGGCCGGAGAACCGCACTGCCAAAACCTGTTCCAGGGGTACCCACGTCAGCGTGCCGCCTTCTTTGAGACGCAGTTCCTGCCTGGTGCCGGGTATCCGGAGCCTTTTCACAAAAAAGGCCATGCCATCCTTGGTGACTATCATGCTGGGGGAGACCGCCGGGGGCGGCGGTTTCAACGCTTGGGGATTGCAGGCGGACACGGCCAGGAGACCGCCGGCAAAAACGGCCAGCACTGCCAGGGCTCTGATCCCATCAAGAATGCGGTAAGCTTTCATCTTCCTATCATCTCCGGCATGGTTTGGAACCTTCAAAGATTCCTGAGACTGACTGGGGAATAATGTTGCAATGCCCACCTTTTCTTACATATCACAAAATGTCTTCTCCCAAAGGAATTTTTTCTCCGGCGGCCCCGTCATTTCACCGGAGGCGACAATTCCGGCCCTTGCCGCCTGCACCGCCCCTGCGGAGCATTCCGGCAGCCATCCGGCGTTCCATACTCACCCCCTGAGACATTATACTCCCTTAGCTTGATATTTCAAAATCAAAGGTAGCAGTATAAACTTTTCCACCATAACGTCTTTTGCCGCGCTGGCAGGCAACAACTTCCTGCACTCACCGATAGCCCCAAAACCCCAGCTACTTAACTGCGACTATCGGTTTCCTTGACAACAGCTCTGAAGATATGCCATATTAGCTATCAATGCGCTGGCAGGGCTCGTTAAGATTGAATATATCTTTAGTGCTGGTGGGGGTTCTCCTCCTGTCATCCTGCACTCTTCTCAGCAATCAAAGTTATGTCCGGCAGTATCCCGAGTATCGAGGCATTAGACGCGTAGCCGTCTTTGTGCAACGCTGGCCGGCTTATCTGCAATTGCCCAACCAAAATGACCCCGGAGCTGATTTCATTAAGAAGTCGACGCTTTTTACCGGCCCGTGGCAGCCAACCGGGTTAATTAACTCCAGGGCGGTGGATATCCAGGACATCAATGATGACGTGGCCGCATCTCTTCTCATCCAGGTCCTCACCGAAAAAGGGTATCAACCGTTCTTGGCGGGGGTCTTGCCTCTCCAGCCCGGACCCATGCCGGTTCAAGAGATAATGGCAATGTGTGAGGCGGTAAATCGCGGGGTCGATGCGTTTTTGTTCTGTTTTTATTCCCCCACCGTTTTTTGTGCTGATGCGAAAACTACTCCGAAAGATCACCAAAAGCGGTCTTATGGCTTGCAAGAGATTATCGAGATACTCAACCCTGGCGGTAATTATGTTACTTGGGCGGGCCCCAGGGCTTCCCAGGCTCCTCCCAACTCCATCAGTCATGCCTTCATCTATGTCTCGCTGACCATGTTTAAGGCCCTGGATTGGCGGCCGCTTTGGGATGTAGCCGACTCCCAGATTGGCGGCCGCATGCCGGTCAAGTTGGCCCAATGTCCTCCTGCCTTAACGGACCAGAATTATCCGGCCGATGCGGGCATCATTCAACGGCTGATGTGCATTAATCTGACTTGCCGGTTGCAGCACCTGATTCCTGATGCCTTTTAAGATGTTTTCCGCAGCCCCCAGCCACATGATAAAGTCCTTGTCACCTGCCGCACTTTATTTTATCATTGTTCCAAGATCACCTTAACAATAGAGGGTGTCACCATGACAGATAGCGACGGGCTGGTATTATGTTAGCCAGAAAAATAATCAGCGCCTTTTTAGCATTCCTGATCTTTCTGCCCCCAACCCAGGGATGGAGTCAGCCGCTGGAAGATCAAGCGCAATTCTACCTTCAGCAAATCGGCCCGGCCCAGACTCCTGCAAGACCGGGAACTCCCCTAACCGCTCAACCGCCAATCAGCCCGGAATTGCCGAAGCAGATCGCCCCATCTCCTAAAACCACCCAGGTATTGACCACTGCTCCCCGGCAGCCTGAAGATATTTCAACCATTGAACGGCGCGCCTGGGCTCAGAGGATGTACATTAAGCAATTCGGCTATAGTTTCTTTTACCAACCGCCAGCCTCTTTCTTGCCGATGGAGGGCGTCCCGGTGGGCCCGGATTATGTCATCGGCCCCGGTGACCGAATCAAGGTTATCATTTGGGGAAGTGTGCAGGGAGAATATAACCTCACGGTAGACCGCAACGGCCAAATCAACATCCCCAAAGTGGGTGCCGTGCACGTCAGTAGTCTTACTTACCGGCAACTTCGGGAGGTCTTGGACCGGGAATTCTCGCGGCAGTACACCAATTTTCAAATGAACGTTACCCTGGATAACCTGCGGACCATCCAGATTTACGTCGTGGGTCAGGCAAGATTTCCAGGAAGCTACGCGGTGTCCTCCCTGTCCACCTTGGTGAGCGCTTTATTTGCCGCGGGCGGTCCCAGTAAGTCCGGCTCCCTGCGCAACATTCAGGTCAGGCGGGGAAACAAGGTGGTGGGGAACTTTGACATGTATGACTTCCTCTTGCGGGGGGATAAGAGCAAAGATATTCGGCTGCAGCCTGAAGATGTCATTTTTATCCCGCCCATCGGCCCAATGGTCGCCATCGGCAGCCCGAAGACCTTGAAAGAACTGGAAGAGGCCTTGAGGACCCTGGCTCGGCTGCAACTGGAAGGAGATCCCTCTCAGCCGGCTCCGGAAATGAGCTGGCGGAGAGGGGAAGACCTGAAAATAATGTCGCAAAAAGAGCCGGTTCTAACCATAAAGGAAAAAGCGTCGGTTCTCCCGGAGGCGGATATAGGACGAATTTTCGGCATGAGCCTGCAAGAGGCCGGGCAAAAACTGGCCATGAGCAAGGGAATGGATTTTGGCGGTGCGGTGAAGGTTCCAGCGATTTACGAACTAAAGAACGAGAAGACCCTGGATGATCTGCTGCGCCTGGCCGGGGGACTGGGGGACACCGCGTTTAAAGGCCGGGTGCAGGTTCTCCGGGTCAAAGGCCACCATGAAATGGTGATGTTTGATGAAGACCTGGGAAAAATCTTAGTTAAATACCATGGCCTGTCATTGATAGACGGGGATTTTGTCATGATTTTTCCAGTCTCTTCCCTGGTGGAAAAAAAGGTTACCATTGCCGGCGCCGTGAAGAACCCGGGGGAGTTTGGTTTCCGCGACAGTATGCGGGTAAGCGACCTGATCAATTACGCCGGCGGGCTCTTGATGCAGGCCAACAAGGAAGAAGCGGAGATCACCCGGGTCCGGATCACCCAGCAAGGCCCCGAGACTTCTCGCATTTATGTCAGATTATACCAAGCCCTCAGTGGCGCGCCGGGCCAAAACGTGGTCCTGCAACCTAATGATTATCTATTCATCCGCGCGGTACCGGATTGGGGCACCTATAAAACCATTCAAGTCGCCGGAGAAGTCAATTTTCCCGGCACTTATACTATTAAGAAGGGAGAGACGTTAAGTTCCCTTTTAACCCGAGCGGGAGGGTTCACGAGCAAGGCGTATCTCTTGGGAGGGGTCCTTACCAGACGGTCCACCCAGCGGATTCAAAAACAGCAACTGGACGCGGCCCTTAATCGCTTGGAAGCGGAGTCAATGGCTCTGGCCGGTTCCAAAGCCGCCGGGGGAATAGATCCAGAAGAAGCGAAGCGCGCCGAGGTTTATGCCAGGCAACAGATGGCCCTGCTGGCCAGCCTCAGGAAGGTTGAGCCGTTGGGAAGGGTGGTCATCCGCCTGGATGATCCGGAACGGCTGCGGGGAACTCCAGAAGATATTGGACTCGAGGAAGGAGATTCCCTGTTGGTGCCCGAAACCCTCCAGACGGTGAATATCGTGGGAGCAGTCTTCAATCCCACGGCGATTGTGTACACTCCTTACCGGACGGTGGCGGAATACGTTACCATGGCCGGCGGGTCCACGAAAAATGCTGATGACAAGGAAATTTACGTCATAAAAGCCAACGGCGCCGCCGTTAGCCGAAAAGGGTTCAAGTTGCTGGGGGAAAGCTGGGATGGCACGAAATATGCTTATCATCCTGGCGGGTTAAGCTCCTTAACCTTAGACCCGGGAGATACCATTGTCGTCCCGGAACAGTTGGAAAGGATCGCCTGGCTTAAACAGATCAAAGATATCGCCACCATCATCGGTCAAATTGCCCTAACGGCCGGGGTGGTTTTGGTGGGCCTAAGAAGGTAAGACGGTAGAGGGCGCAGTTAAATATCCCCGTAATTATGCGATCATGAAAGATGACCGGTGTGGTTTACGGCGTCCTCAAATGAACTGCGAAGGCAGCAAAATGCGCCTGATGGCGATATTTTTGACAAGTATAACTTTCCTTGGCGTTTGGGGGGCGGGAGAGCCGGCTTTGGCTGGCGTGTTCGGAAATACTAGCAGTGAACAAATCTTTAGGATTGCTGCGTTTACCTATATACCTGTTAGCGCCGCGATCATTGCTTACTACATGTATAAAAATAGCCCGGCGCAAAGGGCCAAAGGTTATCCGGAGGAATTGGGGCCGGGCGAGTGGTACCTCGCCGCCTACACCGGCCTCTCCTATCTACCTTCGGCGGACTGGAAGTTTGCCAGCAATTTCCCTGCCCCTTTATCAACGGATACCGGACTCCCCTTAGGAGGTGCGGCTCAGTATGCGGGAAGGACGGCAAAAAATATCGAATATCAACCAGGCATTCTGGGTGGCATCAAATTCGGACGGTTTTTGGATTCTTACCCCTGGTTGGGTTGGGAAACGGAGACCCATTTCTCCCGCAATAGGATCCGTATGGACCAGGGGCGCATATCGCCTCCCCTGCCAGCAGGGCCAACTAATCTGATAACCGGGTCCGATTGGTTTATGATCTGGGGTTTGCAAACCAATCTGTTAGCTCGCTACGGCTTGCTTAAAGATAAGGAAGTCACTTTTGGGCGGTTGCAACCATATGTGGGGATTGGCCCAGGTTTTGAAATAATCTATGGCAGAACCGACTCTGCTAAAAACTTTGCCATCGAAACTATGGCTGGTGTCCGTTACATGTTCACCCCAAAGGTCGCGGTCTTTTGTGAATACAAGTTCAGTTATCAGTTTGCGGTGCAATATGAGGATGTTTTAGCTGCTAAATATGGCTTTGGCGGGACAATGACCTTCGATGTCCCGCATCACCGTTTTGTTCTCGGGGTTTCCTATCATTTCAAAAATCTTTATGGGAATTAAGGGCGGCGTTGCTGCCGAAAACTACCGCGGGAGGATTGGGGCATTCCCCTGTGCGTCCGGGACGCCAGGCTACTTCAGGAGCGGCGGACTGCCGGATTTTTCAGGATATTGTTCACCGCTATACTTTAAAAAATTCTCGCACACATTCCGGACGAAATTCTGGGTTTCTCTAATGGGGGGGACATCTTGATGCTGGTCCACCCGCTTGGGGCCGGCGTTATACGCGGCCAGGGCCAGGGGCAAACGATAATTGAATTTTTCCAATAGCATCTTCAGATAGCGCGTGCCTCCCCAAACATTTTCTTGCGCATCATAGGGGTTAACAACCTGCAAATCTCCAGCCGTTCCCGGCATTAATTGCATCAGTCCCTGAGCGCCCTTGGGAGAAGTGGCTTCGGGATTGAAGTTGGATTCCACCCGAATGACCGCTTTGACCAATGACGGCGGGAGATTTTGTTGCCGGGCCACTTCGTGAATCAGGGGTTCCAATTGGCCTGGCGAGGGTCTAGGGCGGGGTAGCGAGCCTATCTGGTGGTTGCGGCGGGAAAGCCGAGTAACTGATGGTTGGTTGCTCGGGCGATTGGCAAAATAATAGTGAATTACCCCGTCTTTGCAGACCCGCACGAAGGGTTCCGCCTGGGCTGGCAGAATGAAGCCCAGCCAGAGGAACGGCAGGAGGATCAATGCCCGCATCAAGCCCAACTGCCTATCGGGGTGGGAATAGGTCCTACTAAACCGGAGCCTTGCCGAATTAATCATGCCTTGCAGCGAAGTTAGAAGTATTTTATATAGTTATGATTAGCAAATAAGATCGGTCCCGTCAAGGCAAATATCAGGTTGTCATGGTTGAGGTTGATCTCCCAAGAACTGGTTTACATAATATGCCGGGAGTGCTGGACCGCTGGAGATGCTCCCTGGTACACGCCCAAGGGGGCCTTGAATAAGACGGTTCCGGCCTCTTAGGTTTTGCTGGACGAAGAGGCTGAGGCCGTGACCCGAAAAGTAGTAAATTTTGCCGGAAATGACAACCCCGTGGCGCTGCGCCTCTGCCTGGACCGTCCCTTACCCTTCGGAAGGATCGCCCTATTAGCTTTGCCTTGCCCAAGATTAAGGGGGCGGTTCAAAAATAGGCACTTATGCCTATACATGAACTTATCTTCCATGGTATCATGTTAACCATGGACCCTATCCGGCCTTGACGATAACCGGCTTCGGGATCGGATTTGTCGTCGGAAGTTTCCTGGTCCAGGGTGGTCTAGAGTTTAGTGGGCATCCGCACGGCGCGTAAACCCGGGAGGCTTTGGAGGCCAAATTGCTGAGGGCCCGGGATCATTAGGGGCAATAATTTGCATTTCCATAAAATTATGCCATAATATTGTCTATAAGAAATATTGGCCACAGGTAAATCTGCTGTTCGGGGTTATGCCCCAGCCGAGAGGGTCCCAAACCTTTTCTCGAGCGTTTTGGTCGTGCCGCAAGTGGTTACTTATAGATAAATGATAGGATAATGAATATGGAAGAGAAGAGCAAAATTCTCGCTTATGAGACTGAGGGTCTTGGCGAGAGCCAATGCCTCTCTCATCAGAGATACCTGAGCCTGCTGATCTATCTAATCGGTTTTTCCTTTCTGCTGGTGACTCTCCAGAGGGTTTGCGCCGTTTTCTCCCTGGGTTTGATAAAAAGCCTGTTTTGGCAAAACCTGATCCTTTTCGCGGCGTTTTTCGCGTTGACCTTCCTGATTCAGAGGCTCCTATTATATTGCGGCTGGGGAGTGAGGCGCGCCTGGAGGTATCGCCTGGCGTTTTTGGCCGGCGCCGGGTTGGGTATTTGCCTGTGGTTTTTTCCGCAAATGAGCGCCGCAACGTGGAACCATCCAACTATCCTGGCATCAACCATTGGTGGAGCCTTGGCCGGTGCATGGATGGTTACCGCCGTGGACCTGGGATTGGCGGAAGTAAATCTGCCGCCTTCCCGGGAAGTCAAAGAAAAGGTCAGAGAGCAGCATCAGGAGTTGATCGGGGGGGCTCTTCCTGATCCCCGGGTCATCAAATATTCCTTCGACGTTTTCCTGGCCTTCCTGGTGTTAATCGCCTCCGCGCCTATCTGGCTGGTTATCGCTTTCCTCATCTGGTGGGAGGACCCGGGTCCCATCTTCTTCGTCAAAAATTCTGTGGGTCGGCGCGGTGCCAACTTTCTGCAGCTGAAGTTCCGTACCATGGTCTGGAACGCGGAAAAGGAAACCGGACCGGTCTTGGCCGCCAAAGATGACAAACGTCTGCTGTTTATTGGGAGGTTCTTGCGTAAAACGGCGTTGGATGAATTACCCCAGGTCATCAACATCCTGCGGGGCGAGATGAGTTTTGTCGGCCCACGGCCGCAACGCACCATCTTGGTTAACGAATATATTAAAGACATCCCCAAATACGCCTTGAGGCATAGGGTACGTCCGGGCTTGGCCGGTCTGGCCCAGGTGGCGGGAAACTATTATGTCACCCCTTTGCAAAAGTTGCGGTACGATAGAATCTATGTTAGCCATATGAGCCTGTGGTTTGATTTGAAGATTTTACTCTGCGCCTGCCTCATCGTTTTCTGGTTGCGTTGGCAAAAGGATTGGAACGGTTGCCCGCCGCCCTGGCTTTTAGAAAGATAAAAAATACTTGGCGATTCTCCCCAAACCCTCGGCATTTCTTTATACCCGCGTTAAGCTCAACCATGCTCAGGCGACACCGGGATCTTGTGATCAGGCTGACCACCGGATCGATAGCACCCAAGCGCCACTCAAATTTTGTGCCGGACAACGCTGATCCTTTATGATATAATTTCTCTAACCTGGCGTTCCCCCTGATTTTTTTTGGTTTTCCCATAACCTCGGAGCACCTTCATGACCGAACCGGAAAAAAAATCTGCTTCCGCAAGTGATGAAATTTATCTGTTGGACTATGTGATCATCCTGGCCAAGCACAGCCGCCTGATAATCTTTACCTCGCTGGCGGTCATGGTATTGACCTATCTGATCTTGTTTCTCCTGCCGAACCAATACACGGCCACGGCGCGCATGCTGCCCCCCCAGCAAAATCTGAGCATGGTCGCTCAGGTGCTGGATAGTCTGGGAGGCGGCATGGGCACCACCAAGCCCGGGGGCGCTGCCGGCCTGGGGGGAGTGGCTGGCAGCCTGCTCGGGCTGAAATCTCCTGCCGACCTGTACGTCGGCATGCTGACCGGCAATACCATTTCCGACCGGATCAGCGAACGCTTCAAGTTGCGAGAGCATTATGACAAAAAATACCTCGAGGACGTGCGGAAGAATCTGAATAAAAGGGCGCAAATAAGCGCCGGCAGAGATGGCCTGATCACCATTACGGTTACGGATGAAAGCCCCCAGCGAGCCCAAGAGATGGCGAACGCCTATATTGACGAGCTTGACAGTCTCCTGCGCAGTATGGCGGTCCGGGAAGCCACCGACCGGTTAGTTTACCTGGAAAAGAAAAGAACTGAAACCGTGCAGAACCTTTCCAAGGCGGAAGAGAGCCTGCGGAATTTCAGCGAAGTCAGCAGCGTCTTGCAAGTTGATGCTCAGACCAGGGGCATGCTGGAATACATCGCTACCCTTAGAGCCACCATTGATTCCAAAGAGGTGCAGATCAAGGTGTTGCGAGAGCAGGCGACGCCGTTTAACTACGACCTGATTAAACTGGAGACCGAACTCAAGGGTTTTAAAGAGAAGCTTCGCGACGCGGAAGTCCAGGAATCGCAACATCTCAAGACTGGCGATGCGATGATCGCCACTTCTAAGATGCCGGCCTTGGGATTGGAGTACCTGCGGTTGTATCGGGAGACCAAGTTTCAAGAGCAACTATACCAGCTTTACATCAAACTGGTGGAGTTGGCCCGCCTGGATGAAGTGAAGGGTGCGACCGTGGTCCATGTGGTGGATCGGGCCCCGCCGCCGGAGAAAAGGAGCAATCAGCGGCTGATACCGGCAACCACCGCCGGGCTGGGCACTTTTCTCTTCATGATCTTCCTGGTATTTGTTTTGGAATATTGGCAGGCTTCCCGACTGCGGGGAGAGACCGCCAACCGCTTGAAAATGATGCATGAATACCTGAAACCCTGGCATCGGCCCTTCTTATTTTGGAAGAAGCACGGGCATAATTAACCGGCCATTATAAAATGGAGAATTATTAATGGTGGATTGAGATTCCAAGATAATAGATTAATCCTTCCTGGGAACCTGAAGTGCCGGATTTATTGGCTTTCATCCGAGCTATTCCTATGACCATCATTTGGTAGCCTTTAAGACCAAATTTTATTGTGGCTGCCCGCAAGGTTTTCCGAGGACCTTCACCCATAAATATCTGTCAGACTTAATCAAAAAATTTGGCGATATTTGTTTTATCACCCGATGGCATAATAGGGGTGATAATGCTGACCGATTTAAATTAAAAATGCTTTAGAGAGGTTGGAAGATGCATTTGCGTCTTTTGGATTTTTTGGCTTGCCCGGATTGTAGATCGGAAAAATTAGATTTGCTGGTTGAGAAAAACGACGATACCGGAATGGAAATCGAGCAAGGGTCTATTACCTGCTGTAGTTGTAATCGAATATTTTCTATTATTTCTGGAATTCCCCGAATGTTGCCCAAAAGTTTAACTTCTTTGGCGCCGCAAAAAGATGAATTTCCTGGCGCAGGCGTCTTGCAAACCATGCGTGGCTACGATTTTCATCATCAACGTCAAGGCCGTTATCAATCTCAGAGGGAATTGGCTCCAGATAATCATGATGCCGATTTGGCTCTAACCCGTCGATATTTTCGCAAATATCTGAACCTAAGCAATTTGCAGTTAGAAGAATTGAAAACTAGAATAGTCCTTGACGCCGGCTGCGGTCCGGGGCGTTACATGGCTATGGCGCATGAATACGGGGCAGCTGAAATCATTGGTCTAGACTTGAGTTCGGGTGTTCTCTTGACCGCCAAGTCATTGTTAAGAAATGCCGATAATTGTCATTTGGTCCAAGGCGATATTACCTGTCCCCCATTCCGTGAAGGGATTTTTGATATAATATACAGCATCGGGGTCCTGCATCATTTGCAATTTCCGGAAAATGGGTTTTGTTCTTTAAAACTGTTGTTATCAAAGCACGGCCAATTATGGATATGGGTTTATGGGTTAGAAGGAATGTCTCTGGTTTATCAACTGTCTCATCTTGTCTGGCTTCGTCGACGCACTAAAGAATGGACACTTGAAGACAAGTTCCACCTTTGTAAAATAATGGCCATGGTTTTATATGTTTTATATTTATATCCTTTGTTTTGGATCAAGAAGCTGGCTTCAGCAAAGTTTATTAGCTGTTTTCCTTACTATGAATGGACTTCATTGAGTTATGAGGATATCATTTATACCTTTTTTGATAGGTTACAGCCACAATATACTCATTACCTTGCTAAGGATCAAATTATGCAATATCTCTCTGGTCTAAAGCAAATCTCTATAAGCAATGCTGGGAAAAATGGCTGGATAGCAAAAGCTAGAAAATAATAACAAACCTGACCAGGCAGTAAGATTACTTTTTGCAGTTATTGCCTTATGGCCTAGTCGCAAACATTCCCCTTCTAAGACCCTTTCATGATCCCGGTTACAGGGCCTTTTAATTGGGGTAATAGGTGGTGGCCCCTTATTCCTTAAGGCCTCGCCCCAAACAATTCATCTATGTGCGGTATAAGCGGCAAGTTTATTTTTAACGGCGCCATTCCGGACCCTGCTTTGATTACTAGGATGTCCCGCACCCTGGCGCATCGAGGTCCGGATGACGAAGGGGTTTATACGGCCCCGTACATCGGTTTGGGCCAGAGGCGGCTGGCCATCATTGATCTGACCCCCGAAGCCTGCGCTCCCCTAACCAATGAAGATGAAACCGTCTGGATTGTGTTCAACGGGGAGATCTATAACTTTCAAGACCTCAGGGCGAACTTGCAGGCTCAGGGACACCGGTTTAGGACCGGCACGGATACCGAAGTCATTCTACATCTGTACGAAGAATACGGCACGGACTGTCTGCGTCATTTGCGGGGAATGTTTGCCTTCGCTTTGTGGGACGCCCGCCGGAAAATCTTGTTTGCGGCCCGGGACCGTCTGGGCAAGAAACCCTTCTATTATACCGCCACCGGCTCGGCCTTGGTTTTCGGCTCCGAGATCAAGGCCATTACGGCCAATCCGGAAGTGAGCGCGGCGCCCAACTATCAAGCCATAGACCGCTATCTCACTTACCAGTATGTGCCCAGCCCCCTAACCGCTTTCAAGAATATCTATAAGCTGCCGCCGGGCCATTTTCTCCTTTGTAATGATCAAGGTGAGGTGATCACCCCACGATACTGGCAACCCCCGCAGGTGGAGCCGCTTCAGGCCTCGGCCGCGGAGATTCAGGCCGAGATCCTGCGACGCCTCCGGGAAGCCGTCAGATTGCGGCTCATCGCCGATGTGCCCCTGGGAGCCTTTCTGAGCGGCGGCATCGATTCGTCCACCGTGGTGGCCCTCATGGCCCAGGAAAGCGGCCGGCCGGTGAAGACCTTTTCCATCGGATTTGAGGAAGAGGCGTACAATGAACTGCCGCAGGCCCGCCTGCTGGCCCAGCGCTACGGCGCAGAGCATCATGAATTGGTGGTCAAACCGGAAGCCGCGGCCGTGTTACCCCTCCTGGTGCGGCATTACAACGAGCCCTTTGCGGATTCCTCCGCCATTCCTTCCTATTATGTGGCCAAAATGACCCGGGAGTATGTCACGGTGGCCTTATCCGGCGACGGCGGGGATGAGAGCTTCTCGGGCTACGAGAGCTATGCCAAAATCCTGCGTTGGCAGCAGGCTGATTTCCTTCCGGGGCCAATCCGGCGGCGGGCCTGCCGCTGGGCTGAGTCATTTATGGAGGTGCTGCCGTACTCCAACCGTGGGGCGCGCCTCGCCCGGGGATTGCACATGCTGGGGGGCGGGTTGCCCGAGCGCTTCCTGCTGGAAATGACCATATTAAAGCCCCAGGAAAGGCGGATGGCTTACAGCCAGCGCTTTCTGTCCCTGCTGGCCGCAGCAGAGCCGGCCCCTGATCCCCCCGCCGCCCAGCCCTGGGATGAGTCCATGGATACGCTGGACTGGATGATGCGGCATGACCAGCATTTTTATCTGCCCGACTGCCTCAATGTCAAGATGGATATCGCTTCCATGGCCAACAGCCTGGAGGTCAGGTGCCCTTTCCAGGATCATGAATTCGTGGAATTTGCCGCCGGCATTCCCAGCCATCTGAAACGCCACGGCCGGGAGGGCAAACTGATCCTGAAAGAGGCCGTGAAGCCCTTGCTGCCGGAGGAGATTATTCACAAAAAGAAGACCGGCTTCGGCGTTCCGGTGGGACACTGGTTCCGGGGCGAACTGAATGACCTGCTGCGCGGCATGCTCCTGGACCGCACCGCCGCCCGGCGGGGATTGTTCGAGTCCGCTTTTATTGCTAAAATGATAGAAGACCACACCCTGGGCCGCCGGGATTGGACCAGCCGGTTGTGGGCTTTATTGTTTCTGGAGATGTGGTTTAGGGAGTTTATTGATTGACGGTCAATCAGACAGAAAGGATTTCAAATAGCAGTTCTTCCCTAATAAGTCGCTTGTCTGTGGGGGTAACCTGGAATTTAATCGGCGCATTATTTAACCAGGGAAGCGCCTTTGCCATTAACATAATAATTGCCCGCTTGCTGGGAAGAACCCTGTTTGGCGAATATTCCATCATTCTGAGTACGCTGATGACAATTTCTCTCATAGCCCAGGTTTCCACCGGCATAACGGCAACCCGCTATCTAGCGGAGTTCAGAGTGCGCGATCCGGACAGAGCAGGGCGCATTTTGGGCTTGTGCACCATCGTCTCCGCAGCAACGGGGGCGCTGGCGGTTATCATATTATGCAGTTTGGCTCCCTGGTTGTCCGACCATATTCTTAAAGCCCCACACCTATCATTAAGCTTGCAGATTGGCGGAGGTTTTCTCTTCTTTGCGGTAATTAACGGTTATCAAATTGGGGCCTTATCCGGCCTGGAAAATTTCAAGAACCTGGCAAAGGCAGGATTATGTAATAGTTGTTTAATGGTGCCCCTTTGTAGTCTTGGGGCTTGGAACTGGGGGATCAACGGGGCGCTCACCGGGTTAGCAATCAGTGGCATGGTCAACTGGCTTATTCATCAACACTTTTTAAAAGAGGCGAGTCGCGCCCAAGGGATTTTCCCGAGTTACCATGAGTTGGGGAGAGAACGCCGGGCCTTAACGAATTTTGTCCTGCCGGCGGCATTAAGCGGCCTTATATCAATGCCGGCGTTATGGCTGGCGAATGTTTTTTTGGTGCGTTCCCCTAACGGATATAATGAAATGGCAATGTATAGCGCGGCGATGAATATAAGAACACTTATTTTATTATTACCTAGAAATATCAACAATGTGTCTTGTTCTATCCTAAATTATCAGAAAGGGTTAGTCAATGAAAATGAATACCGTCGAACTTATTGGATTAATTTAATTATAACCAGCGTATTAGTTTTAGCTGGTGGGATAGTCGTTTATTTTGCAGGTCAAAGAATATTAGGATTATTCGGTAAAAGTTTTGAAGAGGCATCTCCAGTGCTGCTGATTCTGCTTTTATCAGGTTTTATCGAAATTGTGGCGATTTCGCTTTATCAAGTGATGCAAACCAAGAAAATGATGTGGTTAACCCTGTTTGGGGTGGCGATTCCAAACCATGTTACTCTGGTTATTTTGGCCTATTTGATTGCCCCACATTTAGGGGCCATGGGCCTGGCATGGGCCTACACGGCCGGTTGGGCAATCGCCCTATTAAGCATAAGTGTGGTGGTAAGAAGGACCGGGGTGACATTGTAATGGCTATAGGCGTAGATTTAACTCGGGCAGTGAAAAGGGAAATTGCTGCATGATTAACATATTAGTAAAATTAGGATCATATATTTATTATGCCACTCCGGTGTCGTGGCTCAAGCGGTTCTATACGAAAGTATTTTACCGTCTGGTCAGAGGCAAAATAATCTGCACCAGTATTGAAGGAATAGCTTATGAATTGGACTTGGGTGAGATCATAGATGTGTCCATATATTTGCAGAATTTTGAGCGTGATGTGGCCAGCGCCATAGAAAAATACTGCTGTCCGGGCTGGAAGGTCTTGGATATCGGCGCCAATATTGGGGCGCATACGTTTAGGTTAGCTAAAAAAGTGGGGCCTGAGGGCAGGGTTTTCGCTTTTGAGCCCACCGATTTTGCCTTCGCCAAGCTGACCAGAAACATCTCTCTCAACGATTTTAATAATATTTTCCCATTTAAAATTGCCCTCTCTGATATTAACCTTAAAAATCAGCAGGTCCATTTTAGAGCTAGCTGGCTTACTAATGGAGGGCGGGCTGACGGCTTGAGCGTGGTCGATTTCGAACGCCTGGATGACTGGAGTATAGGAAACCATATTATAAATATTAACTTTATTAAGATAGATGTGGATGGTAATGAGTTTTCAATTCTGCAAGGCGGTATTAAAATAATAGAAAAGTGTAAGCCGGTGCTTCTCATGGAAGTAGTATGGCCGCACTTTGATAATGAAGATCGGAATCCTTTTAAAATACTAAAGGACCTTGGTTACAGTTTTTGGGACACCAGATCGGGAGAGGAATATGTTAGCCTCGAGGCCATGAAAATTCTGCTTCCTGCCAATGATATGGAGATGACGCAAGGATTCAATGTCATCGCGGCCGTGGATTTACCGGGGCTATGAAGAGCAGGATAACTATCAGAGGAGCAATCGTTGAATAAATTTAGTGCAACAATCTATAAATACAATAGAAAACTGAAGCGACATATACAAAAGGCGGCGGCATTATTAGGTTATGAGTTTATCAAAGCTGACGGTAAAATCGTTATCAAGAAGAGGCAATATATTGGAGGTGATTACCTGACAGACATTAGATTTATTTTAAAAAAATGTACCGGCAGGAATGACCTCAAATGTTGCATTGATGGCGGCGCCCATCGGGGCGAAACCTCGTTAGCCCTAGTTGACGCCTTTCCCCAGGCCATTATTTACAGCTTTGAACCGGAGCCGGAAAATTTTAAGGTATTATGTCAAAATACAGAAAGTTATGCCGGTATAAGACCGCTGAATCTGGCCCTGGGGGAGGCCAACCAGTTTGTGACCTTTTATAAGAATTACGATTCCCAAACCGGCTCTTTATTAGCTGGGGCGGATAGTTGCACTAAATATGCGGAAAAAGCTGAACAGATGCAATTATTGGAAAATATCGATGTAGAAATGACCACACTCGATGATTGGGCGGAAACTCATAACATATCATCTATCGACCTGATAAAATTGGATTTACAGGGCTATGAACTGAATGCCTTGATCGGCGCTAAAAATCTGCTCAAAAATAAAAGAGTAACATTTCTATTGATAGAAGTTATTTTTGTCCCGGCTTATAAAAATCAATCTCAATTAGCTGAATTATACGAGTTCGTTACCCAAATGGGATATAGATTGGTGTCATTATATCCGAGTGAATTTAATGCCAGGAGTTTCCATTATAGATGTGGAGGTGACATGTTGCTTGTACTAGAAGATATAAGATAATTAACTGGTACTTTTCTAAAAAAACTAATGCGATTAGGATATAATAATGAAACAAGCTGAAATTCCTTTGCCGGATGTAATGA
>Ga0194113_10004242_pt1 | contig 18832 bp, 17 predicted proteins | sample TA2MahC200mmetaG_FD_146193 | JGI IMG/M metagenome (GOLD analysis project Ga0194113, IMG submission 146193) | Freshwater microbial communities from Lake Tanganyika, Tanzania - TA2015017 Mahale Deep Cast 200m | ecosystem: Environmental > Aquatic > Freshwater > Lake | place: Tanzania: Lake... | reverse complement strand
CGGAAACCAAGGTATATCCCGGACATGGCCCGTCTTCAACTATAGGCCAAGAAAGAAAGTACCTGGCAAGATGAAAGAACTCATAGATACATTTCTTAATTATCTTTCTGTAGAGAGGGGCCTATCCAACAATACCATTATCTCTTACCGTGAAGACTTGGAGAGTTACTTAGATTTTATCGAAAAGAATAGAATCGACTCTCTATCCAAGATATCCAAAGATAATATTACCGGTTTTATGCTGCAGCAGAAAGACGAAGGTATTGCTGCAAACTCCGTAGCCAGGAGATTAGCGGCGATAAGAATGTTTCACAGGTTTTTAGCCAGAGAGAGGATTCTTAAGAGTGACCCGTCTACGCTTGTTGATTCTCCTAAGCTCTGGAAAAAGGTGCCGGACACTTTAACAATAAATGAGATTGAGTCTTTGATTGCCCAGCCTAATCTGCGATATGTTCTAGGTATCAGGGACAGGGCTATCTTAGAGACAATGTATGCTACCGGTATGCGTGTATCTGAAGTTGTAAATTTGAAGAAGGATAATGTAAACTTAGGAGTAGGATTCTTACGTTGTATTGGCAAAGGGAACAAAGAAAGGGTCATCCCCTTAGGCAAAAAGGCAATCGCCGGTATTGAAAGATATTTGAAATTATCCAGGCCCAAGCTACTTAAGAATAAAGAATCGGAGTATCTGTTTATAAGCCGTTTCGGCAAAAAAATCTCCCGACAGTCCTTCTGGAAGATTATTAAGAAATATGCAAAGGCGGCAAGGATCAAGAAGGCCATTAAGCCGCACACATTAAGGCATTCTTTTGCTACGCATTTATTGGAGCATGGTGCAGATTTACGTTCAGTGCAAGAGATGCTGGGCCATTCGGATATTTCAACGACTCAAATATATACTCATGTTAATAAAGACAGGTTAAAAAGCATACATAAACAGTTTCACCCCCGGCCTTAAGGAGGAGAGGTGTTAAGTAGTATACCTAATGAGCTAAAATTTCTTATAAACGACTTAAGAAGACAGGCCATCTTTTGCAATATGAATGTTTATATTGTAGGTGGATTCGTGCGGGACCTTATTCTAGGGGTAAAGAATCTTGACTTAGATATTGTAACTGAAGGTGATGCGATAGCTTTTGCTTTAAAGTTTGCCGATCTGCATAAGGGTATACCGATAGTTCATAAAAGGTTTGGTACAGCCACGGTGAAATTAGAATCCGGATTAAAGGTTGACTTCTCGACTGCAAGGAGAGAGGTCTATCCTAAACCTGCACACTTGCCGGTTGTCTCCGCAGCAACCCTAAGAGATGATTTGTCTCGGCGCGACTTCACAATCAACGCACTAGCCTTAAGTCTTAATAATGGTAAGATTATCGATTATTTTAATGGGTTAGCGGATCTTAAGAGCCATAAGATCCGCGTGTTGCATAATTTAAGCTTTAAAGATGACCCTACGCGGATATTAAGAGGCATCCGTTTTGAACAAAGATTAAGCTTTAGGATTGAGCAATCAACCTTGAGGCTACTTAAAGAGGCAATCGGGGAGGGAATGCTGGAGCAGGTCCATCCACACCGTTTACGCGATGAATTAATCTTAACACTAAAAGAAAGCAATCCTTTAAAGCAAATCAGGCGTATAGATAGTCTTACGGGGTTCGGTTTCCTCCAGAGGGGGCTTAAACTTAACTCTCGTACTTATTCATTCCTGATTTATTTGAGGAATTCTATTAAATGGTTTAACCGTAACTACCCGAAGCGCAGAAGGCTGGATGTATGGTTAATTTACCTTATTGGCCTGCTTGAGCCACTTAGCACTGCCAAGGCAAAGAATTTCTGCATAAGGTTTGGTTTGCGCCGAGGCGAGGTAAAGAGGATTCTGTCCTTTAAGAATTCCAGCCCCGCTTTTATAAAAAAACTAAGTACTTCTAAGATCAGGCCTTCTGATATTTTCACTTTACTTGAGCCTTTAAGCTACGAGACAATTATTTCTTTAAAGGCAAAAAGCAAGAACCGTTTTTTTAACCGGCATATCTGTAATTTCCTTGATATTTATAATGGTATGTGCCTTTTTGTTTCAGGCAGAGATCTTTATTCCTTAGGCTTGCCCCCGGGACCGAAATACAAAGATATTTTTACTAAAGTTTTAACTGCCAAGCTTAATGCAGAAGTGAGGAATAAAGAAGAGGAGCTATTGTTAATCCAGAAATTATTTAAAAAAGGAGCTTAAGTTAGAATGTCTAGACAAGATAAAGTAGCTGAGGCAATTCGTCAAGAGGCAAGCGTGATATTGCACGATAAGTTAAAAGATCCACGCCTGGGATTTGTTACTATTACTAATGTTGAGGTTACCAAGGATTTAAGGTTTGCTAAGATATTCTTTAGCGTATTGGGAAAGGATAAAGATTATAAGAATACTAAAGATGCGCTCGATTCGTCGTTGGGGTTTGTGCGTAAGTTGATCGCCGAAAGACTGAATTTAAGATTTGCCCCGGAGATAGCATTTTACGAAGACAGGTCTACAGAGTATAGCGTGCATATAGAAGAAATCTTAAACGAGATAAGGGATCATGATGAACAAAATAAACCTAAAAAAAATAACCGCGGCAATAAAAAAGTATAACTCGTTTCTTATTACTACTCATACTAACCCTGAAGGTGACGCCTTGGGGTCGCAGCTTTCCTTTTACCGTTTGCTGAGAAAGCTGAACAAGCGTGCCTTTATTGTCAATCAAGACCCGATTCCCCGGGAGTATTCTTTCCTTTGCGCAAGCGCGCATATAAAGCAATATGCCACGGTTAAGAACATAAGCTTTGATTGTATGGTAGTCTTAGACTGTTCAGATTTAAACCGTACAGGCCAAGTCCACACATTAAATACCGATGATAGGCCGGTTATCAATATTGACCACCATATAAGCAACAATCAATTCGGTGATTTTAACTGGGTAGAGCCAGGGCTTTCTTCTGCTTCAGAGATGGTTTATCTTATCTATAAAAATATGGGTGTACCCTTTGATAAGGAATCCGCTTTATTTTTATATGTAGGGATTATGACTGATACGGGGTCTTTCCGTTATTCCAATACTTCTGCTTTTACGCATAAGGCAATTTCAGAGCTAATGCATTTCTCTCTAGACCCTCGCGTTATTTATAAGCGTATTTATGAAAACCTTTCTTTTACAGACTCGAAGTTTTTGATTAAGATACTGAATGGTATGCAGCGGGAAAAAGACGGCGAGGTTATCTGGGTGGAGATACCGGCCAGGCTGTTAAGGGATAGAAAAGTTTTTTTTGACTTGAGCGAACATATACTTAATTTTATACGTTCAATTAAAGATGTAAAGGTGGTTGCGCTTTTTAAGGAGAACTTAGGTGGAAAAAGGGAGATCCGTTTTAATTTAAGGTCTAATTCAAAAGTCGATGTCAATAAGGTTGCTCGGTCTTTTGGGGGCGGTGGCCACAAGGCTGCGGCCGGATGTACGGTAAGAGGTAAGCTTACAGATATTCGTAAGAAAGTTATATCCGCAATACTTAAGAGTCTAAGTTGATAATAATACACGGCCTAAACAAAATCCGCAAATTTCATAATCCTGTAGTTGCCCTAGGTGTTTTTGACGGAGTACACCGCGGCCATAAGGAGATTCTTAAGGCAGCCGTATTAAAAGCGCGCCAAATTAAAGGGACCAGCATGGTTATGACTTTTTGGCCTCATCCGCAAGGCCAACACACCCTTTATTCGCTTGAGCATAGGTTACGTCTTATCGCTGAGTTGGGCATAGACGTAGCGGTGGTAGTTAATTTCAGCCGCCACTTTTCCAGAATAGATCCTTTTGTTTTTGTTAAAGGCATTATCGTTGAGAAAATATCCGCACAATATCTATATGCAGGTAAGGATTTTAGATTTGGTAGGAAGGCTTCCGGTTGCCTTAAATTGTTGAGAGAGTTAGGTAAGCTTAATAACTTTAAGGTTAAGGGCTTTACAACTGTTAAATATAAAAGCAGGCCCATAAGCAGTACCTTGATCCGCAGGATGATTAGGGCTGGTAATTTGAAGGATGCGGCTGATTTATTAGGCCGGCCGGTAAGCATCCTAGGGACAGTAGCAAGGGGGGATACGTTAGGAAGAATACTGGGTTTTCCGACTGCAAACATAAATCCTCATCATGAAGTTATCCCAAGTGATGGTATCTACGCTGTAAAGATAATTTTAGGTAAGAATAGGCTCAAGGGCGCATGTTATATAGGCAGAAGGCCGACTATCAAGGAAAAAGATAGGAAGAGAAACGTCGAAGTCCATATATTAAACTTCAATAGAAATATTTACGGCAGGCTTCTTGAGATACAGTTTGTAAAAAGGATACGCCCCGATAGAAAGTTTTCTTCCACTCTAGCCTTAAAGAAACAGATAAGAGTAGATTGCCTATCTGCGAATAAATTTCTCTCCTAGGTTCTCCAATCACCACTATATATGGTAACTCAAAGATAAAATATACACTACTCATTGTTTTATAATAAGTTAGGTATATTTTTCTCTTGACAAATAATATAATCTTACTTATACTTGACCTACAAGTGGATTAAAGTGGGACATAGTGGGAGCCTGTCTTAAGGCAGGCCAGGAGATTAATATGTTTTATGGCGAATACCTCCATTCTATAGACCGAAAGGGCCGCCTAATATTACCTGCCAGATTTCGTGAAGTAGCCAAAACACATTTTATAGAGAAATTTTTTGTGACCCGGGGTCTAGATGGGTGTTTATTTATGTTGAGTGAAGAAGAGTGGAAGACCCAGGAGAATAAATTTAAAGCGATATCTTTTACTAAGGCAGAGTCTCGTAAATTTAACCGGCTTTATTTCTCCGGGGCTGTTGAGGTTAGCTTTGACGCACAAGGAAGAATTCTGCTGCCACAATATTTGAAAGATTACGCCCAGATTAAAAAGGACGTTATTATTGTCGGGGTAGCTAATAGAATAGAGATCTGGGCCAAGGATAGATGGGGAGAATTTTATACAAATTCCAAACAGTCATTTGAAGAAATTGCTGAGAAATTGATGGATGCTTAGTACTAAATTTCATATTCCCGTAATGTTACGGGAAGTTTTAGATTATCTGGATTTGGAGCCTAAAGATACAATAGTGGATGCCACGTTAGGAACAGCAGGGCATTCCCAAGAAATTCTGAGGCGGATCCTCCCTGGAGGAGGGCTCATTGGTATTGACCGAGATAAGGATTCTCTTGCGGTAGCACAAGAACGCTTAAGCGAATTTGGATCCGCTTGTAAATTTATTCACGGCAATTTCGTAGACTTAGATATTCTTCTTCTGGGAGTAAAGGTTGAAAAGGTTGATGGGATATTATTTGATTTAGGAATTTCTTCTTTTCAATTGCAGGATGTAAACCGTGGTTTTAGTTTTCAAAACGAGGGGCCTTTAGACATGCGCATGGATAAGAGCAGCTACATCTTAGCCTATGATTTGATTAATAATCTTAATGAAGAAGAGCTCTCACATCTACTCTGGAATTTTGGAGAGGAGAGATGGCACAGCCGTATTGCCCGTTTTCTGGTACAGGAAAGGCAGAGGCACCCTATTTCTACCACAAGAGAGCTGGCAGATATTGTTTCCAGATCCATACCTAGCAGATACCATAACCGCCACTATCGTATACACCCGGCTACACGGACATTCCAGGCTGTGCGTATTGCTGTTAATAGAGAGTTGGAGATACTGGATTCTGCAATTAATAAGGCAATTCTAGCATTAAAAAAGAAAGCAAGAATATGTGTTATCTCTTTTCATTCCTTAGAGGACAGAGTGGCAAAGTTTGCTTTTCGTAATGCAGAGGCAGCGGGTTTGGTTAATATACTAACCCCCAAGCCTTTAACTCCTGCGCAATCAGAGATAGAGCATAACCCAGCGAGCCGCTCTTCTAAGTTGAGAGTGGCAGAAAGAGTGTAAACCTATGAGATTGAACAAATTTCTATCAATGATCATCTTCGTTACTTTCTTTTCGGTCCTATATGTTTACCAGCAAAGCGAGATCATCCGTTTAGCCTACGCCGGACAGAAACAGCAGGTTATTTTTAGGGACCTTTTGGATAAAAACAGTGTTTTAAGGTATAATATCGAAAAGAACTCTTCGCTGGTTTCAATTGGCAGCAGCCTTTCTGAAGGTTCGGATTTCCAGATGCCGGATAAATACCAACTGGTTAAACTCGTCCCTACTTCCTCCGGCGTAACATTTACCGAAGCCAGAGAGGGCAGACAGAATTTGATATCACGTATATTTGGTTTGAACCGACAGGCAGAAGCGAAAACTGTCAATCCTTAAATCTTATTAATTAGAAAATTAATGTGTATATAAGTAACTATCGCTCAAGATGCGAAGCGATATTCCTGTTTTTTCTGCTTTTCCTGGTAGCTTGTGCCCTAAGGCTTGTTTATATTCAGATTTTCCGTTCTAATTATCTAGCTACTATTGCCAAAAAACAGCATAACCTTTTTACTGAAATTGAGCCCCTGCGCGGGATAATCTACGACTGTACTTTAAAACCCCAGGCACTTAACCTTCCAGCCGATTCTTTATACGCAGCTCCAAACATGATGAGTAGTGCTGATAAGGAGCGCGCTATATCCGCTTTATCGAAAGTCCTTAACTTAAGCCAGGATTATCTAAGAGAAAGACTATCCCGAAAGAAGGCATTTATCTGGATTAAACGAAAACTTAGCTTGGAAGAGACCGCATCAGTTAAAAAGCTGAAGTTAAAGCACTTAGGGTTCATAAGAGAAAACAAGCGTAGTTATCCCAATGCTTATCTAGCCAGCCAGATCATAGGTTTTGCCGGATTGGATAATGTTGGATTAGAGGGGATTGAGCTTTCTCTTGACCAATATCTCAAGGGATCCTCTGGTTGGGGCATGTTTCTGCGCGATGCCCGGCAATCAAGACTGGATGTTTATGAGAAGATATCCTCGCCAAAAGACGGCATGGATGCTATATTAACTATTGACCAGGTTATTCAGTATATAGCCGAGAGGGAGCTGGATAAAGCATTTAAGACTTATAATGCTAAGGGAGCTACTATTATTGTTATGGATCCTTACACTGGGAAGATATTGGCTATGGCCAGTCGGCCAACCTATGATTTAAACGAATATGGAAACGTAAGCAAGGATCAGAAGCGTAACCGCGCTGTATGCGACCTATTTGAACCAGGCTCTGTATTTAAGATTGTTACTGCCGCTGCAGCCCTTGAGGAGAGAAAAATAAATGAAGAAGATAAAATATTCTGTGAGAACGGGCAATATCGCGTAGCGAACAACATATTGCACGATCATGTCCCTCACGGTTGGCTTACTTTTAGAGAGGTTATTGAAAAGTCTAGCAATATAGGTACTACTAAAGTCGCCCAAGCCATAGGTGCTGAGACGGTCTACAAATACATAAGGTTATTTGGATTCGGTTCGAAATTAGGGATTGACCTGCCAGGTGAGATATCCGGAATGATTAAAGAACCGCGTTTTTGGTCTAAGACATCAATAGGCGCTATACCTATAGGTCATGAGGTAGGCGTTACTGCCCTTCAGTTAGCCAGCGCGATTTCTGTAATTGCAAATGGCGGCAGGTTAATGAAGCCATATGTCATAGAGGAAATCAGGGATAAACAGGGTGTAGTGATAAAGAAATCAACACCGACCTTAATCCGGCAGGTTATTTCTCTAGATACGGCGGCTAGGATATCCAAGATGCTTACTGGCGTAGTAGAGGAAGGTACAGGCAAGATGGCCCAAGTTAAAGGGATAACATCTGCGGGTAAGACTGGCACTGCCCAAAAGATAGATCCTAAAGGAGGCTATTCGCACAATAAGTTTATCGCTTCCTTTATCGGTTATGCCCCGGCAGAAGAGCCAGTGGTGACAATAGTTGTTTCTGTAGATGAGCCTAGGCCCTACTATTTCGGGGGTGTAGTAGCTGCCCCTGTCTTTAGAAATGTAGCAGCAGAGGCGGTAAGGTATTTGAAAACAAAACAGGCGCTCTCTAATTAGATTAAAACAAATGAAGATAGGGCAACTCATTAAATTAATCAGGGATAATCGTTTCAAAGGGATAAGTTGTAACTCAAAGTCAGTGAAAAATGGTTTTGTTTTCCTGGCTATTAAAGGAGCTGATCAAAACGGAGGTAGATTTATTAAAGAGGCTTTGGCAAATGGAGCCAAGGCTTTAGTATGTGATTTACGAACAAGAGTAAATAAACCGCAAGATATACCGTTAGTCAGGGTCAATGATACGCGTTTGGCTACAGTACAGCTAGCCTTAGAATATTACCGTCATCCGTCAGAGAAGCTAAGGGTGATCGGCATAACCGGAACTTGCGGTAAGACTACCGTTACCTATCTTTTAGAGGCTATTTTGAAAGAGGCAGGTTTTAATCCTGCAGTAATCGGGACAGTGAACTACCGTTTTAAGAATAAGGTTATTGCGGCAAAAAATACTACTCCCGGGCCCTTAGAACTACAATGCCTGATGGCAGATATGCTTAAGGTGAAAACTGATTATGTTGCTATGGAGGTCTCTTCTCACGCCTTAGAGCAGGGAAGGGTTTTGGGTACTAAATTCCATTCTGCAATATTTACTAATCTTACCCAGGATCACTTGGATTACCATAAAACTATCAATCATTATTTTATAGCCAAATCCAGGCTCTTTTCCAGCCTCTGCGATAAGGCTTTTGCTGTCTTAAATTATGATGACCAGCATTTCCCTAGGCTTAAAAATTTGACCAGAGCAGAAATCATTACTTATGGATTAAGCCCTGATGCCCAAATCAAAGCGGAAAACATAAAGTATAAGCTAACAGGAAGCAGTTTTTTGCTGTCTTTTTTCTCGAAAAGAATAAGAGTAGAAACTCCTTTGATCGGGAAACATAATGTTTATAATATTCTTGCTGCCTCTGCCTGGGCCTATAAAGAGGGTTTGGGGTTAGATAAAGTAATAGCAGCATTAAGTAAATTCCGCGTTGTGCCGGGCAGGATGGAGCCGATAATATCTAAAAAAAGATTTCTGGTATTTGTAGATTACGCCCATACAGAAGATGCCTTAAAGAATGCGCTTATCTCCATAAAAAATTTAGATCCTAAAAGAATTATCACTCTCTTTGGCTGCGGTGGAGAGCGTGACCGCATGAAGCGACCTAAAATGGGTAGGGTTGCCTCGTCCCTTTCCGACTTTGTGATAATTACAAACGATAATCCCCGTTCTGAAAACCCAAATAGTATCATAAGGGATATAGAGAAAGGCATAAGGAAGGATAACTATGTTATTCTACCGGATAGGAAAAAGGCGATCAAGCAAGCTGTGCTTATGGCCAAAGAAGGCGATATTATTCTTATTGCAGGCAAAGGCCATGAAGAATATCAAATTCTAAGAAGTGGTACTATAAACTTTGACGACCGCAAGGAAGTAAGATTATGTTTAAAATAGAAGAGCTGGTGAAGGTCACCCAGGGAAAGTTAATTCTTAAAAAAGGGCCCAGTGTTTTAAGTGGAGTCTCTATTGATTCCAGAAAAATTAAAAGAGGAGAGGTTTTTATCGCTATCAAGGGTGACAATTTTGACGGACATAATTTCATACCGGCGGCGTTAAAAAATGGGGCAGGTTGCATAATCGCCCAGAGAAAGCCTGAAGGCTTTAGTGGAGTAAGCTTTATTCAGGTGCAAGATACGATCAAGGCCCTGGGTGAAATTGCCCACTTCAACCGTAGCAGATTCAATGCCGTGGTAATCGCTATTACTGGGTCTAATGGAAAGACTACTACAAAAGATATGGCGGCTTGGGTTTTGTCCCGTAAATTTAAGGTCTTGAGCAGCGAAGGGACTAAGAATAACCATATTGGGCTTCCGCTTACACTGCTTAAGTTAAATAAAACTCATGAAATAGCAGTATTGGAATTGGGGACTAATCATTTCGGCGAAATCAATTATCTATCAGGCATAGCTGCTCCTAATATAGGGGTAATAACTAATATCGGCCCCTCACATCTAAAATACCTGAAAGACCTTAAGGGGGTTTTTAGGGAGAAAAGCGATTTAATCAGAAACTTAAGCAAACCGAAGATTGCCATATTGAATGCGGATGATAAGTATTTAAATAAAGAGTTGGCTAAACACGATGGTCGCCTCTTTAAAGTAGGAATCGGAATAAATAATAAGAGTGATTTTACCGCTTCAGCTATCCGTTATTTACCAGATAAGTATAAATTTAGCGTAAACCATAGATTAGGGTTTGCTTTAAACTCTCTAGGGTATTATAATATCTATAATGGTTTGGTAGCAGTAGCGCTGGCAAGGATTTTTGGCATGACGTATCCGGAAATATCTTCAGCTCTCTTTGCTTTTAAGCCTCCTTATGGTAGATTAAATCTCATTAGCAAGAAAGGGATCAGGTTTATTGATGATACCTATAATTCTAATCCTCTTTCTTTAAGGCAGGCCTTAGATTCACTTGATAAAATCAAGGTACAGGGAAGAAAGATCGCAGTAATAGGGGATATGCTGGAGCTGGGCCGGGAGAGTTTGAAGCTGCACGAAAAGGCGGTAAAGCAAATAACGCGATCCTGCGATAAGCTTATAGCCGTAGGAAGTATTAGTAGTTTAAGTTTAAAGAGTATAGAAAAAAGGGATAAAATAATCTCTTGCCGCAATGCCCGGGCAGCACGCGAAGTATTATTTAATAATATAAAGGCTAACCGTAATGATATTATCTTGGTAAAGGGATCGCGTAAGATGAAGATGGAGGAGGTCTTTAACTTTTAATGCTCTATAACCTGCTTTATCCTTTTAGTAACCAAATATCCACATTAAATTTATTTCGTTATATTACTTTCCGCGCAGCAATGGCGGCTTTGACTAGTTTCATAATAAGCCTTCTTTTGGGGCCTTTTGTGATAAGAAAGCTAAAAGGTCTTAAGGTTCAAGAGAAGGTTAATAAAGGGGATAGTCTTGCTCTTGACAATTTGCATCACGGTAAGAGAGATACCCCTACTATGGGAGGCATTCTAATCCTAGCTGCGGTGATCTCCTCGACATTACTATGGGCGGATATCACCAACAAGTTTATTTGGGTTGTCCTTTTTAGCACTATCTGGCTGGGGATAACCGGTTTTATTGATGATTACTTAAAACAGTCTAGGCAAAGGGCTAAAGGGTTAAACCCTAAAGCTAAATTTGCCAGTCAGGTAACTTTGGGTTTAATCCTAGGCGGAGTTTTTATGTTAGGTTTTAAGGATAGCCTAAGGTTAGACCTGCCTTTTTTAAAAAACATCTCCCTTGATCTGGACGGCCTTTATATAATCTTTGTTATCCTGGTAATAGCAGGGACTTCTAACGCGGTTAACCTTACTGATGGGTTAGATGGTCTGGCAATAGGAATTGTAGTTATGGTGGCGTTGGCTTTCAGCGTATTATGCTATGTATCAGGAAATATACGCTTAAGCGAGTATCTGCTTATACCTTATATAAAGGGGAGCGGAGAGCTAACAATATTCTGCGCAAGCATATTAGGGGCTGGGTTAGGTTTCCTGTGGTTTAATTGCTATCCTGCTTCTATCTTTATGGGAGATGTAGGCTCCCTGGCCTTGGGCGGTGCATTAGGTACAGTAGCGCTTCTTATCCGCAAGGAGTTTCTCTTAATACTAGTGGGGGGTATTTTTGTAGTTGAAGCTTTATCCGTTATTCTGCAAGTCGGCTCTTTTCGTCTTACTAAGAAAAGGATCTTTAAGATTGCTCCTTTGCACCATCATTTCCAGTTTCTTAACTGGCCGGAGAATAAGGTTATAGTAAGGTTCTGGATTATTGCTGCGCTTCTAGCGATTATGACTATAGTCACCTTAAAGATCCGCTAGCCTTTCATGAAAAATACCGAGTATTTTAGGAATAAGAATATCCTGATTATAGGTCTACAGCGTAGCGGCTTATCAGCGGCGAACCTTCTTTGTAGGCTTTCAGCTAAAGTCAGTATTACCGACAATCAGGACAATTCGATTATCCGTCATAATATGGGGTGCTTAAAGAGTGATAATGTCAAAGTAGAAGTAGGCATACACTCTAGGGATTTTTCAAAGGAAGCAGAACTTGTAATTATTTCTCCGGGGGTACCTAATGATTCTCTGCCTGTTGTTTGGGCGAAAGAACGAGGGGTGCCGGTTATAAGTGAGATTGAATTAGGTTGGATGCTGTCTCCTGCTGAAATAATTGCTATAACCGGTACTTGCGGAAAAACTACGGTTACTACCTTAGTGGGCAGAATGATTGAGTCTTGGGGGAAAAGGTCTTTTACCTGTGGTAATATTGGCAACCCTTTTACCCTAGAAGTAGAGAAGATGCGGGAAGGCGATTTTGTTGCTCTTGAGGTAAGCTCTTTTCAGCTTGAAAACATATATAAATTTAAGCCCAAGATTGCGGTTATATTGAACCTAAGCCCTAACCACTTGGACCGTTATAATGATATGCAGGAATATATTGCAGCAAAAGAGCGCATATTCCTGAACCAGGATGTTAACGATTATCTCTTGTTGAATTACGATGATGAATTGGTCCGTAATTTAAGCAAAAAAGCTAAATCTAAAGTAGACTATTTTAAGAAAGGTGGGTCACTTAATCCTAATCAGGAAGCAGTTTTAGCTATATCCAAAATTCTTAATATAGAAGAGAGGATAGTCTTTGATCTCTTTAAAAATTTTAAAGGCGTTGAACACCGGATGGAAGAGGTTCTAGAGATAAATGGGGTAAAGTTCATTAATGATTCTAAGTCTACCACGACTGAAGCAACGGTTTGGGCTTTGAATAACATACCTTCACCGGTTATCCTTATATCAGGAGGTAGGGAGAAGGGGAATGATTATTCAAATGTAATCGCGGCAGCAGGTAATAAGGTTAAATCGTTAGTATTAATTGGAGAGGCAAAGGATCGGATTCGCCAGGCTTTTAAAGGGCAGGTTAAAATCTTTGAAGCCCAAGACCTAAAAGAAGCAGTTAACGAGGCTTTTGCCTTTGCTTCTGCGGGAGATACAGTCTTATTTTCACCTATGTGCAAGAGCTTTGATATGTTTTCAAATTATGAGGAGAGGGGAAGGCTCTTTAAGGAGCAGGTATCTAGGTTGGCAGGAATTAAGAATTAAAATATGGTTAGAAATATCAGGATTAATATTTTTACTGTCTCAGTAATTCTTATGTGCCTGGGGATTGTAATGATTTACAGCTCTTCAAGTATATATGCATTGGAGCATTATAATGACGGGCTCTTCTTCTTAAAAAGGCATTTAAGTTTCATGCTTGTAGGGGCGTTTCTTACCTTAATTTTTATGATAATTGATTACCGTAAATTAAGGGCTATGGCGCACCCGCTACTGTTTGTATCCATAATCTTATTAATTTTGGTTTTGATCCCCGGAATAGGCAGGGAAGTTTCAGGGGCGCGCAGGTGGTTTAGGTTCAAACTCCTAAGCTTCCAACCCTCTGAGCTGGCGAACCTGGCAGTAATTATATATATTGCAGATTTCATTACGCGTAAGGGAGGTTTGATCAAGACGTTCTTAAAAGGGTTTCTGCCTGCGATCTCAATTTTAGGGCTCGTTACTATATTAATATTAATTCAACCTGATTTAGGTACCATAATAGCCTTAGGTTTTGTAGTTTTATTTATGCTTTTCATCGCAGGAGTCCGCCCGGTCTATATATTATCTTTAATCTTATCGAGCGTACCATTTTTGTATATTCTTATATTTAACGTTCCTTACCGCAGGGCAAGAATTATTTCTTTTCTGAATCCTTGGGCAGATCCCGTGGGAAGTGGTTTTCAGATAATCCAGTCGCAGATTGCCTTGGGTTCAGGAGGTATATTCGGTGTCGGGTTGGGCCATTCCAAGCAGAAATTATTCTATTTGCCTGCTGCCCATACCGATTTTATTTTTTCCATAATCGGAGAGGAATTAGGATTATTGGGGACACTTGGGGTGATCATATTATTTATCATCTTTATTCAGCAGGGAGTAAAGATAATCAAGAATGCCCCGGATAAATTTGGCTATTTCTTAAGCCTTGGTTTAGTATTAATGGTAACCTTGAGGGCGATAATAAACATTGGCGTATCCTGCGGGATACTGCCAACGAAAGGCCTGCCGTTGCCTTTTATAAGTTATGGAGGTTCATCATTTATTTTCGATATGGTCAGCGTAGGCATACTCATTAATATTGCCCGTACTGGAGACTACCCTTAAAAAATGAAGATCCTGGCAGTTGCTGGGGCAAGCGGTGGACATATCTATCCGGCCTTAGCCTTCTTAGAGAAGATTAAAATTAAGAATGAGGCAGCAGTATTGCTTTTGGCTCTTCCTTTAAGGAGCATAAGGCTGAATCCCGGTAGCCTTAAGGTAGAGTATTTTTCCTCCACGCTACTTTCTTTAACTTTAAGCCTTAAGAGCTTTAAAGGTTTTTTTACTTTCTTAAAAGGATCCTGGGAATGCCTGATTATATTTTTAAGGTTTAGGCCTGATCTTGTTATCGGGTTCGGTAGCCTTGATTCCATCCCTTTGATTATTGCGGCTTGGTTTTTTAGAGTTAAAACGATTATCCATGAACAAAATTTACTGCCTGGGAAGGCGAACAGATTTCTTGCAAGGTTTGTAGATAAGGTAGCCGTTTCTTTTCCAGAATCGAGTCGCTATTTAAGCATAGCAAAGGAAAAGATAGTCTTAACTGGAAATCCTATAAGGCCTGCCTTAAAACTCATAGATAAGAAAGAAGCCCGGGTTATCTTGGGTTTGGATCTAGATAAATTCACTCTTTTGGTTATGGGTGGTAGTCAAGGCAGCAGGAGCATTAACTCAGTTTTTATTGAAGCATTATCCAGGCTTAGGGATAGAGAAATCTTACAGGTGGTTCATCTTAGCGGTAGGGGTGATTGCAGTATGGTTAAGGACGGGTATGCTGGAATAGCTTTTAAGGCGGTAAAGGTGCTTAGTTTTTCAGAGGAGATGGGAATTATTTACAGTGCTTCTGATTTAGCAATTACGCGTGCAGGGGCTACGACCGTTGCAGAGTTAGTTTATTTTAGGCTGCCTGCGGCAGTTATTCCATACCCATTTGCTTATAGCCACCAGTCTTTAAATGCGGATATCTTGCAAAGGTCAGGCTCCGGGCTGGTTATTCAAGAGAATGCTTTTAACCAGGAAAGTCTAGCTAAGGCCTTAGATGATTTGGTCTACAATTCCGAAAAGATTGCGCTGATGCGTAAGGGATTTGAGAAGATTCCTTTCTACGATAGCGCTTCGTTACTTTCGGATTTGGCACTTAATTTAAAATAACATGAGAAAACTTTTGGTTTTTCCGCTAATCTTCCTATTGCCTATAAACGTAAATGCCCAGGGTAAATTTAAGGAGGCTAAGTCTACGCACTTTATAATTCTATATCAGAATGCCCCTGAAGGGTTTGTTGATAAAACCCTGAAGAGGGCAGAATATTATTACGAAAAGATAACAGAGGATTTAGGTTTCAGGCGTTTTGATTTCTGGCTTTGGGATGATCGTTGTAAGATATATATATATGATGATGCTAAGATTTATCAAGATGCCTCTCTTCAGCCTGAATGGTCCGGAGGAGCTACGCTGCCAAAGTATAAAATAATCCAAACCTTTGTTTCCTCCGAAGCTTTTTTGGATACGATCCTGCCGCATGAGATGGGGCACATCATTTTCAGGGAATTCGTAGGGTTTAATAATCGCTCTATACCCTTATGGCTGGAGGAGGGAGTAGCCTCATATCAGGAGAAAGCACGGTATGTTAATGCCGATCAAATTATTCGCAAGTCTATTATTGACGGAGATTTTATGAATTTAAGAAAGCTCTCTTCATTATCCAGCACCTTAAACCTTAATCCTAAACTTGTAAATATATTTTACGCCCAATCCTATAGCGTAGTAAATTTTCTTATCAAGAATTTCGGTAGGGATAAGTTTGTTTTATTTTGCCAATACTTAAGAGATTATAAGAATCTTGAGACTTCGCTTAGGTTAACCTATTCTTTATCAGGCTTGGATGATTTAGAGAAGGCCTGGCTTTCGTATATCAAAAAATGAAAAACTATCATCTTATAGGTATCGGTGGCATCGGGATGAGCGGTATTGCCATTTTACTCTTACGCCTTGGCCACAGCGTCTCAGGGTCGGATTTAAAGGAGAATAAGAGTATTAGTGACTTAAAGAGCTTAGGGGTTAAGATCTATATAGGGCATGCTAAGGAGAATATAAATGGCGCAGATATAGTAGTCTACTCTTCAGCAATCGGTAATGATAATTGCGAAATCCAGGAGGCAAAAAAGAAGGGAATTATTTTACAGAGGAGGGCCAAGGCTTTGGCAGACCTTATGGCCAAGAAGACAGTTATTACAGTTGCCGGTAGCCATGGAAAGACGACTACTACTTCTTTGGCTTCTTGTCTTTTAATAGAAGCAGGGCTATCTCCTACTGTGGCTATAGGAGGGATATTAAAGAATATAGATACTAATGCCTGTATAGGCGAGGGGGACTTTTTCGTTGCTGAGGCGGATGAATCTGATGGCTCCTTTCTGGATTATAAGCCAAATTTCTCAATTATTACTAATATAGACCGCGAACACCTGGATTACTATAAAAGTTTTAGAAATCAGCTTGATGCTTTTAAGAAATTTATCATGTTAACCGACCAGAAGGGGTGTTTATTTTGTTGTAGTGACGACAAAAACCTTAGCATTCTTATAAAAGGTTATAGAAATGAGCTAGTCACTTTTGGTCTAAATACTGAGGCAGATATTTACCCTGAAAATATAGTATTCAATGGTCTTTTTAGTGAATTCGATTGTTTCTTTAAGGGTAAATTTGTCGCAAGGTTCAGCCTTAGGTTAGGAGGGCAGCATAACGTATCTAATGCCTTATCAGTGATTGCCTTAGGATTGAAGCTAAAAATCGGAATCAAATGTATCCAGAATGCGTTATCGGGTTATAAGGGGGCGCGGCGCAGGCTAGAAGTCAAATTTGAAGACAGAAACTTTATGGTTATTGATGATTATGCGCACCATCCTTCAGAGATTAAAGCGACTTTAATGACTTGCGTTAACTTAAAGCCTAAAAGAAAGCTTGTAATCTTTCAGCCCCACCGTTTTACGCGCACAAAACTGCTTTTTGATGAATTTACCCGGAGTTTTGATAATGCAGATTATCTATTTGTTACCGAGATATATCCGGCGGGAGAAGAACCTATTGCCGGTATTAATGGCTCTATATTAAGCCAAAGGCTAAAAGAACATTATAAAAATAAGCAGATTTATTTTTGTCCTAAAGAAGAAGTAGTACGTAAGGTTGTTAATATCTGTAGGCCGGGAGATCTAATAATGACGCTCGGTGCAGGAGATATCTCAAAAATAAGCGATGAACTGGCGGAAAACATTAGGAATAAAACGTAATCAACCGTTGAAAAATAAAACCAGCTTCAGGATTGGTGGAAGGGCTGCATTCTTTAGCTCTCCTAGTAGCCTTTCTCAATTAAGAGGCATTGTTATCTGGGCTGCAAAGAAAAAAATACCGATTCTTATGATTGGTGCAGGAACTAATCTGCTTATAAGTGATAAGGGCATAAAAGGACTAGTAATAAGATTAAGCGCTCCTTGTTTTAAGGAGGTCCACCAAAGGCTAAGCTTGATTGAAGCGGGAAGCGGGATTACCCTCTCTTCTTTAATACGGCTTGCAGGCAAAATGTCTTTATCCGGCTTGGAGTTCTTATCCGGTGTTCCCGGAACGCTCGGCGGTGCATTGGCTATGAACGCAGGATGCTGGGGGAAGGAGATTTCTAACCTAGTAGAAGAAATTGAGGTGATGGATTACAAAGGAGAAGTAAGAAGGATCAGCAGGGAAGATGTGGGATTCAAATATCGAGAATCAGGGCTGGGGAATTATATTATATTAAAAGCGAGATTGAAACTTAAGAAGGGTAAGTTGGAAACTATTAATAAGCGGATTAAAGATTTTATCCTAAAAAAACGCAAAAGTCAGGACATGCGTTTTTATAACGCGGGTTGTATTTTCAAGAATACCAAATTAGCCCCTGCCGGAAAGCTGATTGATATGTGTGGTTTAAAGGGGTTAAGTTTAGGTGATGCGTTTATCTCTGATAAGCACGCTAATTTTATATTGAACAGAGGTGATGCCAAGTCATCGGATGTCTTAAAGCTAATAAGGTTAATGCGTAGGAGTGTTAAGAAAAAGTTTGGCCTCATTTTAAGTCCGGAGATAAAGATAGCTGGGGAAAAGTATGTTTAGTTCTAAAAGATATAAGGCATGGGATAAGCTCGGCAAGGTAGGCGTTTTAATGGGAGGACCTTCAAGCGAGAAGGAAATATCCCTTAAGTCGGGTAAGGCTGTTGTAAGGGCCTTGCATGAATCAGGGGTAAATGCGGTTGAAATTATTGTCAAGAGTGAGAATATTAAAGAGAATATATCTTTACTTAAATCTAAGCATATAGATTGTGCCTTTATTGCCTTACACGGCAGGTTTGGTGAAGACGGGAATATACAAAGGATCCTTAGCAGGCAAAAGATACCTTATACAGGGTCAGGGGTCAGAGCAAGTAAGTTGGCTATGGATAAAGTTGCCTCAAGGAATATTTTTAAAAGGTACGGGTTATTTGTGCCGAGTTTTAAGGTGATAAATCATTACAGCAAAAGAACAAGTCTACCAGAGTGGATAAAATTCCCTTTAGTTATTAAGCCTGCGTTAACCGGTTCAAGCATTGGTATATCTATA
>Ga0194113_10004240_pt1 | contig 18835 bp, 9 predicted proteins | sample TA2MahC200mmetaG_FD_146193 | JGI IMG/M metagenome (GOLD analysis project Ga0194113, IMG submission 146193) | Freshwater microbial communities from Lake Tanganyika, Tanzania - TA2015017 Mahale Deep Cast 200m | ecosystem: Environmental > Aquatic > Freshwater > Lake | place: Tanzania: Lake... | reverse complement strand
ACAGCCAAGAATCCATCGTTGTCCTGGAACAACAAGTCGGATTGACCGTCTCCATTGAAATCGCCCTTCACGGCAGGAGGCTGCGTGACCTTCAGCGTAAAGCTGGTGCTTGCGGTAATCCCACCGTCGTCTGTGACCGTAAGGGTAATGGTCGCGGATCCTACGGCGTTTGATGCAGGAGTCACCACGACTGTTCTGTTTGCTCCGCTTCCACCCAGCGCGATCCCAGAGACAGCAACGATGTTCACATCACTAGTGGTTGCTGCGACCGCGAGTGATGCCGGCTCAGTTTCCTTGTCTCCGACCGTAAAGGAGATGGAGGAGGTCGGTCTGTTGCGTTCGGTCGTCTGCCCCAAGATTGCGGAGATCGTCGGTGCTTCGTTGGCCTTCACCGTCAAGGTGAAGGACGTGCTTGCGGACTTCGCAGGCCCAGGGCCATTGTCGGTGACGGTGATGGTAATCGTCGTGCTGCCTTCCTGTCCTGTTGCTGGTTGGATGAACACTGTCCGGTTTGCGCCACTTCCACCCAGGAAGATGTTTCCATCCGGAACAAGAGTCTTGAGGGAGGACGACGCAGTAACCACGAGGGAGCCGACTGCCGTCTGGTCGTCTCCAACCGTGAAGGCCATAACTGGCGTTGTTTTGTCGCGGTTAGTTGTTTGGTTCTGGATTGAAGTGATTGTGGGTGCGTCGTTCACCGGTGGCGGCGTGGCGACAGTAAAGTCAATTGATGCGGTCTGCCCTTCGTTGTCTGTCACGGTCAGGGTAATGACCGCGTCACCCTCCTGGTTCGCAGCCGCAGTGACTGTGACCGTCCGGCTCCCCGCGCTGCCTCCGATTACGACATTGGCATTCGGAACGAACACCTGATTGGATGAGCGCCCACTCACCTGCAGGAAGCCAGGGAAGGTTTCTTTGTCGCTGACCGTGAATGGAATGGGACCCGTGCTGCTACCCTTCGCGATCGTTTGATTCAGAATTGACGAGATCTTGGGCTTCTCGCCGCGCACTGTCACGCTGAACGTCCGCTTAGTCGCATTGTCATCCCCGTCCTTGACGGTGACCTCGATATCTGCGGTTCCCGGCGTGTCGCCAGCCTTGACAATCATCTGTCTGGTACTTGGGGACGCAGACGAGACCGAAGCGATTTGAATATTCGCCTGAGCGATAATGGCGGTATTCTGTGATTTAGCCGTCACGACCAGTGCCGCTGCAGGGGTCTGCGCGTCACCGACCGTGAACGAAATAATTTCCGAGAAGTCGCCCACATTAAGCGTTTGATTTGGGATGGTCGAAATCGTTGGAGCCACTCCCGCAGTCACGTTGACGGTGAAATCACTTTGTCCGCTCAACGCAGGTTGCCCGGCTTTTCCAGCGTCGGTAACCTTAATAGTGATCTTCGTGGTGCCAAATTTCTCTGCCGCAGGTTGAACTAGAACGCCGCGCGCTCCATCGGATCCAGTAAGTATGAAGCTCGATGAAACATTCGGAACGAGTTCGGGGTTGTCCGAGGTAAACTCCAACTTGAGGTCCCTCGGGAGAGTTTCCGCATCGTTGAGCGTGAATGCGACGAGCCTGGTCAGTGTGCTCTGAGTCGTATTAACGACTTTATCCGCTTCTGCGATGACAACGGTGGGGGCGTGATTCCTCGGATCAATTTGGACTTCAAATGACACACTGGCAGCACCATCGCCAGTATCAGTCACTGTAACCGTGATCACGGAGGTGCCAAATTGTGCGCTCTTCGGCTTGAATTTTAAGACATAGCCATTGCCGGCGGTCGGTTGCTGAGTAACATCAATCAGCGTGTTGACCCCGGCAGCTTTGCCTTTGTCATTGGCAGAGGCGACGATTCCATTCGGATCTTTGAGCGCCTGATTTTGAGTTGTTACATTATCTGCGCCCGCCGTGCGCTCATTATCCGGACCGACAGTCACATTTTTGAGCGTGACCGACTGTTCGCCGGAATCCTCGTTAATGCTGACGTTAGCCGGTTTATCAATCGTAGGGGGATCATTAACCGGAGTCAGGTTGACATGGAGAGTCGTCTCGCGAGACAGGCCGCCCGGGTCGGTGACAGTAAGTTTGATGTCAGCGCCAGCCGTGTCAAATTTGTCCTTCGTTGGCACCACAACGACGGTTCGGGTTGCGCCGGTGCCGTTAATCGTCACACTGCTGAAGAGTGCTTTCTTGGCGTCACCCCCCTGCACTTCAGCTTTCGTACTGAGCTGTTCAGGATTGTTTGGAGCATCCGCATCCGCGACGGTGATGGTAATATCCTTGTCCCCATCCTTCACCTGAGTCACGTCTTCATTCACCGTTACCGTTGTCTTGGACAATGAGATGGTCGGAGTATCGGCCACCGGTGCGACTGTCAGCGCATAGGTCGCGCTCCGGGACAACTTCTCATCGTCGGTGTAGGTGACAGTTATGGTCACAGGACCCGTTACGGACAAGTTCTGGCTGTTGGCATTGGCGACTGGAACGACAACCATTTTGCCGGTGGTGGTGCTGCTCGCGCCAGTTGGAATCCCGCTAAACAACACATTGGCGGCGGGCACAAGGTCCGCATTGCTACTCGTCCAGGATAGTTTTGCCGGATCAAGATTCTTGTTGTCCTCCAGACTAATCGTTGCAACTGCGACCGTATCTTCGTCGATCGTGTCGCTCGACTTAGCGAATGATATCGTCGGCGGCGCGATATCGGAAACAGTCAGGGTGAACGTAACGGCAGCCGATGTCTTAACGTTACTGCCGCTCGGCTCACCTTTGTCGGTCGCGGTTAGCGTGATGTCACGCTTCCCCAACTGCCCATTCTTGGGAATTATCGTCAGTTTTGTGTTGGCTGCGTAAAGCTCGATTGCATCGATGAGATTGGCATTGTAACCAGCGCCTTCGCCGCCCTGGGTCACGTTTATCGTGAGAAGTGCCGCGGGAGTTGTTTCGACGTCTTTGGCGACAAATGTCACAGAGATGCCGGTGTTCTTCGGAGTTTCCTGAGGTGCGATCGCGTCAATCGTCGGTGTGTCGTTTACCGCGTTCACCGCAATCTTGAATTTCTTGACCGTGGTCGCAGCAGGCGCGCCGTCATCTGTCAAAGTGAGTGTAATGGTTGCTGTTCCGTTTTTGTCCTTCGCCGTTGTGTATTTCAACGTGGCGTTGCCGCTCGTCTTAATCTTTGCAGGATCGATGGTCGGATTCGCGATCAGGCCGGTGTTGTCGGAGGTAGCCGTAATGGTCACCGACTGTTCACTTTCGTTTGAAGGTCCGACCCCTATGCCTTCGAGCGTGATCGTGCGTTCCTTCGGAGTCCCATCAGAATTGAGCGAGTCGTCCTCATCTACGGTCACGAGTGTGGGCGGGCTGTCGTTGTTGATCGTACCCGCATCAGTTGTCACGATCTTGTTAATGGTCGGCGCGTCGTTGACGGGACTGACATTCACGATGAATTTTTGTGAGGCCGTAGCCGGATTAGTTCCGTCGTTTTGTGCGCCTTTGTCCGTGACACTGACCGTAAGCTCAGCTTTGCCAAACTTATTCGCCTTCGGTTGGACTTTGATTGTTCGGTTGGCACCCGACCCGCCGAAGGTCACATCGGTTGTAGCGACCAGCTCGATGTTTGACGAAGCCACGGCGATAGCCAGCTCGCCAGGCGGCGTCTCAACATCGCCTATGGTAAAGGCGATGTCCGCAGTGGATGCATCTTCATTGATTGTTTGCTCTGCGATCGCGCTGATCGTAGGCGCATCATTGACCGCGTTAATCGTCACGGTAAATTCGCCGGTATTATCGGTTTTGTTATTACTGGGATCTTTTACTTCGACCTTAACCGTGGCCGTGCCGTGTTTATTGGCCGCTGGAACGATAGTCAGGGTCCGATCGTTTGACGTGCCGGAGGTGCTCACCGAGGCGAGAAGAGTCTCGCCAGCGATGATTGTCGCTGTAGTCGTCAAGTTTGTTACAGCATTAGCTGAGTTCGACTTTACGATGAATGGAACCGTTTTGGTCGTATCCTCATCGGTGGATTGATTCTTAAGGGGTTCGATGGTTGGGTCGCCCGCTTCAGTGGTAAACTTGACTTTGAACTGGGACGTAGCGTCCTTTGCTCCACCCCCTTCACCTGTTGAATTGCCGTCATCCACTTTGATGGTAATCAAGGCTACACCGTTGGCCGTCGCTGAAAACGGGCGGACAGTCACCTGGCGGGTTGAGCCGGAGGAAGAGACTTGGATATTCGAATTGGGCACGAGGGTCTTGTTGTCTGAATCTACGCTGATAATCAAGTTGTTTGCTGGTGTTTCCACATCACCAATCGTGATTTCCAGCGGCCCAACCGTCTGACCCTTATTTGCAGATTGACCGCGGATTTCGGTAACGGTTGGGGTGTCGTTGGCCGAATCCACGTTCACTTTGAAGGTCGTTGTGGCAGTACGTTGTTCCGGGTCGGACGCAACGACGGTAATCGTCGATGGGCCACCGCGCGTCACGTTGTTCTGATTAGCTTCGGCTGTTCCCTTCAACGTGAAGGTGCTGCCGCTGAGGGTCTTGGTTATGCTGGAATCCTTAATTAACGATTGATCCGAAGACGTCACTTGAAGCGCGAGCAATTTGTCTGTGGCAGTCTCCAAATCTTTTACGTCGAAAGTGGCAATGACCACATCTTTCGCGTCTTCGGCGATCGACTTGTCCGCAATGCCAGCCGCGCCGCCATCACCGGTTGTCCTCGTGATGGTTGGGAACGTCTGCCCGACCCCGCAGCACTGTTTTGAAGTGATCTCCAATTCAAGGGTCCAACTTCCAATCGTACCGGTGGCACCCGAAGCAGTGTCAACGACGAAGAGTTGCCAATCGCCGTTTGGATCTACGGAATCTCCTTCGAACGTGGACAGGGTTGTCGCAGACGGTGAACCTTGATCACTCACCGCCCCGGAACCGTAATCGGTCGGCCTGAAAGTTCCTGAAGAAATCTTCGTGGAGGGAGGGAGGGCTGAGCCGCTGTCTGCAAAGGTCAACGTCGTGCCCGAATCCAAGGGAGAGCCGACGCCCACGTTTCGCATGAGCACGACAGATTTGGCACCCTTTTTCAACATCACAGTCACGTCACTACTGTAACCATGATTGATGCTATTTAACTTGACGGTTACCTTGGAAATCCTGGCAGCAGTCAGAGAACCTGAAACCGGTTGGGCGAGCCCCGATAAGTTGATTGAGGACGGGAAGGGACCAGCCTTGGCGTTGTCATTAATTGTAACTGCCCCGCCGTCTTTCGCCGTAACGGGCTTGAGAACCTGACCGACCGCGAGCTGGAATTTCGATGCGTCGTCCAAACCGGTAGCACCGCCGCCAACGGTGAAATCAGGCATAAGGGTCGATCCACAGGCACCATCAGTTCGAAACATGAAATCAAGCGTGACATTAGATTCTTTGGGAATGGTCACCTTCTGCCCGCTTGTGAGGGAGAATTCAACGCCGCCAACTCGATTCTTGAGGGTGATCGTCACGTCCTTCATATCTGAAGTCGTAGCATTCCTGAACACAAACGCGACGGTGTTTGTCTCGCCTGGATCAATCGCGCCACTGGGGCAACTCTCCTTGGTCGTATTGAGGGTCGCCGAGATCGCCTTAACGTTTGCCGCCTTCGCTGGCAAGGCGAAGCCTAGAGTACACACAACAACTAACAAAGCCCATAGCCCGGTAGCGCCATGGCGTTTCCCTAAAAGGTTGATCAAGTGCCTATTCATGGTGTTTTGGGGGTAACTGTTCTTTCGCATATCTGTCGGAGCTTGGACAAGTTTTTTGTGCATTGGCGGTAGAAATAGGGTTTTTTCAATTTTCATGCAAGAAAAAAGTTCTGAAAAAAAAAGTTATTCACATCTTATTCACCGCTGACAGCCTCTCGGTCGTCCATTTCTAATTGTCTCAAACTGGGCACGAATCGACGTTTTCAGACGCGTTGAGCGATTCACGAAATCTCTGGCGGACCCACTTTGAAATGCCTCACGCAAATTGAGTCCGGCTCATCTTATGCTTTCGCGAAGTTTATCCCGCAAGATCAATCCCACACTGTTGACGAAAACAAAAGCAAATTGCAGACCGGGCTGCGGAAAAAAACCGAAGCGAGCCTCACAATGCCTTCCTGTCCTAATTATCGGCCGCCATTCCTGGCTTTCAGAATGGGCTTTGTCAAGGAATAGTTTTTCACAAACCACCTTCGAGGCGCGAGACGGCGGGTGACAGGCAACCATGGAATGGAAATCGCATGAGGATGACGCGGGATGCGTGGAACTCACGCGGCTCAGCACGGTCTGCGCAGCAACAATAGGAAGCGAACGCTCCACGGCCCGCGCGGAGAGTTCAAGTTTCGAGTTCAAAGTTCAAAGTTGGGTCAGTAGCCGAGCCGTAAAAGGACTTGCTGAAGCGGCAAAGACTGACTCGGCTGCAAGCGTTCCGATTGTTTGTAGCCCGCGAGATCAAGATTTTTTAACTCACGCAAAGCTTGGGTGAACAGGTCAAAATGCGAAGGAAGGATTCCCTTTGTTCGAATGAACGCCAATGACTGATAATTCGCGTTCATTTGCGGTTGAACGAATATCACCTCACCGCCCAGCCGAAGCGCTCGGTAAATGGCCAATAGACGAACCAGCATTTGCCGATGACATTCTCCTGCGGCAGATCGCCCCAGTCGCGAGAATCGCGGCTGTTGAGCGTGTTGTCACCCATCGCGAGGTACTGGCGTGAGCCAACGACCCGCTCCACAGTTTCATCGTGGAAACGCGGAGCCAACAAGGGGTACCCATTGCGCCAGCGGTTCGCCACGACCTGGTTCACGTGCCCGAAGCACTGATTCTCCACCCAATTGGTCGGAGAAAACGTATAGACGTTTTCGAAGCCGGGCGTAGCGGCGTCCAGGCGCCGCTCATTGATCACGAGATGCTGGTCGTTGCCGATGCGGACGCGTTCTCCCGGTAACGCGACAAGCCGCTTGATGTAAAGTTGATCCTGGTCCAGGTCGGCAATGCCGCGTGTTTTGAAGACGATAATTTCACCGCGCGTCGGGCGGCGAAAATTGTAAGTGAATCGGTCCACGAGCAGATGGTCTCCCGCGACAACTTTGAGCCGCGCGATGGTTTCGCCCGCATGCACGGAGCGGCCTTCATGCAGTCCGTACCGCGTGAGCAATTGCTCGGGTGGGAGCCAGACTCGGTCCGCCACGTCGCCAATCTTGAAGCTCTGCTGCTTTACAAACGGCAGAACCAACTTCGGCTGGGGCACCTCTCGGATCACGCCGTCTGTCTTGGCGATGATTTCGCAATAGGATTCGCCGCGAAACCAGTAACGCGCGAAACGAGCCAGCCGTCCGGGAATCCTGAAATCCGGACGGCTTCGCAAATCCTCATGGGTGATGCCGTACAGCGTCGGCTGCATCGAGCCGGTCGGAATCTTTGTGAGTTGAAGAAAAAAAGTGGTGAAGGCGAGTATGACGGTCGCGGCCACGAGCAACTCCTTTACGTTTTCGCGCGCGCTCGCGCACGGGTACGGCTTTAACTTCTCGTTGGCAATTTCGGTCACCCGAGCCATCCCGGCCTCCAGTTTGGCTTTGCCCTGGCGCGATCGAATCGTGGATCTGAGTTCTTCCGCCGCATGCAGCAGAGAGGTCACGGTGTCCGCGGCAAGGATATCCCGCTGCTCGTTGACAAGTCGGAGCACCTGTTGCCGGAGCTCCGTGGCTCGGCGAACGGCGCGTGAAAGAAACCACTGAATGCACATGGTCAAGCTTTTTACCGGAAACCCCACCCAAAACGCCGGCTCACAGGCCAGAAAACAAACGCGCATTTGCCCACGACTTTCTCCTGTGGGATCGGATCGAAGTATCGTCCATCCGAGCTGTTCAATGTGTTATCGCCCATGAACAGGTAGTGATCTGGCGGGATCGGAAATTCGCTGGCGGCATTCGGGAAATTGGGTGCCAGGCCGGCTTTGCCGCACCGAGCCGCAGTGGCATCGTTCAAATGGCCGCTGTATTGGTTTTCCTGCGGCGGCCCGTGAAAGCCATAGAGATTCTCGAAGCCCGGGGCCGTCGCCTCGACGCGTTTGCCATCGATGTAAAGATGCCGATCATCTCCGATGCGAGTTTTTTCGCCGCCAAGTCCGACGAGGCGCTTGATGTAATGCGTGTCCGGCGTGAGCTTGGGCAAACCCTGTGAAGAAAAAATCACGATCTCCCCGCGCCGCGGCCGCCGGAAATGGTAGGTGAATCGGTCCACGAACAGCCGATCTCCGCTCATGACCTTCAGTTTGATCAGTTCCTCGCCTTTGCGGACAGGACGCTGCGAATGAAGTCCTGACTTCTCATCCAGTTTCTCCGGCGCGAACCAGATCGTGTGCGGCGGTCCATTCTGGAAGATCATTCTCTGCGTATGGACAAAACCAGCCACTTTTCGCGGCGGTTCAAATCCGAGGAAAACATCGTCTCGCTCGGCGACCACGTGGCAGTACTTGGCGCCCAGAACGCTCCGCTGGAAAATTCTCGCGAGCATTCCCGGAACTTCGACGTCCGGCGTCTGCCGCAGATCTTCGTAGGTGATGCCGTAGAGAGTCGGTTGCATGGAGCCGGTTGGGATCGCCATGGGTTGCAGAAAAAAAGTGCGAATCCCCAACGCCACGACCAGCGCGACCAGCATCACATCGACGTTTTCGCGGATGCTGGCCGCAGGATAAGGCCTCAGCCATTTGTTGGCCGTAGCTTCCAAATTCGCGGCTCGGTCCAGAACCGCGGCCGTGTCCGCGCCGTTCGACAAAGCCAGCCGCACTTCGGAGAGAGCCCGCCCAATGGAATCCAGCCCTTGCGGAAGAAGCAAATCGCGTTGCGCGCTGGCAATTTTCCGGACGCGCTGGCACAGGTAGCTCGCCTCGCGAACCGTTCTTGAAAACAACCAACGAGAGAGCAGCTTACTCATCGCATCAATCCGTATTCCGAATGGCGCTTCATAAAATCACAACGCGCTCATGCTTTCAGCACCTCAATGAACGCTTCCTGCGGAATCTGCACCGAGCCGAAGGCTTTCATTTTCTTTTTCCCTTCCTTCTGTTTCTCCAGCAATTTTCGTTTCCGCGTGATGTCGCCGCCATAGCACTTTGCCGTCACGTCCTTTCGCAGCGCGCCGACCGTCTCGCGCGCGATGATCTTTCCGCCAATGGCCGCTTGAATGGCGACGGCGAATTGCTGCCGGGGAATAACCTCCTTCAGCTTCGCCGCCAGCGCGCGCCCTCTGAATTCGGCTTTGTCGCGGTGCACGATGCACGAGAACGCATCCACGGCCTCGCTGTTCACGAGCATGTCCAGCTTGACCATTTCGGACTCGGCATAGCCCGCGTACTCGTAATCCATCGACCCGTAGCCGCGCGTGATGCTCTTGATGCGGTCATGGAAGTCGATCAAGATTTCGTTCAACGGCAACAGGCTCGTCAACATCACGCGCCGCGTATCGAGAGTTTCGGTGTGATCGACCACGCCGCGCTTCTCCGCGATCAAGCCCATCATGTCGCCAATGTATTCGTTCGGGCAAATCACGAAAGATTTGACCATGGGTTCCTCGATTTTTCCGATATAGTTCGGCTCCGGCAGATAGGCGGGATTGTCGATTTCCTTCAATTCTCCGCTCGTCATCGTCACGCGATAGATCACGCTGGGATAGGTCGCGATGATGTCCATGCCGTATTCCCGGCGGAGGCGCTCCTGAACGATTTCCAAATGCAGCAATCCCAAAAACCCGCAACGGAACCCGAAACCCAGCGCCACCGAACTCTCCGGTTGATAGACGAACGCGGAATCGTTGAGCTGCAGTTTCTCCATGTTGGCTTTAAGATGTTCGTAATCGGCGGTGTTGATCGGGTAAATGCCGCTGAACACCATGGGGTGAATTTCCTGAAATCCGGGCAGCGGCGCAGCAGGATGGCGCGCGTCAGTGATCGTGTCCCCCATCTTCACGTCCTTCGGACTCTTGATATTGGCCGTCAGGTATCCTGTCTCGCCCACCTCCAGTTTTTCCCGCACGTACGGCTTGGGATTGAAACTCCCGACCTCTTTCACTTCGACCGTTTTTCCGGAGTGCAGCAGCTTCACCTGGATCCCCGGTTTCAATTCTCCGTTGAACACCCGCACGTGCGTCACCACGCCTTTGTAAGTGTCGAAATAGGAATCGAAGGACAGAGCTTGCAGCGATTTGGCGCCGGTGGGTTTCGGCGGAGGCACGCGCGCAACGATCGCTTCCAGCAGTTCGTCGATTCCGATCCCCTCCTTCGCGCTGACCGAAATGGCGGTCTCGCCGGGAATGGCCAGGATGTCCTCAAGCTGGGTCTTCGTCAGTTCAACATTCGCGTGGGGCAAATCGATTTTGTTGATCACCGGGATGATCGTCAGGTTTTGCTTCATCGCCAGGTGGACGTTCGCCACGGTTTGCGCCTCCACGCCTTGAGCGGCATCGATCACCAGCAGCGCCCCTTCGCAAGCGCTCAGGCTCCGCGAAACTTCGTAGGAAAAATCGACGTGGCCGGGGGTGTCGATGAGATTCAATTCATAGGTCTGCCCGTCTCCCGCGCGGTACAGCATGGTCACCGGATGCGCCTTGATCGTGATCCCGCGCTCGCGCTCCAGATCCATGGAGTCCAGCAACTGATCCTGCATCTCGCGATCCGTGATCGTTCCGGTCCGGTGCAACAAGCGGTCCGACAGCGTGGTCTTTCCGTGGTCAATGTGCGCAATGATGCTGAAATTTCGAATGTGTTTTGCGTCCATTGACTTTAACCAATTTCTTTGCTTTTACGTAATCTGAAACCCATTTCTTTTCAACCGTTGACCACGGGATTCGTTTCGTTCGCCCGGCATCGCGCCTTCGACGTAACGCAGAGTTGCAGGCTGTCGTATCGCCGATTTGCAGTCGGGTATGTGTCCACCGTAGCGCAGATTTTCAATCTGCTGTATCGCGGAATTGCATTCCGCAAGCGGCCGACCAGATCGAGCGCCCTGGAACTTGCCGAGCGCCGCCGAGTGCAAATCGGCGATACGGCAGAGTGCAACTCTGCGCTACCCCCAACTCAGCGGTCCGCGTCTCCGAGCCCGAAGGTTGGACAAGATAATCGCGCTCGGCGCGAAGAAAAGGGAATTCACTTCAAAACTTGGCCCCCCTGGTCGATCCTGAAACGGACCTTCGACTTCATGTGCACACTTATCGAACTGTGCACAGAAAGACAGCTCCCACACGCGCTCGAAACGATGGCCTTTCTCAAACTTGCTTCGTCATCTCCACCCCCAGCCGAAGTAGCTTCCGGACAGCGGCATCGGATTGACCCTCGGCGTAAATGCGCAGAATCGGTTCCGTGCCCGATCCGCGCAACATGAGCCAGGTTCCGTCCTGGGCGATGAATTTCACCCCGTCGTAGGACTTCACGCCTGCCAGCGGCGAACCCAGGAGCCTGGCGGGCGGATGCTCCCGGCAATGGCTCATCAACTCCGGTCGCTTCTCCAGCGGGAAATGGGTGTCGATTCTCCCGTAGTGGTGCGGTCCGAAATCCTTCTCCAGCCGCGCCAGCAGCTTCGAAAGCGGCGCTCCTTCTGCCGCGAGCAACTCCAGCAACATCAGGCCGGCCAGGATGCCGTCCCGTTCGGGAATGTGTCCCGGAAAGCCGATTCCGCCGCTCTCCTCGAATCCGAGAAGCACGTCGCCCTTCAGCATTTCCGAGCAGATGTATTTGAAGCCGACCCCGGTCTCCACCAACGGCAGACCGTAGGCCGCGCACATCTTGTCCACCATGGAGGTGGTGGTGAGGGCCTTGATGACGCGTCCTTTCTCCTGGCGGTGGTGGATCAGGTGACGCAGCATCAGGCAAATGATTTTGTGCGTCGTCAACGGATTCCCTCTCCCATCCATTCCGCCAACGCGATCCGCGTCGCCGTCCGTCACGAGACAGATGTCGTGCGGGTGCTTTTTCAAGTAGGCCGAACTGCGTCCGTAATTTTTGTCGATGGGCTCCGGATTGATGCCGCCGAAAAAGGGGTCGTGTTGTGCGTTCAACGTCGTGACCCGGCACGTCGTCCCGGCCAGCAATTCCTCGAAACACCCCGCTCCGACGCCGAATAATGCGTCGTGGGCAAAACGAATTCTCGACCGGGCAATGAGCGCAAAATTAACCTTCTGCTTCACGGCTCGGAAATGGGCCGGGCACAAATCTTTCACGTGAATCTGCTTGCGCGCCCGGCCGGCGCTCAAGCTCACCGATTTCACCGCCTGCTGATCCAGGAGCGCCTCGACCCCCGCGCAAAGGGCGGCATCCGCCGAGCCTCCGAAGTGCGCTTTGATCTTCACGCCATTGAACCGCGGCGGATTGTGGCTCGCGGTGATCATGACCCCGCCAGCCGCCCGCTGCGCTTTTACGGCAAACGAAACGGCCGGGGTCGGCGTGGGCCGGTCCGTGAGCGTGACTTGAAATGCATTTCCCGCCAGCACCTCGGCCATGCGCGCCGCGAATTGATCGGACAAGAATCGCCGGTCGTAACCCACAACCACCTTCTTTTGCGTGTCCGGTACGGGATTTGTGTTCCAGTAATCGGCCAGCGCCTGGGCGACACGGTCCACGTTGTGAAAAGTGAAATCCTCCGCAATGACCGCGCGCCAGCCGTCCGTGCCGAATTTGATGGGTGTCATCCTCTTCAGTGGTCAGTTGTCAGTGGCCAGTTGCCAGTGGGGTGAGCGTGGCGGTGGGGCGACGCTCCTGCGGAGCCATCGTCTTGCTTCGCAGGGAATTGGTCCCCAATAAACACCGGCTGGAAGGGGGATGTGTCGCGCATAGAAATCGCCTGCTCGGATGCATTGAAATCACGGCCTGGCAGGCGCTTCGCCCCACTGACCACTGGCAACTGACAACTGCTCAATCGCGAACGCGCTGCTCCTGGACAATAGCCCTCATCTTCCGCACCGCCGCCTTCATGTTGCGGTGAGCGAAAAGGCCGGTGCCGCTGACGAACGTGTCGGCGCCGGACCGCGCGCATTCGGCGGCGGTTTTGAAATTGATTCCGCCATCGACCTCCAGGCGGTATTTCAGCTTTTTCTCGCGACGCCAGGCGTCCGCTTGTTGAATCTTCGGCACCGTCTCCTCGATGAACGATTGCCCGCCGAAGCCCGGATTGACCGTCATCACCAGCAACAGATCGATTTGTTTCAGGAACGGCTCCGCGGCGGCGATGGGAGTGGGCGGATTGACCGCCAACCCGACTTGCTTGCCCAACGACTTGATTTTCCAGAGCAAAGGCAGAACCCGGTCGTCCAGTTCGACGTGCACGGTGATCAAGTCGGCGCCCGCTTTGGCAAAGGGGTCCAGCAAAATTTCGGGTCTCGAACACATCAAGTGCACGTCAAAAAACAGGCGCGAAAGCGGCCGGAGGTTTTGCACGACGCCCGGGCCAAACGAGATGTTCGGCACGAAATGGCCGTCCATGATGTCCAGATGCAACCATTCCGCGCCCGACTTTTCCGCGCGTCTGGCTTCGTCTCCGAACCGACCGAAGTTCGCCGCCAACAAGGAGGGCGCAATAATCATGGCGCGAGGCTAAGGATTTGAAGACCAGAGTCAACTTCGGGCCAACTTCACGGAGGAACGAGGGGAACAATCCGGCTGGCCTAGACTTGGGAGATCATGCGCCAATGTCCTGCGCGTTATCTGCCCATTCCCTGAGTTGAAGGGCGCCTCCACGCCGTGCCATTTCGTGTCCCTTGTTCGCGGTTGCGGCTCCAGGACTGCGCAAAGTCGGCGTTACGCCGCCGCCGGCGCCGGTGAGCCGAGGCCGGGCAAATGTGGCGGGGCGGGACGCGGCACTTCAGGCAGTGGCGTGGCGGCCAGCGCGCCGGAGGGCGGGTCGGTCTTCGGAGTTGGCGCAGGCGGAGTCAGCTTGCCCGTCTTCACGATCTCTTCCACCTGGCTTCCGTCCAGCGTCTCGTATTCGAGCAAGGATTGGGCAATCAACTCCAACTTCTTCCGGTGGATGTCAATGATGTCTTCGGCGATGCGATAGCATTCGTCGATGATGCGCTTGACCTCGGCGTCGATCTCTTCCGCGATGCGTTCGCTGTAATCCTTGCTTCGAATCATCTCGCGGCCGAGGAAGACGTATTCGTTGTTGTCGCCGTACTGGACCATGCCGAGTTTCTCGCTCATGCCGAAATGGCAAACCATCGCCCGGGCCATTTGCGTCGCTTGCTGAATGTCGCCGGCGGCGCCAGTCGAGATGTCCCCGGACACGATTTCCTCGGCAATGCGTCCGGCCATCGTCACCGAAATCATGGCGAGCATTTCCTTGCGGCGGCGGTTCAAAATATCCTGCTTGGGAAGCGACATCGTTGAGCCGAGCGCTTGTCCGCGGGGGATGATGGTCACCTTGTGCAGGGGATGCGTGTGCTCGAGCACGACGTTCACGAGCGCATGGCCCCCCTCGTGCCAGGCGGTGAACTTCTTTTCCTCGTCCGTCATGGCCAGACTGCGGCGCTCACGGCCCCAACGCACTTTGTCGCGCGCTTCTTCCAACTCCGCCATTCCGACGGCTTTTTTGCTCGTGCGCGCCGCCAGAAGCGCCGCTTCGTTGAGCAAGTTGGCCAACTCGGCTCCAGAATAGCCAGGCGTGCCGCGCGCAATGACAGCGAGGTTCACGGTCGGGTCCAGCTTAACGTTCTTCGCGTGAACCTTGAGAATCGCTTCCCGGCCACGCACATCAGGCAGATTCACGGTGATTTGCCGATCAAAGCGTCCGGGCCGGAGCAACGCGGGATCGAGCACGTCGGGCCGATTCGTCGCCGCGATGATGATAATGCCTTCCTGCGTGTCGAACCCATCCATCTCCACCAGCAACGCATTCAAAGTTTGCTCGCGCTCGTCGTTTCCGCCGCCCAAACCGTGGCCACGGCTCCGCCCAACCGCGTCAATTTCGTCGATGAAGATCAGGCAAGGCGTGTTCTTGCGCGCTTGCTCGAACATATCGCGCACGCGGCTGGCGCCGACGCCGACGAACATTTCCACAAAGTCCGAGCCGCTGATGCTGAAGAACGCGGCGTCCGCTTCCCCGGCGATGGCCTTGGCCAGGAGCGTTTTGCCCGTGCCGGGCGCACCGATCATCAAGATGCCTTTGGGAATGCGCCCGCCCAGTTTTTGAAATTTCTTGGGGTCTTTGAGAAACTCAACGAGTTCGGAGACCTCTTCTTTCGCTTCCTCGACGCCCGCGACGTCCTTGAACGTCGTCCGGTTTTTCTCTTTGCTCAGGAGCCGCGCCTTGCTCTTGCCGAAGCTGAGCGCGCCTTTGCCGGCCATTTTGATCTGGCGGATGAAGAAAAAGTAAATCAAGAACGCCACGAAAAGAATCGGGAGAATCGTGACAAACAAATTCAACAAAAGCGCGCTGGCTTCGTAAGTCTCGAATTTGCCGGAATTCAGCAGCGCCTTCTCCAGATCATCGTCCAGGCGCGTTTTGATCCGGAAATTGGCAAACTCTCCTTCGATCTTTTTCCCCTCCAAGTCAGTCTTGTAGGCCTTGCCTTCAATCTCGCTCAGAAGCGACGCCTGCGGGCTGTAATGAATCGCGCCGGAGACAATCAGATCGTTTGTGAGCAGAGCAATCAGTTGAGAACGCTTGATCACCTGGACATTCGCTTTCTTGCTGTTCTGAAGCAGCATCAGCAAAGGGATCGCGCCCAGGATCAAAATCCAGAGCAGCCAATTGCGGGGCGGCACTCGGATCTCGCCGTTCTTTTCTTTTTTTCCGTTGCCGGAGTGTTTGTTTTCGTCAGCCATTTGCTTTTCCCAATCCGGGCCAAGCTATCATGGTGGCATAGGCGACGCAACCGCTGTTTGGGCCCGGATTTGGGCCGTGAATCAGTCCGCTACACAAAGGATAACAACCACGGATGACACGGATCACACAGATCAACAACCGCCTCCTAGCCGCGTAATCCGTGAGATCCGCGGTTATTTTGGCTCCGGCTTCGCTGGCCACGTAATCCATGGTTTCCCGACAACGTGCATAGGGATCACGCTCGCGCCCGTTGCCACGCCCATCGCAGGCAAGACGTCGTATGCCGCGTGACCTTGAAGCGCTCGGAAATCCTGAAATCCTCGATCCAAAAGATTTCCCTTCTTGGTGTAGTCGCCAGCACCAAGCGGTGGCGGCGCGACCGGGGAATTTTCGCGTTGGTCAGCAAATCCTGCACTTTCACGGACGCAGGCAGGCCGATCGGCTGAAATCGGTCTCCAGGCCGCCAGTGTCGCAGGATGATTGGCGATCCCACCTTCCGTGCGTCGAACTGCTCGGCTTGCCCTCTCAGCTTCTGGCGCCAATCTGTTCCGTGTTTCCAAGGCTCGATCTGCCACGCAACCTTCAGACCATCGAAATCCGCATGCCCACGCTTCTCGGCCACATTCAGCCAGATCGTGTTCGAGTCGAAATGAAACTGGGTCGGACGCCGAAATTGGAGCCGGCCCTGTCCGTCCCTCCAAATCGCCAGGATCGAATTCACAGAGATAATCTCCCCCACGGAACCTCGCAGCCGTTCGATCAACTCAAATTCCGGCGCGACGCCCAGGCGAGCCAATTCCAAATGCATGATCCGGCGCTGGACCGCGACCGGAAGCAGTTCAAATCCACCGGCAACAGCGTCTCCTCGTCGGAGATCACCCATGAACCGAAGCCCTGGAGGACCGCAGTCTTCAGGCTGCTTCCGCGCGCGCTCCGCTGGTGAGCGTTGAAGCGGCCTAAAGGCCACGGTCCGAAGAGACCGTTCATGGGAAAGTTCCGCCAAAGCGACCGGTCCATTCTCGGCCAACCATGCCAGCGCGGATCGAGTGACGAAATCCGACTCCTCACGAATGATCTCCATGACACGCGGGACGATTTTAGCCAGCGCCGGCTGGTACTTCACCCGAAGCAAGGGGAGCAGTTCGTGGCGAATGCGATTCCGCTGGTGTTCCAGAGCCGCATTCGTCGCATCTTCTCGGTGCGCGATGTCTTGCTCTTGGGCGAAGGCGCGCAATTCCTCTTTGCGAACATTGAGAAACGGCCGCACGAGGTGAATCCTCGGGTCGCTCGGCGAGGGGCTGATCCAGTCCATGCCCGCGAGGCCTTCACCGCCTGCGCCGCGCAGCAGACGAAGGAAAAACAACTCCACTTGATCGTCCGCGTGATGGGCCAGGGCAACCGTCCGGATGCCGAAACGCGAACAAGTCCGCGCGAAAAAATCGTGCCGCAACTTGCGCGCCGCCATTTCCACGGAGAGTTTGTGCCGCCGCGCAAACCTTTTCACATCCGCGCCCGAACTGGCGAACGCCAACCCAAGCGCCTTCGCCGATTTCCTCACGAACGCTTCGTCCGCGTCGCTCGCCCGGCCGCGCAGGCGATGATTGAAGTGCGCCACCACCAAACGCCACGCGTGCTCCGGCGCCAGCCGGTTCAGCACGTAGAGCAGCGCCATCGAGTCAATTCCTCCCGAGACGGCCACCAGGATGGACTGGCGCGGCTCAAAGAGCTTCAAGCGCCGGACGGTTTCATTGATCGCGATCGGCAGGTCACTCACCGACCCAGCTTAAGGTGGCCAAAAGACAGCGGCAAGCATGGTGGAGCGCAGGGAGGAGCGCGGACAGCCTGCCCGCGAGAGGCTTCTCTCCAGATCTTCAGAAGCGCGCGGGCACGGCTGCCCGCGCTCCTTTCGCCGATTCTGGAATCAGCCGTGACGCCGTCGCGCTGCCGGGAATTCGCTTGCCATCTCTCTGCTTCGCTGGCCTGATCGCCGGAGTTTGAACGCATCCTAATCCTCAACTTTCCAACCCTAATGATCAAAAAAACACTGTTCGTGTTCGTCGTTGCCGCGCTGACCCTTTCGGCCGGCCCTGCAATCGCTGCGGAGAAAACCAATCCCAAAGCCGACCTCCAGGCGCTGGTCGTGAAGGTCAAGGAGAAGCTTAAGCAGGAGAAGAATACGGAGCAGGACTTGGCCGACGAACTCAAGGAATTCGACGCGCTGTTGGAGAAGCACAAAGCTGACAAAACTGACGAGGTCGCTGAAATCCTCTTCATGAAAGCCGTCCTGTATCTGGAGATCATGGAGAATTTCGAGAAAGCTCTGGATCATGTCAAACGGCTCAAAACCGACTTCCCCGACACGAAACGGGCCAAGGGCGCCGACGACATGATCACCTTGATCCAGAAGCAGGATAGCGCGCACAGGATGCAGAAATCTCTTGTCGTAGGCGCCAAGTTCCCAGACTTCGAAGAAAAGGATATCGCCGGCAAGCTGTTGTCCATTGCCAACTACAAAGGCAAAGTTGTGCTGGTCGATTTCTGGGCGACATGGTGCGGCCCGTGCATCGGCGAATTGCCCAATGTGCTCAAGACCTACGAGAAACATCACGGCAAGGGATTTGAAATCATCGGCATCAGCCTGGACAAGGACGAGGCGGCTTTGACGGGCTTCATTAAGAAGCGAAACATGGGCTGGCAACAATTCTTCGACGGAAAAGGCTGGGAGAACAAACTCGCCGAGAAATACGGCATCCTCAGCATCCCCGCCACGTTCCTGCTCGACGGCGAAGGCAAAATCGTCGCCAAAGATTTAAGAGGCGAAGCGCTGGAAGCGGAGGTCGCCAAACTCGTGGCGAAGCCCTAAGGGGTCCGTTTCGTAAATACGCTCACGTTCGTTGCGCCCAATTTGGCCTGGGGCAAGGCGCGACGAGCGAGCATCCCCCGCCAGTGGGGCTGTGACCGAGGAGCAACGCAGCCCCAGGCAAAATTCGGCGCAACCCGAAG
>Ga0194113_10004222_pt1 | contig 18899 bp, 20 predicted proteins | sample TA2MahC200mmetaG_FD_146193 | JGI IMG/M metagenome (GOLD analysis project Ga0194113, IMG submission 146193) | Freshwater microbial communities from Lake Tanganyika, Tanzania - TA2015017 Mahale Deep Cast 200m | ecosystem: Environmental > Aquatic > Freshwater > Lake | place: Tanzania: Lake... | reverse complement strand
CACAGGATTTCCAATGCCCTTCTCAAGAGGTATTTCGAGAACAAGGGACAGGTGCGTACCAGCGCCCAGATCAAGCGCATCATAGTGGAGAACGGGGCCGCCAGGGGCGTCGAACTGGAAGACGGCACCCAGTATCTGGCCGATAAGGCCGTCATCAGCACCATCGATATCCATCAGACCTTCCTCAAGTATGTGGGAGAGAAGAACCTGGACAAGGACCTCTTGGAGATGGTCAAGATCTGGCAGTGGGAAAAGTGGAGCCTGTTTGATGTGCATCTGGCTATGGCTCAGCCTCCCAACTTCAAGGCAGCCGAGTCCGACCCGCAGATCAACAAAGCCTTTATCTACCTCCTGGGTTATGAGAGCTCAGGCGACCTGATAAAGCACTGGGAGGCCATGCGCACCGGCCAAATGCCCGCCAGCCCAGGTTTCAATGCCTGCTTTCCCAGCATCCATGATCCCTACCAGGCGCCTCCGGGCAGGTGCTCCGGCCTGATCTCCCAGATGGCCCCCTATGACCTGAAAGACGGAGGCCATGAGAAATGGCTCAATCTCAAGTTTAAGGAGGCTTGGGCCGAAAACCGCATTGCCTTGCTGGCACAGTACGCTCCCAATGTGACCAAGGAAAACGTCTTGTGGACTTATTTGACTACACCGGCCGATATCCAAAACAAGTTTGCCAACATGGTAAGGGGAGGCTACAAGCAGGGGCAATACCATCCCCTCCAGATGGGATTCCTCAGGCCTAATCAGGAATGCTCCCAGCATAAGACGCCAGTAAAGAACCTCTATCTGGGAGGGTCGAGTGTTTATCCTGGCGGCTGTGTCATCTGGGGGCCAGGCTATAACTGTGCCAACGTTGTGGCAGAGGACTTCGGCATAAAGAAATGGTGGGCAGAGCCCAACATGATGGCTGAGGCCCGTGACAAGGGCTACATATAACAGGCGTAAGGGGGTAAGCGTAAGATGTTGTTTAGATCAACAGGACTGGGGAAGACTGAGTTGGTGGCGAAAGTGGCCGATCTTAAGCGTCAGGGTGATTATCTGATCCTGCACGTGGATACCATCGAGCCGGTTCGATGGAGGATTCGGGCAGGCCTAAGCCTGAGCGATGCGGCGACAGTGCTAAAGTGCCTTTTCAAGTTCTCCATTCTAAGTTTCGTGCTCCTGCCAACCCACTGGTTCAAGAAGGCAGAGCACCCCGGTGACTTCTAGATAGGGGGAGTCTAGTGGCGGTGGACGGCTCAATTCAAGGTGCGGTGTTGCGTTATTGTTGTGGTACTGCATTGGCGGCAGGCTTCGTCGGCATGGACGTGCACTTCACAATCGCTGGAAATAGTATCGGTATAAGCGCCCTCGGTGGCCTAGTTTCGTTGATCAGCAGCTAGAGCAATGAGGACATGTTAGCAACGCGCTAAGGCAAGTGGCGCTCCCCTGTTTGAATACGATATGAAAATAGACCACGTGATTGCCAGGCTCTGCATCATCTTGGAAAGCCATTCGACTTTCCTCAGCCGCAGCATCACTTCGCTGATCGGCACTTCGGACTAAGAGGGCAAACCATAGGCTACATTATTCAAATCTCAGACTTCACTGCTCTATTAGATTGGTTGGGTGAAATAGCTCTTCCCGCGCATACGCAGTATTAAAGGCATAGGCCAATGTGGCGATACTACGCATTTAGGTTCGCAGGACTTACCCTGGCCCATTTGCCCATGAAGGTCGGCTATTTGATTGCATTCTTGGTTGCAGATACAGTGTACACTTTGTCGCCGGGGATGAGGGCTGCCATTCTAGACAACATGCGCCATGTCCTCGGATCAGAAGCCAGTGACGTGCAGCTGAAGCAAGCTACACACGGCGTCTTGAGGAATGCAGCCCGAAACTACTTCGACCTGATCAAGATACCCCACATGAAGTCCAGTGAGATTGAGAGCCTCATAACTCTCCACGGCTGGCATAATCTTGAACACGCTTTGGATAAGGGCAAGGGAGTTATTCTGGTCACGGCACATCTTGGTAGCTTCGAGTTGGCCTCACAGCTACTGGCAGTGCGCTCCATAAAGACAACGGTTCTGGTTGAATCTCTAGAGCCACCAGCTTTGCTTAATCATGTCACGGCTTTGAGAAGCAGCAAGGGACTGACTTGTGTTGCCGCCCAATCAGGTGCATTAGAAATAGTGATACAGTCGCTGCGTCGCGGCGAAGTGGTGTTGTTCGCCTGCGACCGCGACATTGCCAAGGACGGCTTCAAGTCAGATTTCTTTGATGAAGAGACCTCCCTGCCTGCTGAGGCAGTGCGGATTGCAATGCGCACCGGAGCTGCTGTTCTTCCTGCCTTCAGCCTGCGCCGAAATCATGGTAAGCATGATATATACTGTGAGCCTGCTATGGATATTGCCCTTGGCCGTAATGGAGCTGTGGCAAGAAACATACAGCAGGTCATTCGTGTGATGGAGAAGTACATCAGGGCTTGCCCTGAGCAGTGGGTAGTCCTTGGGCGGGCCTGGCCGGATAAACAAGAGCCATCATCGCTCTCCGAAACATTAGAAACACCACGGGGCACCAAGAAAGTTGCAGACTCTATCCACCAGCAAAGAACACCACTTCGGCAATGAAGGCGCGCATTTTCGTTGTATGTCACACATCAACAAGTCCCGTAAGTAGAGATTGGGCAGCTGGCTACTTCCCTTCCGGGGAGGGTATGTAGGCGGAGGTCCAGATCTCTACCTGACTGATAGAGTGCTTTCTCATTAGAGATTCTCTAATACTATCGCGGGCCTCTTCGCCCTCGATGATCTCTATCTCTGATACAGGGTGCGCCGTCCCACCACCGCGCACATGTTTCCTGACCAGGAAGCCAGGGACTTGGATATAACCCCAGCTACCTGTGCCACCGCAACAAGAGGTCTCGATACAGGCATGGCCCAATATGTAGAGTACCTCTCGCCCTTTGTATGGCAAGATATGTTCCTCGAATGGCGTGTAGTAGCCTGCCCGAGCCGGCACCTCTTGACCCAAATCAGGATGGACGAATTCTATGATCGCTCCTTTTGCACTCATTATTCCCCCTGTAAAGTGAACATCAACGTTTCCCTAGTCACTCCCCTTACAAGTATATCAAAGTCCATCAGCAGAGAAGACCCCTCTGGGGGAAAATATTCACGAAGGTGCCCACGCCAACTGAAACTCCATGATCCGGGATCGATTATCTTTTTACTCTTCTGGCGTAGGGGCTTGTCATACTATTGCTCTTGGCCTCAGTTTCCTTGTGGGCCACTGCTTTATGCCGCGGCCAGCAGACAACATGCACCAGGGCTGCACACTTGGCACACCAGTAGACTCTCGCTCTTGCCTCTTTGCCGCACACATGACAATTCATTATCGACTCCCTCCTATTTGCTTGCCTCAAGCCTAGCAATGTTGGCCCAGGCTCCTTGTTTTCAGTGACACGGCGACATTCTAATTTTACCAGTAATCGGATACGCATCCCACCCTTCGGTCACCTTCTCATTTCTGAATGATTTGACGCATGCTTCCTCAGGGGGCATTGTCTGATAGCGTCATCCTCCCGAAGGGAAGGAAAAGTCAGAATGACGGGCATAACACGCATTGAAGGTCCAAACGATCTTGATACGCTTGACCCGAGGAGGCTGCAAAGCTATGATCTAAGAGATGCAGCGCTTACGCCTCAGGTTTTCTCGCGGTGATCAGGTGAAGTATATCTCCCATCTTGATTTGATGCGGCTTTGGGACAGGGCGCTGCGCCGGGCCGGCATGCCCCTGGCTTACTCCGAGGGCTTTGCCCCACACCCCAGGATCTCGCTGGGCGCTCCACTCCCCATAGGAGTTACCAGCGAAGCAGAGTTAATGGACATCACCTTGCGGACAACGGTCTCCCCCCATCACTTCATCCGCACGGTAGGCCTGCAACTGCCACAAGGCTTAGGCATACTGGAAATAACACAGATACCTTTGATCAACCCCTCCCTTCAGTCACAACTTCGCTACGCTGAATACCGTGTCGTAGTATACACCATCAAGAGCCAGGAGGAGTTGCAAGCAGCCATCGACTCCACCCTCAAAACCCAATCCTTACCCTGGCAGCACATGAGGGATACCGGACCACGCCGCTACGACTTGCGGCCTCTGATCATGCACATCTGGCTGGTGAACAGACACGGCTCCACTGCCACCTTAGGCATGCGCCTCCGCTGCGATCCGCAGGGGACAGGCAGACCGGAGCAGGTCAGCGCCGCCCTGGGCTTGACCGAGCCTCCCCTTTCCGTCCACCGTACGAAGCTGATCCTGACCGGAGAGTAGAAAAGGGGGATCACTCCCCATCAGGCCTCTGCCCTAGCCCATACGCACTACGAGTTTGGCCCACTCCCAGGTGTGTTCATATAAATGCATACCGCTACTGAGGCAGATCAGCTCACCGTCCTCAACTCCAATCTCGCTGGCCATATACTCTTTCATAAGCTGCAGCGCTGCGAGGTTGGAGGGGAAGCCCCCCCACAAGTCCCACGATCTGAAGTAGACCACAAAATGAAACTTGCCGTACCGAACCCTAGTGTGTATCCCTCTGAGGCACGGAGGGTCAGCGAGGCTGATAGAATCCCTGCTGCCTACCGCCATGTACGCCTGGTTCGTATTGAAACCGCCTTCCTTGTACATCCGGATAACCTCAGGCATTTGTGGTTCCAGATCTTCCCCGTACGTGTACTCCTCATCCTTCTCTTTGTAGGAAGTCATGAGGTAGGGGAGGTATGACTCTACATACTCTATAGTAGTCGGTGGAGAAACACCTTGCGGCACATCGGGTACCAGCGGCCTTATGCCCGGCTGTCTGATCTGTACCACGGCCAGGTCAAGTTCCTTTCTCCTCTGCCCCTCAAAGCTTCCCCGGTCTACAACATACTCATACCCATCTTCAAGTACGCTGCGCAGACAACGGAACCAAGCTTCCGGAATGTCTCTCGCATCTATCGTAGTCACTTGCATAGACTTTCCCTCATAACGAATAAACACCTTTCAGCACCACTTAGCCACCAGAATAAGCAGCACGCCTAACAACGCTATAGCCCGGTTGACCCGAAGCCTGATGAGCCTCGCGCTGTTTTCCCCAGTTGCGCCTCGACACTGACCTCGGCGTCCACTACCGGTAATACTACTAGCTGGGCAATACGATCTCCCGGACTAACTTTGTAGGGTTTTGAGCTCAGATTCTTAAGCTCTACCATCAGCTCCCCCCGGTAGTCACTGTCAATCCACCCAGCCCCTACCTCTATATTCCACTTGACTGACAGCCCGGAACGGGAAGCCACCCTTCCCACCGTCCCCAGCGGCAGTTCAATCACAATACCCGTAGGCACTAGAGCACGGCCAACATCAGCACAACCATCAGGCTGACATCTGGTAGGTGGTATTTCCACAGTCTCCGCCGCATAGAGGTCGAACCCAGCGCTTCCTCCCGTCATCTTCTTCGGTGGTTGCGCTGCCGGGCGAATCAACTTGACTCCCAGCTTTATCATATCAGTCACTGAAAGGGATGGTAACTTTGTTTCTTTACCCAACCCTGGGTCCTGTCTGGCCCTGGTATTTCGAGGTTGTTCCCTCGTAGGAAAGGTCAGCAGGGCAACTGAGCTCATGAAACATTATCTGGCATATCGCCACACCTGGATATAGGGCCACAGGAATCTCGCTGACGTTGCTGACCTCAAGAGTCAGCTTGCCTTTCCAACCTGGGTCTATTTTGCCAGCCGTATGAGGCAATATGCCAATTCGAGCCAGGCTGCTCCTTCCCTGAAGCTCGCCACAAAGGTCGGCTGGTATTTCCACCCACTCGGCGGTGGAACAGATGATAACCTTCCCAGGATGCAGAACTAGAGGTGCACCGCCGCTCAGTTTCACTGGATCAGTTACTCTGGGCAGATAGTCGGGATCGTTGGCCACCAGCCTATAGTCAATGGAGGGACACTTCAAAGTGTTGAAGACCCTGATCTCCTCATCCAGAGTTAGGTCTACAGAGGCTCCACTGAACCTAGACCTGGGTGGGAGCGGCTCAATTTTCAGGCTGCCGTCTTTCAAGCGGCGCCATATATCCACGTTGGACAACATCCTTCGCCCCCGGTAATGTCAGTGAAAAACGCTGACCTGCTTCACCCTTCAACCGCAGGTTTAGTAGATTATAGCCCACCCAGAGGACACCATCAAGATGTCCTGGCTCAGCCTATCAAGGCGGACCACCCTCACCTTACCTCCCTGGCAGGAGGGAGTTTCGTAGGTCGGCTTTCCTATCCTCACGGTAGCAGCCAGGCAGATTGGGGAACCTGCCCCGCGGTGGGCTTTCGTTAAGGGAGAAGGGTAAGTTTTCCATCTACTATCGGAAGGCAGTTAGAGGGAGGGGGATCCGGTGAGTAAACGATCTCTGTCCTCATCTTTGATAGCCATCGGGTGCAGCACCCTTAGTACGTGTTACACGTGTTATAATTGATGTAGTGGCAGCATATCTGCGGCAGCTGTGCCGACAATCATAATGTGAACAACATACGATGACAAGCACATCACAAGCGCAAGCTTCTCAGCAGAGGATCATATCACAAAACCGCCTCGTCCTGGCCATAGCGCTCAGCGCAGCCATTTTGGTGGCAGAACTGGTGGTGGGTTTTGTGGCCAACAGCTTGGCTCTCCTCAGCGACGCAGGACACGTCTTCACAGACATAGTGGCGCTATCCTTGAGCTGGTTTGCTGTCAAACAGGCAAGCCGTCCCGCTAATTCCAGGATGACCTTCGGCTACCACCGCATTGGTATCGTAGTGGCCATGGTGAACGCGGCGCTCATCGTCCTTATGGCAGCAGTCATACTCTATGAGTCCTACCAGCGACTGCACGCCCCACAGGAGGTGCGCGGGCTGCTTATGCTCAGCATGGCAACCGTAGGCCTGGCCGCTAACGTGGTGGTCATTTTCTGGCTGCGCGCTCAGGCGCGCCACAACCTCAATATCCGTAGCGCTCTATTTCACGCCGGAGGCGATGCCCTGGCGTCGGTGGGGGTCATCAGCGGGGGACTCATCATCTACTTCACCGGCCGCTTCTGGGTAGACCCCTTGGTCAGCATCATCATTGCCGTTATCATCGTGGCTGCTGCCTGGCGAATAGCCCGGGAGGCCATCGATATTGTAGTGGAGGCCTCGCCCAGACACCTCGACATAGATGAACTGGTTCAGACCATCACCAAAATGCCAGGAGTGCACAACGTCCACGACTTGCACGTGTGGAGTCTCACCCCACAACTCCACGCTCTTAGCTGCCATGTGGAGGTTGACGACTCCCTGCTAAGCCAGCAAAGCACGACCTTGAGCAGGATCCAGGATATGCTTCTGGAACTCTATAACATATGCCACACCACAATACAGCTCGAATGCACGGGTTGCGGAAACCACGCCCTATACTGCGAGATCGGATCCAATGCCTCACCCCACAATGAGGCACCAACCGAGGTCGTGCGCAACCAGGTGACTCAAGAGGCAGGTTATGCAGACAGACAGAGACGCCAATCAGGATGAGACCGCAGGCAGACGTTTCGCCACTGATCTGGACACTCTACGCCGTGAGGTGGTCGTTGAGACCTACAGGCCTTCTGGGGCGGGGGGCCAGAGAAGAGACAAGAAAGAAACCGCCATTCGCCTGACCCACCCACCTTCCGGCATCACCGTCATAGCTTCGGAGCGGCGCTCCCAGGCTATGAACCTCGAAGTCGCCTTTGAGAGGCTTCGAGAAAAACTAATTCAGTTGAACCAGCCCAGAAAACAGCGCGTAGAGACAAAGCCATCCGCCAGCGCCCTTCAGAAGTGGGAAGAGGAGAAGAAACGACAGTCGCAAAAGAAGGAAAGGAGAAAGAAGCTGGGCACTTCCGAAGAGCTGGACTGATGCTAGGTTCGCGTAGCAGTCGAGATCCTTCTCCGCCTACGGCGGATCAGAATGACACCTATGGACGTTATCACCCTAGGCATAGCTAAGGGCTTCACTTCATGAAGCAATGCGATGCTCATTTCTGCGGTTAGATGCTAGCCAGAAAACTCGCTCGTCCCGCATACCAGCGATTTCACTCGTTCCAGAAACTCAATTGGGCTGAAGGGCTTGACAACGTAATCGTTTGCACCTAACTCCAGCCCTTTGGCCCTATCCTCATCTTTTCGACTGGCGGTGAGAACGATAATAGGAATCCTGGAGAAGAGTCGCACTCGCTTCAGTACCTCGAAGCCGCTAATATCCGGAAGTCCAAGATCAAGAACCATGACATCGGGGGCCTGGCTGTTCACCAATTCTACCCCTCTTTCCCCGAAGGAGGTTGAGACTAACCTAGCTTCAGGCCAGCGCGTCTCAAAAACAAGAGAAAGGCTTTCGGTGATTTGGGGGTCGTCTTCGATCACGAGGACCTTCACTGTTCCCTCCCTTTTCCCTGGCTATCCCATATGCAACCTGGCAGTTCCCAGAAACACTGCGAAGGTCACCATGTTACTCATGGCCCTTTATTTTCGTTATGTCGGGCCTTCCGTAAACAGTTGTCCTGATCCCTGTAGCTATAGTGACACGCTCATCTGGTTCACCGCAAGGACAGTTTGGCTCACTTGTATGCTACTAAAGGCTCACCGTGATGAGCCCTTCGGCTCACACGGGTATAGAGAGACAAGAAAATTGTTGGAACAAGAGCCGATCACGCTCGGATTGCCTGAATTGTCGCTGGCCAGGCAACTGAATTTGCTGGCGTGGTGGCCTGGGGCCAACGAAGCAACGACAAACCAATGCCCTCCAAGCGGCAGGGTGTCTCCTATAGGTAGGCATGGAAAGCGACTAGTGCTTCGTAGCATGAAATCCTTCGCTACGCTCAGAGTGACAGCGTCCAACAGGTGTCATTCTGATCCGCCGTAGAGTTTGTGAAGAAATGCGGGCCGTAGCTTCGGCCCTTCACGATTTCCAGCTTTGAAGGGGCAATAAATTCACAGCCTCGTAGGCGGAGAAGAATCTCGGTTGTTACGCGGAACTGGCCGCTACTGCTCAATCATCTGGGTTTCACTACACACGGCGGTGAGGGGATAGAGAAAGCCCTCTCCTTTGGTAGGAGAGGGCTGACTGCAGGGAGGAGGGTTGGCAGTATGGTATCTACTGGAGATTCACCTCATTGATGTAATCCAGGTTCTCCAGGCTGTTCATCTTTATCTTCGCTTGCGAGATGGTGTACAGAACATCCCCAATGTAGAGGGATCTCTGCACAGACTCGGGTCCCCAGAAGTAGTAGCCTTCCTGTCCCGGATCTCCATTGCCCTTGTAGTGACTGACCCTGCCCTTTAATTGGATACCTTCCTTCAAGGATATGTCAAACACGTAAGCGCCCTGCCATACATACTCTCCGTAAGCAGAGGGGTCGAAGTAAGGATACTGTGTCTTGTTGATCTCGGCCAACAAGATAGGCAGCACCAGAAGGTCTCTCGCCTTGTCAAAAAGAAACGCCTTGTGATCTCTTAGCGCCTCCGAATCCGTGCCCCGGTCGCCTATCTCGTACTTGGCCATTTCCTTCGGGTTTGCCACATCGCTGACATCAAAGAGGGCTATCTTCACGCCCTGATACCAGGCCCAGTCTCCCTCCACTGCCTCCACAGCCTCCTTGCCTATACCGATGACGTGGTTCTCGTCATAGGGGTGCAGATAGTCCGAGTAGCCAGTTATCTTCAACTCACCAAGAACCTTAGGGCTGTAGGGATCCTTCAAGTCGATCACAAAGAGAGGGTCGACCTTCTTGAAGGTTACCAGATAGCACTTCTCACCCATAAATCTGGCCGAGTAAATGCTTTCTCCTGGTGCTAGGTTTTTCAGGCTTCCAATGATGTCCAGGTTCACATCGAGGGTGTAGAGATTGTTCTGAGAGATTGCCCCTCTCTCACTCCAGGTCTGCTTCCACGCAGTGGTGGCCACCCGGAACACATCCTGATACTCGTCCATGGAGAACTGGTTCAACACTCTACCTGGAACTTCGCCGCTCGCCTGGTACTCTATGTTACCATTTTCTATATGAATCCTGTGGATGGCAGTTCTCTCAGAGTACTCACTGTCATTCAGCCACCTTGTAGAGGTGATGTAGATGTTTTTCAGGGAAACATACAGGTTGCTGCTGGCCCCGACCAGCAATGTTTCGTAATTTGCCTCCTCGCCATCCTTCTGTGTGTTCACTGCCATGATGGTGGTAAACATATACCCGTAGTCCTCAACATCGCATTTGTAGATCTCCCAGGCAGGTATGGTCATCGCCCCATCGCCAAGATCAATCTGTGGGAGGTTTATTTCGTCATCCTGTTCATATGCCGATACACTTATGATGGCATAAACATAATTGCCCATCATCCGCGAGCCAACATAGTCACCATCAACAGCAATCTCTCTCTTCAGGATAGGGCTTTCTCTATCTGAAACGTCGTACACTTTGATGTAAGTCTTGGGTGCAATTGGCATCATGAGCTTCTTTTCTTCTGCCCTGAAGTCTTTGGCGATATACATCCCGCTCTGGTTTTCCAACACAATGAGCCTGTCGCCACTTATGAACAACCCAACAACTGTTTCGCCTAGCTTTATTTTAGAGAGTATTCGAGCTTCCCCAGGTGGATACGCTCTGACAATGAAAACCGTTGTCCCGGAAACAAGATAGATGAACTGTCCATCGGTCTTCACAATATCCGCCTCATCTACCCCTTCCACCTGGATATTGGTTGTGGAGTAGCCACCATTTGCACCACCGGCACTTTCAGAGGCCAGGGCATCTGATCTGAAGAACTTGAGAATCCCTCCTCGCTGGGCGTAAGCTTGTGTGCCCTTTTTCAAAAAGTCTTTCAACTCCAAGTAAGACGAGAACTTCGTCAATCCAGTCTGTGCCCCTGGCCCGGATCCGTCGCCGCCGCATTGCACCACTGAGAGAACAGCCCCGAGCAGCAGCAGGCAGACAATGGAGATAGCAATCTTGTGTCTCATCTTTCCTACACCTCCTGAGTATTTGCGTATTTCGCCTTATACTTATTGAGACGAAATTCATTGAGAAAAAGTTCCCTTTCCTGATATGATAAGACACTCAGCCGATGGGGCGATAACCCACGCTTATGACCGACATCGTCGACGAACAGTTCAAGAAATGGGTGCAGGGCAAGAGTGAGGTTGGAGCCAGGGTAGCCATTTTCGAAAGGATAAGAGACATACCTTATGCCGTCATACCTGAACTCAACGACTCTGAAAGATATCCTGATATCCTCAAGCTCGGGAAAGGCTCATGTATGCCAAAACATCTCCTTCTATGCAATATGTACAGGAGGCTTGGATTGACAGTGCTCTATGCCGTTTATCCCTTCAGGTGGGACGAGTTAGAAATCGACTACACACCCAAGCTAAGAAGACTGGCCAGAGCCATGCCCCCAGGTCACCATCTTGCCTGCAAGGTAGACATAGACGGCAAGCTTGTCCTGGTCGACGCTACTCTGGACCCACCCTTGGCAACACTAGGCCTGCCCGTTAACAAGGAGTGGGATGGAGAGAGCGATACGCTTCTTCCCATCAAACCCAGTGACAAGGAAGAGATATATCACCCGTCTGAGGCCTATAGCGTGCGATCCCAACCTGACGAACAGTCACTCGTTTTCTACAACGAGCTGAACCTTTTGCTGGATAAGATTAGACATCTTCAGAAGTTGACGGAAGACATTTGACTGGCATACGATAGCATCAACCTGCCTGCTAGAGCCTGTGAAACCTTGAGGGCTGCATGGCAGTCGCACCGTAAGCTCTGAGCTCTAAGAAGGGGGGTACTTCATGTACGTCGATCCTAGATTCCGGAAGCTACTCGAGCCTGGCCGCATCGGGTGTATGGAGCTAAGGAACCGTATCATCATGGCACCTATGGGAACAAACTTTGCTGCTGAAGATGGCTATATCACAGAGCGTTCGAAAAACTATTATGCGGAGCGTGCCAAAGGCGGGGTCGGCCTCGCAATCGTCGGCGTTGGCGCTGTGGATCATCCCAGGGCAAAGTGCATGCCTAATCAGGTAGCTGTCTCCGATGACAAATTCATTCCTGGATTGAGTGAGCTGGCGGAGGCAGTCCACCGGCACGGCGCTAAGATTGCCGTACAATTGCAACACGCAGGCGGCGTAGCTGCGGAAGAGTCAGCCCAAGGCATCGCTCCACTGACACCAAGCCCAATCCAGCCAGCCGTGGCAGAAGTGCTTCAGGACATGACCATGCAAGAGGTGACATCGCTGATGACACGTTTTGCCAATGCGCCCGCCGACATGACGACCAGGGAGATAACCCCGGAGGAAATCAAACGGCTGGTGGTTTGCTTTGCTGAGGCAGCAGGGCGAGCCAAAAGAGCTGGATTTGACGGCGTGGAGATACATGCAGGTCACGGCTATCTCATTGCCGAGTTCTTGTCCCGTTCCAAGAACAAACGCCAGGATGCTTACGGCGGAGAATTGAAGAACAGAGCCAGGTTTCTGCTGGAAATCATAGCGGCCATCAGGGAAAAGGTAGGAAAAGATTATCCCATATGGTGCCGCATGGACGGCAGGGAATTCGAAATCGAGGACGGCATAACCCCGGCAGATGGCCAGCAACTGTCCGTTATGCTGGAACAGGCTGGGCTTGACGCCCTACACGTCAGCGGCTACGGCGGGGCGGTCGAGGGATTTTACCACGCCCCCCTTGTCTATCCTCCTGGCAACCTGATTCCTTTGGCCGAGGGAATAAAGAAGCTGGTCAAGATACCAGTGATAGCTGTGGGAAGGATCAGCCCCAAACTTGGCGAGCAAATCCTGCGCCAGGGCAAGGCAGACTTCATTGCCATGGCCCGACCGCTTCTGGCCGACCCGGACCTCCCCAGCAAACTCGCCTCGGGAAAACTAGAAGACGTCCGGCCATGCATCTACTGCTACAATTGCGTCGGCCAGATCTTCTGGGCTGAAAGCATGTATTGCGCCGTCAATGCTGCCACCGGTAGCGAGGCCGACTTCAGAATCCAGCGAACAGAGCACACCAAGAAGGTAATAGTTGTAGGAGGCGGGCCAGCAGGTATGGAGACAGCCAGGGTGGCAGCATTAAGAGGCCATCAGGTAACACTGTATGAGAAGGAGCGTCGGCTGGGTGGGTCGTTGTTCTTTGCCTCCACAATATACCCTGACAACGAGGACTTTCTGCACCACCTGGTTGCTCAGGTCAACAAGCTGCCCGTAGAGGTTAAACTCCGACAAGAAGCTACCCCAGAACTTATCGAGAGAAGCAAGCCTGATGTGGTCATAGTGGCTTTGGGCTCCCAACAGATGACGCCCAGAATCAAGGGGGGCAATCAGCGCAATGTCCTCACCGTTGCTGATATAAAACAGATGCTGGCTGGCCGTTTCAAAGGAGACGGGGCTAAGAAGCTTTCTGTTGGGCAAAGAGCAGTCCTATATCTGGCTGGGCCGTTCCTGCGGCGTTTCTTGAGTCCGTCACTGGCCAGGCGGCTGGCAAAGTTTTGGATGCCTGTAGGTAAAAGGGTGGCCGTCATTGGTGGCGACCTGATCGGCTGTGAACTGGCAACATTTCTCGTACAGCGAGGCAGAAAGGTAACTATCCTCGAAAGCGGACAGGGTTTAGCCGGAGACATGGCTATAACACGGAGATGGAGGGTGCTGGCTGACCTTCGCCAGGGCGGGGTTGATATGATTACCGAAGTGACATACGAGGAGATTACCAAAGAAGGCATAATCATCAGCAAGAATGGAGAGAGGCAGACAATCAAAGCGAACACCATAGTCGTGGCCGAGGGCATGCAGCCTGGCAGGCGACTACTCGAGGTGCTGAAGGGCAAAGTACCGGAAATCTACGAGGCCGGCGATTGCGTCGAGTTGCGTTTGATAAGAGGGGCCATCTTGGACGGCGCTAGCATCGGGATGAAGGTATAGCTCTAGACCTTGTCCCGTCGCCTTGCCTTAATCACCCTGAAGTGCAGACGGCGTTATTAGACTTTTGTGGCGCAAGTATTTGCTATGATAATCTCTGGCCTGACAACGGATAAGCTCTGCGGCGCGCTCAGGGTCTAGACTGCCTTGCTGCACCGCTGTCATGATCGGTAATAGAGCGGACATGAGCTCAGGAGGAGCCCCTGCCAGAGGCGGAACGTCCAGCGACCTTAAGTTGCCACTATCCCAGAAGTCTACAGCCCTGAAGCAACCGAAGAAAAGATCCCGCAGCTCTATCACCAGTGACTTGCCCCCAGCATCGAAGCGATGGCAGAAATGTAGCCGGCAGATTATGGGCCTAAGATCATAAATGGGGCACCGTTTGAATAGCGTGGTGTAAAGCTCACAGCCCATGTCGCGGCAACAATCACCCCCACAGCTTGAGCAAATCCCGCCCTCCCGATCGAAGTGGCCCAGCTCCGCCAGTGCCGCCACCACCTCCTCCCCAAAGAGCTTCTCCACCTCCTCGTCCGTGACCAGTAGTAGCTGGCCAAACTCGTCTACCAGCGACAGGAACCTGCTGATCGCCTTCCCTTTGTACATCTGTTGTCCGCTCTCTCCGTCCTGGAGATCGTATCCTCCTTGCCCCTGTATGTCAACCTTGCGAGCGGCAGAAGTATGGATTATCCTCTGTAAATCCTCAACCACCGGCATGCATCCGACAGAGTGGAATGGAAAAGAAAACGTCCGGACACTAGGCAGCGGTTCGGCTTTGAATCCAGTGCTTAGGAGGCGAGAAGATGCAGTACAAAGACATTTTAGGGAAACTGAAGTCGCTAGCCAATCCTGAGGCGGTCAAAGGAATGGCACGGTTCGGAATCAACCCCCAGAGCACCTACGGGGTCTCCATTCCGAATCTCAGGAAGCTCGCCAAAGAGGCAGGCAGAGATCATATGCTGGCCCAACAGCTCTGGGCATCAGGCATCCATGAAGCTCGCATACTGGCGGGCATGATTGATGATCCGAAAGCTGTCACCGAAGATCAGATGGAAGCCTGGGCGAAGGATTTTGACTCCTGGGACGTTTGCGACCAGTGCTGCCTGAACTTGTTCCAGAAGACCTCTTTTGCTTACCGCAAGGCCGTGGAATGGAGTTCCAGAAAAGAAGAATTCGTCAAGAGGTCGGCATTTGCGCTGATGGCTTGCCTGGCTGTTGGTGACAAAAAGGCCGCGGACGAGCAATTTGAGGCCTTCTTGCCCTTGATAGAGAGAGAAGCCTCTGATGACAGGAATTTCGTCAGGAAGGCGGTCAACTGGGCGTTGCGACAGATCGGGAAACGCAACCTCAACCTGAATGAGCAAGCCATCAAGACTGCCCAGGAGATTCAACAGATTGACTCCAGAAGCGCCAGGTGGGTGGCTTCGGATGCTCTCCGCGAACTGAGCAGTGAAGCGGTTCAAGATAGGTTGCGCCAGTGAGTAAGCGACGTACCGCACCAACTATGTGGGGTTGACCGCACCGTCGTTGGCCAAACCTTGGGGCACGCGTAACATGTTCTCCGGCAAGTTTGCCTCGAATCTCCTTTCGGACGTCACTCTGTGCCCAGAAGACCCATATGATAGAGTTGTGGCAATGAGCAAGTAGGATAAGGAGATGAGCGCAAGATGAAAAAGTGTCTGTTTCTAGCGGTAGCCATCTTGTTTCTTCTGCTACCCATTGTCGGTGGTTGCGACACTAAAGAGCAGCCCTCTACCAAGGAGTATTACCTCACTATAGCGGTTAGAGGTGAGGGAACGACTGCCCCTACCCCGGGCACCTACACATACAATGAGGGCGAGTGGGTGACCACCACGGCTGTTCCCAACTATGGCTGGAAACTCGACCACTGGAGCGGTGACATTTTAGGAACCAATGTCACCACTGTTATCCACATGGACGGGGACAAGGACGTCACTGCCAACTTCTCCGTCTCCGACTGAGCCAGAGCCACAAGAATAGAGAAGCGCACCTCCAATGGCAGTATTCATGACTATCTGGACTCGATGTCCGTCTCCATCAAGGTCAAGGCAGGGCGGATAGATTATTCCACGAACTGCGCTCAGTTCAGGATCGCCATGAATCTCACCACATAAGGATGGGAATCATGTCTCCTTTATGAAAGGCCAGGGTCAACCCGTGCTCTACAAGGGAGGACAGCAGTGTGCCGAAGTCTATCTATGCTGCACGCTCCAGCAAGCCTAGGAACGTTTCGCTGACGACTTGGCTGGAGGCCAGCGATGGTGGGAGGTCACGTCTACTCTGGAAGTAGTTGTAAATCGTGCCCTCCGCTACGCCTGCCTCTTGTGAGAGGTCGTGTGTTGTGGCCTAGTCAAAACCAACCCTGGAGAAAAGATCCAAGGCGTCATCAAGAGTGCCATTAACGCCATGAAACTGGTCGGGGTGGCCGGATTTGAACCGGCGACCACCTGAACCCCATTCAGGTGCGCTCCCAGGCTGCGCTACACCCCGAAACTGACCACCCCAACCCTCCCCACCACAGAAAACTTAAAACCCCTCTTTATGTCAACCTAAGCCAGATCTGCTGTCTGGTCGAAACGTTTGATCTGCTCGCCTCAATCAGGATCACAGTGCAGACCATCAATAGAGACTGGCGAAACCTGCACCCATCTGTCTCTTCACCTTCTGCCCGGTCCCAGACTAATTTCACCGGCTCTCCCTATCCTTTTCCTTTGCCTTAATCCTCTGCCTCACCAGATTCTTCTTCTCTTCGTCCACTACCATTGCCCACCACCACCAAGGCAGGGCGGATCACTCGATCATGCAGTCTGTAGCCCTTTTGCAACTCCTCTACTACTTTGCCTTCATCACCTTCTGCTTGAGCCACTGCCTCATGCACAGCAGGGTCAAAGGTCTCACCCACCGATTTGATTTCCGTGAGCCCTTGTGTCTCCAGAGTTGCCTGAAGCTTGCGATATATCAGCCGTAGCCCATCAACCCAACTCAAGCCAGCCAGTTTCGGAGACAGCGACCGCAAGGCCCTCTCGAAATCGTCAAGCACTGGCAATAAGCTGATCACCAGTGTCATGTTAGCAAACTTGGCATTCTCGCTTCTTTCTTGCTCAACACGCTTCTTGTAATTGTCGAAATCCGCTTCCGCTCTCTGCCAATTGCTGAGGTATTTCTTCGCCTTAGCCTCTTCCTCTTCCAGAGCACTCTTCAAGAATTCTGTACTGCCCTTTTCCAAACGCTCTCCAGTCTTTTCCTGCTGGGCCTCCATAGTCAACGTCACCCCGAACTCAAGCTGGCATCCTGCTCATAAGATCGCTCATAACCGCAGAAACATAGTCCACAGTAGGAATAGCCATATTGTAAGGCATGCGGGTAGGCCCGATGACTCCAATAGCACCCCTCCTTTCCTCAACCCCATAGTTACTTAAGATCACGGTGCAGTCCCGCAAAGCCTGCTCCTCATTTTCGTTGCCAATGGTAACTTTAATCCCTGATCCCTTTCTCAAAGACTTCATAAGGCTAACCAGAACACGCTTCTCCTCCAGGGCCTCCACCAAATCGAGCATTCTTCTTCCCTTCACAAAGCCTGCCTGCTTGACAAGGTGCCGCCACCCGTCAAGAAAAAATTGCTCATGCTCGTGCTTATCGTCTGCCTCCATTGTCTGCGTTATCACCTCAGCAATTTCCTTCTCAATAGGGGACAGATCAAGGTTCTGGCGTTCAATCTGTTGGCGGCTCAGACCCTGATAGGTGGTGTTCATCTTGTTAGCCCAGACAGTGAGCTGATCCTGAGAGACCACCTCCTCCGTCAAGAAAACCCGTTTCTTGATCTCACCATCTTGGAGTACCATCACCAATAGAACGAGGGCATCTTGGAGTGCCACCAGATCCGCATGCCTGAAACGGCATACCTGGGCACGAGGGAGAGTCGCAATGGCGATGCCTTCCAGCTTCCTGGTCAGAATATTAACTGCCAGGCGCGCCCATGCTTCAGGCTCTTGCTCTGCCTCGTAGAAGAAGCGTCGAATGGCCAGTTGATCCTCCTCCCGAAGCCTGGATTCCTTGATTAGACACTCCACGTAGTAGCGATAGCCCTTGTCTGAAGGCACCCCGCCAGCAGACGTATGAGGGCGAACAATGTATCCGTCCTCCTCCAGGCTAGCCATTTCGTGTCGGGTAGTAGCTGGACTAATTCCCAAGGAGTGACCGCGCGCAATAACGTCCGACGCCACCGGATTGCCTGAAGCTATATATTCAGCCACTATGATTTTCAGAATAGCCCTTCTTCTCTCTGGTAGTTCCATTTCTCTTTCATCCTTGTTAGCACTCGCCCAGAGAAACTGCTAGTCGCTTGTAATGTACCACCGGCCCTCTGCCTTGTCAAGCGTAGAGGCAGCCGGGAGTTCTGCCAGACGACGCTGTTACCGTCCAACCGTTCTGGCTAACCCCACAGCTAAAGCAACCAGTACGATAATGATTATCGTACCAATCGTGATAGGAGTTCGCCTGGTTGCCTTAGCCAGCCTGCGCTGAGCCGCCCTTCTGCGTCTTCGCCTGCTGCTCACGCTCTTTCCTCAAACCAGTGCAGTATTTCTGCCCGATAGCGCTAAGAATACTCTACAACATTATACCAGCCAATCTCGCCTTTTGCTGAAAGTGGAAGCCAGTGGAGCACTGCAACCAGTCCGCGAAGTCTGGAGATAGCGTGGAGTTCCATTGTGCCCGTAATCCGTCAATTGATAAGAAGACCTGAAACCAGCCGCTCGAGCAATCTATGTCTATGTAGGGATAGACCTTCAGAGCCTGTCTCAGAAAGGACTGTGACAAATCATTACCAACAATCGTGCTATCATGTTGCCACAAAAGATGACCTTGGTGCTATCCAGTGCAAAATAACCTATGGCGGCTCTCTT
>Ga0194113_10004221_pt1 | contig 18902 bp, 10 predicted proteins | sample TA2MahC200mmetaG_FD_146193 | JGI IMG/M metagenome (GOLD analysis project Ga0194113, IMG submission 146193) | Freshwater microbial communities from Lake Tanganyika, Tanzania - TA2015017 Mahale Deep Cast 200m | ecosystem: Environmental > Aquatic > Freshwater > Lake | place: Tanzania: Lake... | reverse complement strand
CCCGCCATCACCCCCCACGCCTGCCAGAAGAGGCGGTACGCCGTCCACAGCACGCCGTACGCCAGCAGCCACGCCGGGAAGTTCTTCACCGCCACCCACACGCGGTTCCGCTCCACCAGGCGCGCCAGCAGCGGCGAGACGCTTCCCGACGAGGCTGCGTGGTGATGGTACACCGCGGCCGCGGGGACGTACAGGCTTTTCCATCCGCGGCGCTGCGCCCGCCAGCCCATGTCCGTCTCGTCGGCGTAGGCGAAGAAGTCTTCGTCGTAGAGTTCGCCGCTCGGCAGGCGCAGGTCCTCCAGCATGGCCTTCCTGTAAAGGCAGCAGCAGTCGGATGCGTAGAAGACCTCGGCGGGCTGGCGGAGGGCCTCGGGCGGCTCGGCCCGGCCGCGGCCCAGGGCCAGCCCGTCCGGGCACACCACGATGCCCGTGGCATCGACCTTGCCGGTGGCCGCAAGGACGATGCAGGGGGTGGCGGAGCCGGCTCGCGGCTCATTTTCGAGGGCCTCGACCAGCAGCCGCACGGCGTCCGGGGCGAGGCGCGTGTCGTTGTTGCACATCAGCACGTAGGGCGTGCCCGCCAGGCCGATGCCCACGTTGTTCCCGCCGCCGAAGCCCAGGTTCTTCTCGTTCACGTGGAGGCGGACGGCCGGGAACTCGCGCCGGACCATGTCGGCCGACCCGTCGGTCGAGGCATTATCGACCACCAGCACGCCCAGCGCCGGGTAGTCCTGTGCCAGGAGCGAGCGCACGCACTCGCCGACGACCCGGGCGCCGTTCCAGTTCAGCACCAGGGCCGTGACGCCCGGCGGATTGCCTGCGGCGGACAGGGCCACGTCTCCTCGCTCTCTGCGTGCGCTGCGGCTTTACCTGCCGCCGAAGCAGGCCACCCGGCCGCTGGTGAGCGAAAGATACAGCCGCCCGCCGGCGACGGCCATGCCGTCCCACGCGGGCGGGGTGTCGAGCCGGCACTCGGCCAGGGTGCTGCCGTCGGCGACGGATAGGGCCAGCAGGATGCCGCCCTTGCGGCCGTCGAAGGCCGCCCAGGGATCCCGCGGGTCTGCCTCGTCCGGCGACCCGGCCACGAAGAGCGTCCGCCCCGCCGCCGCCATGGCCCGGATGCGGATGGGAAGGGTCTTCGACCAGCGCGCCTTGGCGGTCTTGCGGTCGACGGCCGCCAGTTCGTAGGCGTCGGTGGCGGGCTTGAACCAGCCGCCGAAGCCGCCCTTCCGCTGGGTTCGCAAGGCGTAGGTGCACTCCTCGTCAAAGACCAGCAGGTCGGCCGGCCCCTTGCCGCCGCCCGCCCCGGCCCATCCGACGCGGCTGAAGCACGAGTCATCGAGCAGGCCGGCCGTGGAGAAGGCGCGGGACTGTGCGGCCTGCCGCTGCGCTTGCTTGGCGGCCGGCTTGGCGGCCGGGCTTGCATCCAGGTTGGCGGCCTGCTTGGTGGCCGGCTTGGCGCCGGCCTTGGCGGCCGACTTGGCGGCCGGCGGGGCGGACGCCGTGACATCAGGCGCGGCGTCCGGCGCGGCCGGCGCCGCCGCCCCTTCCCGCATGCTGTACGCCAGGTGGCGCATGAACACCGTGCCGCCATCGGCCACGAGCACGTCCTCAAGACCGTGCGGGTCGCGGTTCAGCGGCGACAGCGTGCGGATAAGGTCGCCGGTGAGGGGGTTTATGGCCTGGACCTCTATGCCGCCGTCGAGGTGCGTCGAGCGTCCCGCGGCCGCGTAGGCCGCGCCCCCGTCCACCAGGACGGTTCCGTGGACGGGCCAGGCCGACTCCACCCGTCCGAACGCCACGATGCGCCGTTCGTCGGGCGCGATGCGGCGGCGCCAGAAAAGCGCTCCGTCGCCTGCGCGAACGCAATAGACCGCGCCGTCGGCCGAGCCGAAGAGGGCAAGGCCCCGGTAAATCGTCGGCGGTGTGTCAACGCGCCCGCCGGCGGTGAACTCCCACAGGATATGGCCGTCGTCGGCGTCCAGCGCGCAGACGCGGTTCTGGTCCGGGCATGCGGCAAAGATTTTGCCGCCCGCCGCCGTGCAGGCGCCGGCCTGCCCGCCCAGGGGCGTCTCCCACAGCCGCGAGAGCCGCCCCGCTTCCAGTGGAACCTGCGCCGGCGTGCTTCCGCTGCGGCGGGCGTCGTGCCGGTACGTGGGCCAGTCGTCGTGCGACTCAATCAACCTGGCGGGCACGCTCGCCCCCTGGCCCCACGCCGGGCCGCGCCGCAGGCGGTCCGCATCGCGGGCCGCCGCCGGGCTTGCCGCGGCGTCGCCCCGGCGAGCCGGGGGCGCCTGCCCCGCCGCGGCCAGCGCGTAGAAACCATTGATCTTGACATCAATATAACACTGACACGGATGCGGCGGCGCGTACACCAGGCCGTTCGCCGGCATGACGCCGTAGCGGCAGGCGCCCCGCACCCAGTGGTTCTTGCCGGTCTCCTCCCGCCCCAGGTCGATGAACTCGATGCCCCGCCGGCCGGTCAGAAGGTACTGCTCCGTCGCCTTGTTGCGGAAGCATCGGTGGTGGTGCTCCTCGTCGAACACGCCGCGGGTGGAGAAACTGCGCTTGACTTGGCCGCTGTGCGGGTCGATGGCGACGGCGGCCATGTCCTCCGCCGCGTGCGTCCACACCAGGCCGCCGATGACGAAGACGTCGGCGGCGACGCCCGGTCCCCACTTGCCGCAAGGCTGCGACCAGAGGACCCGCCCCGTGTCGCCCGCCAGGCCCGTTAGCAGGCATCGCACGGGGCGGTTCCAGGTTTCCCTGGTGTACGGTTCCTCGGGCTGCGCGAACAGCACTACATCCTGGTACACGACGAGCGTGCACAGGTTGGGCGGATTGTAGGGGATGTGGCCCTGCTTCATCTTCTTCTCCGGCCGCGGGGCGCGCCAGAGTTGCCGGCCCGTGGCCAGGTCAAGCGCCACCACTGCATCTTCTTCCATGAAGACGACCTTCCCGGCCCCGGCCGCCATCCACAGGTGCGTTATGCGCTCAAAGACGCCGGACTTCGACGATACGCCCGCGAAGTCGCCCTGGCTCCACAGCACCTGCCCCGTGTCGGCCTTGATGGCCACGATGCGCTTCCTGGGGGGCGGGCTGTCGGCGATGCGGCCCGGCCCCTGCGGCGCCTGGTTCACCGAAACTATCAGCACGCCCTCGTGGTGGAGGACCTCGTCGGCGCCGCGCGTTGCCTCGTAAGTTCGCACCACCTCACCGGTTGCGGCGTCGAGGGCCGACAGCGGCGCGTTGAACCCCAGCGTCGCGTACAGCCTGTCCCCTGCGGCGACCAGGCGCTCGTGAATGTGAAGCGGCTGGTTGAAGCGGCCGCCCGTCTCCGCCGTGCTCCAGGCCTTCCAGCCCCAGTCGGCCAGGGGCCGCTTCCACAGCAGAACGCCGTTGAAGGCGTCGCGCGCGACGAGCGACCAGCGGTCGGGCAGGCCGGAGACTGTCGCGGGGGCCTCGTCGCAAATGTAGAAGATGCGGCCATGCGCCGACACCAGGGCGCTCGGGTTGGCGTTCATCTCGTGGTGCCGCTGCCAGAGCGGCCCGTCGACCCACTGGATGCGCGCCGGCGGCCCGACGACGCGGTCCCTGGCCACGGCGTTGCCCGAGGCGTCGTGAAGCCAGTGCGTCCACTCATCTATATCCGCGGGCCACGGCTTGACCGTTTTCTTCCCGCCCACCAGCGCCGTGCCGTGCGGCGCAAGGACGCGCATCGCCTCCTCCATCGGCACGGCGCCGAGTTCCTCCGCCACCAGCAGGTTGACGAGATTGTCGGCGTACGGCAGTCGCCCGCCCGCCCACTCTTCGACGGACACCGGGCCGTAGAGGGCGAGCGATCGCACGTGGGCGCGGGCCTTCTGGACGGCGGCCGGGTCGGCGTCCAGGCCGTGGACGAGCAGCCGCTCGTCGGTCCGCAGCGCGGCCGTCAGCCTGCCGTCGCCGCAGCCCAGGTGGACGATGAGGCCGCCCTTTACGCCGGCGGCCTGGAGGATCCGCCCGGCCTCTTCCTTCGGGCCGCCCTGCGCAGCGGCGGAAGCGATAATCGCCAGGGCCGCCCCGCAGAACGCCGCGGCCTTCAGAGCCGCGACCGTGAGGGAGCGGTGCCGTACATGAAGGCATCGCGTCTTGACGGGAATCATGCGATTCTGCTCCTGCCGGCGGGCCTGCCAGAGTGCCGCGCGGCAAGGCGATTATCCCCCCCGAGCGCCGGAAGTTCAAGGCCGCCCGGCCGCAGGCAGGGTTCAATATAACGGTCGCCGGCGCCGGACCGGCGGCAACCTTTCAATAAAAGTCCGCGGTCCGAAGGGAAACGGGCCATGCTATCAGCCCGTCGGCCCTTGTCTTGTGGGTGCCATGGTTTCGCGCCGTTGCGAAAGCATGCATGCCGGCGCGCCGACTCCATGCTTTCGCAAGCGGAAGCATGGCGCCCGCAAGCGGAAGCATGGTACTCGCCGAGCCGTCCGCTCCTCCTGGCATCGGTCGTTGCCCTGGCGATAGCGTCGGCCCTGGGGGCCGCGGCGGCAGGGCAGGGCGAGCCCCCGCCCGCGGAGGAGATCGACCGCGAGTTCCGCACGCTTCAGCGCCTCCTTGCTTCCTTCCAGAAAGACGCTGCCGTACGCAATCGCTGGCAGACCATCGCGGACCAGGCCGTGCGGCCGGAATCGCTCATCCTTGCCGCCGACCGCGACCCCGCTGACGTGGCCCTGCGGCGCGCGGAGGCGCTCCTGGCGCACCTTGAAGGCATGGCGGGCGCGCCTGACCTGTCGGCGGCGGGCGTGCGCCTGGCCGCGCTGCGGGCCGAGGCCGTGAGCCTGCCGCCGGAAAACGCCGACGCCCGGCGGCGCCTGTTCGCCGACGTGCTCGCCGCGCGGCGCCAGGTCGCCCTGGCCAACCCGCTCCTTGATTTCGACCGCCTGCTTTTCGTCAAGCGCCACTTTCTGCCCGGCCGCATGCTCGAAGGCAACCACATGTGCGACCAGTTCTTCGGCTTCCACGCCGTGGCGGGGGGCGGCGTGTTCGTGCTGGAGAACGCCTTCCGCACCGGGCAGGCCGCCCGCGACCTCCTGGCGCACGCCGTCTGCGAGAACGGCCGGTTCCGCGGGCGGCGCCTTCAGGCGGGGGCGTTCCTCGCGCCCGACGTGTCCTTCGACGGCCGAACGGTCCTCTTCGCCTACACCGAGGGCGAGCCGACGCGCTACCGGTGGACCGAGCGGAGCACCTATCATATCTTCAAAATTGATGCCGACGGGTCCGGCCTCGTCCAACTTACCGACGGCCCCGTCAACGACCTGGACCCGTGCTGGATGCCCGACGGCCGCATCGCGTTCATCTCCGAGCGCCGCGGCGGCTTCGGCCGCTGCCATCCGCGCCCCGTGCCCCTCTTTACGCTGCACGCCATGGACCAGGGCGGCGCCGGCATCGTACGCCTCAGCCACCACGAGGCAAACGAGTGGCAGCCCAGCATCGCCGCGAGCGGCCTCATCGTTTACACGCGATGGGACTACACCGACCGCGGCAACATCCAGGCGCACCATCCGTGGCTCGCGCGGCCCGACGGCGGCGACGCGCGGGCGCTCCAGGGCAACTTCGGCCGCACCCAGGGCGCGCGCCCCACGATGGAACTCGACGTCCGCGCCATCCCGGGCTGCGGCAAGTACGTCGCCACCGCCGCCGCCCACCACGGCCAGGCCTACGGCTCGCTCGTCGTCATCGACCCGAACGTGCCGGACGACGACGGCATGGGGCCCCTGCGGCGGCTGACGCCGGAGGCGCCCTTCCCGGAGGCCGAGGCGCCCCCGGGGCAGGCCGACGCCTACGCCGCGGCCTGGCCCCTCGATGAGTATTTCTATTTATGCGTTTATGACCCCGAAGGAGCCGCCTCGCGCGGCCCGCGCAACAACCACGGCATTTACCTGCTGGACGCCTTCGGCAACAAGGAACTGATTTATCGCGACCCGCAGATTTCGTGCCTCGGTCCGATGCCGCTGCGGCCCCGCGCGCGGCCGCCCGTGCTGGCCGACGCGGCCGAGGCGCCCGCCCCGCCCGGCCCCCTGCCGCCCGCCGCGGCGCTGGTAAGCGTCGTCAACGTGTACGACAGCCGCCTGCCGTTCCCCGCCGGCGCGTCCGTCCGCGCGCTTCGCATCGTCCAGGTGCTGCCCAAGACGACGCCGCTCATCAACCAGCCGCGCATCGGCTACGGCAACGAGAAGGGCGCGCGGGCCGTACTCGGCTCCGTGCCGGTGGAGGCCGACGGCAGCGCCAGTTTCCTTCTGCCTGCGGGCGTGCCGGTGTACTTCCAGGCGCTCGATGAGCAGGGGCTGGCCGTTCAGTCGATGCGGTCCGACACGTACGCCGGGGCGGGCCGCCGCCTCTTCTGCCAGGGCTGCCACGAGCCGCGCTCAGCCGCGCCCCCGCCGCCAGGCCAGGTGCCGCTTGCCCTTCGCCGCCCCCCGTCGGTCATTCAGCCCGAGGTTGACGGGGCGAACCCCTTCAGTTTCCCGCGCCTCGTCCAGCCCGTCCTGGCGCGCCACTGCATCGCGTGCCATGAGAAGGAAGCCAAGGCGCCGGACCTCCGCCCCGGCGAGTGGCAGAAGCATCCCCACCTGTGGTACGCCTCGTATGCCAACCTGCGCGATTACGCCTTCTTCTACGGCGCCACCCGGGGCGACTACGACCCCTGGACGCCGCCGCGAACCGAGCCGGGCAAGTTCGGCGCGCGGGCCTCGCGCCTCTACCCGATGCTCCGCGACCGCCACCACGACGTGAACCTCCCGCCCGAGGACCTCCGCCGCGTGGCCCTGTGGCTGGACTGCAACTCCGATTTCTTCGGCTCCTACGAGAACACCGAGGCCCAGGCCCGCGGCCAGGTCGTCCGCCCCGCGCTCCACTGACGCGCCGGGCCGCCAGTAGTCCCTTGCCGGGTGCCATGCTTTCGCGCTGTTGCCAAGCAATAGTCGTGCGATGGCGGAACGCATGCTTCTCGCAAGCGAAACCTTGGCGCCCGCCTTCTCAGCCGCCGGCAGCGGCCGATGAATCCGTGCAAGCGCCCGCGCCGGCCGCGGCCCCGAGGCGCCAGCGCGCCGCCCCCATCTATTGCTGTTGCAGGCGCTTGCGGCTAATATATGCGCGTGCGCGGCCGGCCGGAGCCTCATCAGGAGGAGGAAGTCCACATGGATATGACACACGTGACCGTGACGGTACGCAATCCTGCCGATCCCGCACGGACTTGGGAGGGTCTTTTCCTCGTCGACACGGGCGCCGTCGACTCGGTCGTTCCCGGCAAGTTCCTGAAGCAGATCGGTCTTTCCCCAAGAGCAAAGCGGACTTACTCACTTGCCGACGGATCAGAAGTGAAACTCGACATCGCAACCGGCGAACTCGAATTCATGGGTGACATGGTCGGGACCACCATCATTTTCGGGGCGGACGACGCCGAACCCATCCTTGGGGTCACTGCCCTGGAGTCTGTCGGGATTGAAGTCGATCCGCGCACCCAGCGCCTCAAGCGACTTCCGGCCGCGCGGCTGAAGTACCTTGCGTGAACCACCGCATCGAAGGCGCACCCCGCGAGGCCCCCATAATCCTCCAGCGCTGCCGGGTGCCCCGCCCCTGGCGGGCGAAAGCATGCGTTTCAGGGGCGCCGGGACCATGCTTTCGCAAAGGCGCGAAAGCATGGCACCCGCTGCGGCGGCGGCCCGGCGGTTGGACCGCGCAGAGCGTTCAAGCGGCCTTGCGCCGCTGCGCCTTCGCCTTCCCGTTCAGGCGGGCGCCTTCGCGGACTTCGCCTTCGCCTTTGCCTTCGGCTCGGGCTGCTCGGGCGGGATGGGCTTGCCGAGCGGGACGTTCCGGTCCTTCGTCACCAGGGCCTGGTCGTACACCTCTCCCGCCTGCATCGGCACGTGCGCCTCATCGGCGAATCGCTTCAACTGCGCCAGGACGTCGGGATGGCGCGCGGCGGCGTCGGCCGCCTCCCCCACGTCGGCCGCAAGGTCGTACAGTTCCCACGTTTCGCTCTTCGCGCTTGGGCGGATGGCCTTCCACGAGCCCATGCGCACGGCCGTCTGGTTGCGGTCCTCCCAGTAGAGGTACTTATGCTGCGGCTGCTTGCGTCCGGCGGCCTCTTCGCCCACCAGTTCCGGCACGATGGAAATGCCGTCCGTGTCGGCCGGGCACGCCGCGCCGCACAACTCGGCCAGCGTCGGCATAACGTCGGGGAAGTATCCCAGGTGGTCGCTTACGCGGCCCGGCCTGATGCGCCCCGGCCAGCGGACGATGAACGGCACGCGCAGGCCCCCCTCGTAGAACCGGCCCTTGCCGCCGCGGAACCGCCGCTTGCCCGTCCGCGGGTCCGCGTTCGGACCGAACAGCCCGTCGGGGTGCGCGGCGTCGGCGAAATACTCCAGCCCCCCGTTGTCGCCCGAAAAGAATACGATTGTATTTTCGTCTATGCCGAACTCCTTCAGCATCGCCACTATCTCGCCCGCCTGACGGTCTATCATGTTCACCATGGCCGCGTACACCTTCGCGTCGTCGGACCACGGCTTGTCTTTGTAGAGTTCCCACGACGGGTCGGTCCGCGGGAACCCCCACCGGCCGTGCGGCGGCGTGAACGGAAGGTACAGGAAGAACGGCCCGTCCTTGTGCTCCCTCAAGAACTTCCTGGCCTCGTCGAAAATCACGTACTGGCTGAACGTCTTGCCCTCCTGGAAGTTGCCGGTGTTCCCCTCCAGCGGCGCCTCCCGGCTGTTGCGCACCAGGTAGGTGGGAAAGTATGTATGCGCGTGCACCTGGTCGTAGTATCCGAAGAAGACGTCGAAGCCGTGCTTTTCGGGCACGCCCGCCGTGCCGCGGGCCCCGCACCCCCACTTGCCGAACCCGCCCGTGGCGTAGCCGGCCTTCTTGAGCACGGAGGCCAGGGTTTCCTCCCCGTCGCGGATGGATTCCCACCCCCCGTTCGTCCGCAGCGACGTATGGCCCGTGTGCTTGCCCGTCATCAGGGTCGCCCGCGTGGGCGCACACACCGACCCGCCCGCCAGGAACTGTGTGAACCGCATTCCCTCGGCGGCCATGCGGTCGACGTTGGGCGTGCGGAACTCCGGGTGTCCCATCAGCGACAGTTCAAAATATCCGAGTTCGTCAATGATGAAATAGACGACGTTGGGCCTGCGCCCGCCTGCGCCCGCCCCGGCCGCGGCGGCCGCAGCCTGCCCTGCCGCGGGGGGCACCCCGCCCGCCCCCGGCGCCCCGGCTGCGCACCCTGCGGCGGCTGCGCCGAGGACCGCCGGCCCCGCCAGCCACGCCCGCCTGAGAAACTCCCGCCGATTCATCATGGCCTGGTCTCCTTCACGATCCGCTCATGGCATCATAGGCCGCCAGGACGCGCCCGGCCGCCGTCAGGCCGTTGAAAAGCGCTTCCTGCGCCTTGCCGGCCCCCTGGAAGGTGGACAGAATGTACTCGGCGTCCTGGCGCTCGATGCCGTACAGGATGAAGTAGGCGGCGTCCAATTCCGCCCCCAGGTCGGCCCGCTCCCGCTCGTTCCACCTGTGCACGGGCGGGTCCATGCCTGCGGCCTGGGCCAGCGGCCTCATGTCGTCGGCCGTGCACGTCAACTTCAGAACACGCTCGCTGACCCAGGTCTCCAGCGTCTGCCGCCTGTCCCACGGGCACCGCGCGGCATAGGCCTCCGGCGGCAGCGTGGGCAACTGCTCCACGATGAAGAAATTAAGTGTCACCGCGCCCAACTTCTGCCGGACGACGTAATCGTAGACGAAAGCATTCAGGTTGGCCAGCAGGCACGTTTCCAGACGGGGCCTCTGGTTCGTCAGCAGCAGCGGAAAGTGATTCGTTACAGCGCTCCACGGAATCGCAGCGGCTATCATCGTTCTTCGGTTGGTGGCGCTGCTTATGTCCTTGAAGCCCAAAAAGCCGCGAGGGCGCTTACGCCCAAGCGCCCGCTCCACTTCGGACTCGGCAACCCACCACCGGGGGATCGCCTGGAACTCCGGGTTCTGGTGCTGGACGGAGGTTGCCGCCAGCGTCTGCCCCTGGCGCATCCAGTTCCTGGCATCAACTACCACGCCGGCTGCGCGGTGGTCGTACGCCTGCACCATCTTGGCCTCGTACAGGGGCAGGAAGGTGTGCCTGCCCTTCTTCCAGGCCGCGCCCGCTCGCCTGAAGCCCTGCTTCGCCAGGTCGCCGGCCGTGTGAAACAACTCGGCGTCGTTGGTCTGGTCAAACATGCGGACGAACCTGACGCCCCACGGGTTCCCGCCCTTCTTGCGGGAGTAGTCCACGAGGATGGGCACGCGGCGATAGACGGCCTTCGTGAGTTCCGCATCGCGGCGGGTGCGGAAGATGGGGCACGTGCGCGTGTTCGGATTCAAGAGGCGCAGGTCGTCGGTCGCCAGGACGATGTGGCGGTCCTTGTCGCGCAGGTCCTTCATCCGGCGGGCAAAGAAGACGAAATCCGCCGACCTGTGCCGCAACTTCTCCCCCCCGAAAAGAAGTACGCTGAACTTGAAGCGCTTGTCCACGTCCGGGAAGAACGGCGCCTTGTTCTCAAAATCGTAGAGCGCCCGCAGCGAGCCGGCGTCAACCAGGGCCGCGAAGAAGTCCTTCGTGGTAACATCCGTGGCGATGCCCGACGGCACGAGCAGCCCCACCCGCCCGCGCGGGGCAACAAGGGAGCGCGCAAGTTCCGCAAACACGGCGTACGTGTTGACGTCGCCCCTGCCGGCCAGGGGGAACCGGCCGCACGTGCGCACGTAGTCCAGGGTGCGTTCGGCCGATTCGCGTGCAGCGGCGTAACGGGCGTACAGGTCCGGGTTGGCCTTCTGGAGCCGTGCGATGAGTTTTCGGCGTGTCGCGGCCGAGACTGCGGCGGCGATCTCGGGTGCGGCAACGTCGAAGAACTCGCGCTCCTGCAACTTCATGCGTTCCCAGGGCGGGTTGCCGATGACGCAATCAAAGCCGCCTTCCTGCCGCTCGAATACCTGGCGGAACGCCTGCCGCCAGTCAAGGGCCCGCCGGTCCGCCGCCGCATCGCTCACCAGGCTGTTGCCGCACACGATGTTACGCGAGAGGTCGGCCAGGGTCTTGCCGGGGCGGGCCGAGCGGATCCACAGCGCAAGTTGCGTTATCTCGGCGGCCTCCGGCGACAGGTCTGCGCCGTAGAGGTTGTCGGCCAGAATAAGGTCGGGCACACGCTCGTCGTCGGCGCCCGCCCCCGCCGGGTCGTGCCACGCCCAGTGGCCCGCCGCCTCCTTGTACTTCTCCGCCAGCGCATCGTACGCCCGGATGAGAAACGCCCCGCTGCCGCACGCGGGGTCGCACACCTTGATTGTGCGGAGGGCCTCAAAGCAGTCTCTCCAGTAGGCGGCAAGTCTTGCATCGGGGGCGGCCGGGCGCTCGGCCTCGGCAGGGTCAACGCCGTGGCGTCGGGCGACGTCGGCCAGGCGCTCGGCGATCGCTTCGCCGACGGTCTCGCGAACGATAAGGTCCGTCAGTTCCGGCGGCGTGTAATATATGCCGCCGCGCTTGCGATCGGCCGACTTCTCCATCCGCGGCGCCTCGGCGGCCGCGCCGGCGCGCTCGCCGAAAAGGCCGCCAGCCCGCAGGCGGCCCAGGTCGTTCACCGAGCGCTCAAACAGGTGCCCAAGGACCTCAACGTTAACCTCGTCGCGGAAATCATATTCGCCGACGCCCCTGAAGAAGGCGGTGTGGCGGTCCTCCAGGTCCACGGCCGCCACGTTCAGGTCGGGCTCGTCCCTGAACAGGCCGCCGTCGTAGGGCGGAATGCCCTGGTCGGGGTCGCCCTTGTCCACGAAATGGAACAGGGCAAGGAAGTTCTGCCAGCGCGGGTTGCGCACCTTCGTGAATGCCGGCAGTTGCTTCCACGCCCTGGCGATGGCGTTCTCCGGCAACAGGTTGCGGTCCTCGCAGAACGCGATGAAGATAATGCGGTCTATGATCTTCTGGGCCAGGCGGATGGCGTCGTCCAGGGGCTTGGCGTGCGGCGGCCGCGTCAGGGCCTCAATCAACTGCCGCCGCTGGTCGGCGTAGTACCTGTACAGATCGTCGCCCACCTGGCGCTGGCGGTTCTCCGATTCCTCCAGCAGCCTGTCCAGAAGGGGGCGCTGGGCGCGCGTAACGCCCAGCATGCCGAGGCGGCCGAAGAGAATGACAAATTTGCGGAACTCGCCCACGTTGTCTGCCACGCCCTGGAGCGTGAAGTGTTCAAACGCCTGCTTGGTCTTGCGCCGGTGATAAAGGCGGAAACCGACGTAGTTGCAGGCGATGCCCCAGGGACACTCTGGCGCGGCAATGAGGTAATCAAACAACTGGTCCACGGCGGTGCGGCCCTTGAAGCGGTCGCGGCCGAGGTCAACCAGCGGGCCCTTCAGTTCCACGAGCGCTCGCGGCGGGTCTGAGCCCTCTTTCCAGAATCGCCCGATTGCCGCGTCGGCCTCGCCGCCCGCAAGCGGCCAAGGCGACGCGAAGTCCCATTCCGTCAGCGCCGAATCCTGCGAAAGATGCGAGTACCCCAGCGCCCCGCAGAATACCTCCATCAGGAACTGCCACTGAAGGGTCGTCTCCTTCTCCGGGCGCAACTTGCCGCGGCTCTCAAGGTCGGCCCACCTGCGCATGACCTGGTGGGCCGCTTTCTCCTGGTCCGGCGGCAGGCGGTGGTCCAACGCGGCCTTCTCCAGCACCTTCGGCAGGATTAGCCGCGGATGCCCGAGCGCCGCATCGCCGTTGGCCACCGTATGAAGGTCTGGAATCAGCGCAGGCTGGTTCACGGAGTATTCCCGGTCCGGCCCATCCGTTCGCTGCGCACGAATCTACGCGCCGCGGCGCTCGGAATCAAGCACATCTGCGATTCCGTGCTCCCGGTTTCCGCCGTTGCCTCACGGCAGTTCAAGGTTCAAGAGGCTTGAACTGTCGGGATTTCAGCATGGCGCAGTCGCTTCGGCGGTGGCTGGAGGGGTCGCGCGTTCGGCCGCTGTTCATCGAGCCGGGCAGCCCCTGGCAGAACGCCTACGTCGAGTCGTTCAACGGGAGGCTGCGGGACGAGTTGCTGAATCTGGAACTGTTTCTGAGCCTGGAGGAAGCGAAATACGTGGCGGACCGTTGGCGTCTGGATTATAATCACCATCGGCCGCACAGCGGGTTGAACTGGATGACGCCGGAGGACCGCCGGCGCGAAATCGCCAGCATACTTGCGGCCGGGTTCCTGCGCGCCAGGTGCCGCCCGTCGCGGCCGCCGAGGGCTAGGGAACGTCAAGGACGAATCTCTGGGTCGCCTGGCCGACCCGGTCGGTGGTCGTCGAAAGCACCTTCTCGTTGCCCCAGGCGAGCGCCTTTTCGTCCAGGGCCCGCACCTCGCGGTCAATCGTCACGGTGACGGCCACCTGGGCCTTGCCCGGCGCATCGGGAGTGCCGGAAAGCAGGCCCGTGGCCTCGTCGATTTTGAGCCAGGCGGGCCCCTGCGCAAGCGCGAACCTGGGCTTCTCAATGTCGAAGTAGCCGCTGACCTGCTGGTTGTTCCTCATCCGCGCGGTAAGCGCGCCAAGCGACCGGGTGGCGCGCACCTGGTAGCGGTACTCGGCGCCGACCCTGGCGGCCGCCACGGGCCTGGTGTAGATGATGGGTCGGGGGCCGGTCGCGTAATCGGACGGGCCGCTGCGTTTGCCCTGACCGTCCACGGCCACCACGCGGTAGTAGGTCTTGTTGGCTGCGGGCAGGTCGACCTGGGGGCCCAGGACCGCCAGTTCGGTGGCCGTCGTCTCGGCGATGAAGTTCGCCGGGAACCATGGGTTCCAGTCCGCCATCTCCTCCTTCGTAACGCCCACGACGCTCTGGAACCTCTTGTCGGCGACCGTGAATCCTCTCTCGTCGCTGCCATAGACCCGGTACTTGGCCGGCGGACGGCCCGTCGGATTGGCCTTCCAGCGCAGAATGCCCACTCCCTTGGCCTCGTCGTAGTCCACTCGGACGTCCAGAGGATAGGCCGGGCCGCGCGCAGTGAAGGTCCACGTCTTGCTCCAGGGTCCCCACACGCCCTTGTCGTTCATCGCCCGCACGCGCCAATAGTACTTCTGGTCGGGCGTCAACAGACCCGGCAGAGCAAGCGTGTACTGACCCCTGACGGTGGCACTCGTAACAATGCCGTTCTTGCTCCTGACGGCGCTCGCGTCCGCCGTCCGGGAGATGAGTTTGTAGAAGTCCATCGAGAGGGGCAGTTTCATGTCGGCTCGCCTCGACAGTTCGAAATGGTAGTCCCCGATCGCACCGCCGTCGGGAACTTCCGCTGCCGTCCACTGGAACGCGATCTCCGTCCCGTTGCTCTCGCCGCCGTCCGGCGGATTCAGCGCCCCGGCCGGCGCGGCCGGCGGCTTCGAGGCCGACCGCTCGACCCACGTGTGCGTGATGCGCACCGCGCGGTCGCCGGCAGACTCATCGGAATACGTGAAAACGTTCTCGCCCACGGCCATCTCGGGCATCGCCAGGGGGGCCATCTGCACGTCGTTCGCGACTGCCAGGCGGCGGAGCCGGGCCGCGCCCTCCAACTGGCACCGGAGCCTGTACTCGTAGCGGGCCGGCCCGACAGTCAGGAAGAACTTGTCCAGGTCGTCTTTGACGGCCTCCCACGCCTTGCCGTCGGCCGAGACGGAGAACCGCGCGCCCGTGCCCTCCGCTTCAAGGCGGCCTCCCACGAAGACGTACGGGCTGCGCATCGTCCAGACGATCGTGCCGGTCTTCCCGTCCTGGGCGGCCAGGCCGTCGGGGCCGGAGGCGATGTTCTCAACGGTGGCGGCCCCCTTGCGCCAGGTCTCCTTGGCAAAGTCCGGACGGTACTCCCATAGCCCGTTGTAGATGACCGACATGTACGTGGGCATCGTACCGCGCGCCCCGTGGTACTTGACCGGGTCGCACCGCCCCCAGCGCCACGTGATGGCCTCGCCGGGGCGCAGAACCATGTTCAGCGTCGTATCGGCCTTGCCCCCTCGCTCGCCGGCGACGGCCCCCTCGTAGAAATACATCGCGGGCATTCCCTGCGGCTGCCACCAGGTGTCCGGAAAGAGGATGCCCTGCGAGTGCGTCCGCTTCACCAGGTCGTGGTCCCGCACGATGTCCTGTTCGCCGGCCACGGTCTCGTTGTCGCGCAAGAGATAGACGCAGTGGAGGTCGCCGTCGTAGAAGTGCCAGCGGCCGTCGTAGAAGGCCTGCGAGACGCAGTGCCCCAGGGCGCGGGCCGGCGCGGCCTTCAGGCCGGCCTCGCGCCACAGCGTGGCCAGGCTGATGGAGTCGTTCCCGCACGTGTTGTACCCATAGACGTTGAAGACCTTCACGGGGTCGCCGAGTTCGCTGTTGTCACCGGGGGAATGGTGGCGGTGCCGGATTTGCTGGAACCAGAGCGCGAAGGCCTTCTCGGCGTCGGTCATGTCGGGCGTGACGGCCGAGGCGACGATCTCGGCGACGGTGCGGAAGTTGTTGCGCCCGTTCGAGAGCCAGGGATTGACGACGTCGGTTTCGCCCACGTTCTCCATCCGCACCGACCGGTTGGACTCCCAGGTCTGGATGAAGGCCCCTTCCCGCGCCATTCCGCATCCCATCGGAGAACGGCAGTTCCGGCCGTCCATGGTGCCGCCCTGAATGACCCGGTACTTGTGCACCCCCTTGGCGACCGCCTCGACGTGCGATTTCTCGACGTCGCCGGGATGGCTGTCCGTTGACGCGGGCTTCCATGCACCGTCTGCGCGGGTCGCCAAGGCAAAGGCCAGCAGCATGACAATACGAACCGTGTGCATGGCAATCTCTCCCCTGTGGCGTGTTGCCCGCCTGCGCCCCGACTGCGTCGGGGGGAGGATGTCCCGGCGGCAGTTGAAGGTTGGTGGCGGCTCCGGTTCATGTTAACCGGCCTTCCTCGCCGACGCAACCTCTTCCTGGCCGTCCGGGTACGACTTTAGTATCCAGAGATGTTTATAGCCCATGATCCGTTGGAAGTTCTTCTCCGTCTCCACAAGCGCCGTCGCCGCCCACCGAAGAACCATCGCCCCGTCTCTCCAGCGCGTCGCCCGCCGCCCCCGCAAGGCCTCTCAGCATGTCAGTCATTTGATTCACCTGATGTTTCCGTTCACTTCCCGCCCGATCGCAAGACCGCCGCCCATTGGCCGGCACCGGGCGTGGCGAGACCGACGGGCTTCTCCCCTTGGACCTGCTTGGCTTCCATCCAGCCTCCGCCGTCAATCGAATGCCAGCGCAGTTCGACTCCGCCTTTGGCCTCTCGCAAATCCAGTTGCACTTCCCCGCTGGCGGGGAAATAGACGGCATACTGCCGGGGCGGAGCCGCCAGACAATAGGCTTCATTTGCCTCCCGGTTCGATAGCAGGTCATTGCGCGGCGAGGCGTGGAAAACGTCAAACACGCTGAACACTTCACGGGCGCTCTTGATCATCCGCAGGGCCGGTTCGCTGCCGCCCAGATGCTTCTCGTGGAACCGCGCCGAAGCGCAACCGGCGAAGAGGTTCCGCCAGAACCGCTCCATCGCGTCCTTGCTCGTGCCGAAACGCCCGCCGTCCACGCCGTAGATCTTCACGTTGTTCATCGGCCGCGGCGCGGCCCTGATTCGCTCCCGCACGCTCTGGAGAGCGTCGTAGTGGGACTGGCCGCCCTGATGGTTGTTCTGCGCGGCCTCCACGAAGTCGTAGAGCTCCGGATGATTGATGGTGTTGTTGTGAATCGGATCGCGCAAGTCGTGCGAGCCATACATCTCGGTTACAGAGACCTTTCGGTCGGCCTTGGCGGCGATGTCGCGGACGTAGCGGCACCAGTAAGCGCCCCACGCGGCACTCTGGCGGGTCTCGTTGTCAATGCAGTAAAGGACGTGATCATGGCGCAGGGTGTGCGCGAGAATCTTCTCCACAAACCGCTGCTGATAGCCGAGCACCACGGGCACGTGATCCGATCCGGGAATCGTGCGGTAGAAACTGTTGTTCTGATGCGGCACGTCGTCCGCCAGCGGGAGCCCGGACGATTCGGCGGTGTAGTTGATGTTGTTTTTCGGATTGAACGGATTCGCCGCCCACGGAGCGCGGCCGTAGTCAAAGGTGGCCCAAATCTCCACGTGCACGACGATACCTACCTCCCGTGCGCGCTGAAGGAAGGTCTCGAACCGCTGCCAGTAGTCCGGGTCCCATCGCTCGAGATCGTAACGGCCGCCCGTTCGGGCGAAGGGCCATAGCGGTTCGCCGCGCACCCGGCCGGACATGAGACAGCGCGCGTAATTCCCTCCGACCCGGGCCAGCCTCTCCAAGGCTTCGATCGCGTCAGGCCAAAGGAACATCCCCTCGTCGTTCTCCAGTCCGGGCGTTCCGGTTGTCCGGTGCGGAACCGGTCCCGTGGAGCCGCCCAGCAGGAGCACGGGTTTGCCGTCGAATTGCCAGTAAAACGGATTGCCAGGGTGGATTTCGATGCCAGCGGGCTGGGCGGCATACATTCCGTGCGCCCAGATCAGCAAGACAAGAACGGTGATACGGCTGGCCCATGGAATGGCTGATCTCATTATCATGGTTTCATAGTTAGTTGGCAAACAGTCATTGCGTAACCAGAAAAAAGCGCCCGGTCAACTCCGCCGCCTGCAACACGCCCAGCCGCGCCGGACCCTGCCAGTCCCGTTCCGGCACGGCGGCGATGGCCCGCTTCACGTTGGCCGTGAGATTGAGTCGAAACAGATAGTGCAGCCGGCTCGCCGGCGCTTTATGCCACGCGCAAATGCGTCCGCCGCCATGACTGCCAAACAGCCACAAATAAGCCAACAGCGGTTTTTCCATGATCCGGTCAACTGACAACATCAACGCCTATCCCCAGCATTTTCCCGAGCTCCGTTAATTGTTTGGCATAGTCACCATAAACCCACGGCAAGTGGTTTCCGTAATCGGCCTGTTTTCTGACGAATTCCTCGGCCGTGCCGCTTTCCTTGCCCACGATATGCGCGTGCACGTTGCAACCCAGCAAATCCTCATCCCATCCTTTTGATCCGGTCAGGACTCCCCTCAGCACCAGCAACCCGGTCCCCTCCGGGTTCATTCGGGCCACCGTAACCTCTTTCACGTCATTGTTCATGAAATCCACGACCGCCTTCGTTCCCCAGCCGCTGCTGGTGAAATGGCCGAGTTGATACGGCAGGCCGGGCTTGTCGAAACCGTTCATCTTGATGCCCGGCACGCTGTGATTGACTACCAGAGTGCCCCTTCCGATCTCAGGGCGATAAAACATGTTCCCGAAGTGCGGCGATTTATTCGACAGCGCCATCAGCATATGCATCGCCAGCATGCCCCCAAGGTCCCCTTCACAGGCCGATGGAATGCCCAGGTCTTTGAGCATCGTGTGAATCAAACACGGGGTGATATTCCATTTTTGCGGCAGGCGGCTGGAACAGAATTCAAAACATTCAATGGTGAACGCATTGCACCGGTATTTCTTCATCAGGCCTGCTATCGCCTGGTAAAACGCCATGCTTGCGACCACAAATTTCTTGTCAATAAAACAGCGGTTGGCCCGACCGTAAACAACCTCCGCCATTTCAGCCGCGCCATCCTTCAACGTGCTGTCCTTGATGGTGCTTTCCATTTCCCGGGACATCTCAGCATAGGAAACAACCGCCAATTCTATCCCAAACCGCTCCTTCAGTTTTTCCGGTTCGTTAATGCCCGCAATGCTGCACACCGACGGCCATTTCCAGTCCGTCGGAAAAAGTATCCTCATTTGGACACTGTAGCACCATTACCTGAGAACATGTTATCCAGTCCTGGCATAGTGAAGCATCTGGGTCGTCAGGAGCCGGCCGTGGGCTCGGGCATCGCGGAGCATGTCCACGGCAATTCGCTGGCTGATG
>Ga0194113_10004215_pt1 | contig 18905 bp, 9 predicted proteins | sample TA2MahC200mmetaG_FD_146193 | JGI IMG/M metagenome (GOLD analysis project Ga0194113, IMG submission 146193) | Freshwater microbial communities from Lake Tanganyika, Tanzania - TA2015017 Mahale Deep Cast 200m | ecosystem: Environmental > Aquatic > Freshwater > Lake | place: Tanzania: Lake... | reverse complement strand
GTCGATCAGGCGGCGCAGGGTCGCCGGCAGGTCACACCGATTCCTGACTACATGGACGTTCTCCCCGACTGCATGCAGCTCGTCTGTTTCGACGGTCGGCAGGCAGCCGCAGATGACGACGGCTTCTGGACCGTGGCCTTGGGTTTGGCGGATCAGGTGCCGGCTCTTGGCCGACGCGATATGCGTCACGCAACAGGTATTGATGACAACGAGTTGCGGTCTTTGCGCAGAACCGGCCTGCGTAAGTCCGAGACTCTCCAAAAACTGGCGAATCTGCTGGCTTTCGTAGCGATTCACTTTGCAGCCGAGAGTTAAGATGGCGAAACTGTGCAGCATATGGTATAATCTTAGGCGTACTGTGAGCTGTTGACAAGGCCAAGGCACGAAACGTACCGATCGTCGGGCGGCGGCGTGGCTCGTTACGTTTGACGTCCAACGTGTGACGTCACGAGCTTCGCAACGCAACCGCGGGACGATCACGGCGGGAGGTTTGTATGGCGGCAGCATCGGATGCGGTTTGGGCAATCGATTTGGGCAATAATTCGCTGAAGGCGCTGCATCTGGTGGCGGTGGGGGAAGCGGTCCAAGTCATCGGGTTCGACCACATTCCGCACGGCAAGATTCTGACGAGCGGGGTCAGCGCCGCGGAGCGGGAAGAGCTGATCGCGATCACGCTGCGGCAGTTCGTCCAGCGCAACGACGTGGGGTTCGATCCGGTGATCATTTCCGTGTCCAGCCAGAACAGCTTTGCCCGGTTCGTTACGCTGCCGCCGGTGGAGGCCAAGCGGCTGCCCGAGATCGTCAAGTTCGAGGCGGCCCAGCAGATCCCGTTCGACATGAGCGAAATCCAATGGGATTGGCAGTTGATGAGCGATCCGGACAGCCCGGAGAAGAAGGTCGGGCTTTTCGCCATCAAAAATGAGATCGTCAACGCGGCCCTGGAGTCGTTCGAGCGGGAAGAGCTGCCGGTCAGCTTTGTCCAGATGGCCCCGATGGCTCTCTATAACTATCTGCTGTTCGACCGGCCGGACCTGGCCAATTCCGACAAGCGGGCCACCGTGATCGTCAACATCGGCGCCGAAAGCACCGACCTGGTCGTGTGCACCGCTTCCGGCGTCTGGCAGCGGTGCATCACGACGGGCGGCAACGCCTTCACCAACGCCATCGCCGAGACCTTCAAGCTGAGCTTCGAAAAAGCGGAAAAGCTCAAGCGCACCGCCCCGGTGAGCAAATACGCCCGGCAGATCTTCCAGGCGATGCGGCCGGTGTTCACGGACTGGTCCGGCGAGGTGCAACGGTCGCTCGGCTTTTACACCAGCTCGAACCCGGACGTGAAAATAACACGCGTGATCGCGATGGGCGGCGGCACCAAGCTGCGCGGCCTGGTCAAGTACCTGAGCCAGACCCTCCAACTGCCGGTCGAGAAGCCGGACGCATTCCAGCGGCTGGCGGTGGCCCCGGGGGTTTCCACCGCCAAGTTCCACGAGAACGTCAGCGATTTCGGCGTGGTCTACGGGCTCGGCCTGCAAGGGCTGGGCATGGCCCGCATCGAGAGCAATCTGTTGCCCTCGAGCATCGCCCGGTCGCAGGCCTGGGCGGGCAAGATGAAGTACTTCATCGGCGCCGCCGTGATGCTGTTGGTGGTGTCCCTGGCGTGCCTGGGGCGGGTCGGCCTCGATCATGCCAGTTACGCAAAAGGCTCGGACACGCGCGCCAAGATCACGCGCGTGGTCAGCGAGGCCAAGCGGGCCACCGCGAGCCTCGGCGGGGTCCAGGACCGGGAGGGGACGTACAAGGAACGGATGAAGAAGAGTTTCGAGTGGTTCCGCTATCGCGAGGTGGTGCCGCAGCTCCACGAGATCATCGTTTCCGCGCTACCGGGCGCCAGGACCAATCCGGAGCGGAAGGACCTGTACGAAGCCTTCGCCCGGGGCGACGTGGCCCAGGTCAAGCAGACGCCGCGTCCGGACCGCAAGCAACTCTTCCTGACCACGCTCGCCATCTTCTACAGCGACGATCTGGCCAAGGCCCAGTTCCGGGCCAGCGCCGCGATGCGCCGGGACGCCATGATGCAGGAGATGGACATGATGGACGAGTCGGAAGGCTACGATCCCGAGACGATGAAGCAGTTGGAGCAGATGTACGGGGCGCAGTATATGCAGGAGATGCTGGGCGGCACGACGGCGACCCAGAAGGCCCCCGGCTTCGTCATCACGGTCGAAGGTTACAGCCCCTACAAGAACATCGGCGATCTGCTGGACCCGCCGAACGTGAGGGACACCCCGGCCAAGTGGGGGTTCGTGACCCGGCTGGAGAACCTCAAGCAGTTTCTGAACCTCGATGTCAACAGCCCCTTCGAGATGTACGACAAAGGGGCGGCCAACTTCAAACTGGACAAAGGGCCCGTGGACCTCGAGCTGGAAATCCCCCAGGGAGTCGGCCAGTGGCACTTCATTCCCGATCCGCCGGTTCCCGGCGCGGCGCCCGCCGTCGCCACGTATGCCATGGGCATGGGCCCTCAGGGTGGGACCTGGATTCTGATCGATCCCATGACCAAGGAGCCCATCAGCGCCGATCCCGTGAAGGACCAGCACGGCAATCTCGCGTATGACGCCACGGGCAAGACGAGAAAGACGGTTCGCGATTTCTGGTTCCGGCTGCAGTTCAAGCTGGTCTGGAAGGAGGCCCCGGCGAGTGCCGCTCCGGCGGCCGGCGGGATGATGCCCGGGATGCGCCTGTAGGCGTGCGGTGCGGCCGTCTCCCCGGGGGCGGCGTGGGGCGTGCCGAAAGGGCCCGGAGCCCTGAGAAACAGACGGACATAGGCAGGTAGGCAAGATGAAAACACCGAATGTCAATATCAAGGATCTCCTCAAAGTCTTCGGCTTTCTCCGGAACAATCTGGCTCTGCTGGTGCCGATCCTGATTGCCGTGGTCGCCCTCCTGTTGTTCGTTCCGACGACGCTTCTGTCGGGCCGGCTGCGCCACAAGATCAAGTCGGACAGTGTGGACGTCGCCCGGCAGATCGACAGCCTGGTCCAGGAGGTGGCCGAGGCCGCCCAGGCGGAAGCCCTGGAGCCCTACATCGAAGCCTACGCCCAGGACGCCAACGCCATCGAGGACGCCATTCGACAGACCACGTTGCGTGAGCTGCTCGACTACCGGGTCTTTGCGGACCCGAATCAGACCTCGCAGTTGGTGTTCGATCCTTTCCGCCGCAAGTATCTGGAGGCCGTGGAGGCGATGCTGGAACGGGTCAAGGCCGGCGACCCGCCGACCGACGTGGAGATTTATGCGGCCCTGGAGGCATCGCGGGCAACGTCCGGCCGCGGCCGCACCGGCATGACCCGCGCGGGGACCTCGGCGGGAAGGCTGAACGTTCGCGGGATGTCGCCCCTGGACCGCAAGATTGTCGAGAAAATCTGCGAGGACCGGGCCAAGACGATCAAGGTCTACATCAACCCCATCGATCTGGGCGGCTACCTGTATTGGAGCGAGTGGAAATTCGAGGACTGGGACAAGGCCATCAGGGATAGCTGGTACTGGCAGATGGCCTACTGGATGCTCGAAGATGTCCTGACCACCGTCGAGCAGATGAACAAGGATGCGGATCATGTTCTGCGCTCCCCCGTCAAGCGGGTGATGAACGTCCAGTTCACGCAAACGCGGACGGGACGGGTCACGATCGGCCGGAGCCGACGGGCGACCGCGGCCCGGGACAAGCAGACGCCCACCTATGTGACGAACGTCCGCAACGCGATGTCGGCCACGCCCTGCACCGGCCGTTTCAGCAGCCCGGCGGAGGATGCGGTCATGGACGTGATGCACTTTCAGGTCACGGTGATCGTCCGCGCCGCCGAGGTGATGCACTTCATGCAGGAGTTGTGCAGCGCCAAGACGCACAAATTCCGCGGCTGGTTCGGCGATCAGCCCGAGCAAACGTACCAGCACAACCAGATCAGCATCCTGGAAAGCGCGAGCGGCCCCGTCGATCGCGAGCATTTCGACCATAGCAGCTTCCAGTACGGGGAAGATGAGGTGGTCAGTCTGGACTTGATCTGCGAATACGTCTTCCATGTGCCGGCCTATGCGGCGATCCAACCGAAGGTGGTCGCGGACGACATCGCCGGTACGGGAAAGTGAGAAGTGTAATGTTTGATGGTTGAGGGTTGATGGAAGAGCGCTGGGCGCGCTCCTCAAATCAACCATCACACATCAACCATCAAACTTCGAACCCGGAGACAGACTATGAAGGACCTCATCGGAAAAATCGGACGTTTCTGCGAGAACCACGTCGAGAAGATCGTGCTCGTGCTCGTGGGCGCCGTCTGCGTGTGGCTGTTCTTCACCCGCGTGATTTTCAGTCCCAACGTCATGGCGCTCGACCGGGGCGGCAAGGCCTTCGCCCCCAGTCAGATTGACCGCCACATCCACGAGCAGAAGGCCCAGGAGCTTCGCGCCAAGCTATTGCAGAGCAAGAAGGGGGCCGCCAAGACGTACGCCCGGAGGTTCGACGGCCCGATCCAGGCGGATGATTACGTGATCAAGGACGTGATTGCCCGGCCGCTGCCCCAGGGGTTTGCCGGCCTGTTCGGCTCGCCGCTGAGCTTCATCGATGCCACGGCCGCCGCGCCGCCGGTGCCTGGCGCGCCGAGCCGGCGGTTCGCGGACCGCAGGTACCGGCTGCCTCCGCTTCCCGAAGTCACGGGCGTCGGCGCCACGTACCTGCGTGCCGCCGCCTATGTGCCCCTGCAGGACGTTACCTTGCAGGCGACCTATGACAAGGTGGCGGTCGAGCCCAATGACATCGATCTGGTGACGGTGGAGGCCCGATTCGACGTGGCGGAGCTGTATCGCCGGTTCCAGGCGAGCTTCGCCGGCGTGGAGGTTCAGAGGGAAGAGTGGCGCGATCCCTGCCTGGCCAAGCCGATCTTCGCCGCCGTCCAGTTGCAGCGGCAGGAATTGCTGGAGGAGGGGGCCTGGAGCCCCTGGCGGCCGCTGCCTCGCAGCCGGGTGGAAGCGTATCGGGACATGTTCCAGGTGTTCGAGCGGATCGAGGACCTGCCTCCGGGCGGACTGGAAGTCCGCTTGATGAATTTCGACAAGCACGAAGTGATCATGGAGCTGCTCCAGCCGGAATCCTATCAGATCGCCTCGGCGGAAGAGGAGTGGTTCCCGCCCAGCTATTACGGCAAGTACAAGGACTTGCAGCGGAAGATGGATTCGGAGAAGCGGCGGGAGGAGAAGGACAAAGACCGCAAGCAGCCGACCACGACGGACCCGCGGCGGGATCCGATGGCCCGCGGGGGCCAGACGCCGGGGGTATACGGTCCGACGCAGGGAGGCACCCGCGGGGCCCCGGGCGCGGCCCGCGGCCGCGGGACCACTCCCGGAGGCATGCCGGGCGATCCCATGTACAACCAGCGCGGTATGCGCGGCGGCCGGGCGGGCGGAACGGCTCCCGGCGGCGATATGATGATGCCGGGCGGTCGCCGTCCCAGCACGCGACGGGGCGGACCGGGCGACCCGCTCTACGGGGGCGATATGTACGGCATGCCGGGCGACCCGACGATGCGGAGACGCGCCTCGACCAACGAGGTCTATTGGGAGTTCGCCGCCGACATGATCGTTCCGCGGGAAGACCTGTCCCAGCGGGACAAGCCTCTGCTGTTCTGGGTATTCGATGACACCTCCGAGCCGGGAAAGACGTATCAGTATCGCCTTCGCCTCGGCGTCTTCAATCCGGTGGCGGGGACCGGCCAGGTCGCCGAGCGGGATCTCGACAAGAAGGACCAGGTCATCCTGTGGAGCCCGTACTCCGACGTGACCAAGCCGGTGGAGATTCCCCAGAGAATCTATTTGTTCGCCAAGGAGGTCCAGGAAAAGACCAAGACGGCCACCGTGGAGGTCGCCCGCTATGCCCTCGGCTACTGGCGGTCGGAGAACTTCCTGGTCCGACTGGGAGAGGCGATCGGCAAGGAGGTGGAGCCCAAGAGAGAAGATGACAAGACCAAGAGCAAGGCGCGCATGGCGGCCGGATATCCCGACCTGGGCCTGCCGGACCGGATTACCGATGTCCGCAGCCTCATGGGACAGGGCGGCATGCCGGGCGCCCTGGGACCGATGGGCCCCGACCAGCAGAACCTGCCGAAGAAAGTGGACTACCGCACGGGCAAGGTGCTGGTCGACCTGGTCCAGGTCAATGACTGGGGCAATGCCCCGAACCTGCGCCCGCGCCTGTACTACAACATGCTCTATACCGAGGACGGGATGCGGATCGAGCATATGCCCGTCAACGCCGCCAACTGGCCCAAGGACCTCACGGCCGCCTACCAGTACGTGCAGGCGGAGAAGCGCCGGGAGCCGCAAACGTTCCGGGCCTTCAGCAAGAGCGGCCTGCGCGGCCGCGGCATGGGCGGCCCGGACGGAATGGACGGTTACGACGATTACGGCCTGTATGACGACATGGGCGCCTATGACGGCGGCGGAATGTATCCGTATTGAGGAAAGTTTGATGGTTGAAGTTTGAGGTAAGAACGCTGTCCGTGCTTCTCAAATCAACAATCCCACATCAACCCTCCAACTTCACTCGGGTCGGGGCAGGTCGTCCAGGTTCTTCTTGACCTGGGGCGAGTAGAAGCTGTCGGGGTACAGGTCCAGGAAATTGGTCAGCATGTCGCGGGCCAGCACCAGGTTGGCCCGCTTGGGCTCCCGCTGGTACAGGCGGATGTTCAGACGCGTCAGCTCATACAGGGCCTGCTTGCCGCCGTCGGTATTCTGGTACCGGCGGCTCAACTGGCCCAGACGCTCGGCCCGGTGTTGATCGTCGGCGATCAGCTTGGCCTGCGCCAGCAGGATATTGTCGCGCAAGCCGTCATTCTCTTCGGTGCGTGCCAGCAGCCCCTCGAGCTGCTGCTCGTACTCCAGGCGGTAGGGATTGAGCATCACGAATTCCGCCAACCGTGCCCGGGCGTCGTTCGCCCCGGTCAGGTTTTCATCGCTGACCAGCATCTGGAGCTCGTGGATGCGTCCCTGCAGCTCCCGGAGCTTCATGGGCGTCATCACGGTGTCCGGCGGACGGCGAAAGGCGCTGAACAGGCTTTCGCTGGGCCCGGCCGGCGTCTTCTGCAGGAGCGCCAGACGCTCCCGCGCGATCCGCTGGGCCTCCGTGAGAAAGGCCCGGGCGATCTTGATCTCCCGCTGGCCGGCGAGTTGTCGCGCCGCCCGCCAGCGGGCTTCGGCCGATTCCGGGCACGTTTGGGAGGCCTGGTAGAGCTCGAACCAGATCCGGGACGACACGCTGTGGGGATAGTCGCTGGAGAAGTGCAGGGTCTCATCCTGTCCGATCCGGCGCAGGTCCGGGGTGTACTCGTTCAACAACGCCTTGTAATACAGCGCGATCACCACGCGTTTGCTGCGGGACCGCCGCTCGACGATCCGCGCCTGGATCGACGCGGGCATCCATCGGGGCCGCGCCGGGCGCAGAAAGCGGTCGTACTGCTCGTTCAGCCACTTTCGCCTGTCCTCATATTGCAGTTCCTCCGAGACGATCAGCCGGTCCGGCCAGCGGTTGTCGCGTGCCAGGGAATTCTGGATTTCCCGCTTCATCTCTTCCCGCAGCGGAATGACCTCGATCGGATAGAAGAAGAACTTGCGGTACTCCTTTTCCTTGGGGTCGGTGATCGTCTTGTCCAGCGCCTCGCGGATGCTGTGATCGCGGAACTCGAGCACTTCCTCGGGGTTGTTCCGCGCCACGTAGAGTTGATAGTCCAGCTCGTCAAACCCGATCTTCCCTTGAAAGAGCACCAGGGCCAGCAGCAGGGTCGTGGTGGTGAAGGTCCAGATCAGGCCGGGTTTGTACCGGGTGTAATGGCCGAGGGCGAGCACGAGGCCGGCGATGGTCATGCCCGTCAACCAGGCCCAGATCCAGGGGGCGAAGGAGAACCCCCATTCGAGCGGCTCCACCCCGCGGGCCCCGCCGAACGCGCCCCAATAGACCAGTAGCGGGGCCATGCACAGGGCGATGGCGATGATCCGGGAGCGAAACCGCAGCGGCCGGACCGCCGCCCCGAAGCAACTGACGAGCAGAAATCCCGCGAAACCCGGCAGGTTCGCCAGAAGGAAGACCGCCAGCACGAAGATCAGGCTGTGCCCGAAACTCATCAACTGCGCGACCAGCACGGGGACCACCGCCAGGATCCCCATCAGCAGGCCCAGGACGAGGATTTGCCAGGGATACTCGAAGATGCTGACGCCGGCGACGGTGGCCCGGCCCAGGTCGCGCAGATCGGGCAGGGTTTGCGCGTTGAAGTCGAAGGCCCAAAACGTTCCCGTCACGATCCGCGACCAGAACAGGCAGGTCAGGCAGAACATGAAGGCCGCCAGAAGCCAGTAGAACTGCACGTTCCGGTGACTGTAATGGAGCGTGGGACCGACGGCCAAGAAGGTCTTGGGCGTCGGCCCCGATTTCTGATTTATGATTTCTGATTTATGATTCTCCATAAGAAACCTGCGCGGTCGCTCTGTGATTCATAAATCATAATTCATAAATCATCAATCGGCTTACGTTCCTTCGCCGCTGGAGGCCAGGTAGATCACCTGTTCCGGGGTGAGCGTGTCGACGGCCAGGCCCATCGTCTTGAGCTTCAGGCGGCACACCTGGTCCTCGATCTCCGACGGCACGTCGTAGACGCGTGCTTCGAGCTTGCCCGCCCGCTTGCAGACCCACTCGGCCTGCAGGGCCTGGGTGGCGAAGCTCATGTCCATCACGCTGGCGGGATGGCCTTCCGCGGCGGCCAGGTTGATCAGCCGGCCCTCGGCCAGCAGGTAGATGCGTTTGTTGCGGCCGATGACGTACTCATCGACGTGATTGCGCACGCCGCGATGGATCCGGCTGCTCATCTTCGCCAGGCCGGGAATATCGATCTCGACGTTGAAATGTCCGCTGTTGGCGATGACCGCGCGGTCCTTCATCAGGCGGATGTGCTCGGGCCGGATGACGTGCTTGTTGCCGGTCAGGGTCACGAACAGGTCGCCGACTTTGGCGGCCTCTTTCATCGGCATAACCAAGAAGCCGTCCATCGCGGCTTCCAGCGCCTTGATCGGATCGACCTCGGTGACGATCGTGATCGCGCCCATCCCGCGGACCCGCATGGCGAAGCCCCGGCCGCACCAGCCGTAGCCGGCCACCACCACCTTCGTCCCCGCCACGAGGAAATCCGTCGAGCGGATGATGCCGTCCACCGTCGATTGGCCCGTCCCGTAGCGGTTGTCGAACAGGTGCTTGCTCTTGGCGTCGTTGACCGCGATCACCGGGAACCTCAGCTTGCCTTCCTGCTCCATCGCCCGCAGGCGGATGACGCCGGTGGTCGTCTCCTCCATGCTGGCGATGATCCGCTCGGCGTCCTTCTTGCGCTTCGTGTGCATCTCGTTGACCAGGTCGGCCCCGTCGTCGAACGTGATCACCGGCGCGTGGTCGATCGCCGCGTTGATGTGTTTGTAGTAGGTCGCCCGGTTCTCGCCGCGAATGGCAAATACGGGAATCCGGAAGTCCTTCACCAGGGAGGCGGCCGCATCGTCCTGCGTGCTCAACGGGTTGGAGCCGCACAAGACCACGTTGGCCCCGCCCGCCTTCAGGGCTCGCGCCAGGTTGGCCGTCTCGGCCGTGATGTGCAGGCAGGCGGAGACGTTCATGCCCTGGAGCGGCCGGGTCCGCGCGAACCGCTCCCGGATCGCCGCCAGGACCGGCATATCGTTGTCCGCCCACAGGATCCTGCGTTTTCCTTCCGACGCCAACGCCAAGTCAGCAACGTCATATTTCATCTACGGTCCCTTTCAAAATCCCCGACCCAAACGCGAAAGTGTACGTCATCCGCCGTTGGGCTGCAATCTTTTCTTCGGCTCCTCCGCTTTTCGGTTTCTTGCCTTCAGGTTTTTTCCGATGGTCGGTCGTGGGAGCGCGAAAAAAAGGAGAAAACGAGGGCCCCGATGGAACTCGTGAGGGTCCCGCGCGGTCTAAGAGGGTACCTACTGCAGGTACCGGGATGCGAGATCGCGCGGGCAGGGTCATCGGCGAGGTGGCGGACGTCGGCGGCAGCGACGCGCAGGACCGCTCGTCCCATAAGCTGATACGGCGGGAAATTGCTGGACAACAACCGCGCCGATACGGTAGAATTAAAATCGATAAAACTCTACACCGAAACCTCTGGAGGAGGTCACAAGATGAGTAGGCAAGCCTATCGCAGAGGGATTGCTGCTCTTACCCTCGCTGTGTTGGCGTGGACGACAGCGGCCCAGGCAAGGACGCTGTATGTCGCCGAGGACGGCAAAGCCGAGTTCCGGTCCATTGGGGCGGCGATCGGGGCCGCCCGCAACGGCGACACCATCGTCATCGAGCCGGGTCTGTATGCCGGTGGCTACTACATCTCCGGCAAGTCTCTGACGCTGCGCAGCCGAGATCCCAATAATGCCGCCGCCGTGGCCCGTACCATCATCGATTGCCGTGAGGGAGGCCTTACCATCGGCGATGTCTCCGGAGCGGCCGACCGCATCTGGGTAACGCTGGAGGGGATGACCATTCGCGGCAGTTCCAACACCGCCTTGGCGTGCCACCGAGCCGAGCTCAGCATCATCAACTGTACCTTTCGGGACAATAGGGTCGGATATGCCGGCGGGGCCTTCCGCTGCCACGACAGCACGGTCCGGTTGATGGGATGTACGTTCTCGGGCAACGTCTCCGGGGCCGTCCGCGGCGGGGCCATTTTCTGTACGAACAGCGAACTCCATTTGACCGCATGCTCGTTTGAGTCCAACCAGGGGTGTGCTGTTGTGAACTACGATAGCCGCCTGCTTCTGACGGATTGTACGTTCTGGAACAACACCGGGGAGGACGGTGGGGCCATGCACAACCGCATGAACAGTCCCGCGGGAATCGCGGTCAGTGCCAGTTTGACACGTTGCACCTTCCAGGGGAATTCCGCCGATGCCTCCGGCGGAGCGATCTACAGCTTCCATGCCGGAACGACGCTCAATGCCTGCACCTTCATCTCGAACGCGGCCAAGCAGGACGGGGGGGCCATCTACAACTCCAACTCGAATTCCCGGCTCATGAATTGCGCCTTCCTCGGCAACACCGCGGAGGGAATTGGCGGGGCTTCTTCCAGTTGGTATGGGAGCACTCTGTCCCTCGTCAACTGTACGTTCAGCAAGAATCGTGCCGCCGCCGGCGGCGCCATTGCGGGACGGGGGCAGTTCTATGCGTTCCTCAGCCACAGCATCCTGTGGGGCAACACCGCCGCGCAGGGCAAGGAATTATCCCTCGCCCCCAATCCGTGGGAGTACGGGGGGATTTCGAGTGCGACCATCGAATACAGCAATATTGCCGGCGGCGAAGCCGGCGTTCATGCGCCGGCCAATGCCACGCTTCATTGGGCTGCCGGGAACCTCGACACGGACCCGCTGTTTCGACGCGCCGAGGACTTCAGTCTGTCCGCGCGGTCGCCCTGCATCGATGCCGGCGATCCGCGCCACGTGCCGGATCCCGAGATGAAGGATGTGGTCGGTAACGCGCGGCGTTTCGGGGCGGCGGTGGACATGGGCGCCTATGAGGCGGGCTCCGTCCCCGTATTTCGCTTCTGGTCGCCCTTGACGGAGAGACATTTCTACACGAGCGTTCGGGGCGAGCGCGACAAGATCATCCAGAATCTGGCCCATGAATGGACGTATGAGGGGATTGTTTTCTACGCCTGCTCGCGCCCTTACGAGAACATGGTGCCCCTATATCGGCTCTGGTCCGCCCAGCAGAGCTCTCACCACTGGACGCTGGACGAGAAGGAGGCGCAGGATATGGCCCGCTCACCGGGGGGGCTCTGGGCGTATGAGGGGATCGCCTTCTACGTCTATTTGCCGTTCAAGCAACCCTGGGGCGCCCTGCCTGTCCACCGACTCCGCTGGACGCTGCGGGGCGGCCATTTCTACACCGTCAATATCGAGGAACGCGACCGGCTGCTGAGGGAATTGCCGGGAAAACTGACCTACGAAGGCATTATCTGGTACGCCCTGCCCTGGCCCGAGAAATGAGCCGGTACGGCGCCACGGGCGCCCGAGACCTCCGGCCCGGGACGTAGCTGGGCCGACGCGGGGAGAATCTGCCTGGTGCCGTCGATTCCCGGGCGGGACAGACACGGTGGAACGGCCCGCGCGTCAACAGGAGGGGGGCGCCGGGGGAGGTGCGTTCACCGAGGCCCGGGGATCACGATCCGGTACAGGTGGGCGTCCCACGAGGCAAAATCGTCCTCAACTACTCCGTCGGTCGAGGCGCACGTGCGGTCTTCGCCGAGGACTTCTGCCGGTGCCCGTCCTGAGAGCCCCTGGATCGAGAACCGGGCCCGGGTCCGGCCGTCGCGCATGGCTACGGCAAACAGGTAGACAGCCCCGCCGTGACGCTTGGCCATCGTCGCGATCGGGACGCTCGCGTTGGAGGAGGCGACCGTGACAGCGTCGGAGAGAGTCGGACTGTTCAAGACCGGCGCCAACTCGCCGATCTGGCGATTGATCTGGGACACGGCCGCCAGCATTTCCGGATCGCTCAGCAAAGCCGACTCATCGAATTTCGGCTGCCACTCATGGACGAAGTAGATCAGGCCCGTCGAGCCGTGAATCAGGGACATCCACACCTCGCAGCGCACCTGCTTGGGCGTGGCCTTGCGCAGCTCCTTATTCTGGATGCGGGTGCACTCGATGCAGTTCCACACGGACCGGCCCTCGGCCCATTGCGTGAGCCGCTCCACGCCGCGGGCGACATACCACAGGTTCCCGGCGACCTGGACGCTGCTGTGTGCCGCCGGGTAGATGTCGAACGAGGCGATGTCGCAACCTTTGACGTACTCGGGATAATCCTCAGGGTGGTTCCTCCGCACGCCGCGACCGATATAGTCATCCCAGGCGACTCCCTGGCCGAGGTTCAGCAGCACGGGCCGATTCGGGTCCGCCGCCCGGATGCGGTGATACGACGCGACGATCTTCTCGGGCAGGATGGGCGGACCATAGCCCTTGCCCGCCCCGAGCGATTGTGCGTTGTCCGGCTCATCTCCGTGCATCCAGCCCACGATCGTGGGGTTGTTCCGATGCCGCAGTCCCACCGCATTCTGGCTGCAGATGACCTGCATCCCCGCCTGTTGGAGCTGCTGCAACTGCTCTTCGGTCGGGCCCCTCCAAAGTCCCACGTACAGATTGAATCCGGCGGCACGGTACCGTTCGGCCTTGGCCGGATTCTGCAGCCACACGGCGATGGGAAAGAAATCGGCCCGACTGGGGGGGGCCATACCGCCATTGGGCGTACGCGCCGGGGGACATGGCGGCCTCCTGAGCTCCGGTTGACATCCCCCACAGGGATGCGAACGACAACGCGAGAATCCAGTGACAACTCATCGCAGACACCTCCTGAAAAACGGCAATCCTGCCGCCATGATAGCCCGCCCGATCTCCCCTGGGAAGGGGCATGTGCGGTCTTGTGGAATAGCGCCGGCCTTCTTTCGTTCGGAGTACCGCCTTCAGGCGGCTCAAACAGTCCGGCCCTCCTCTTCCGTGTTCATAGGAACTGGAGCCGGCTGCGCCGGAGGACTCTCGCACCCGCCTAAGGAATCTCGACGGACAAAAACCGGTAATCGCGGCACCCCCGTCGTTTCGCCGATGTGCCTCGCGCCAGGCAACGTGTGGTTGTAGGGTGGGGCTTGCCCCACCAGGAAGCCGGACCCAAGGAAAGCGGTGGGGCAAGCCCCACCCTACCCATTACCGAACTTGCTCGTCAAGACTCATAAGGCGGTACTCCAAACGTGGAAGGTGGGGCCGGCTGGGCCGGAAGACTTTTCGGACCCGCCTGAAGGCGGCCTCCAAACTATGACTTCGGACTTCCAACTTTGTGCGGAGCGTGTTAAGATAGAGGACAGGCGGCTCGGGATACCGGTATGCCGCAATGGAGCAGGTCCGGGTCCCCAGAGGTGATCGACGGTCTGTAGGAGCCCCCAGACGCACGGCGTGGCGCTGGGGGGCCGTGACGGGTAGGCAGGGTGTTCCGCAATGGCGCAGAGCAACTCGGGTCTTGGTTCATGTGTGATGGTGGTGGGCGAGCCGCATAGTGCGCTGGTGCAGACGACGGTGCGCCTGGCGCGCGAGGGAGGATGCGACGCGGTGCCGTGTGACAACGTGTATGCGGCCGTCGCCACGCTGGCCAAGACCGCCGGCCGGCGCATCCTGGTCGTGGGGCGCATCCGGGATTTGGCGGAGGAGAGCGGCGCTTTCTTTCGGATTGCGGCCGCCCGGGCGGCGCGCTGTTGCTGTCTGCTGGACCGGAACTGCCCGGCCGGGCACGCGGCCCTGTTGGCGGCGCTGGGGGCCGGGATCACGGTCGTCGGCGACGTGCAGGAGGTTCCGCGCGTGTTCTCGGAGTGGCTGGCCACCGCCACCGTGGCGCGATCCGTGACCGACGCCGGAGATGAGGACCTGCGGGCCACCGAGGCGGAGCTCCGTGCCTTGCTGGGACAGGGTGAAGAATAGATGGACGTGGTGTCGAATTCGAGCGTGGGGTCGACGGGCGGCGGCCGGGTGTTGTTGATCGGCGATATCAGCCGGGCCCTGTTGGACGGCGTCCAGGTGGACCGCTATCCGTGTGAGGTGCGCCCGAATCTCCTGGAGGGGATCGACGCCGCCGTGCGGGGCCACTTTGCCGCGGTCGGCGTCGTGATGGACGGGGCGACCCACCAGCTTGGCCCCCTGCTCAAGGCCCTGCGAGAAGGCACGAAGACGAGGGTCTTCTTGTTGGCCCAGATGCACGAAGAGCCGATCGCACGGCGGCTGGTGACGGCGGAGGGCGGCGAGAGTCTGGCGGATGCCTATGTCGTCTGCCCCACGTGTCTGACCAGTCTCTGTGCGCTGGCCGGCGCGGAGCCGGGGCGGCTGGCTGCCGGACAGGGTGGTCGAGCGTCGGACGGTGGCGCGGCTCGTGACGTCCAACGTCCGACGTCTGACGCAGCGCCCGACGCCACCGCCACCGTGGCACCATCCGTGCCCGACGCCCTCCTGGCGAGCCTGGAGCAGAAGATCCGCTACCTGGAGCGGCTGGCGACGACCGACGACCTGACGGGCCTGAAGAATCGCCGGTACCTTTGGGAGTTCGCCCGGCAGATCCTGGACCACGCCCGCCAGACCCAGGGACGCGTCACGCTGCTCGTCTTCGACATCGACAACTTCAAGCACTACAACGACGTCTACGGCCATCTGACGGGCGATGAGATTCTGCGCGAGGCGGCGGTCCTGATGCGGCGGTGCTGCCGCGGCCACGACGTGGTCGGCCGCATCGGCGGCGACGAGTTCGCCGTGGTCTTCTGGGACTCGTCGCTCGGCCGTACGAGTGATCCGTGCCGGGTGACCCATGACCCGGGCCACGCCCCACGAGCCACGGGCCACGGGTCGCGGGTCCCGAGCGACGAGCGACGGTCGGCCACCGCCGAGCACCCCAGCGAGATTATTCTGATCGCCCGGCGCTTCCAGAAGGAGTTCGGCAATGCGGACCTGCGCCTTCTCGGTCCCCGGGGCGAAGGCGTCCTGACCATCAGTGGGGGCCTGGCCAGCTTCCCCCGGGATGGCACGACGGTCCAACAGCTCTTCGAACGGGCCGATTTGGCCCTCCGGGAGGCCAAAGGCAGCGGCAAGAATCGCATCTACCTCGTCGGCCAGCCCCAGAGCGACATCGCCGAGATCGAATAGCAGGGCCGAAGGCCTTCAAGCCCCGGGTCGGGACGGTCGATAACATGGGGTCCGGGCGACTGCATTGCCTGTTGACTCGGGTGGCTGGTATGCTACAATAGCGGTACGTGATGGATGGTGGGTCTCTGAGGCCCGGTGAACGCCGGGGTCCGCCCCCACGGGAGGAGCAGGCATACGGTCGAGTGTGGCAACATGTCGATGGCAGCTCTCGGTTGAGTTGTTACAGCATTTGGCAATGATTCTATTCGTATTGGGAGGTCATCATGTTGAGAAGGGCGATTCTGGCCATCTTGTGTGTCGCGGTGTTCGGTCCGGTCTCCGGGGCATGGGCCCAGCCGATCCCGGACCTGGTTGCGTGGTGGGCTTTTGACGAGGGCCAGGGCACCGTAGCCAACGACTGGAGCGGCAACGGGTTCAACGGCACCGTCAACGGCGGCGCCGCGTGGGTGCCGGGCAAGTCGCGCACCGCCCTGCAGTTCAACGGCACCAACGCCTATGTCGAGGCGCCCCATATCCCGTTCAACACCCGGAGTTTCACCATCACGATGTGGATCAATCCGGTGCTGTACACGGCGGCGCAGGTGGTTTTCGGACAACAACAGAGCGGGTCCACGAACCTGAGCATGCATTTTCGCCTGGGCGGTCCCGCCGGCACCGGTCCGGTCCCCGGCGCCGTTCGCATGGCATTCTACAGCAATGACCTCAACACCGCCGGCGGTCTGATCCAGGACAATACCTGGTACCACCTGACGTTCTGGTACGACGTGACCACCCAGACTCAGAGGATCTATATCAACGGCGCGCAGTCCGCGCAGCGCACGGCCGCTCCCTATCTCGGCACCGCCGGGGTGACGAACATCGGCCGCTGGCACAGCGGCAACGCCCAGTGGTTTCGGGGTATGATCGACGACGTCCAGATTTACCACCGGGCCCTGACGGTGGCGGAGATTCAGAAGATCATGACGGGTCTGACGGATGTATCCCTGGCCTATGGGCCCGATCCCAAAGACAAGGCCGAGGGCGTCAGTCTGCCGTTGCTGCAGTGGAAGGCGGGCGATGCCGCCCTCTTTCATCACGTCTACCTCGGGACCAGCCCTCAGTTGACGGAGGCCAACCGGGTGGCGTCCAATCTGCCGTTCACCATGCACTATGTGACGTCCGGTCTGGAGGCGGGCGTCACCTATTACTGGCGAGTGGACGAAGTCGAGGCCAGCGGCAAGGTGAACACCGGCACCGTGTGGAGTTTCACGACGATGCCGAAGACCGCCTGGGCTCCGAAGCCCGCCGATGGCGCGGCGTACATTGCCGCCAGCGGCAAACTCGAGTGGAGGGCCGGCCTCAATGCTCTGACGCATGATGTCTACCTGGGCGCCGACCGCGCGGCCGTGGAAGCCGGCGCGGCCACGGTCAAGAAGGCCACCGGCCAACTCGCGGCTTCCTACGACGTGGCTGGCCTGGAACGCGGCCAAATCTACTACTGGCGGGTGGACGAAGTGCTGAGCGACGGGAGCCGGGTGACCGGCCCCATCTGGAGCTTCACGGTTCGCCCGGTCATGGCCAAAGCGGATCCGAGTCTCGTCGGCTGGTGGAAGCTGGATGACGAGAACGCCGGCCTGGCCGTGGATTACTCCGGCTCCGACAACTACGGCGCCCTGATGGGCGGCCCGAAATTCGTGGAAGGCCAGCTCGGCGACGCTCTCTCCTTCGACGGGCTCGATGACTACGTCAATTGCGGCACGGACCCCTCCCTGAACATTCGCGACCAGATCACGATCGCCTGCTGGATCAAGGTCGCGGTGTTCAGCCGGACCTGGGAGACCATCCTCGCCAAGGGCGACAACTCGTATCGCATGAGCCGCAGCAGCACCGGCGGGGTCGCCGCCGGCAACTCCATTCACTTCGGCTGCAACGGCCCCACGGGCGGCAACCTGGACGCCACCACGATCGTAACCGACAACGCCTGGCACCATGTGGTGCTGGTCTATGATGGGACCAACAAGATCATCTACATCGATGGCCGCGAGGATGCGCGGGTGGCCTCGACTGGTCAGATCAATGAGAGCACGCACCCGGTGCTCATCGGGGAGAACGCGCAAGCGATAGGCCGATACCTCAAAGGCCTGGTGGATGATGTCCGGATCTACAATAAGGCGCTCACGCTGGAACAGGTCCGCAAGGTCATGCAGGGCGATCCGCTCCAGGCCTGGGATCCCCAGCCCACCCCCGGCGCCAACCTGGATATCCGCGAGGCCACCAGTCTGAGGTGGTCGGCGGGAGAGAGCGCCACCCGGCATGATGTCTATATCGGCCAGGACAAGGACGCCGTGCGGGCCGCCGATACGGCCTCCCCGCTCTATCAGGGCCGCCAGACCGGCACCAGCTTCTCGCTGGCCGGCAAGGTCGAGCTGGGCGGCGGCGCCTACTTCTGGCGCATCGACGAGGTCGAGGCCGACGGCAAGACCGTCCACAAAGGCAGCGTCTGGTCGTTCACCATCCCCGGCTTCCTGATCGTGGATGAGTTCGAGAGTTACACGGACGTGGAAGGCAATCGGATCTACGAAGCCTGGATCGATGGTTGGGTCAACGGCACCGGCTCGCAGGTCGGCTTTGACACCGCCGTCCAGGGGACGTTCGGCGAAAGGACGATCGTCCACGGCGGCAGGCAGTCCATGCCCATGGATTACAACAATACCAGGAGCCCGTTCTACAGCGAGGCCGAGCGGACCTTTGCTCCAGTGCAGGACTGGACGGGCCATGGGGTGACCGATCTGAGTCTGTGGTTCCGCGGCCGGCCGATCCGTTATGTGGACAAGGGCAACGGCGCGTTTACGATCGGCGGCTCAGGCACGGACATCTGGGGCAATGCCGATGACTTCCGCTTCGTCTACAAGCAGCTCAACGGCAACGGCTCGATCCAGGTCAAGGTCGACAGCCTCCAGAACACCGACCCGTGGGCCAAGGCCGGCGTCATGATCCGCGGGACCCTCGAAGATCGCTCGGTGTTTGCCTACATGATCCAGAGCTTTGCCAGCGGCGCCTCCTTCGGCTGGCGGCAGACCGTTGGCGCCACCTGCGGCAGCATGACCCAGGCGGGCATCACCGCCCCGCAGTGGGTCAAGATCACCCGCACGGGCAACGACTTCACC
>Ga0194113_10004206_pt1 | contig 18928 bp, 9 predicted proteins | sample TA2MahC200mmetaG_FD_146193 | JGI IMG/M metagenome (GOLD analysis project Ga0194113, IMG submission 146193) | Freshwater microbial communities from Lake Tanganyika, Tanzania - TA2015017 Mahale Deep Cast 200m | ecosystem: Environmental > Aquatic > Freshwater > Lake | place: Tanzania: Lake... | reverse complement strand
CACGCCTGCACCCCCCCCCCCTGCGGCAGCCGCATTCCGGCCGGGTCGAGCGCCTCCGCCAGTTCCTGCGACAGCGCCGATGTCGTGACCTGATCGAGCCGCGCCTGGTAATTGAGGATCAGGCGGTGGTTGAGCACCGGCTCGACCAGCATCTTCACGTCCTCGAAGCCCACCGACGGCCGCCCCGCCAGCAGCGCCGCCGCGCGCGCCGCCTCGGCCAGCGCGATCGCGGCGCGCGGCGAGGCGCCGTAGCGCACGTACGTCCGCACCCGCGGCGTCGCCTCGGCGGCGCCGGGGTGGGTGGCGCTCACCAGCCGGGCGATCCAGCGGGCGACGGCCTCGGGGAGCGCCACCCGGTCAACCGTGGCAAAGCAGCGCTCCAGCATCTCCTGCGGCAGCGTCCAGGAGGCTTCGGGCACCGTTCCGTGGCGGCGTCCGGTCAGTATGTCCAGCAAGGTATCGGCGGGCAGATCGCCGACATTCAGACGGAACAGGAAGCGGTCCAACTGCGCCTCGGGGAGCGGGTAGGTGCCCTCCAGCTCGATCGGGTTCTGGCTGGCCAGCACGAAGAATGGCGCCGGGAGCGCCCGCGTGGTTCCCAGCAGCGTGACCGAGCGCTCCTGCATGGTCTCCAGCATGGCGGACTGCGTCTTGGGCGAGGCGCGGTTGATCTCGTCGGCCAGCAGGATGTTGCAGAAGACCGGTCCGGGCTGGAACACCAGGTCGCGCGCGCCGGAGGCCGTCTGCTGCAGGATGTGCGAGCCGAGGATGTCGCCCGGCATCAAATCGGGGGTGAACTGGATGCGCTTGAAGCGGAGGCGCAGGATGTCGGCCACGGCCTTGACCAACGCCGTCTTGCCCAGTCCCGGCAGTCCTTCGAGCAAAATGTGCCCGCGCGCCAGGATGCCGGTGAGGACGAGGCGGTGCAGGGCGTCGCGGCCGAGCAGCATGCGGTTCATCTGGTCGAGCGTCTGGTTCAGCGCCTCGCTCGCGGGGGCGATCTCCTGCGGGGTCAACAGGTTCATGGTGTCTCCAGTCAGGGTTCAAAAAACCGTCCCACGGCTTCGCGGTGGCGGGGCAGGACCGGCGCCTGCGGCGCGCCGCCCCGGGCCGGGGCGGCGTGGGCCAGCGCGCCGGCGCCGCTGGCGGCGGGCGTGGCGGCGACTTCGGGCGCGGCGGCCGAAAGGCCCTCCAGGCGCGCCTGGTCGGCGGCCGGCATCCGGCTGGCCAGGGACTCCTTCTTGAAGGCCGCATTCTCGGTCGTCGAGGGGTCGGTCCAGGTGAGCGCCGCGTCGCCCCGGCCGCGGCTCACGCCGCCCGCGCCGGGCGCGCCCGGCGCGGCGCAGAGCGCGGCGAGGCTGGCCGCCGCCTCGGCGGCCGGCCCCTCCTCGGCGAGGAGCCGCGCCAGCGCTCCGGCGCACGCCGCCGCGTTGGTGCAGGAACCGCCGCTGCAACCGGCGGATGGTGTCGCTTCGCCCGGCTTGAGTTCGCCCAGCTTGAGTTCGCCGAGTCGCGCGAGGCGGGACTCGTTGAGCGCGCCGGCCTCGCGCAACAGGCCGGCCAGATCGCGCAGACTCTCGGGCGAGAGCCCGCCGGGAGCGAGGGCCGTCGCCAGCAGGTTGCTGGCGAGCGCGGCGGGGATCGGCGCGCTGGCCAGGTACTGCGCCAGCGCTTCGGCGGCGGCCGCCGCGAGCGCGCCGGCCTGGGTGTCGCCATCGAGGCGCGCGGCGAGCTGTTCGGCCAGGGCGACGGCCGACTGCAGCGCGGCTTGCTCCTCGGCCAGCGCGCCTGCCTGCGCATCGGCCGCGCGCGCCAGTTCCCCGGCGATATGGTCCAGCGCCTCCAGGGTGCGGGCGGGATCGGCGGCGTCGCCCGTCTGGCTGATCGCCGCCAGTTGGTTGCTGACGGCCGCGACGGCCTGCTCGGGAAGCAGGTTCTCCGCTTCGATCCGGGCGACGCTGGCCGCGAGATGCTCGGTCACCGCGGCGACGGGCGGCCGGCCTGCCGCCACGAGGCCGACGAACAGCCGCTGCGGCAGGAGCGCCGTCAGCAGACAGAAGGCTGTCGACAGGGCCAAGCCGCCCATGATTCGAGGACTGCGCCAGATCACACGGGGCGACGGCGGCGGAGTCGGGTGCCAGGCCTCGGCGCCGGGCAGGCCGGCGCTCATCACGAGGCCGCCCGCCCGTCCCGTCGCATCCAGAGCGGCCAGGCAGACGGACTGGGGAGGGGTGCGCCGAGCCGCCGCATAACCCGCCCCGGCGGCGGCAAGCGCGGTGATGGTCAGCAGAACAAGTCCCCGGTCGGCGGCCGTCGGCGGAAGATCGAGAAAACGTCCCGCCAGAGAGAGCAGCCCGGCGCCGACAGAACCGGCCAGTGCCCCCGCGGCCGCTCCACGGCACACAAGCACGCGGCGAAATCGCTTTTGGAAGCGACGCGCCTCGCGAAACACGGCTCCGGCCTGCTGCTCGTGACCCACCATCGCGTTCCCACGTAGAGTTTTAGATTGAAGGAACAAGATACGCTGAAGGCCAGCTTGCGTCAACGCTTTCCATGCCGGATCGCGGCGTGGGCGGCGGCGACGCGCGCAATGGGGACGCGGTAAGGGGAACAGCTCACGTAGGTCAGCCCCTGGCGGTGGCAGAATTCGACCGAGGCGGGGTCTCCGCCCTGTTCACCGCAGATGCCGATCTTCATGGTTGGGCGGACCTGTCGCCCCTTCTGGGCCGCGATCTCAATCAGCATTCCCACTCCCGACTGGTCGATCGTCTGGAAGGGGTCAGCGTCGAGGATCCGCTTTTGCAGATAATCATTCATAAACCCGCCGGTGTCGTCGCGGCTGAAACCGAAGGTCATCTGCGTGAGATCGTTGGTGCCGAAGCTGAAGAACTCGGCGATGCCGGCCATCTTATCGGCCAGCAGCGCGGCCCTCGGAATCTCAATCATTGTGCCCAGATGATACGTGATTGCTTTCAGCCCGCTGCGGGCCAGCACGTCGGCATAGACCGCGTCAATGATCTTCTTGCTGAACTCTAGCTCGCGCACGTCACACGTCACGGGAATCATGATCTCGGGCTGGGGGGATCTGCCGGCGGCAATCAGATCGGCAGCCGATTCGAAGATCGCGCGGATCTGCGTCTCAGAGATTTCGGGATACGTCACGCCCAGGCGGACGCCGCGGTGTCCCATCATCGGATTGGACTCCTTGAGCGCCTCGCTCCGTTTGTCAATTTCCTTGACGTCGATGCCGAGCGCCTTGGCCAGATCTTCGCGATTGCCCTGAGAATGGGGGATAAACTCGTGCAGCGGCGGATCCAGCAGGCGGAAGGTTACGGGCAGGCCGTCCATGGCCAGCAGCGTCGCCTTGATGTCGCGCTTCATGAAGGGGAAGAGCTGCGCGAGAACCGCCTTGCGTTCGGCCGTGGACGCGGAAAGGATCATCTTGCGTAGCAGGAAGAGCGGCTCGGCGGAATCCTTGCCGTAGAACATGTGCTCGGTGCGGAAGAGTCCGATCCCCTCGGCGCCGAACGTGCGGGCAAGCGCGGCGTCTGAGGGGGTGTCGGCATTGGTCCGAACCCCCATGGTGCGGTATTTGTCGACCAGCGTCATGAAGCTTTGGAATCGCGGGTTCTCCGTGGCGGCAATCATCGGCTGTTGCCCGACGTAGGCGTGGCCCCGGGTGCCGTTCAGCGTGATCAGATCGCCAGCCTTCAAGACCGTTCGCCCTACCCAGGCGGTCTGACTTTCAAGGCAGATGTGCAATTCGCCCGCGCCGACGACGCAGCACTTGCCCCAGCCGCGCGCGACGAGCGCCGCATGGGAGGTCATGCCGCCGCGGGCGGTCAGGATGCCCTCTGCGGCCCGCATGCCCTCGACGTCTTCGGGGTTGGTCTCCTCGCGGACGAGGATGCACGGCCGGTTGGCGTGGAAGGATGCCACCGCCGCTTCGGCGGTGAAGACGATCACGCCCGCCGCAGCGCCGGGACCGGCGGGAAGGCCCTTGACGAACGGGGTGAGGTCCTTTTCAACCTTGGGGTCGAGGATGGGGTGGAGCAGTTCGTCCAACTGCGCCGGCTCCACGCGCAGGACCGCCTGCTTCTCGTCGATGATCTTCTCCTGCAGCATGTCCATCGCCATGTTCAGCGCGGCCGTGCCGGTCCGCTTGCCCACGCGGCATTGAAGCATGTAGAGCGTCCCCTCCTGAATCGTGAACTCGATGTCGAGCATGTCGGCGTAGTTCTTCTCGAGCACGGCGCGAATGCCGCAGAGTTGCTGGTAGGTGTCGGGCATCAGCTCTTGAAGCGACTGCAAGTGGTCGTTCTGCGCGTTCTTGGTGTCGTTGTTGAGCGGATTGGGGGTGCGGATTCCGGCCACGACGTCTTCGCCCTGCGCGTTGATCAGCCATTCGCCGTAGAAGGTGTTGTCGCCCGTGGCCGGGTTGCGTGTGAAGGCCACGCCCGTCGCGGAGGTGTCGCCCATGTTGCCGAACACCATGGCCTGCACGTTCACGGCGGTGCCCCAGGCGTCGGGAATCCCCTCAATGCGGCGGTACGAGACGGCCTTCTTGCCGTTCCAGCTCTTGAACACGGCGCCGATTCCGCCCCAGAGCTGCTTCATCGGGTCATCGGGGAAGGGGACGCCAAGCTCCGTCTGGACGCGCCGTTTGAAGCTCTCGGCCAGTTCCTGAAGGTTGGCAGCCGTCAGATCGGTGTCGCTAGCGTACTTTTTGATGTGCTTGTACTCGTCGAGAGCGGTATCGAGGAGCTTGCGAATACCCACGCCCTTGGCGGGGTCGCGCCCTTCGGCCTTCTCCATCACGACATCGGCGTACATCATGATCAGGCGACGGTAGCTGTCCCACACGAAACGGGGGTTTTTGGTCTTGGCGATCATGGCCGGGATGGTGGTGCTTGACAGTCCGACATTCAGGACGGTATCCATCATGCCGGGCATGGAACTGCGCGCGCCGGATCGGCATGAGACGAGCAACGGGTTCTTCGCGTCGCCGTACTTCATTCCCATGGTCGCTTCGGTTTTGTGCAGCGCATCCAAAACCTGTGCTTCGAGCTCAGCAGGGAACCGGCCGCCCTGAGCAAAATAGTCCGTGCAACACGCCGTGGTCACGGTAAAACCGGCGGGGACCGGCAGGTGGAGGTGACACATCTCGGCGAGATTCGCGCCCTTGCCGCCGAGTAAATTCTTGTCCTTGGCATTACCCTCGGCACCCGTGCCGCCAAACGTGTAGACATATTTCATAGATGATTCATATCCTGTGAATGCGGCACGAAAAGATCCCGCCGCTGATGGAGGTTGGTTTTTGTTTGCAAAACGTACGGAAGTATAGTGCACGTGTCAAAATCGGTCAAGGTGTCGTTTGCCCAATTTAGCAACTCTCATTTTGAGCATTTTGGGTGCATCCTGCCGGTCGGAATCGGAATCGCTATCGGTATCGGGGTCGAAATTCCTTCTTTTTTGTCGATCCCGATCCCAATTTCGATTTGGATACCGATATCGACGACCTTAGCGAGGATTCCTAACACAATGCTAACACGGATGCCATTCAATCTTAACAGGCGAATGCTCAACTATCTGCCAACGGCCACTGTGAGGCCGTGGGCCTGTGGCCGATAACAGGAGACCTGCATCATGAGACAGTCACCGGGACCGTCACGAGGCGTAAAACACTAGACGACAGGGTGTCGGGACCTCCGAGATCATCCTATGCCCACCAGGGAACACATTCTGCTGACGACGCGCGAAATGCGGAAGCGAAGGGTCTTCGGACTGCTGGGCCGAAGCTTTCTGCTGCTGGTCACCTCGGTGGCGGCGCTGGCTGTGCTCGCGATCATTTTCTTCATCGCCCGCGACGCGCTGCCATTCTTCAGAATCAGCGAGGCGTCGGATTTCTTTTTCTCCAAGGCCTGGTACCCCACGCATCAGCCTCCCCAGTTTGGCGCGGCCGCCATTTTTGTCGGCAGTCTGCTGGTAACCGCGGCAGCGGTCGTTCTGGCGGTGCCGCCGGGGGTGTGTGCGGCATTGTGCATGAGCGACATCCTCCCGTTCAACGTGCGGCAGGTGCTCAAGCCGGTCATTGAGATGCTGGCGGCCATCCCGTCGGTCGCCTACGGATTTTTTGCCCTGGTCGTGCTGGCACCGCTGTTGCAGAATCACGGGGGCCGTCTGCTTGCGACGGCCTGGTGGGTGCTGGCCCTGCCAACGCTGGGCCTCGGGTCGGTGGTGGCTGCCGACCTCTTGACGCCCGTCCGCCTGACGGCGCGCGCGCACGGTGTGATGCGCAGCGTCCTGACCCTGGCCTTGCTGGCACTATCTTTAGTCATCCTGATCACGGTCAGCCGGATTTTGGGCGCGGTGCAGATTGCCAGCGGCGTCAATGCGTTGAATGCATCGGTGATCCTCGGGGTGATGGCGCTGCCGACGATTGTAAGTGTCTCCGAGGATGCCCTTCAGGCCGCCGGACGTGAGTTGCGTGAGGGGAGCTATGCGCTGGGAGCAACACGGGCCGAGACGCTGGTCAAGGTGGTTATTCCGGCATCCATCAGCGGTATTTTTTCGGCGGTTCTGCTCGGTATCATGCGAGCGCTGGGGGAGACGATGGTGGTGTGGATGGCTTCGGGGAACGCCGCCCAGATCCCGAAACCGTGGTACAACCTGCTCCTGCCGGTTCGGACGCTGACCGCGACCATCGCGGGTGACATGGGCGAGGCCGATCAGATGACCGGATCGGCGCACTACCATGTGCTCTTCGCCATGGGCTTGAGCCTGCTGGTGTTCAGTTTCGCATGCAATCTGGCCGGTGAGTGGATTGTCACGCGCCAGCGCAAACGGCTGAGGGGTTGCTGACCATGCGTTTATCGACACGCAAACTTCTGGATCGTGCGTTCACTGCGAATGCCTGCTTCGCGGTTGGGCTGATGACCCTGTTCTTGCTCGTTGTTTTGCTGCCGATCCTGATCAAGGGCTCGTCGGCCTATCTCTTCAGGGCCACGGTCGAGCACCGCCGCATGATGCGCGAGCAATTCGGCCGCGGGGACGCGCGGCGGGCCGCTGAAGAGCACGCGGCGGTGCAGGAGGCGCGGCGGCCGATCTATGAGGCGATCACCGCGTTTGAGGCCGAACTCGCCGAGCTGCCGGCCGCCCGGCGAAAAGCGTTACGCCCGGCGTTCAAGGAGGTTCGCGAGACTCTGGCGCTTTTGCTCGGTCCCGATCCGGGCGCGCCGCTTCCCGCGCTGACGCGCCGCCTGTATGGGCAGACACGCTGGGATCAGGCACAGGAGAAGGCCGAGCGCTTGCTCTACGAAGAGACATGGGACTACTCCGGGGGCGAGGGGAAACAGGTTTACGTGCCGCGCGAGCCTCTGTTCGAGGGAACGACGCTCGCGCCGGTGTTCCCGATTGTGCGCGACAATCTACGGGAGCTGCTGCAGCCCAGGCTGACCTTCTACCCACGGTTTCTGACCGACCGGTCCTTTGACGCCCATTTTTTTGGGGGCATCGGCGCAGAGGTCATGGGAACGGTTTATCTGGCGCTCGGGGCGATGCTCATCGCCGTCCCCTTGGGCATCATCGCCGCCATCTATTTCCAGGAATATGCCAAGGCCGGGCCCGTCCTCTCGTTCCTCCGCTCGTGCGTCAACACGCTGGCGGGCGTGCCGAGCATCGTGTTCGGCCTTTTCGGACTGGCATTCTTTATCAATACGCTTCAGGTGTCGTCCGGCAAAAGCGTACTGGCCGGGGCGCTGACCTTGGCCTTGCTGGTTTTGCCGACGGTGATTCGGGCCTCCGAAGAGGCGATCGCGGCCGTCCCCCGATCGTATAAAGAAGCGGCGATGGCGTTGGGTGCCGGACAATGGCGCACGATTCTGACGGTGATTTTGCCGGCTGCTTTGCCGGGGATTCTGACTGGGACGGTGATCAGCATGGGGCGCGCGGCGGGTGAGACGGCCCCGATCATTTTCACGGCGGCGGTGAGCGTGGGGCCCCTGCTGCGGCCGTCCGAACTGCTGACCCAGGCGACCCCGGCCCTTTCGTGGAACCTGTACAATATCTGCACCGAGCACGAGGCGGTTGACGAGATCCGGCATGTCCAGTACGGGATGGCGGCCACGCTGGTGGTGATGGTTCTGGTTCTGAATCTGACGGCGATTGTGATCCGTGCGCGTGTCGCCAGACGATTAAAAGGCTGATGCGTGAGTCTGCAGCAACAGGGAGAGCGTATGAATACAACGGCAGCACAGGGCGGGGCGGCGCCGGTCGAAGCCAGGGGCTTTTCGGTCTTTTACGGCGAGCATGAGGCGGTGCGGCGGGTGGATCTGGCCATTGCTGTGGGTCAGGTGACGGCGATCATCGGTCCGAGTGGATGTGGCAAGAGCACCTTCCTGCGGGCGATCAACCGGATGAACGATCTGATTCCCGTGTGCCATGCGGAGGGTGAATTGCTCTTTGACGGCCAGAACATCTACGGGGGTGCGGTTGACGCGGCCGTGTTGCGCCGCAGGATCGGTATGGTGTTTCAAAAGCCCAATCCTTTTCCAAAGTCGATTTACGACAACATCGCCTACGGTCCGCGGCTGCACGGCACGGTATCCCGCGCGGCACTCGACGGGATCGTCGAGGAGAGCTTGCGGGGGGCGGTCTTATGGGATGAGGTGAAGGACCGGCTGGAGCGGAACGCGCTCGGGTTGTCGGGCGGGCAGGCGCAGCGCCTCTGCCTGGCGCGCGCGCTGGCGGTGCAACCCGAGGTCCTGCTGATGGATGAGCCAACCTCGGCGCTGGATCCCAAGGCCACGGCGCGCATCGAAGAGCTGATCGTGGAATTGCGCGGCCGCTACACCCTCGTGATCGTCACCCACAACATGCAGCAGGCGGCCCGAGTCTCCGATCAAACGGCTTTTTTTTATGAGGGGAATCTCGTAGAATATGGCCCGACCACTGATCTCTTCACACGGCCGCGCGAAAAACAGACCGAGGATTACATCACCGGACGGTTCGGCTGATCGGGAGTAAGAGCAGGAATGAACATGATATTTGAACGGGAAACCGAGCGCTTGAAAGAGGATATCCTCCGTCTGGCGGGTGAAGTCGAGCAACGGTTGCGCGAGGTGCTGCGCAATCTGGATGCCCGTGAGCGGGCGCCGTTGCTGGCGTGGGCGGCGCGTGACGAGGAGATTGACGCGCGCGAGGTGCAGATCGAGGAGGAGTGCCTCAAGCTGTTGGCGCTGCATCAGCCCGTGGCGCGTGATCTGCGCTTTGTGATCGCTGTTCTCAAGATCAATAACGACTTGGAGCGGATCGGCGACATCGTGGTGAACATCGCCGATCGCGGGGTGCGGCTATCGGCCTTTCCGGTGAGTGATCTGCAAAGCACGCTCATGCGGATGGGACACCTGGCCGGCGCGATGCTCAAAGACAGCATTGACGCGCTCGTTGAGCGGGACGTGCCCAAGGCGAAGGCGGTGATTGCGCGCGACGACGCCGTGGATCGCCTCAACGAGGAGGTCATTCGCGAGGTCGTTGCCCGCGCGACTCAGGAGCACGCCGGAGCGCGGGTCGAGGCGTTGATCCTGATTCATGACGTGGCCCGTGACTTGGAGCGGGTTGGCGATCATGCCACCAATATCGCCGAGGATGTCGCCTATTTGGCGGACGGCACGATCATTCGTCACGTGCATGCGCCGTAAGGCGGGGAGGGACCATGGCGAGGGAAACCATTCTGATCATTGAAGATGACGCGGATATCCGCGAACTGATCCGCTACAATCTGACGCGCGAGGGTTATGTAATCGCTGAATGCGCCTCCGCCGAAAAGGCGGCCGCATTTCTCAAGCGGACGCTGCCGGGTCTGATTCTGCTCGACCTGATGCTGCCGGGGCTGGACGGTTTTGCCTTCTGTCGGAGCTTACGCGCCGATGAACGGACGAAGGGGGTGCCGGTGATCATGGTGACGGCGCGCGACGAGGATGCCGACATCGTGGCGGGCCTGGAGGTCGGGGCCGATGATTACATGACCAAACCGTTCAGCGCCCGCATTCTCTCAGCGCGCGTCCGCGCCGTCCTGCGGCGACGCACGGCCGAGCCGGGGGATGAGCTGGATGTGCTGGTGCGCGGGTCCATTGAGATTGACCGGACGCGCCACGCGGTTCGTCTGGAGGGTCGGCCCCTGGAACTGACGCTCAGCGAATTCAAGACACTGGACCTTTTCATGCGGCGGCCGGGGATGGTGTTTTCGCGCTATCAGATCGTGGATGCCGTGCATGGCGCCGATTACCCCGTGACCGACCGGTCCGTGGACGTGCAGATCGTGGGGTTGCGGCGGAAACTCGGCAAATACAGCGAGTTGATCGAGACCGTTCGCGGGGTTGGCTACCGGATGCGGACTGAGTAAACCATGACACGACAGGCCTTGTTCCGACAATTCTTCGGGGCGCACTTTCTGATCCTCTGCGTGGCGGTGGGATTTATATCTCTGTACACCTGGCGCACGGGGCGTCAGGCCTTCCATCGGCAATGGTTACGCGAGCTGCAGACCCAGGCCGAACTCGCCGCGGCGTTGCTGCCTCGCAGCGATGGCCAGGTGGACGATACAGCGATCAGCCGCTTTTTTGAGCGACTGGGTGGGGTGGGGGATGGCCGGTTCACGCTGATTCTTCCAGATGGACGTGTGGCGGGAGATTCGGACGTGAACGTCGCGCGGATGGATCGCCATGATGACCGTCCGGAAGTGCTGGAGGCGGTGGCGACAGGGACCGGGGTCAGCCAACGGTATAGCGAGAGCGTGGGTATGGAGATGCTCTATCTGGCGCGACGGGTGCCGTTGGAGGGCCCGATTCAGGCGGTGGTGCGAGTGTCGGTGCCTCTGCATACGTTGACGCGCGAGTTACGCAACACCGATCACATGCTGCTTGTTCTTCTGCTGATGGTTTTGGCTGCTGCGGCCGCGCTCAGCTATGGGGCGGCGTTGCGGATCATTGGCCCCGTCGCCGATTTGCAGCGCGGGCTGGAGCAAATGGGCGCCGGTGATTTGTCATACCGTCTATCCATTCCGCCAGTTCCGCATTTGGCCGCGCTTGCACGATCGATCAATCAGACGGCGGACCGGCTGCAACGCGACATTCAGGCTTTGAAAGAAGAGCGCAACCTGCGCACGCTCATCCTGGCCAACATGACCAGCGGCGTGGTTGCGATCGATGGAAATCACAGGCTGATGGACCTCAATGACGCCGCGCGCCAAATGCTCAACCTGCGGCATTCGGCGCCCGAGGGGACCGGGATTAACGAGGTGACGCGGGATCCCGCGATGCTTGCGTTGATCGATGAAAGCGAGCGGCAGACGGGACCGGTCGAGCGTGAAGTGATTGCAGGTGCCGCAGCCGAGGGTGTGCTTCACCTGAGGGCCACGGCGTTAAAGGACGTGGCGGGGCGGCGGGTCGGCACGCTGGTCGTGTTGAGCGATGTCACGATGCTGCGGCGGCTGGAGACGGTGCGGCAAGACTTCGTCGCCAACGTGTCGCATGAACTGCGCACGCCGATCACCTCGGTCAAGGGTTTTGCCGAAACGTTGCTGGATGGGGCGATGAGCGACCCGGAGACGGCCGAGCGCTTTCTCATGATCATCGTGCGCCAGGCGACCCAGCTCGAATCGATCATCCGCGATCTGCTGGATCTGGCGCGACTGGAACAGAGTTCTGCGCAGACGCTGGACCGTCCGTTGACGTTTGTGGCCGGCGTGTTGAGAAGCGCGTTGGAGCTGTGTCAGATCCGCGCCGATGCGCGCGGGGTGCGTTTGTTGCTGACCTGCGCCGAGGATCTCACCGCCAGACTGCACGCGGGGTTGATCGAACAGGCCGTCGTGAATCTCATCGACAACGCCATCACGCATGGCGCAACCGGTGCGGGCTCGCAGGTCGAGGTTGCGGCGGTCAGCACCGGCGATGGCGTGCGCATCACAGTCCGGGACACCGGTGTCGGCATCGAACACAAACATCTGGATCGGATCTTCGAACGCTTCTACCGGGTGGACAAGGGACGCAGCCGCGAGCTGGGCGGCACGGGCCTGGGACTGTCCATTGTCAAGCACATCGTTCTGGTTCACAACGGCACTGTGGCTGTTGCCAGCGAACCGGGCGCCGGGTCTACCTTCACCATCCTGCTGCCCGCGTGAACCGAATGATCGGCGGGCTGCAGGATTTCGCGGTAATGCGTCAATTATTAGAATTGCTTGTCCTATTTTTTGAGGGCTGGACACGTTCTCGGTTAAGTGCAATACTCACGGCCTTCATTTTGGGTGTTTCATTTCGCTGCGCAGCAAATGAAGGAGGCCTGCCGGACAGTTATGCGTCACCCACTTCTAATAGAAAGCAAATCGCGGATGTTTCGTGTCAGTCGCTGCGCGGGCGTGGTCATGGCAGCTCTGGTAGCATGTGGAGTTTCCAATCTATACGCAGAAGACGCCGGACAACCCTTCCCGCTGAATCTGCTGACTACCTGTCTCAACACGGATTCGGCAGGAACGGTCTCCTCGTTCTCGGATTTGGATGCGGCCGTGGCCGCCGGGTTTGACCAGTTGTCGAACTCCGTGATGGCGATCTACCCGCCGGGGCGCTTCGCAATTCCTCAAGATGGCGGCTTATTCGTGTTTTCCACTAATGGCGAGATTGCAGCCAATATTGACTGGCTTGAACCAACCACGGCGCTGGGCGTTCCGCTCTATAAAATGGGCGTGATCGAGACGCAATTGAACGCCCGTTCATGGATCTACATGGGCGCGAGTGATGGCACCCACTGCCTGGCGTTCCGCACGAATGCCGTGCCGACTGGATTTGATCCGCAGGCGTGGGTGCGTTCCGTGTATGGCGATCCGCCCGCGTACCTCTACGGCACGGATTTAACGGAGTGGTATTCGGACCATGAACGCAACCGAGCGATCCTTGGCATGACCCTGATCAGCGAAGCCCATGTCACGGCCTTACAGGAAGCATTGGAGGCGTCGGAGTCCAATGCAACCAATTCGCCGGGCGCTGACCCGGCAGTGCCGCTATGGCCTGCAGATACCAACAGTCTATCCTTCGCGAACCTCTGGACGTCCACAAGTTCCGCGAACACATTGAACCTGTGGATCTACTCGCCCGCTTCCCGCCCGGTAGCGGTTCTGGCGCGCGAAACCCTCCTCGGCGCTTCGACCGACTGGCAGATGCGTGGCTATTTCAGCGCCACGCCGCCGTTCAATCTGTGGCATGCTTCCATGGGTGTCGCCGCTTCATTTTTTATGATGGGCTATCTTGATCAAGACGGCGATGGTGACGGCATCCCAGATCTGATCGAATTAAAGATGACCGGCACCAACCCCTTTCAATGGGATTCCGCAGGCAGCAGTCTGGGCGATTATGCGCGCTATTTTATCTATGGCCTCTCAACCACCAATCGCGACGCCAACGGCGACGGCATGGACGACGACGAGGCCATTCAGGCTGGTCTCAATCCAGCCGATTGGAACACGGGCGCAGACAACGATTCGATTCGTTATTATTACGATGCGGACGACCGGGTTGCGGGTGCCTTCTCCGGATCACCAGCGGGCACCGCAAACTACAAACTGTCTCCGGCAGGCAATCATGTCATTACGGCGGAAAGGAGCGCACCATGAAGCGCTTTTTTCCAACGTTTTCGTGCGCACTCCTGCTTGTAGGCATCTGCCTTCTAGCGGTCACGAGCTCGGCAGACCTGTTGTCCGATGGAAGCACGAACTGGTCTGGATGGAGAGTCCTTGGCCCCTCTTCACCGCCACGCGCATTGGCTGGCGATGTGTTGCAGCTTAGCAAAGCGCCAAGTTCGGCAACCCTGTCACTCATCCAAGCTACTGGCGTACCGTTGTCCAATCTGCAATCCATCCCAGGGACGCTCGATCTGGGACTGGCCTCCTCGGTGTCGCCCGGTTCAAACGATCTGATCGCGGAGACCGCGCGCGCCCTTGATTATGACTGGGCGCAATGCTATCTGTTTGTTCGCAACCAGATTCGCTTCACGCCCTGCAAGGGGTTTATGCGCGGCCCCGAACGCACGTTGCTGGACCGCGAAGGCAGCGACGGCGATCAGGCTTTTCTGCTTCTCGCGCTGCTACAGATGTCGGGTTATACGGCCACTGTGCGTTACGTTGCCCCTCCAGATGGCAATGGCGTTGGAGGTTTCGTTGTCCCCCTCGGCGGCACAGCTTCCGGTTATGACGCCGCCGCATGGGTGGGCGTGGCTGCCACAGGCACCGTCGATAACGTCATCGATGCTGTCTGGAGCGCCATCGGGCCGAGCCAACTGGGCTCGCTTTTCTGGACGGCCGATACGCTTGCGGCGAGTTCGCTGGCGATCGAGCACTTCTGGGTGCAGTTGACTCTGGACAACCAGACCTATGACCTCGATCCATCATTCAAGCCTCGGATTACGACGCCACCGCGTGATGTGCTGACAGACATGGGCTACTCACGGTCCAACCTGCTGGCACAGGCGGGCGGGTCAGTGACAAACGATTGGTTCGTCCGCAGTCTTTCATCCGCTAACCTGGCCAGCGAACTGCGCCGCCTGTCAGCAACGCTCGCCGCGAATTGGCAGACCCTCGGCACCAACGCCGCGACATCGTTCTTCATCGGTGGCGATACCATTGTTCCCCAGAATCTTGCCACGGATACGGCCACATTCCACGGCACGGTGGCCGGAACAAACATTGCCTTTTTGAATCAGCCCGACGAGTACAAGAATGCGTTTCGCGCCAGTCTCACCGTTTATCATACTGGTTTCACCACAACTCTATGGCTCGACGAAGTGTCCGCTCGTCATGTGTGGCTGGCCTATACCAATTCGGCTCAAACCTATCCGAAGGCCGTGCTGCGCGTGGATGACACCACGGTGGCCACCGAACCGGATGGTTCGTCTTCTCAGACCGATGGCGCATATCTTTCCGTGTCCCATCCGGCCGTTGGATCGGATGCGCCCTATTACACTTTGAGTCGCGCGCTGACCAATGTTTACGCCATTCCCATCGGTTTCGGTGGCGATCATCGGGGGGGCATGCGCGAGCGCGCCGAAAACGAACTGGGCCGGCTGCGTGCCGCCGGTTTGCCCGAAAACAATATCTTCCTGCGATCCCGCGTCGTGCAGCTTGTCGGACAGCAGTGGCTGGCCCAGACCGCGCTCTTCAACGAGCTGGACAGCCGCCTGCGGGGCACACACCAGCACTTTTTCTACACCCTCGGAATTTCGGCACAGGAGGAGGCCCCCTATGTCGATCTCAAGAACGCCTACTCCTACTCGTCCGCCGATCCCGCCACGTTCGACGGCTACATGCTCTTTGCAAGTGCTCTTGAACACGGTGTGCTTGACCAGGTGAACGGCACGAACCGACCGGCGGTCTCCACCGTGCGCGTCTTGGATCTGGCCAACGCCGCCAACCTGCCCATCTACTTCGCCACCTTGGCGAATTGGTCCACGATCCGCAGCGCGCTGACCAACTATTCGGCAGAAACGCTTTCGGATTTCGACACCGATATCGCCAGCGGGCGCAAACTGCTGCTGCCCCAAGACGGTCACATTACGCTGAACCGCTGGACCGGAAGCGGCACTATCAACTACGGTCCGGCAGCCGGTGGTGGATACAGCACCGGCATGATGATCGGCGGTGGCCTGAACGGCGGATTTACGAGCCTCCCCGGCTTGAGCGATGCCGGCAAAACCTATCTTGCGCATGAAGCACCGGGCCTGCACGATGCTTCGACAACGCCCGTACTCTCTCAAGATCCCGTTGACATGATGACCGGCGCCAGTCTGGTCACGCGCACCGATCTGGCCATGGCCCAGCCCGCACCGCTGGCTTGGACACGGCATTACGATTCCCGCACGCGCCGAGTTGACGGCTCGCTCGGATGTGGCTGGACCCACAGTTATGACGCCCAGGCAAACGTGCATGCGGACGCCGATGCCATGATGGGGCGCAGCTCTGCGGTGGCCAGCGTTCCATCGGTGGTGGCCAGTGCTGTGGTGGCCGACCTGCTGGCCGCCGGAGAATCCGCCCAAAACATGACCATCGCCTGCCTGGTGGCCAAATGGTGGACCGATCAACTCGTGGATGGCGCTGTCACCATCAAGACGGAGAACGAGGCCCTTTCGTTCACACGCAAGCCCGATGGCGATTATGTGGCTTCGCCTGGCGTCACCGCGACGCTGGCGCGTAATGCCGGCGGACAGTTGGTCCTGCAAGAGCGTTTGGGGCGAACGTGGACCTTCGCCACGAATGGCGTTCTTTCTCGTATTGTCGATCCATCCAGCAATTCCGTAGCCCTCTTTTATACCAACGCTTCCTGCCTGGTGGCCGTCTCCAACTCGTTCGGCCGCGCCTTCACGGTGAACAGGTCCGGCGGGCGCATTTCTTCCGTGAGCGATACGGCCGGACGCAGCGTGTCTTACCGCTACAGTCCGACCGGGTGCCTGACGGGTGTGACGGATGCCGCCGGTTTCACGTGGTCCATGGCGTATGACACCAACGCCTTGTTCCTTTCGGAAACCGATCCTGACGGCTTCAAGACCGTCATCAACGCCTATAACGGACTGGGACAAGTCACGAACCAGATATCGGCCGCCGGAAGCAGTTGGCCTTTCGGTTTTGCCGCCGGCTATCGCGCCTGGGAGATCGATCCGTTCGGCCAGCGTGTCATCTATACCTACACCGATGATGGCCGTCTCGCGCAGCGGGTCAACCGCGATAACACGACCAACTCGTTCTTCTACGACGGTCAGGGTCAGATGGTCTCCACTGTAGACGTCATCGGGCGCGTCACGATCAACCAGTTCGACGCCAGCAACCGCCTGGTGCGCCTGATCGAAGCCGCCAACACGGACAGTCCGCGAACCACCGCGTTTGTCTACGACAATCAGCACCGGCTGGTCACTCTCTCCAATGCGCTCGGCCGCCTGACGCGCATGACCTACGACGCCAGCCATCGGCTGACCTCGCGTACGACGCCCGACGGGACGGTGCTAACGAATGTTTATGGCAGTTACGGCCTTCTTGCCTCAACGACCGTGTTAGATCCGTTCGGCCACCCACTGGCCTTTACCGCCTTCGACTATGACAGTCGCGGGTTTGCCTCCAGCGTTACCTCCACCGATGCCGGTACCGCACAGTTCGGGTACGACAACGCGGGCAACGTCACCAACATTCTGGACGCGCTCGGTCATCCCACACACTTGGCTTACGACCCGCGCGGAATGCTCACCGACACGATCGACGCACCCGGCGGTCGCACCACGCGCCGTTACACCTCCGCAGGCCGGTTGTCCGCCACGATTGATCCACTCAACCGGACCAACAGCCAGACCTGGACCGCCTCCGGCCAACCGGCCGCCACACGTCTTGCCAATGGCGGACAAATCACCAACGAATATGATCTGGCCGACCGGCTGGTGGCGTCCCAAGACGCGCGCAACACCCGCATGCAACTGGGCCTCGACATCCTGGGCCGCGCCACGAATCGTTCGACCGCCGTCTGGTCCGAGCGCACCTGGTACAATCCGATCGGATGCGCCACCACCCAGGTGGACGTGATTGGCGGGCGGACAGAAGTGAAGTACGACTCGTTGTTACGCCCCGTCGCCGTCTTAGACCCAATGAACCGTTTGTGGCAAACCGGCTACGATGCTCTCGACGCCGTCACCAACAGCGTGGACGCCCGCGGCCGCAGCACCCGCTACGCACTCGACATCCTGGGGCGTCGCACCCGCGTGACCTATCCATCCGGCCGTGCCGAAAGCTTTGCTCTCGACGCGCTCGGACGCATGAACGCCTTCACCAATTCCGAAAGCCACGTCTATCGCCTCGCGTATGACGGCCAGTCCCGCGTCATCGCCGCCACCAACGCGGCGGGCGAACAAGTCTTCCGCAACTTCTTCGACCTCTGCGGCAACCTGACCAACAAAGTAGACGCGGCGTCCCGCCGCGTCGCTTTCCAGTACGACAGTCTCAACCGATGCACCAACACCGTCTACGCGGACGGCAGCACCGAGGCATTCACCTTCGATGCCGTTGGCAATCTGCTCACCGCGAAGAACGCCGCCAACACCAACACCTTTGCTTATGACGCGATGAATCATCTCACCTCCTCGGTCAGCCGCGTGTCGGGCATCGCCTTCACGAATGGCTACCGCTATGACCTTGGGGGATTGGCCACAGCCGTCGTTTATCCCGATGGTAAAACGGTGCAGTACGCCTTGGATGCCGATGGAAATGTGACCAACGTCACCGACTGGTCCAATCATGTCTGGAGCATTACGCGCGATGCAGCAGGACGCATGACCGCACTCGCATACCCGAACAACATCAATGGCACATGGGGTTACGACGCCTCCAGCGCCGTCACGAGCTGGGGCTACACCGGCGGCACCAATTTGCCGGGACGCTCGATCACCCGCGACACAATGGGCCTCAAGACACGCGAGGACATTACGTCTGGCCCCATGCCGACACCGGCCTCCAACCGTCGTGCGGTCAACACCTTCAACGCCGCCGACCGCCTCACGTCCGCGCTGGTGGGTACGGACTCGAATCGAGTTACAGAAACGTACCTGTACAACGGATGCGGCGCACTAACAAACATTGCGACTAGTGGAAGTGGTGCAGGCGTCCCGCCTGCACGATTCACCTATGATCTTGCCGGACGGATGACCACCGCCACGGCCAGCAATCTCACCCTCTCCGCCAGTTACGATGCCCTCGGCAATCGCGTCAACACCACCGTCAACGGCGACCCCCGCCTCTGGGTGATCGACCATACCGACCCGCTCAAGCGCCCCCTGATGGAAACCACCACCAACGGCGTGCCCGTGCGCTACTACATCTGGGGCGCCGGTCGGTTGCTGGGAATCATCGAAAGCG
>Ga0194113_10004198_pt1 | contig 18944 bp, 16 predicted proteins | sample TA2MahC200mmetaG_FD_146193 | JGI IMG/M metagenome (GOLD analysis project Ga0194113, IMG submission 146193) | Freshwater microbial communities from Lake Tanganyika, Tanzania - TA2015017 Mahale Deep Cast 200m | ecosystem: Environmental > Aquatic > Freshwater > Lake | place: Tanzania: Lake... | reverse complement strand
ACCGTACACGGTGTTTGTGTTGAGCAAGGAAGACCACGCGAAGCTGTTGGAGCAGGCGTTGGAGAAGTTGGTTGGCAAACTGGAGGAGGCCGTGCGCACTGAGGAGGCGCAGGCGGACACGAGCCAGCGGATTCGCGACCAGAACAACGAGGAGATCAAGTCGTCGAAGACGACGCAGGAGTTGCGCGAGACAAAACGGACGGAGCAGGCCAACCGCGAGGCGGTCGAGCAGTTGACACGCGAGCTGGAGAAGTTGTCGCAGGAGGCGATGCGCAATAACTCGATCCCGGCGGAGCGGTTGAAGGAGTGGGCGGAGATCATGCAGATGCTCCAGAAGCTCACGCAGGGCGAGATGCAGGAGGCGCAACGGAAATTGCAGAACGCCGAGCAGAGCGAGCAAGCCGAGCAGCGTCGTGAGGAGACGGGCAAGGCGGAGAGCGAGCAACAGGCGGCGTTGCGCAAGCTCAAGGAGGCGCTCAAGGAGATGAACAAGTCTGGCGAACAGCTTGTCGCCGAGAACTTCATCAATCGCCTGATGGGCTGTGCGAAGAGCGAGAACGAGATCGGCGCGGGCGTGACGGAATTGTTGCCGAAGACCGTCGGGATACGGCGCGAGGATTTGCCCGCCGACCTGCGCGGGAGAATCGAGGCAAAGGAGAAACAACAGCGCGACACGCAGAAGCGGCTCAAGGGAATCGCGCAGGACATGGAGTATTATGTCCGTCGTGTCCCCGAACCGGCGGTGAAGACGGTGCGTGAAGAGATGGAACAGAAGAACGCCGTGGAGCAGTTGGGCGGCGTCGCGGAGTTGATTCGTAATAATCAAATGGCGCAAGCGCAGGAGGACACCGGCAAATGGGAAAAACAATTGAAGACGTGGGCTGAGTCGCTACGCAAGAAAGGCGGAGGTGGAGGCGGAGGTGGCGGCGACGGGCATATGCCGCCGGAGTTGCTGGAGTTGTTGGTGAAGCTGATGCGGATACGGCAGCAGGAACAGGAGTTGCGCGAGCAGACCCGGATGCTCGACGAGACGAAGGCGACCAACCAGCGTTACGCCGACCGCGCCGAGGACTTGGCGCGGTGGCAGGCTGACTTGCGAAACCGGATGGAAGCCGCACCCGAAGAAGTTAAGTTGCCCAAGGAGATCATGGAGAAGCTCAACCCACTGTTTGATGCCGTGGTGGCTGCGATGGCGGATGCGCGGCAGTTGTTGGCCAAGCCTGACACCGGCGGCGAAACGCTCGGGGCTGAGACCGCCGTGATCGAGATGTTGTCTGCAACGATCGAACAAAGCCAGAGTTCCTGCAAAGGCAGCAGCAGCGCCCAGATGCAGGCGTTGATGCGAATGCTCCAGCAGATGGCACAGCGCGGCCAGGCGGGTCAAAGTCCCGGCGGCAACTGGAGCGGCGGCAGCACCGACAACGCCAGTCCTGACACCACCGGCGCCGGCGGCGCAGGACGCGGCCAGCGCGGCGTCGAGAAAACCGGCGGACACGATACGTCGGCGTGGCCGGCGGAGTTCCGCGATGCGCTGGAAGGATATTTCAATTCGATTGAAGGAGGCGGCAAGTGAAGTTGATCCTTCTCTGTGTGATGATCTCGACGAGCGTTTTCGCCCAGGACTTGTTCATCCAGCGCGGCGAGCCGGTGCCGTTGGAAGTGGAGAAGATGTATTTGAAAGGGTTGAAGTACCTCTCGTCGGAGTTGATCGCAGGAGGCACGGGTTCTCGGCGCGGCGGCGAAAGCGGTCCCGGCGTGACGGGGCTGGCCGTGTTGGCGATGCTGGCGCATGGCGATGATCCAAACGTTGGGCCGTATGCTGTCGCGATTCACAAAGGCATCAAGAGCATCCTCGATGCGGCAGACAAACGAACCGGCTACATCGGTCCTTCGATGTATCATCACGGCTTTGCGGCGCTGGCGTTGGCCGAAGCGTACGGAAGCGTGAAGCAGGCGGGCATCGGCTCGACGCTGCAGAAGGCGGTGGACTTGATCGTGGCGTCGCAGAAACGGAACAGCTACGGCGCGTGGCGTTATTCCCCTGAAAGCAACGATGCCGACACAACGGTTTCCGGCGCGCAGATGGTCGCATTGTTTGCTGCGCGCAACGCCGGCATCGGGGTGCCGGACGAGGCGATCAAAAGAGGGTTGCAGTATTACCGGAACTGTCAGGATGCGGGCGGCGGCATCGGCTACACGAGCGCGGGCGGGCCGAACGTGACGCGCACGGCCATCGCCGCGCTGGTGTTCACGCTGGCTGGGCAGCAAAACTCGACTGCGTACAAAGCGATGGCGAGCTATCTGAAAAGTGCCGGCTGGCGGGAGGGTCATCAGATGGCGACGTACTATATGGAGTATTATGCTTCGCAAGCCGCCTTCCAGATGGATGACAGGACGTGGGCGGAGTGGAACGCCGAGAACGTAAAACGCCTCTCCGTCACCCAAGCATCTGACGGCAGTTGGCCGGGGACGCAGGGGCCGGTGTTCTCCACGAGTGCCGCGTTGCTGTCGCTGGCGCTGAACTACCGTTTTCTCCCGATCTATGAGCGTTGAGGCGGCTGAAATGCCAATGGAAACGTATCCGGTGAACGTAATACGCGCAGGAACCAGGGCAAACTATTGGCTTTCCTTTTCGGGAATCGTCACTACACTCCGCCGCGCCGGGCGGCGACAATGACGGCAACGACAGAGAACAACCATCAACCAGAGAACAAACATGAGCGACAACAAAACAAATAAACTAGTGGGTATCGTAATGGGCAGCGATTCGGATTGGCCGACGATGAAGGCGGCGGCGGAAGCTTGCACGGAACTGGGCTTGGCGTGGGAAGCGAATGTGATGAGCGCGCATCGCACGCCGGATGATGTTGCCGAGTATGCGCGCACCGCGCACACGCGGGGGCTGCGCGTGATCATTGCTGGCGCGGGCGGCGCGGCACACCTCGCCGGTGTGGCAGCGGCGATGACGCCGTTGCCGGTGATCGCGGTGCCGATCGAGACGAAACTGGCCGGCGGGCTGGACTCGTTGTTGGCGATGGTGCAGATGCCGTCGGGTGTGCCGGTGGCGACGGTGGCCGTCGGCGGCGCGCGTAACGCGGGCATTCTCGCCGCGCAGATCATCGCGTCGGGGGACGCAGAACGGACCGCGCAGATGGTGCAGTTCAAACAACGGCTCGCTGAACAGGCCCGCGCGAAGAACCAGAAGCTACGGCAACAACTATGACCAGTCCCATGAGAACCGAAAACCACCTGTATCGCTGATCCCATGAAAATCGTCATCACTGGAGCCAAAGCCACCGGCAAGAGCACTCTGGCACAGCGCGTCGCCGACGAACTCGGCCTGCCGTTGTTCGAGAAAGACCAGCGAGTCGAGGAACTCTACGCCGCGCAAACCGGCTCGCGCCTGACCTGCCGCGAGATTTACAAGGCAGCGGGCGCGGAGGCATTTCGCTCGCTCGAACTGGCCGCGGCGCGCGAATTCGCGGCCAGTGACTGGTGCGTAATCGCCACCGGCGGCTCCTCCATGCTCCATCCTGACGTGCGCCAAGCGCTGCGGCGCAACGCCGTGCTGGTCCTGCTGACTGCACCGCCCGAATTACTTTGGCCGCGCGTCCAGCGCCATGGCTTGCCGGCGTATCTTCACGGCGACAATCCCGAACAACAGTTCACCGAACGCGTCCAGATGATCGAAGATGTGCTTACGCCGTACGCCGACCTGCTCGTGGACACGAGCACCAACGACATCGCCAGCAGTGGCGCGCGCATCATCGAGGGGATCAGCACGGAACTCGCCGTGCGTTGCGGCGCCGCGAACACGTTTGGCGAGGTGCTCCGGGTGACAACATTCGGCGAAAGCCATGGTGTCGCGATCGGCTGCGTGCTCGATGGCGTCCGTCCCGGCACGCCGATTGACGTGGATGAACTCCAACGCGAGCTGGATCGTCGCCGTCCCGGCCAGAGCGCGTTGAGCACCCCCCGCAAAGAACGCGATCAAGTGCGCATCTTGTCGGGCGTCTTCGAAGGCAAATGCACCGGTGCCCCCCTTTGCATGCTCGTCATGAGTGAAGATCAACGTCCGTCGGCATACGAGGGACTGCGCGATCTGTTCCGTCCCGGTCACGCCGACTTCACCTTTTGGAAAAAATACGGCATCCGCGATCATCGCGGCGGCGGACGCTCTTCCGGGCGCGAAACCGCCGGTCGAGTCGCCGGGGGCGCCGTGGCCAAGCAGGTGCTGCGAACGCGCGGTGTGACAATTGTTGCGCACGCGCTCGAAATCGCCGGCATCCGCGCCCAAACGTTCGATGGCACCGTGATCGAACGGAACCCGGTCCGTTGCGCTGATGCTGTCGCGGCAGAGGCGATGGCAGCGGCCATTCTTCGCGCGAAGGAAGACAAGGATTCTGTCGGCGGCATTGTGGAACTGCGCATGACCGGTGTGCCGGCGGGGTTGGGTGACCCGGTCTTCGGCAAGCTGGATGCGCGGCTGGCTTCGGCGTTGCTTTCGATTGGCGCCACCATGGGCTTCGAGATGGGCGATGGGTTTGAGGCCGCACGACGGCGCGGCAGTGAAAACAACGATGGCATGCACGATGGCGCATTTCTCAGCAACCATGCCGGTGGCATCGTTGGCGGAATCTCCAATGGCAACGAGATTCTCATTCGCGTCGCCATCAAGCCGACGTCGTCCATTGGGAAACCGCAGCGCACCATGGACGTTCGCGGACAGAATCGCGAGGTGGTTGTTGAGGGGCGGCATGACCCGTGCATTGTGCCGCGCGTGATACCCGTGATTGAAGCGATGAGCGCGCTCGTGTTGCTCGACGCATGGGAGATCCAGGCGCGAATTCGTCCCGGTTGGACGGATGCTGCGTGATGACCTGCCATGCGCATCCTCGACGTCATCCAGCGAACGGGTCCGTATTTTGAGAAGCAGGGTGTGGAAAGCCCGCGATTGACGATTGAACTTCTCTTGGCGCACCTGTTGAAGAAGCGGCGGCTCGATCTGTATTTGGAGTTCGAGCGGGAGTTGGACGAGGCCTCGCTGGAGAAACTCCGCGAGATGGTCCGCCGTCGCGCCGTCGGGGAGCCGCTGCAATACATCACGGGCGAGGCGGAGTTTTGCGGGTTGAAGTTTGCGGTGGACCGACGGGTGCTGATTCCGCGGCCGGAGACGGAACTTCTCGTGGAAACGACATCGTCCCGACTCACCACTCACCACTCACCACTCACCATCATTGACCTGTGCACGGGGAGCGGGTGCGTGGCGGTGGCATTGGCGGCGAGAGTTGAGGCGGCGGAACTTTATGCCACGGATGTCAGCGCGGAGGCGTTGGCAGTGGCGGAGGAGAACGCAAAACGCCACCATGTTGAAAAAAAGGTTCGCTTTTTCTGCGGCGATTTGTTAGAAACAGTGCCCGACAGCTTGGCGGCGGACGCGATCGTATCCAATCCGCCGTACATCGCCAGTGGGGACTTGGCGAGGCTGCCCAAGGAGGTAAGAGAGTTTGAGCCGGTGCATGCGTTGACCGCGGGTGAGGACGGGCTCAACTTTTACCGGCGCATCGTGGGGAGTGCGCGCCGTTTCTTGCTTCCAACAGGCTTTCTCTGCCTGGAACTTGGCGATGGCCAGAGTTCTGCCGTGTCGCGCTTGTGCGCGGAGAACGGCTGGACAGTGGACCAGGTCGTGAAGGATTTGCAGGGCACGGAGCGCGTGATGGTCGCGCGCCCGAAGTGAAAAGCAGATAGCTCAAACCAAGGAGGGAGCTATGGAAAAGTTGATTGTCAGTGGCGGCGCGTCGCTGAAAGGCGTTGTCCAAATCGGCGGCTCAAAGAATTCCTGTCTGCCAATTCTGGCCGCATCATTGTTGACGCCGGAGAAATGCGTTGTCCGCAACGTGCCGGACCTCATGGACACGCGCGTGATGTGCAAGATTCTCCGGTGGCTGGGCGTGCACGTGAGCCACGACCGCAAGGCCGGCGTGATCGAGATGCGCGCAGAAAACCCGCTTGGCGTGGCGCCCTACGAACTGGTGCGCCAGATGCGCGCGTCGGTCTGCCTGCTGGGACCATTGCTGGGACGGCTGCACAACTGCAAGGTGTCGTTGCCCGGCGGCTGCGTCATCGGGAACCGTCCGATTGACCAGCACATCAAGGGGCTGAGCCGGCTCGGCGCGGAGATGAAGGTCGAGAACGGCTACGTCCATGCCCGGTGCGATGAGTTGGTCGGCACGGACGTGTTCATGGGCGGGCGGTTCGGCTCGACGGTGACCGGCACGGCCAACATCCTGATGGCGGCGGTGCGGGCGCGAGGGACAACCATCATCGATTGCGCTGCTTGTGAGCCGGAAATTGCCGACCTTGCCAATTTCCTGATCAAGATGGGCGCGAAGATCACCGGCGCCGGCGGCCCGACCATCGAGGTGCAAGGCGTCGAGGAATTGCACGGGGCCGATCATGCGGTCATTCCCGACCGGATCGAGGCCGGCACGTTCATGGTGGCCGCAGCGGTCACCGGCGGCGACGTGGAGATCAAGGGCGCGTGCGCGCCGCACCTGAACGCGGTGCGCGACAAACTGGAGGAAGCCGGTGTGACCGTGACGCGCACCAACGGCACGATTCGCGTGTGGGGCGGCGCGAAGTGCCGGCCGCTGGAGATTACGACGATGCCGTATCCGGGATTTCCGACGGACATGCAGGCGCAGATGTGCGCGCTGATGGCCATCACGCCGGGGATCAGTGTCGTGACGGAAAAAATTTATCCGAATCGTTTCATGCACCTCAGCGAGATGGCGCGGCTTGGCGCTGACGTGGCATTGGAGAGCAACACCGCCATCATCAAGGGCGTGAACCGCTTGAGCGGCGCGCCGGTGATGGCGAGCGATTTGCGCGCCAGCGCCGGTCTGGTGCTGGCTGCGTTGGTGGCTGACGGCGAGACGGACATCAAACGCATCTATCATATTGATCGCGGCTACGAGCACATTGACCAGAAATTGCGCGAGTTGGGCGCCGTTATCGAACGCGTGGACGATCAGGAAGACTAGCCGAATCGAACTGTCATATCTGGCTTGTCAACAAGACAGGGCTGTGATTGGCTGTCGGCCATGAGAACAGCCCTGTTTCTTCTGTTGGCGGCAACGGTCGCGTGGTCGGCCGAACCTCGAAAACAATCCCAACGATCTTCTGCCCCTCCGGGCGTCGAACTGATTCACGACGTCGAGATTGGCACAGGTGGCGGACGAACGTTACACGCCGAGATTGCGCGCCCGAAAGATCCGCCGGCGGCGCCGATGCCGGCGGTGTTGTGGATCCACGGCGGCGGGTGGAGCGGCGGTTCGCACAAGAGCAACAGGGCGGCCACGTTGGCGACGAAAGGCTATTTCACCGCGAGCATCGAGTACCGGCTCAGCGGTGAAGCGAAATGGCCGGCGCAGATCGAGGACTGCAAACTCGGTGTGCGTTGGCTGCGCGCCAACGCGGCGAAGTATAACGTGAACCCCGACCGCATCGGTTGTTGGGGATCGAGCGCCGGCGGCCATCTCGTCGCTTGTCTCGGCACGATGGATGATGCGCGGTTTGAGGGCAACGGCGGTCATGCTGGTGTCAGCAGCCGCGTGCAAGCGGTGGTGGATTATTGCGGTCCGTCAGATTTCACCAACGGCAGCGGCGGTGTTCAGAATGCGAAGGAAGGCGAAGACTCAAAGGCGGTGCTCGGTTTGTTCGGCGTGCCATTCAAGGAGAAACCCGCTCTTTGGAAGGACGGCAGCCCACTTGTTTACGTCAAGCGCACCGCTCCGCCGTTTCTGATCGTCCACGGCGACAAAGACATCACCGTGCCGGTGGAACACTCGCTACAATTTGCTGCGGCATTGAAACGAGCTGGTGTGCCGGTGGAACTTATCGTCGTCAAGAACGGCGGCCACGGCATGACCGCTGGTAGCGGTGAGCCGCCTGCGGAACCAAGCCGCGAAGCGCTCGACGCGGCAGTGCTGGCGTTCTTCGACAAAGTCTTGAAGAAGTGAACAGACGCTTGTTTTCCAGAATCGCGTTGCTGTGTGCGCTTGCGGCGTCGAGCGGCGCGATGGAATTGAAGTCGCCGGATGGAGGACTGGCGCTGACGTTCGACGTGAAAGGCGGCGCGCCGGTGTACAGCGTCGCGCGCGACGGCAAACCGATTGTCACGGAATCGAGGCTCGGCTTGGAGATCGAGGGCGCAGCACTGACTAAGTTCGCGGTTGTGGGACATCGGGTGAGTAGCCACGACGAGACGTGGAAGCCCGTGTATGGCGAGCGCAGTTCGATTCGCGACCACTACAACCAGCTTGTCGTTGATCTCGGCACACTCCGTTTGACCTTCCGTGCGTACGACGAGGGAGTGGCGTTCTGTTACACGCTGCCGAAAGGAACCGGCAGCGTCACCATCGCCCGCGAGAATACTGAGTTCCGTTTTCCCTTCGACCACACGGCGTGGGCTGTGTATTCGGCACAGGGCAAGTACGAGAAGGTGCCGGTCAGCAAGATCAAGAAGGGCTGCGAGCGGCCACTGGTCCTTCAGGCGGCAGACGACCTGTTTATCGCGGTGGGCGAGGCGAAGCTGGTGGATTTCGCGCGGATGAAGTTCGCGCCCCTGTCACCGAACGCCGTGGTCAGTGATCTCAGCAGCAAGGTGACGGCGGCGTTGCCGTTGACGACGCCGTGGCGGTTCATCATGGTTGCTGAATCGGCGGGACGATTGCTGGAGAACAATTTCCTTCTGCTGAACCTGAACGACCCGTGCGCCATTGCCGACACCTCGTGGATCAAACCGGGCAAAATCATCCGCGAAGTTACGTTGACCACCATTGGCGGCAAGGCGTGCGTGGATTTCGCCGTCAGCCGCGGCCTACAGTACGTCGAGTTCGACGCTGGCTGGTACGGCAATGAGTATGACGACAAGTCCGACGCGCGTGCTGTGAACCTCGACCCGAAACGCTCGAAGGGACCGCTCGATTTGCACGAGGTTATCCGCTACGCGAACGAGCGAGGCATCGGGATCATCCTGTATGTGAACCGAAGGGCGTTGGAACGGCAACTCGACGAAGTGTTGCCGCTCTATCGGAAATGGGGCGTCAAAGGCGTCAAATACGGTTTCGTCAACGTCGGCTCGCCGGAATGGACAAGCTGGCTGCACATGGCGGTCCGCAAAGCCGCCGAGCACAAATTGATGGTGGATATTCACGACGAGTATCGCCCCACTGGCTACTCGCGGACCTACCCGAACCTGATGACGCAGGAAGGTATTGGCGGCGACGAAACCAAACCCGTCAACACGCAGTCGCTGACGTTGCAGTTCACCCGTTTCATCGCCGGGGCAGCGGATAACACGATTTGCTACTACGACGCCCGCGTGGATCAGCTTGCCACGCACGCCTATCAACTCGCCAAGGCCGTTTGCTTCTACAGTCCGTGGCAATTCCTTTACTGGTATGACCGACCGCCTGCGTCACCGCAGAAAACTCCCGGCGCCGGCGGCGCAACGCCGGTTATGGGCGACGAGCCGGAACTGGAGTTCTACGATCACGTCCCGACTGTCTGGGATGACACGAAAGTGTTGCAGGGCAAGATTGGCGAGTACGCCGTCATCGCACGCCGCAGCGGCGCCGAATGGTTCATCGGCTTTATGAACAGCGGTGACGCGCGCACATTCGATGAGCCGCTCACGTTTCTCGACACCGGCAAGAAATACACGGCGCACGTTTACTCCGACGATCCCACCGTGCCGACGCGCACGCATGTCCGAATCGAACGCAAGCCCGTGGAGCAGGGGAGTGTGCTGACGTTGCGCGCTGTCATGAACGGCGGCGTGGCCGTCCGTATTGCGCCGCAGTGATCGTTCGTCACGATGATTGGAGCAGCCGCAAAACGGCTGCGGCGACTTCTTCGACGCCGAGACGGGTCATACAACGGAAATCCATCGGGCACTCGCGAAGGAAACAAGGGCTGCATTCGACGCGCTGACGAAGAACGACCGCCTTGTCGCTGAGCGGTCCGGTCAATTCGGGGGAAGTGGAGCCGAAGATGCAGACTTGCGGAACATCGAGCGCGGCGGCGAGGTGCATCGGGCCGGTGTCGTTGGTGAGGAGAACGCGGGCGGCTCTCAACACGACGCAAAGTGCAAGGAGCGAAGTCTTGCCGACGAGATTGAGCGACCTTTCGGGCAACGGGATCAGAGGGTCGCGCGGGCCGCCGAGCAACACGACGCGGCAGTTGGCGGCGCGCGTGGCCACTTCGGCGAAACGCTCGGCAGGCCAGCGTTTGGCGGGGCCGAACTCGGCGCCGGGGTTGAGGGCGAGAATCGGACGTGGATCGTCGCCGAGCAGCTTGGCGCGAATCGCGGCTTCGTCAGGGCCGAGCCAAATGCGCGGCGGAGTTGGCTGCGAACTTCCGACGAGGGCGAGGTGACGGTGGACTTGATGGCGTTGCGAGTTAAAAACTTTCCGGCGAAATGCCGTTCCGGCGATGGTGATGCTTTCGTAATGAATGGTTTCGTTGTCGGGGATGATGTCGCTAAGCAGGCGGCGTCGCCAGTGGCCGGGGTAGCCGATGCGGCGGGGGATGTGGGCGCGCCATGTTTCCCACGCGGAGCGGAAGGAGTTGGGGAAGATATAAGCGGTGTCGAAACGGCCGGTGAGTTCGGTGATCACTTCGTCAATGTGCGGATTGTAGCGCCAGAGATCGCGGAGTCTGGCGGGGCAGAGCAGCACGATATGGGCTTGGGGATTCGCTTCGCGGAGGCGCGTGACGGCGGGCATCATCATCACGGAGTCGCCGATCCAGTTGGTGGCGCGGATGAGGATGCAGTTATTCGTGGCAGATGCGGGCGACGGCATCGTGGAAGTCCTTGGCGCCTTCGATGATTTTGATTTCGACGCGGAGGAAATAAATCGGCAGGTCGCGTCGGTCTATTTTAGGGAAACGGACAGCATCTTTTTCGGTGGTGAGGATCGCCTGGGCGCCGCGTCGGACGCTGCGGTTGATCATGTTGAGGATTTCCTGCTGGTTGTAGCGGTGGTGGTCGGCGTAGCGTTTGGCGTAGATGACGTTGGCGCCGAGGTCGCGCAGTCCCTGCTCGAAACTTTCGGGGACGGCGATCCCGGAGATGGCGGCGACGTTGAGTCCGCGCAGCAGTGGGAGTTCTCGTTGTTCGCTGGTGAACACGTCCTGGAGGTAGAGCGGATCGTGGGCGCACTCGATGATTTCGGCGTGCGGATTGAACTTGTGGAGGGCGGCACGGAGCGCCTTGGAACCGTGCGGCGTGGACTTGGTGATGAAAATGTAATGGGCGCGCGCCAGGTTGGTGATCGGTTCGCGGAGCGTGCCGCGCGGAAGGAGATGATGGTTGCCGAAGGGGTTGTTGCGGTCCACGAGGCAAACATCAATCCGGTTCCGAAGCGCCAGGTACTGGAAACCGTCATCGAGCAGCAACGTGTCGCACCCGAACCGCCGGATGGCGTAGCGGCCGGATTTGACGCGGTCTTTGTCCACGAGCACGATGACGTTCTTGAGGTTGGAGGCAAGCATGTAGGGTTCGTCACCGGCCTGGTCGGAGTCGAGGAGCAGCGAGCGGCCATCGGAGACGATCTTCGGCGGGAACAGGTCGTCATCGAATGAAAACCGTTCGTAGAGCCGCTGCCAAAGCGGACGCGGGATGCTTTTGTAGCCGCGCGAGAGGATGGCGACGCGGCGGCCTCGCGCGGCCAGGGCGCGCGCGAAGACCTCGACGACGGGCGTTTTGCCGGTGCCGCCGACGGTGAGATTGCCGATGCTGACGACGCGGCAACCGAGCGTGTGGTCGCGGAAAATGCGGTAGTTCCAGAGGAACAGACGGCATTGGATGGCAACGCGGTAGATGCGGGACAGCGCGGCGAGTCCCGCGCCGGTCAGGCGCGCGCCGAGGTCGCGTCGTCGCTCGAAGATGACATCGAGCACGTATTGTTCAACATTTTCTGTCCACTGCCACATGCAGGCTCATACTGCCGCAGGGCGGCGTGCGCGGTCAACGGTTTTGATTTTCAATCCGTCTTCGCAGCCGTTGGAGCAAATGGTTGGCGTCAGGATGATGCCCGTCAACCGCCTTCTGGTAGGCGCGCATCGCATCGTCGTTGTTGCCGAGGCGCTCTTGGAGCCGTCCGAATTCGGTCCAGTAGTCGGCGTTATGCGGGTCGAGCGCAAAAGCGCGACGGAACGCGGCAAACGCCTGATTGGTGTCGCCGAGCTGTTGCTGTGCCATCGCCATGCTGAAGACGACGGCGGCGTCGCGCGGGTTCATGTCCAGCGACTGTTGATAGGCGGCGAGCGCGTTGGTGGCGGTGGCGGGAGTGTTCTGGAACAGGTACGCTTCGGCGATGCGCGCGTGCGCCTCGGCGCAACGGGGCGCATGGGCGAGCGCTTCTCGATAACGATGGATCGCCTCGTCCCAGCGTCGGCCGGTATGTGCCGCGCGGCCGGCGAGCAAGTGCCGTTGGGCCGAACAGAGGCGAAACGCGTTCCACGCAATCGCCCCAGCCCCGACGAGCAGGAGAACGCCAAGAACAATCCTGCCGGCGCGCGGCAGGCGCTTGCGATGGAAGTGTTCACTGTCGCTGATGCCCGCGGTCAGGCCGATGAGCGTGGCTATCAGGAGCGCGTTGGCCGGAATGTGCATATTGAAATCCACCAATGAGTGCGCCAGCAATGCGCACACGGCCAGCGCGCTGCCCAGCGAAATGGCGCGTTCATCCTCGGAAAAATGGCGGCGCGTGAGCGACAATGCCTGCCAGAAGAAACCGGTCAATACCGCCAGCAGCAGCGCGACACCCGTGATGCCGTACTCGGCAGCGAATTGGAGCAGGTCGTTGTGGGCGTAGCGCGGGCTGAGCGTCAAGGACTCGATGCGGTATTGCGGATGAAACCAATGCCACGCGCCCGGTCCGACGCCGAACCACGGATGATCGCGAAACATCTGCCACGTGGCCCGGCTCATCTCCGCGCGACCCTCAAGAGATGGATCGAGGAAGCGGACCGCATTGTAATCGAATGTGTAATCGAGGTTGAAGGAGAGCACGGCCGCGCAGCCTTCGCGCACCTTGGGAATTGTCAGCGCCGTTGCCGCGCCCACCACGATCAACACCAGCACCGCATCGGCCACGCGTGGCGGCAAGATCCGCGTCCGCCACATCCAGACCCAGAACACCAGGACGCCCACGGCCAGCGCGAACCAGCCGCCGCGCGAACCGCTCGCCACCAGCCCCGCAAGCACCGCACCGAGCGCCGTCAATTCCAGCAGCTTGACGATGACGCTGCGTTCGAGCGATTTGACCGGTCGGGGGTTGACGACGAGTTGCGCGAGCAGCACAAGAGCCACCGCTTCAAGCCAGCCGGCGAGGTGATTCGGGCAGATGTAACTGCCGCTGGCGCGCCCGTGATATTGGGCCGGGCGAATGAACCAGAACACGCGGTCGGTTCCCGTCGCATACTGCCAGTAGCCGTACACCGCCTCCGCCACCGCCGTCACGATCAACACGCACAACACCACCGACCGGTACCGCGACCGGTAAAACGTGAATGACGCGACGAAATACACCAGCACATACAACCCCGCCTGCAACAACTCCCAGTGCGCCTCGTGACGCAGTGGCGCTGTCAGATACCGAGCCACCACATACAGTAGCAGTCCCAATACCGGTAAATGCAGCGGCGTCCAGATCCACGACACTTCCCGCGCCCAAAACAGTTTCAGCGCCCACACCAGCGCCAGCGCCGCGCCGCACAGGTACATCGGCAGCGCGTACTCGGCCACAACGCCGCCCAGCGCTGCGAGTGCGCTCAAAACGCACAACGCCCACAGCGCCACCAGCGTCCAGTTCCAGAAATCTTTCATCAGCGCGCATTTTCTAGCCGCAAACCCCAGCGCTGCCAAGCGCCGATTCAAAGTGGGGCAAGCTTCCAGCTTGCCCAATGGGAGGATGGCAACCAAGATGGTTGCCCCACCTCGCTCACTTCCGCAGCGCTCCCGTTCGGCGCAGGTTTCCCCCCAAGTGTCGGTTGCGGAGACGCGGTTCGTAGTCAGCCACGCAGCGAAACGGAGTGGCGTTGCGGAAGGTTGTTGCGTCCAAACGGAACGCACTCCGTCCTGAAACGGCACAGGACTGCGTGCGTTACTACAAACGCTCGGCGTTCGGCGCAGGTCTCTGACCGCGCCGTGTCCTTGACCGAAGGTCTCACCGGGGGGCGTCGCAGAAGACCCTCGCACAACCGAGCGGAGTCTTCTTCCTTCTGCCTTCTTCCTTCATACTTTTCTCCGCAACGGCTCCAAATACTGCTCATCCGTCGGCAACATGATCCCGCGTTGCTTCAGATGTTGTAGGCCGCGTGACCTCACGCGGAGATGCCTATGCGCCAAACATCCCGGCAAGCTGCTGATAGACCTGCGCCATTGCCGGATCGAAATGCAGATTGCGCTGACGGGCGAACCGTTGTAGGAATGCCGCGCATGAATACGTGGACTGCGATTTTCGATTGGGACGGTGTCATCATTGACTCTTCGCGCGCGCACGAGGCAAGCTGGGAACGGCTCGCTGCCGAGCAGGGTTACTCGCTGCCACCGAACCATTTCAAGCGCAGCTTCGGGATGAAAAATGAACAGATCATCCCCGACATCCTCGGCTGGACGCGGGACGCTGAACAGATTCGCGTTCTCTCGCTCCGCAAGGAATCGCTCTATCGGCAGGTCATTCGAGAAGAAGGCATCGCCCCGCTGCCCGGTGTCGCGTCGTGGCTGGAAGCGTTGCGCGCCGCAGCGATTCCGTGCGCCATCGCGTCCTCGACGCACCGCGAGAACATCACCTGTACCCTCGGCCTCATCGGGTTCGAGAAGTATTTCGACGCGATTGTTTCCGGCGAAGACGTTACGCACGGCAAGCCTGCACCGGACATTTTCCTGCTCGCCGCGAAGAAACTGGATGCGACGCCGTCACAGTGTGTCGTGTTTGAGGACGCGCATGTCGGCATCGAGGCGGCGCGCCGGGCCGGGATGAAAGTCGTCGGTGTGGCTACGACGCATTCCGCCGAGACGCTGCTTGGAACCGACCGCATCGTGCGACGATTGGATGAATTGACTGTGGAGGCGGTCGCGGGTTGGTTTGACGGCGCATCTGTCGAATGATCGCATTCATGCTTTGCTCTTGGGGCGCATTCGGATGGCGAAACGCTTTCATTCTAATGCTTCGTGAGACCACATTCAAAAGGGTCGTTCGTAGTGAGCCACGCAGCGAAGCGAAGTGGCGTTGTGGATATCGTTGCGTGCAAACGGACCGCACTTCGCCCCGAAACGACACGGGACTGCGTGCGTTACTACAAACACACCCTTCCATTCAAGGTTGACGGAGTAATAGATGTCCGATGCGAGCAGCGACAACTCGACACACGCTGCTCTTTCTGGTAAGTAAGCGGCGCAATGAAATTGCGACAACAAACCCTTGGCGCCGTCAAGCGCCTCGTCGTCAAAGTCGGCACCGGCGTCCTCACCGGCGCCGGCGCCGCGCCGGTTGTCGCCCAAATCGCCGCGCTTCACCACCAGGGCAAGCAAGTTCTACTCGTCTCCTCCGGTGCCATCGCCGCCGGCATGACGGCGCTCGGACTGAAACAGCGGCCCAAGAAACTCGAACAACTCCAGGCCTGCGCCGCCATCGGGCAGGGGAAGTTGATGGCCGCCTACGACGCGCTCTTTGGCCAGCACAACCTTCACGTCGCGCAGGTGCTCTTGACGCACGACGATCTCCGCAGCCGGCATCGTCACCTCAGCGCGCGCAACACGCTCTTTCAGCTTCTCGCCGACGGCGTCATTCCCATCATCAACGAGAACGACACCGTTGCCGTGGACGAAATCAAGTTCGGCGACAACGACCGCCTCAGCGCGCTCGTCGCCACGCTCGTTGACGCCGACCTCCTCGTCATCCTTTCGCACATCGAAGGCGTTTGGGACGCCGAGAAGAAGCGCATTCCGATCATTCCCGCCATCACCCGCGACGTTGAGGCCCTTGCCGGCGGCACCGACCGAGTCACCAGCGTCGGCGGCATGAAATCCAAGATCGAAGCCGCCAAGATCGTCACCCGCGCCGGGATTCCGCTGGTCATCGCCGACGGTGAACGCGCCGGCGTGTTGGCGGCGATTCTCGCCCCCGAAGATGTTGGTACGTTGTTTCTCCCGAAATCCGCGCGGCTCGAAAGCCGCAAACGCTGGATTGCCTTCTTCCAGAAACCCGCCGGCACGCTCGTTGTGGACGACGGCGCCAAACACGCCCTCTGCGACGCCGGCAAGAGCCTGCTCGGCAAAGGCGTCGCGCGCAAGCAAGGCGATTTCGCCGCAGGCGACGTTGTCAGTATTTGCGGCGCGGATGGCATCGAGTTCGCGCGCGGCCTCACACGCGCCGGCGACGTGATTGTCCACCGGGATGATTTGGTAATCTTATGAGTTGTGCGCGATGAAGATTTATCTCGACATGTGTGCGTTGAAACGGCCGTTTGACGACCAGCGGCAAGGACGCATCCTGATCGAGACTGCTGCCGTGACGCGCATCTTGGAGGCTGCCGCCAGCGGGACGCTGACCTTGTGCAATTCCGCAGCGCTGGCAGCCGAGAACTGTCGCAATCCGAACCCACGGCGACGGGCACGAGTCGAAACGCTGCTCGATTGGGTTGGAAAACCGACTCCGGCGACACGGTCTGTGCTCGACCGCGCGGAGGACTTTGCTCGGCAAGGCATCCGTGACATGGACGCACTCCACTTGGCATTTGCGGAAGCACTTCAGGTTGATTGGTTCGTCACGGTGGATGATCATCTCCTTTCACGAGCGGCGAGCCTGAAGCTTGGCGTGCCGGTGACGGATGTGATAGAGTTTGTCCGAGAACAGAAACTATGAAGGCACACACATACCAAACACCCCATGAGATTGCTGTCCAAGGCTTCGCGGCGCTAGTGGAGAAGCTGGGACCCGGTGGCGCAGTCCAGTTCATTCATCAGTTTGAACAGGGGCAAGGAAACTACACCAAGGAACGTATAGCGATTCTCAAAGGCGTCACCCTTAAGAAACTCCGTGCTGAACTCCTGCCCAAGAAGTAGCCATGTGACGGCGAATGATTGAATTCTGCACATGGATTTAAGACAACAAATAACAGCACTGGCGACACGGAGCCGTGATGCTTCTCGGCTGCTGGCGAAGCTCGACACAGCGGCGAAGAACAAGTTGCTGTTAGCGATGGCCGACAGCATCGAGCAATCTGCCGCCAAGATTACGGTTGCCAACGCCAAGGACCTTGAAGCCGGCAAGAAGTCTGGGCTGTCCTCCGCAATGCTTGACCGGCTGACGCTCACCGACAAGCGTATCGCCGACATCGCCAAAGGCGTACGCGAAGTGGCCGGGTTGCCTGATCCTGTCGGCACCAACATCAGCGAATGGACGCGCCCCAACGGCATCCGCATCCAGAAAGTCCGCGTCCCCATCGGCGTCATCCTCATCATCTACGAGTCGCGTCCCAACGTCACCGTTGATGCTGCTGTGCTCTGTTTCAAAACCGGCAACGCCGTCATTCTGCGTGGCGGTTCCGAGGCGATTCACTCAAACCTTGCGCTCGCCGAAGCGATGAACGTCCCCGGCCTGCCCGCCGACGCCATCACTGTCGTGCCGACGACCGACCGCGCGGCGATTGACGAGTTGCTAAAGCTCGACGAACTCATCAACCTTTGCATTCCGCGCGGCGGCGAGGGACTCATCCGTGCTGTTGCCGAGAAATCGCGCATCCCGGTCATCAAACACTACAAAGGCGTCTGCCACGTCTATGTGGACCGCGACGCCGACTTCGACATGGCGGAGAAGATTATCCTCAACGCCAAGTGCCAGCGCCCCGGCGTCTGCAACGCCATCGAGACGTTGCTTGTGGATGCGCCGCTGGCCAAGACGTTCCTGCCGCGCATCGAGAAGGCGCTGACGGGGCGCGGCGTAGCGATTCGTCGCGACGCCGACTGGACAACCGAATATCTCGACTTGATCATCGGTCTGCGTGTCGTCAATGGAGTAGGGGAGGCGATAGACCACATCACACAATACGGCAGCGCCCACAGCGACGCCATCGTAACGAAGAACAAGGAGACCGCCGAGCGATTCCTGCGCGAAGTGGATTCGTCAAGCGTTTTCTGGAATGCGAGCACGCGGCTCGCCGACGGCGGCCAGTATGGTTTCGGCGCCGAGATTGGCATCTCGACCGACAAACTCCATGCCCGCGGCCCGATGGGGCTTGAAGACCTCACGAGTTACAAATACGTCGTTACCGGCACTGGCCAATTGCGTGAGTAACGTCTGTCACTGCGCTGGCCAGCAAAACTGTTGAAGTTTGCCGCAAAACATGCTTTGAATGTGCGCAACTGCTGAAACGCGAAAGGAAACGATGCAATGAACAAGTGTATGACCGCTGCAAGAATGATGATGGTTGTCAGTTTGGCATGTCTGACGATGGCACTTTTCGGCTGTGGAGGAGGGGCGGGAGGTTCCAAGGCCGTGGAAGACTATCTGGTAAAACTGGAAAAGGCCGTCGCACAATGGGAAGGCAAGATCCAATCCCAGTCGTTCACCACGTATGACTTCGGCGACTTGAACAAGGCCAGTGTGGATCTGATTGGGGAAGGCAAGCTTTTGCAAGACGCGGAAAAGTGGAGCGGCGGCCAACTCGCGAAATACGATTCTTTGGCTGCCCGGCTCTCCAAGATGCTGATGGATTTGTCCGCCAATCCCAAGAACTTGAAATAAATCGCCGGGCGGCGTTCTGGCTAGGCCCAATGCCGATTAGATATTTGGGGTGTGTTTGTAAGTAATTGATAATTATTTACTTCCGGTTTCATCGCGATTTTGCTTTAACGTCGGGATGCACCACAA